>Ga0335084_10007634_pt1 | contig 10752 bp, 10 predicted proteins | sample Lox_Sample_44_FD_206721 | JGI IMG/M metagenome (GOLD analysis project Ga0335084, IMG submission 206721) | Soil microbial communities from Loxahatchee National Wildlife Refuge, Florida, United States - Lox_Sample_4.4 | ecosystem: Environmental > Terrestrial > Soil > Wetlands | place: USA...
CGAACTCGATGCCCACCGCGCGCGTGACGATGTTGCGGTTCGGCGCGCGGCGCGCTTCGGCCGCCGACAAGATGCCCTGCTCGACCAACTGCTGCACGAGGCTGTGATCGGACGTCAGCCGCGTCAGCGCGCCGTCGCGGAAACGATACGCGCGCGAATCGCCGACGTGCGCGGCGAAGAAATGGCCGTCGTGCATCGCCCCGACGACCAGCGTCGTGCCCATGCCGTTGAACTCGCGGCGCGAGTCGGCGAGCGCGTAGACGCGACGATTGGCGAGATCGAGCGCTTCGCGCAACGTCTCGCCCGCTTCGCGCGGGTTCAAGCGCTCTGTGTTCTCGATCAAGTGTTGCATCACCGCTTCCACCGCGGTCGCGCTCGCGACTTCGCCGGCGCGCAGGCCGCCCATGCCGTCGGCGAGCACGGCGATGCCGAGACGCGCGTCGTAAGCCAAACAGTCTTCGTTGTTGTCGCGGACGCGACCTTGGTCGGAGCGGGCGGCGATTCGCATGGTGGAGGTACTACGGCGCTACGCGGCAGTGTAATCGCTCGGCATCGGCGCGACGAGACACACGCGCGTCATTTCGCGTCGCGCTGAACTTCGCCCGCGACGTCGGCGAGCTGCGCCGGGCGCAACTTCACCGGCGCTTGGCGACGGCGCCGCACGCGCAGGTTCAGCATCTCGACACCGAACGAAAACGCCATCGCAAAGTAGATGTAGCCCTTCGGCACGTGCACGTCGAAACCCTCGGCAATCAACGTCACGCCGATCAACAGCAGGAACGACAGCGCCAGCATCTTGATCGTCGGATGGTCTTCGACGAAGCGGCCGATCGCGCCGGCCGCCATCATCATCACCAGCACCGACGCGACGATCGCCGCGATCATCACTTCGACGTGCTGCACGAGGCCGATTGCCGTGATCACCGAGTCGAGCGAGAACACGATGTCGATCAGGCCGATCTGCACCAGCACGCTGCCGAACGTCGCCGCCTTCACGGCCGAATCGTCTTCGTGCACCAGGCCTTCGAGCGAGTTGTGCACTTCCTGCGTCGACTTCGCGATCAGGAACGCACCGCCGACGATCAGGATCAAGTCGCGTCCCGAGATGCCCATGCCGTGCACGACGAAGAGGTCGTCGGTCAGCTTCATCACCCACGTCAGCGACAACAGCAACGCGATCCGCATCAGCATCGCGAGCGCGAGGCCGAAGAAACGGCCGCGCGCGCGATCGTGCTGCGGCAGGCGGCCCGTCAAGACCGAGATGAAGATGATGTTGTCGATGCCTAGGACGATCTCTAGCACGAGCAGTGTGACGAACGCGAGCCAGACTTCCGGGTTGGCGAGAAACTCCATTCACGAACCACTCGACGCAGGGGAGCCGCATTCAATCACAACTCGCGCGCCCACTCGAAGCCTCGATGTTGGGCTACCATGGCCGCAATCCATCCTGAGTCGCGCACGATGAACGAGGCGAAACGACAGCAGGTCGAAGCGGCGGTGTTTCGCCGCCTGCTGGAACATCTCGACGAACGCAAGGACGTGCAGAACATCGATCTGATGAATCTCGCCGGCTTTTGCCGCAACTGCCTGTCGAAGTGGTACAAGGCCGCGGCCGAAGACCTCGGCGAGGCGATCGACTACGAAGCGTCGCGCGAGCGCGTGTACGGCATGCCGTACGAGGAATGGAAGCGCCGTTATCAGACCGACGCGACGCCCGCCCAACTCGCCGCGATGGCGAAGCACGACCACTGAACGAATGGCCGACGCCGTCGTCGCGCTGCACGAGGTCACTAAGACTTTCGCAAACGTCGTGGCGGTCGATCGGCTGTCGCTCGCCGTTCCGCCCGGCACGATCTACGGCATTCTCGGCCCGAACGGCGCCGGCAAGACGACGTCGATTCGCATGCTGGTCGGTATCCTGCGGCCGGATTCCGGCACGCTGCGCGTCCTCGACTCGGATTCGCCGAGCACCATCAAGGCGCGTCTCGGGTATCTGCCCGAGGAAAAAGGCCTCTACAAGAAGATGCGGGTGTTGGACCTCGTCGCGTACTTCGGACGCCTGAAGGGCCTCCCGCGCGCCGACGCGTACGCGCGCGGCAAGCGATTGCTCGACGAATTCGAACTCGGCGCGTGGCACGACGCGAAGTGCGAGAGCCTGTCGAAGGGGATGGGCCAGAAAGTGCAGATCGTGGCGACGCTGATCCACGAGCCCGAGTTGATCGTGCTCGACGAGCCGTTCTCGGGCCTCGATCCGGTGAACGTCGAACTGGTGCGCAACATCGTGCTCGCGCAGCGCGCGCGCAATCGCACGGTGTTGCTGTCGACGCACGTCATGGAACAGGCCGAGCAGATCTGCGACAGCCTCGTCGTGATCAATCACGGGCGGAAACTCCTGGACGGCACGCTCGCCGACATTCGGCGCGGCGCCCACCGCACCGTGACGATCGACTACGACGGCGATGGCGCGCTGCTGAGGGAACTGCCCGGCATCGAGCGCATCAACGACGCCGGCCGCCACGCCGAACTGACGCTGCAGGCCGAGACGAACACGCAAGATATCCTCGCGCGCCTCGTCGACCGCCTGACGATACGCAGGTTCGATACGCGCGAAGCGTCGCTGCACGAGATCTTCGTCCGCGCCGTCGGGGGCGACCATGCGCCTTGACGCGTCGAAGGCGGCGCTCGTCGCCGCGCGCGAATATCTCGAGAACGTCCGTACGCGCGGCTTCTGGATCAGCGTGCTGATGATGCCGTTCATCCTGATCTTGGTCTCGACGACGCCGGTGCTGCTGCGCGGCGCCGAGTCGGAGGCGCGTTTCGCCGTGCTCGACAAATCCGGTTGGGTCGAGCGCGCCGTCGCGGCGCGGATCATCCGCGACGACGTCACCGTGCTCGTCGCGACGCTCGCGCGCAAGACGCCCAACGAGCGCCCAAAGGCGCTCGGCGATCTCGGCGCGCTCGATGCCGCGGACGACCGCGCTCGCCTGGTCGACGAAACCAGCCGCCTGTTGGTGCAAATTCGTCAAGCCGAGCTCGGCATCGACACCGCGACGACGCCGGCCGAGCGCATCGCGTTCTGGTGGCGCGACGATCCCGAAGCACCGGCGAAATTCGCGCCGGCGATGGCGTCGGCGAAGTTCCGGTACGTCGCGACGCCCGGCATGGACAAGCCCGAGTTGAACGCATGGCTCGCGGACGATCGGCTGCTCGGCTATTTCGTGATTCCGGACGATCCGGTCGCGGGCGGCGGCGGCGCCGAGTACGTGACGCGCAAGCTGACGAACCAGGACGTGCGGCGTTGGTACGCCGATCTCGTCACCGACGTCGTGCGCGACCGACGGATTCGCGAAGAGAACATCGCGCCGGCGACGGCCGAATGGATCCAGGCGCCGGTCGACTTCGCCGCGGTACGGCTCGACGCCACCGGCGCCGAAGCGGAAGCGGGCTTCTCGGACACGCTCGGTCAGTGGGCGCCGGTCGCGTTCGTCTATTTGTTGTGGATCTCGATCTTCTCGATCACGCAGATGCTGCTGACGAACACCGTCGACGAGAAATCCAACAAACTCGTCGAGGTGCTGTTGTCGTCGATCGCGCCGGTCGATCTGATGGCCGGCAAGATCCTCGGCATCGCCGCGACCGGCATCACGATCGTCGTCGCGTGGCTGACGCTGTTCGTCGGATTGGTGCTGTTGCTGCCGGGGCTGCTCAGCGGCGCGGGCGGCATGGACTTGTCCGCGCTCGTCAATCAACCGACGTATCTCGCCTCGTTCCTCGTGTACTTCGTGCTCGGATATCTCTTCTATGCGGCGCTCTTGTGCGGCATCGGCTCGCTCGCGAGCAACCTGAAGGAAGCGCAGACGCTGATGATGCCGATCCAGCTGCTGCTGATCGTGCCGTTGATCGTGATGGTGCCGATCGGCCGCGACCCGAACGGCTTGCTCGCACAAATTCTGTCGTGGCTGCCGCCGTTCACACCGTTCGTGATGATGAATCGCGCGGCGTTTCCGCCGGGCGTGGCGACGTACGTCGGCACGACGCTGCTGATGCTGGTGTCGATCGCACTCGCGCTGCGTCTCGCGGCGCGCGTGTTCGAGACCGGCGTGCTGATGACCGGTAAGCCGCCGAAGCTCCGTCACCTGTGGGATCTCTTGCGGGAACGGTCGCATGACGCACGTTGACTCGTCGCGAACGATTCCGATCGTTGGCGCATCGACCTTCGCACTCGCCGACCGCTTCGAGCTCGTCGAACGCGTCAAGCGCAGCCAACGGTTGCCGCCGCGCGGCTTGTTTCGCGTCGTCGTCGCCGACGTGCGCGGTCGCGCGAGGCCCCGACATTCGCACACGCTGCTCTTCTCGAGCTTGCTCGCGGCGCCGCTCTACCACGAACTGATCGCCGCTCACTACACGTTGCCGGCGCCCCACAAGCATGGTCCGTTCAACATTGCCGAACTCACGCCTGCCGACTACGTCCCGATCGCCGCCGACGCATTCGCGCGCCGTGTCCGACAACACCTCGACTATCGTCGCTACGGCTGCGCGCCGATCGCGCCGGAGCGGCGGCGCAACGTCACCGACTACGTCGATTCGCTGGCGGCGGGCGGCACCGCGACCGAAATCTACGCGCTCGCGCCGTGCGAGTGGTTCAGCGCACCGGGGAACGCCGCGTATCCGCACGAGTGGTCGCACGCGCTGCTCGAGTTTCGCGAGTACGTGATATTCGATACGCTCGCCCGCACGCTCACTTGCTTGGTGTTCGCCTTTGACTGACGAGCCACGTTCATCGACATCTCGTGTTGGACACCTGTGGCGCGATTGGCGCGGCTTCGTGCTGTTTGTCGCCATCATGTTGGTGTTCCGCTCCGCCATCGCCGATTGGAACCAAGTGCCGTCCGGCAGCATGAAGCCGTCGATCCTCGTCGGCGACCGCATCGTGGTCGACAAGCTGGCCTACGATCTGCGCATCCCGTTCACGTTGACGCGCATCGCGCGCTGGGCCGAGCCGAACCGCGGCGACGTCGTGACGTTCCCGTCGCCGCGCGACGAAACGTTGTACGTCAAGCGCGTGATCGGCGTACCCGGCGACGTCGTCGAGTTGCGCAAGAATCACTTGATCGTGAACGGCCGCGAAGCGCGCTACACGGAGCTCACGCAACGCGAGATCGACGCGCTCGACGTCGAACAGAAGTCGACGTATCGCTTCTATCGCGAGGAACTGGGCTCGATGAGCCACATCGTGATGCTGCGTCGCTATCCGGTCGAGTCGAACTATCAATCGTTCGCCCCGGTCGTCGTGCCGCCGCATTGCTATCTGATGCTCGGCGACAATCGAGACTACAGCGGCGACTATCGCGTCATCGGTTGGGTCGATCGCGATCGCATTCTCGGCCGCGCGCACGCGATCGCGTTCTCGATCGACTACGACCACCACTTCGTGCCGCGCTTCGATCGCTTCTTCGAAGAGTTGTCGTAGCCGCGTCAGCCTCGCCTGATGAGGCGCAGAACGCCGAACAACAACAAGCCGACGACGCCGGCCGCCACGACCAATCCTGCGGTCGCGAGCAGAAAGCCGATCATTTCGTCGTTGCCGAGCCCGAATTCGCGCCCGCCGTAGTACGTCACGCCGATCGCGATCAAAAAAGTCACGACGAGCCGCGTCGGCCGGCGCACCTTCGTCGATTCGCGTTCGGTCGAATTGCGTCGCATCGGTTCGTTAGTCGAGGTGCCGGAACGTCCGCTATTCTAGACCGACGCCGAGAAGGACCGATGGACACCCCGCTTGCGACACTGACGCAACCGCAGTTCGACGCTTGCATCGAGCGCGGCGCGCTGCGCGACGCGTCGATCGGCGCCTCCATCGAGTGGCCCGCCGAAACGGCGAATCTGGAAATTCGGAACTGCACCTTCGACGGGGTGAGCTTTCGGCAGGCGGCCATCGGCGGTGCGCACTTCGTCGAGTGTCGCTTTCACGATTGTTCGCTGCGCAGCGCCGATCTCGCCGAAGCGCATTTCGAGCGGTGTCGCTTTTACGACCCCGAGTCGGAGAAAGGCTGCGATTTCTCGTACGCGAATCTGCGCAACAGCCGCTTCGAGCGCTGCGACTTGACCACTGCGACGCTCGCCCGCACGCGCGCATACGGCATCGAGATGCGGAGTTGTCAGGCGTCGGGCATCGATTTCACGAATGCCGATTTCGCGCTGGGGCAAGGGGACTTCACCGCCGCGACGTTCGCCGAATGCAATTTCGCGTACGCGGATTTCAGTCGAACAGTGCTCGACGGCGCGTCGCTCGCTGGATGTCGGTTGTCGCACAGCCTTTGGCACGACGCGTCGCTGTGCGACGCCGATCTCAAAGGTTGCGAACTCGACAACGTCGAGGCGCGCGGCCTCGCGCTACGCGGCGCGGATCTGCGCGACGCGCGATTCAACCGGCTCGACCCGCGCGAGATCGATCTCACCGGCGTCAAGATGGACGCCGAGCAAGGCCTCGACGTGTTGCGAACGCTCGGGATCGAGATCGACTGAGGCCCGCGATCGCCGCTACGACGCGTTTACCGACAGCAGCTCCACTTCGAAGATCAGCGCCTCGTTCGGGCCGATGCGGCTGCCGGCGCCGCGCTCTTTGTAGGCCAGATCCGGCGGCACGACGATGCGCCACTTCGAGCCGACCGGCATCAATTGCAGCGCCTCGACCCAGCCCGGAATCACACCGTTCACCGGGAACGTGGCCGGTGTGCCGCGCTCGACGGAACTGTCGAACACGGTGCCGTTGATCAACGTGCCGGTGTAGTTCGTGGTCACCGTATCGGACAACGTCGGCTTCGGCCCGGTACCTGCGACCAGCACTTCGTACTGCAGGCCGGACGCGGTAGTCGTCACGCCGGGCTTCTTGGCGTTGTCGGCGAGGTAGGCCTTCGCGGCGGCCAAGTTCGTCTCGGCCAGCTTGCCGCGCTCTTGCGCCCGCGCATCGTTGAGCGCGTTCAGTGCCGCGAGTACCGCGTCTTCGGGCACCTTCGCCGACGTTCCGGCGAAGCCGTCTTCGACGCCGGCCATGAACGCTTTCGAATCGAGGGCCTTGCCGTATTGATTGCCGACGTTTCCGGCGATGTTGTAACCGAGGCCGTAGCTCGCCTTCGCGACGTCGGTGTCGAGCGCCGGACCTTTCGCCTCCGGCGGCGGCGCCTTCTGACACGCCGCACCCGCGAGCGCGAACGCACACACGAACGCGATTCGCCCGAACGAATTCGCGCGCGCGCACATCGCTACTTGCGAGGGCAATCGAATCTTCATAAGGTTGGCTCCTCGTCCGGATTACATCTTCTTACTGTGGTGCCGGAGAGCTTCGAATAGGCTCCCCGAATCGTCTTAAACCGCAGGGCCTCGGGATGGATACTCGGGGCAGAGATCGTCGCATCTCACGGAACCCCGGTACGGCGCGGGCGTCAGAATACACGACTTGCAGTAGGCGGTGGTGATCGATGTTTGATCGAGGTATCGGCGGGTTCGACGGTTCGTTGAAGCGCGGTGCGTGGCACGCGTTCGGCGTGATTCTGCTCGCAACGGCGAGCGTCGCCTTCGCGGCACCGGATGCGCCGGCGCTGTCGAACGCAACCGCGACGACCGCACCGGTGGCGCCGCCGTCGCCGGCCGATGCGCCGAGTTCCACGACCTACAACTTCCCGCCGCCGGAGCTGCTGCATCCGCTCGACGTGCATCCGCGCACGGAGCTGTCGATCGTCGAACAGTTGCGCCACAACCACTATTTGCAGAAGCCGCTCGACGACGCGGCGTCGAGCGAACTCTTCGACAAATACATCGACCTGCTCGACAGCGGCCACGCGTACCTGCTCGCGTCGGACGTTCAGGCACTCGAGAAGTATCGCTACGCGCTCGACGACGCGCTGAAGCGCGGCGACCTCGATCCGGCGTTCGACATCTTCAACACCTACCAGGCGCGCCTCGAAGGTCGGCTCGAATTCTTGATCACCGAACTCGGCAAAGGGTTGAAGGGCATGAACTTCAACACGAACGAGACGATCGAGGTCGAACGCAAGCACGCGCCGTGGGCGTCGTCGATGTCGGAACTCGACGACTTGTGGCGCAAGCGCCTGAAGGCGGCCGTGCTCAGCATGAAGCTGAACGGCAAAGGACTCGACGAAATTCAGGACGTGCTGACGAAGCGTTACAAGAACCGCCTGAAGCAAGCGACGCAAACGAACAGCGAAGACGCGTTCCAGCTCTACGTGAACGCGTATGCGAGCACGTACGACCCGCACACGCAGTACTTCTCGCCGCGCACGTCGGAGAACTTCAACATCAACATGTCGTTGTCGCTCGAAGGCATCGGCGCGGTGCTGCGCACCGACGACGACTACACCGAGGTCGTGCGCCTGGTACCGGCCGGCCCCGCCGACAAAGCCGCCGCGCTGAAGCCGTCCGATCGAATCATCGGCGTCGGCCAGGGCGACAGCGGCAAACTGATCGACGTGGTCGGTTGGCGGCTGGACGACGTCGTCGAGCTGATCCGCGGGCCGAAGAGTTCGGTGGTCCGCCTCGAGATCATTCCGGCGTCGTCGGAAGACACGAGCAAAACGCGCATCGTCAGCATCACGCGCAACACCGTGCAGCTCGAGGAACAGTCGGCGCAGAAAAAATTGCTGACGCTTCAACAAGGGGGCACCTCGCACAAGATCGGCGTCATCGAGATCCCCACGTTCTACGTCGACTTCAAGGCTGTTCAGCAAGGCGAACCCGACTACAAGAGCACGACGCGCGACGTGCATGCGCTGATCGATCAACTGAAGGCTGACGGCGTCGAAGGCATCATCATCGACCTACGCAACAACGGCGGCGGCTCGCTGCAGGAAGCCGATTCGTTGACCGGGCTCTTCATCAAATCCGGCCCGACCGTGCAGGTGAAGACCGCGAACCGGCGCCCGAACATCCTCGCCGACAACGACGACGACGTCGTGTGGGACGGTCCGATGGCGGTGATGGTGAACCGGCTGTCGGCGTCCGCGTCGGAGATCTTCGCCGGCGCGATCCAAGACTACGGGCGCGGCATCATCATCGGCAGCCAGACTTTCGGCAAAGGTACCGTGCAGACGCTGATTCCGCTGAACCGCGGGCAGCTGAAGATCACGCAGGCGAAGTTCTACCGCGTGTCGGGTCAGAGCACGCAACACCAAGGCGTGCTGCCGGACGTCGAATTCCCCGAGGTCTACGACACCGACAAGATCGGCGAATCGTCGCTGGAAGACGCGATGCCGTGGGACGAGATCAAACCGGCGATCTATCAACACGCGACGCAGATTCAAACGACGCTGCCGATGCTGGTCGAGAAACACCGCGAGCGCGTCGCCAACGATCCGGACTTCGACTATCTGCGTGCATTGATGGCGAAGAGCCGCGAAGCAAGCAAGAAGACCGAGATCTCGCTGAACGAAGCCGTCCGCATCAAAGAGAAGAAGGACGACGACGCGTGGCGGCTCGGTCTCGAGAACAAACTGCGCGCCGCGAAAGGCGAGGCCCCGCTGAAGTCGATCGAAGAACTCGATGCGAAGCTCGACGCCGACGAAGCGGCCGACGACGAAGGCGGCGACGGCAAGAAGAGTCCCGACGACGACGCGATGCTGCGCGAAGGCGCCTTGGTGTTGATCGACTACGTCAACACGACTCGGCAAGTCGCGAGCATCGGCCAACCGACGAAGCCGAACACCGCCGTTCAGTAATCGAACGGCGGCGTTCGTTCACACCTCGAATTGCAACGCGCGCGTCGATATCGCGCGTTGCAGCGCCTTCTCGAAATCGGCGAACGGCAGCGTGTGTTGCTGGGTCTGCCCATAGCGGCGCAACGTCACGGTGCCGTCGGCCTGTTCCCGCTCGCCGACGATCAATAGCAGCGGGATCTTGCGGGTGACGCCTTCGCGGATCTTCTTCGGCACCGTTTCGCTCTGCGTCGCGAGCTCCGCCCGCACGAACTTCGCCCGCAGCTGCTCGACGAGCTTGCGGCCGTAGCCTTCGTACTGCTCCGACACGGTGATCACCTGGACCTGAATCGGCGCGAGCCAGGTCGGGAACGCACCGCCGTAGTGTTCGATCAAGAACGCGACCATCCGTTCGTGCGTGCTGAACGGCGCGCGGTGAATGACGTACGGCATGTGCTCGGCGCCGTCGGGACCGACGTACGTCAAGCCCATCCGCATCGGCTGCGCGAAGTCGAGCTGCACCGTGCTGACCGTTTCGTCGCGCCCGGTGACCGTCGGGAACTGGATGTCGATCTTCGGGCCGTAGAAGGCCGCCTCGCCGCGACCGTCGACGTAGTTGACGCCGAGGTCTTGCAACACCTCGGCGAGGATCTTCTCCGAACTCGCCCACGCCTGCGGATTGTCGACGTACTTCTCCTTGCCCTTCGGGTCGCTGAAATCCGACCGCGACAGCCGAACGGTATAAGACTCGAGCCCGAGGATGCGGTATGCCTCCGCATACAACGCCATCACCGATTTGAACTCGCCTTTCACCTGCTCGGCCGTGCAGTAGATGTGCGCGTCGTTCATGCACATGCCGCGCACGCGAACGAGCCCGCCCACAGCGCCGGAATCCTCGAATCGATACACCTGCCCGTATTCTGCGAGGCGCAGCGGCAATTCGCGGTAGCTGCGCGGCGACGATGCGTACACCTTGTGGTGATGCGGACAATTCATCGGTCGCAGCGCATACGACTCGCGAATCTCTTCGCCGTCGCCACCGTGTTCC
>Ga0335084_10007635_pt1 | contig 10750 bp, 6 predicted proteins | sample Lox_Sample_44_FD_206721 | JGI IMG/M metagenome (GOLD analysis project Ga0335084, IMG submission 206721) | Soil microbial communities from Loxahatchee National Wildlife Refuge, Florida, United States - Lox_Sample_4.4 | ecosystem: Environmental > Terrestrial > Soil > Wetlands | place: USA: Florida...
ACGCCGCGGAAGAAGCGCTCGTCGAGGGCCATCGCGTAGGCGATCCGGGGGCCGACGAGGATCGTCGCGTTCAGGGTCGCGACGATCGAGCCCAGCACGAACAGCGACAGGAGCGTTCCCGAGACCGGCCCGAACAGCGCGCGCGCCGTCGCCTCGCCCGCGTTGCCCGCGCCGCGCAGCTCGCCGAGCGGCAGCGCATACAAGTAGACCGCGTTCACCGCCAGGTAGATCGCCATGCACAGCGCCAGCCCGAGGAACAGCGAGCGCGGCACGTTGCGCTGCGGCTCGTGGATCTCGCTGGCGACGAACACCGTCGCGTTCCAGCCGAGGTAGCTGAACAGCACGGGCGAGAGCGCGAGCCCGAACTCGCTCGGCGCGATCGCGCCCGCACCCGGCGCGAACGGCGCGAGCCGGCTCCAGTCCCCTGCCCCCGCGAACGGCGCGAGCAGGACGAGCGCGCCCAGCGCGAGGAGCTTGAGCAGCGCGCCGGCGTTGTTCACGCGCGCGCTGCCGCGCACGCCGACCACGTTCAGCCAGCTCGCCGCGAAGGTCACCGCGAGCGCGACCGCGAGCTTGCCCGCCTCGCCGAGCGGCACGAACGCGGCGAGCGCCTCGCCCACGCCCGCCGCCAGCGTCGCGACCGTGCCCGTGAAGATCGCGAAGAACGACACCCAGCCGGTCGCGAACCCCGCGAAGGGCGAGAACGCCTCGCGCAGGTACACGTAGTCGCCGCCCGCGTGCGGATACATGGCGCCGAGCTCGGCGTTCGCGAGCGCCCCCAACAGAGACAGGACGCCGCCCGCCAGCCACACCGCCAGGATCAGCCCCGCGTGCGGCAGTCGCTCGGCGATCGTGCCCGGCGTGAGGAAGATGCCCGAGCCGATCACCGATGCGACGCAGAGCAGCGTGGCGTCGGTGAGGCCGAGCTCCGGCCGCAGCCGGTCCCGCGGATGCCGCTCCTCCACCCCCATCCCGCCGAGTCTACGCTCGGCTGCGCCTCGCTGCGCGCGCAGGCGCCGACACCGGAACGACTCGAGGCGGCCCTCGCTCGGTTTCGCACCCGCGAGCGGGCTTCAGACCTCCGCCAGCACCTCTTCGTAGAGCTGCCGGACGTCGGCGATGTGCTGGTCGAGCGTCTCGCGCTTCCAGTCGCGCGTGTCGATCGGCGGGAGCACGACGACCTCGATCCGCGCGGGGCGGATCACCAGGCCGTTCTTGGGCAGCGCGTCGAGCGCGTTCTTGATCACGATCGGGACGATCGGCACGCGCGCCTGCAGGGCCATGTGGAAGGCGCCCTTCTTGAAGCGGGCGAGGCGCGGCGTGGGCGTGCGCGTGCCCTCGGGCGCGATCGCGAGCGACAGGCCCGAGCGCAGCGCGTCGACCGCGGGCTGCAGCGCGGCGATCGCCGCCTTCGAGTCGGCGCGGTCGATGAACACCGTGCCGAGCCACGACGACAAGGTCCCGAACACGGGCACGCGGCGGAGCTCCTTCTTCGCCACGCCCACGAAGTCGCGGCGGATCAGCCGCGCGAGCAGGAGCACGTCGAGCGCGCTCTGGTGGTTGAAGATGAACACCGCCGGTCGCGCGGACCACAGGTGCTCCTCGCCGCGCACGCGCAGGTCGATGCCGGCGAGCGCCGTCGCCAGGTCGCCCCACGCGCCGACCGCGAAGTCGAACACCGCACGCGGGCGGCCGGTGATGAGCCCGAGCGGCAGGCCGAGCGCGAAGGCGACGCTGCCCGACCAGGTGGCGAGCCCGGTGCGCACGACGTCGGCCAGGCTGGGGCGGCCGCGGCTGGCGAAGCGGCGGATCGGCCAGATGCGGTGCTCGGCGATCCCCCGCAGCCGCCGGTCGGGGTTCGTCGGGCGCGGCCGGCCGACCAGCTCGAAGAGCGGCAGGTCCTCGGCGGCGTCGCTGTAGAAGTAGCTCTGCTCGAGGTCGAGTCCCTCGTCGGCGGCGAGCTGGCGCACGGCTTCGGCCTTGCCCTCGCCCCAGCAGGCCGGCCGGATGAAGCGGCCGGTGAACTTTCCCTCGTCGTCGACCTCGAGCTTGGTGCACAGCACCCGCTCGATGCCGAGGTCGCGCGCGAGCGGCTCGATCTGGTAGCGGGTCGCCGCGGAGACGATCGCGACGGTGTGGCCGCGGCGCTGGTGCGCCTGCACGAGCGCGCGCGACTCGGGGAACACCAGGGCCGCGAGCTCGGAGTTGAACAAGCGCTCGCCCGTCTCGGCCAGCTCCTGCTCGGGCGTGCCGCGCAGCATGCCCGACCAGGTGGCGAGGATGCCCGAGAAGCCGACCTGCCCGCGCTGGAAACCGACCCAGGCGAGCGCGTTCTCGGACAGGTCCGCCATGCTCATCTGGCCGGAGAGCAGGCGGTCGCGCCAGAAGGCCAGGCCCGAGAAGCCGGCCAGCAGGGTGCCGTCCACGTCGAAGAAAGCGCCGACCTTCGGCCCCGCCGGGCCGCGCTCGATCTCCTCCGTCAGGAAGGTCCCTGCGCGCATGCCTTGCCCTCTTGCGCGATGCTATCGCGGAGCGCCGCGGCGAGGCGAGCGTGTCGCCAAAGGGCGCAGCTCGGCTCAATCGAAAGCCCCGCGACACCGAAGAGTTTCCCCGACTCGATGCGTGTCATGACCCCTGCAAGAGCCGCTGCGTGCGCTCTGGCCGCAGCGCTGTTCGCCGCCGTTCCCCCGGCGCGCGCGGCGAACTCCGGCCCGGCGCCGGACGCGTTCTCGCTCGAGCCCGGCGACGCGCAGTCGCACGCGGACGAGGGCGAGCACGCGCGGAGCTGGAACCAGCTCGGACCGGACGAGCACCGCTCGTCCGCGCCCACCGCCGCGGACGCCGCGCGCGTCGAGCAGCTGATCCGCGAGCGGCTCGCGGCCAAGCAGCAGCAGGACGCCCCGGAAGAGGTCACGGCGCCCGTCGCGCCCGAGCCGCCGTCGTTCGGCGACCTCGACTCGGTTCTCCCGCCCGACCTGCGTCTCGCGCTCCAGCAGAGCTGGGAGCGCTGGGCGCCGCGGCTCGAGGCCGGGCTGGCGCGCGCCTACGACAGCCTGCCGCCCGACTGGCAGAGCCGGCTCCTCGCCGTGCGCGACTTCGCCTGGGACTCGACCGGCCGGCGCTGGCTGCTGGTCGGGCTCGGCGCGCTCGCGCTCGCGCTGGTCGCCGCGCGCACCGCGCGCGGCCACGGCGACCTCGTGGTCTGCATCGCCTACCCCGACGATCTGCGCGGCAGCTTCACCGTCGCGCTGTCGCGCCGGCGCCACCGCCGCAAGCGGATGAGCGCGGCCGAGCGCGAGGCGGCGAAGACGAAGGTCTCGTCGCGCACCGTCCACCATTTGGTGTCGCGCGAGACCCAGTTCCGCGGGCTCGCGCCGGGCAAGTACTGGGTCACCGTCGACGGCGAGCTGCACGGCAGCTCGAGCGACGGCCCGCTCGAGGAGCCGTACGAGACCCAGCCCGTGCACGTCGGCAGCCGCGACACCTGCCGGCTCGAGTTCGACCTGAAGCCGCGCAACTGCCCGGTCGAGATCCGCGTCCTGTGGGACGGCCAGCCGGTGTCGCAGTGCGCGGTCTCGGTCGCGGGCCGGCCCGACACGTTCCGCCACCTGCGCGGTCAGTCCGCGCGGATCGGCCTGCCGCTCGGCCGCCACCTGGTCGCACTGGGCGCGGGCGACCGCGTGGCCGAGCGCGAGATCGTGGTCGACAGCTACACGACCGTCGCGATCGAGGTCGACCTGGGCAGCGCCGACGGCGTGCTCTTCAAGGGCTGCCCGCCCGCGGTCACCCCGTACCTGCAGGGCGACGTCCAGTCGGCCGCACGCGCGCTGGCGCGCGAGGGCCAGGACAAGCTCTCGAACTTCCTGCTCGCGCGGATGCACGCCACGCAGGGCAACAAGTCGCGCGCAGCCGAGCACTACGAGTACGCCGAGTACTTCGCCGACGCGGCGCGCCTGCGCGAGGAGCTCTCCGAGTGGTCGCGCGCGGCGGCGCTCTACCAGAAGGCCGGCGAGCCGGTGAAGTCGGCCGAGATGTTCCGCAAGGCGGGCGACCCGGTGCGCGCGGGCAAGGCCTACGAGGCCGCGGCCGACTACGAGCGCGCGCTCGCCTGCTACCGCGAGGCCGGCGAGACCGAGCGCGTGATCGGCGTGCTCGAGCGCAGCGGCGACTCGTTCCAGGCCGCGGTGCTGGCGCGCGAGAACGACGACCGGGCCCGCGCGATCAAGCTCCTGCAGCAGGTCCTGCCGGACGACCCGAACTACCCCGAGGCGTGCCTGCTGCTCGCCGACGCGCTCGAGACGGAGGGTCACTACGACCTGGCGGCGCGCAAGCTCGAGGAGCGTATCGAGCGCGACCCGCAGGGCCTCTCCGACCCCGACCTGCGCGGCCGGCTCGCGGAGCTGCTCGAGCGCGGCGGCGACACGCCGCGCGCGCTCGACGTGCTCGAGAAGCTGCGCCAGGACGAGCCGACCTTCCCGGACATCGGGACGCGCATCGATGCGCTGCGCAAGCGCCTGTCCGCGGCGCGCGACACCAGCTTGAACCGGATCACCGCGGCTACCGTGCCGATGACGGGCGAGCGTGCCGAGAGCCGCTACGAGATCGTCGAGCAGATCGGCCGCGGCGGCATGGGCGTGGTGTTCCGCGCGCGCGACAGGCGGCTGGGCCGCGAGGTCGCGCTGAAGCGCCTGCCCGAGAACCTGCGCGACCATCCGTCGGCGGTGCAGCTGTTCCTGCGCGAGGCGCGCGCGGCCGCGGCGCTGAACCACCCGAACATCGTCACGATCTACGACGCCGACCAGGAGAACGAGACGTTCTTCATCACGATGGAGCTGCTCGAGGGCGACCCGCTGCACGTGATCCTGAAGCGCGCGGGCCGGCTGTCCCCGCGCGACGCCGCCCGGCTGGGCGTGCAGATCTGCGCGGGGCTCGAGTACGCGCACGAGCGGCGCATCGTGCACCGCGACATCAAGACCGCGAACCTGTTCTTCACCCGCGGCAAGGTCGTGAAGATCATGGACTTCGGCCTGGCCAAGATGGTCGAGGAGGTCCGACGCTCCGCGACACTGATCGGTGGCACGCCCTACTACATGGCCCCCGAGCAGGCGCTCGGCGAAGCGGTCGACGCGCGCGCCGACATCTACGCCCTGGGCGTGACCTTCTTCGAGCTGCTGACCGGCGGCGTGCCGTTCCGCGAGGGCGACGTCACCTACCACCACCGCCACACGCCGGCGCCCGACCCGCGCACCCGCGCCGAGAACATCCCCGACGGCTTCGCCGAGCTGATCCTCGAGATGATGACCAAGAACGTGGCGAAGCGGTGTGCGAGCGCGGCGATCGTCGCCGCGCGGCTCGCGCCGTTCACCGCCTAGCTCGGCTGCGGCCTACGAGCCCGCCTTCTCGCGCTTCTGGCGCTCCTCGTAGAGCTGGCGGAAGCGCTCGGTCGGGACGGCGATGAACAGGCCCTCGGCCTCGGCGCAGAGCTTCTCGCCGGCGTAGAGCCTGCCCTCGGTGAAGATCTTGCGCCCTTCGCTGCGCAGGTAGCGCGCCTCGAAACGCAGCTCCGTGTAGAGCGGCGTGGGCGCGCGGTAGCGGACCGTGAGCGAGCCGGTCATGCCCGGCGTGCCGGAGAGCGCGTTCGCGAAGCCGAGCACCTCGTCGAAAGCCGCGGCGACGTAGCCGCCGTGCACGTTGCCCGGCGGGCCTTCGTAGGGCGCGCCGAAGACGCCGCGGCCGTGCACGCGCACGCGGTCTGGGTCCGCGCGCAGCTCGAGCGGCGGCGAGAGCGGGTTGGCCAGGCCGATCAGCGGGCTGTGGTCGAAGAAACCGGCGGTGTCGCCGGCGTTGGACGTCTCGGCGAAGCCCTCGTAGCGGTTCGGGCGCGGATGCGTGGCGAGCCGCTCGGCGTAGCGCTCGAGCGCGTCGGCGGCGGCCGCGAGCTCGGCCTCGGGCGCGTCGGTCTGCACCAGCCGCTCGATCACCACGCGCATCGCCGCCGCGAGCCGGCGCTTCTCGCGCAGCGACGGGCCGACCTCGGGCCGGCTCTCCCAGCGCTGCAGCCGCTGTCTCAAGCTGTCCGACACGGAGGAGTCGCTCATCGTGGCCCGATCCTACACCGAGCCGTACTTCGCGAGCCCGCGGGGCAGCGGCGGATAGCCGGCCTCGGCGAGGATGCGCAGCTCGCGCTTCCCGCTCCGGCCGACGGCGAGCGCGGGCTGCACCGTGACCACCGGCTGCGCCGCCGCGCGCGCGAACGCGTCGGCGACGGAGCGCGCCTGTGCGAGCCGCGCCAGGTTCATCAGCGTCGGGAAGATGATCGTGCGGCGGCCTGCTTCGGCCTCGGCGAGCGCGGCAGCGGGTGCGATCCAGAGAGAGTCGACCGACTCGCGGCCGTCGTGCAGCGCGAGCTGATCGGCCGGCGCGACGGCCAGGAAGAAGTGCGTGTCGAAGCGCTTGGGCACGACGGCTGGGGTGATCCAGTGCGCGAACGGCACGAGCCGGTCGCAGGCGAGCGCGAGCCCCTCGCGCAGCACGAGGCCCGTGAAGTCGCGGTCGGCGGCGGGCGCGCGCGTGAGCCCGTGCGCGAGCAGCACGCCGCACTCCTCGAACGTCTCGCGGATCGCGGCCACGCGCAGCGCGAGCGCGGCGTCGTCGAGGCCGGCTGCGCCGGCGCAGCGCGCGCGCAGCCGCGGGTCGAGGTCCGCGTCGTCGACCTTGCCGCCGGGGAAGACGAGCGCGCCCGTCGCGAAGTCGATCTGGTGGTGGCGCTCGACCATGAACACTTCGAGACCGCTCGCGCCGTCGCGCACCAAGAGCACCGTCGCCGCGAGCCGGGGCGCCGGCTGGTCGCTCACGCGGCGCTCGCGAGCAGCGGCCGCACCTCGCGCGCGAAGCGCTCGAGCTGCGCGTCGCGGTCGGCGCTGGGGCCGACCAGGTCGAGGACGAAGTGGCGCACGCCGCTCTTCGCGAGCTCGGCGAGCTTCGCCGCGACGTCGGCGGGCCGGCCGAGCGCCGCGTAGCGCGCGGCCGCCTTGCGGAAGTCCATCGCGTAGCGCGCCGACAGATGCGCCGTCGCGGCGTCGAGCGCCGCTTCGTACGAGTCGTCGATGCGCGCGAACACGAGGTGCGAGGTGCCGAAGCGCTCGAAGCGACGGCCGAGCTTCTCGGCGGCGCGCTCGATCGTCTCGAGCCCGGCGCGGAACATCTCGGGGGTGACCACGTAGGCGAGCCAGCCGTCGCCCATCTGCGCGATCCGCTCGAGCGCCCCCGGGCTGCGCCCGCCGCACCAGAGCGGCGGCCCGCCCGGCTGCGCGGGCACCGGCAGGAGCCGCACCTCGGGGAACGTGTGGAAGCGGCCCGCGTGCGCGACGGGCTCGCCGCTCCACAGCCGCCGCAGCAGCGGCAGCGCTTCGGACACGCGCGCGCCGCGCTCCTTCACGGGCACGCCGACCGCCTCGAACTCGCGCGCGAACTCGCCGCCCACGCCGACGCCGAACACGAAGCGCCCGCCGCAGAGCAGGTCGAGCGTGGCGACCTGCTTCGCGATCAGCACCGGGTGACGCAGCGGCACGAGGTACACCGACGTGCCGAACGTGAGCCGGTCGCTGTGGCCCGCGGCGAGCGCGAGCTGCAGCAGCGGGTCGAGGATCGGCATCGGGAATGCGACGTGATCGCCGACCCAGAGCGAGTCGAAGCCCAGGCGCTCGGCGAGCTGCACCGTCGCGCGCGCGGCGGGCGCGCTCGCGAAGCCCGCGCTGAACCCGAAGCGCAGCTGCGTGTCGAGCGGCAGCATCAGGGCAGCGCGCAGACGTCGTCGCAGATGTCTGCCGCGAGCGCGTCCGCATCGCGGAACATCTGACACGTCCGGCACGCGGTCGCGTCGTCGACGCACTGCGCGAGCCCGGCGCTGGTGTCGGCGCCGCAGTTCGGGAACAGCGTCGGCAGGTCCACGCCCGGCACGACGCAGCTCTTCTCGATCGTCTTGGTCGCGAGCTTGCCGGTCGTCCCGTCGCAGACCTTCGCGACCTCGCCCTTCGGGTCCGAGTCGAGGCACGCGGCGAGCTGCGCGGCGTTCAGGATCGTCGCCTTCTTGAGCCGGACCTTCTTGCAGCGCACGAACTCCGCGCGACGCGCCTGCTGACACGCGAGGACCCCCGCGAGAACCGCCTTCTGACACGCCGCCGCGCTCTTGTCCTGCGACCTGGGGACGACCGCCGCCGCGAGGCTGTCCCCCTGGCCGAGCACCCGGATCCCGGCATCGAGGTCGGCCAGAGCCGAGGCGTTGTTGCCCGCGTCGGAGCCCGCGTAGCCGAATCCAGGCACCGCGCCGCAGCGCTTCTGGTCCACGGCGGTGGTCTTGTCGTAGAGCTTGGCGAGCTTCGGGCTGCTCGTGCAGTTCTCGACGGTGCCGATCGAGAGCGTTCCGTTCTGCGCCTTCCCGAAGCAGGACTTCAGGAATTTCCCGCCGGTGTCCGCGAGCTTCCGGAAGCCGACGTTCAGGTCGCTCACGCAGGCGACCTCCGCCTTGCTCAGTGCGACCGCGGCGCCGAAGTTGAAGCGGTACACCCAGCCCGTGTTCAGGTCGGCGATGTACAGCTCGCCGCTCGAGTCCTCGCCGAATGACGCGGGCCCGGACAGGCCGAGGTTGGGAATCTCCGTGCTGTCCCAGCTCGCGTCGTTCTTCTGGAGGTAGTGGACCTCGCCCGTTTCGTAGTCCGCGTACAGGTAGCGGCCGTTCCATGCCGCGACGGAGCCGCGATACACGTAACCGCCGGTGATGGAGATCGGAACGCCTGCGGGGTGCGGGTAGGCGAAGATCGGGGCGATGTAGTTCGCGTTGGGATCGTTCTTTTTCTTCACGTACGTCGGGCAGTTCCCGTTCGGGCCCGGGCCCGCGACGTCGCCCTCGACGACGTTCCAGCCGTAGTTCTTCTCGCTCGTGACCGTGTTGGGAGCAAGGAGGTCGATCTCCTCGCGCGCGCCCTGGCCGACGTCGCCGATCCAGAGGTCGCCGGTCGAGCGGTCGAACGAGAAGCGCCACGGGTTGCGCAGGCCCATCAGCCAGATCTCGGGGCGGTAGTTGTTCGGATCGTTCGCGTCCGTGCCGGTCGGGAACGGGTTGTCGGCGGGGATCCCGTAGCCGACGCCGCCGACGCCGAAGCCGGTGCCGTGGGGGTCGATACGCAGGATCTTCCCGAAGAACACGTTGCGCGTTTGGGCACGGCAGCCGGGATCGTTGGCGCTGCCGCCGTCTCCGAAGCCGATGTAGAGCATGTCGTCAGGGCCGAACTGGAGCTGGCCCCCCTTGTGGTTCGTGTAGGCAGTCCCTGGGGCGTCCAGGGTCAGCAGCTCCTTCGCCGAAGCGCCGTCCACGTGGTTCGGGTCCGCGTTGGAGACCGTGTAGCGCGCCACGACCGACTGCAGCAGGACGTCGCTGCTCGGGTCGATGTCTCGCGTATACATCACGTAGATGAACCGATTGCTGGCGAAGTCCGGATCGAACGCCATCGAGGTGAGGCCGCCCTCGCCCGTCGTGTCCACCACGCCGTGGATGTCGAGGAACGCGCTGCCTTCGTCCTGGAACGCGCCGTTCGCGAAGATGCGGATGTAGCCCGCACGCTCCACGACGAAGAGCCGCCCGTCGCCCGGATCCGACACGAAGATCGGCTGGAAAGTGCTGGCTTGCACGATCGGCGTGAGCAGCGGGCTCGAGCTCTGCGCGCGGAGCGGGTTGGCGAGCGCGCAGACTAGTGACAGCACGGCGGCAGCGGCGAGCCGGGGGGATCTCATCGCCGCAAGATGACCCGAAGCAGGGCTTTCGGCTAGGCCCGTCGCGCCGATCTCAGTGCCGGGTGCGCCGCATCACCGCAGGTTCGCTTGAGTCCGACCGCAGGGCGCGCGAGACTGCTCGGAGATGGCGAAGCTCGAGTGGACGCGCGAGGAGCTGCTCTCCGACCTGCCCTACGACGAGCCCCTGTTCGCCGGCGGGGTCCGTTGCCACGGCGGCTTCAAGGACGGGCGCTACGTGTCGCCGCGGACGCTGCACCGCGCGCCGGCGATCCAGGCCTGGCAGGCGCGGCTGCGCGCCGAGGGGCACCCGCTGCTCGACGTGCCGCACCAATTCGTGCCGCCGCACTACCCGAACTACCCGCAGGCCAGGCTCCTGCTGCAGGAGGGGGTGCGCGAGCCGGTGATCCGGGCGCTCACCACGATCTCGATCGTCGAGGGCTTCGGCGCGCGGATCCGCGATCTCGTGCTGCCCGATCTGTCGCGCGAGGTGAAGGAAGACCTCTCGGGCACCGCCCTGGCCCATCTGGGCAACGGCCTGTTCGAGGCCCACGCGCGCGACGAGGCCGGCTTCCGCGAGGAGGGCGGCCACAAGCAGATGTGGGAGGCCGCGCGCGACCTCGGCCTGTCGAAGCCGGAGATCCCCGACGACGTGCTGCTCGCGATGATGCGCGGCGGCGGGCGCGGCGAGCGGCGCCGTCTGTTCCCCGAGCTGTCGGGGCGGCTCGAGGACATGATCGCGTTCCTCGCCAACGTGATGGTCGTCGAGATCTTCGCCGAGGACGTGTTCGAGTGGGCGAAGGCGCTGCTCGGCGACGGCGAGGTCTCCGCCGATCCGGTCGGCGCGCCGGCGCTGGTGGCGGCGATCCAGTCCGACGAGAAGCCGCACGTCGAGTACCTGCGCACCGCCCTGTCCGAGCTGCGCGCGCGCACGCTGCGCTCGCCCGACGGGAAGCTCGAGATC
>Ga0335084_10007636_pt1 | contig 10750 bp, 9 predicted proteins | sample Lox_Sample_44_FD_206721 | JGI IMG/M metagenome (GOLD analysis project Ga0335084, IMG submission 206721) | Soil microbial communities from Loxahatchee National Wildlife Refuge, Florida, United States - Lox_Sample_4.4 | ecosystem: Environmental > Terrestrial > Soil > Wetlands | place: USA: Florida...
TCACCAGCGGGTCGTAGTTCGCGGCGAGCGCGTAGGCCTCGTCGAGCGCGTCGGCGCGCTTCACCTTGGTCATGCCGATCGACGAGCCCTCGTTCGCCGGCTTCACCATGATCGGCAGCCCGAGCCGTGCGACGACCGCGGCGAAGTCGGTACCGGCGGACAGGAGCTCGTAGCGGGGCGTCGGCACGCCGGCCGCCTGCCACACGAGCTTGGTGCGCCACTTGTCCATCGCGAGCGCGCTCGCGAGCACGCCCGAGCCGGTGTAGGGGATGCCGAGGAGCTCCAGCGCGCCTTGCATCGTCCCGTCCTCGCCGTACCGGCCGTGGAGCGCGATGAAGACGCGGTCGAAGTGCTCGCGGATCAGCTCTTCGAGCCCGCGGTCGCGCGGGTCGAACGGATGGGCGTCGACCCCCGCCCGGCGCAGCGCGGCGAGCACCATCCCGCCGCTCTTCAGCGACACGTCGCGCTCGGCGGAGCGTCCGCCAAGCAGTACCGCGACCTTGCCGAGGTGGCCTCTCACAGCGCTTCTCCGATGATCCGGACCTCGGGCACGAGGTCGATCCCGAAGCGGGTCCGCACCGCCCTGCGCGCATGCTCGATCAGCGCCTCGATGTCGCCCGCGTGCGCCTTGCCGCTCGGGTTGACGATGAAGTTCGCGTGCCTCTCCGAGATCCGGGCGTTGCCGATCGCGTAGCCCTTCAATCCGCACGCTTCGATCAGGCGCGCGGCGTGCTCGCCCGGGGGGTTGCGGAACACCGAGCCGGCGTTCGGCAGATTGAGCGGCTGGGTGGCGATCCGGCGCGCAAGGAGCTCCTTGATCCGCGCGCGGGCCTTCTCGCCGTCGCCGCGCGGGAAGCGGAACCACGCCGCCGTGAACCATTCCTCGCCGGGAATCCCGAGCGACTTCGGGGGCAGGGTCGTTCCCATGGTGCCCTTCAGGACGCAGTGGCGATAGCCGAGCTCGAAGTCGCCGGGCTTGCGCGCGCGCAGCCGTCCCGCGCGATCAATGGTGTCGGCACGGACGACGTAGTCCCACGTCTCGCCGCCGTAGCAGCCGGCGTTCATCGCGAGCGCACCGCCGACCGTGCCCGGCACTCCGGCAAGGAACTCCGCACCCTCGAGCCCATGAGTGGCGGCGAAGCGGGCGACCTTCGGCGCCGCAACGCCCGCCTCGGCGAAGACGAGATCGGTTTCGAGCCGGATCTCGCCGTGCGTGTCATGCATCAGGACGACGGTGCCGCGGTAGCCGCCGTCGCGGACGAGCAGGTTCGAGCCGAGCCCAACGAAGCACACCGGCTCCTGCTGCGGCAGCATGGGCAGGAACACCTGCAGGTCGGCGAGGTCGCGCGGGACGTAGGCGCGCGCGGCGCGGCCGCCCGCGCGCCAGCTCACGTGCCGCGCCATCGGCTCGGCCTCCCGCAGGCTCCCGCGGAGCTGCGCGGCGTCGAACTGGAGCGGCTCGGTCATCTCCGCCACCGTCAGCTCCCCGCCGCTTTCACGAGCTGCGACGGGACGCCGCCGATCGAGCCCGCGCCCATGGTCACGACGACATCGCCGTCGCGCACGACCTGGAGAAGCGCCGCCGGAAGCTCCGCGATCGCCTCGACGAAGACCGGCTCGACCTTGCCCGCGACGCGCACCGCGCGCGCGAGCGCGCGGCCGTCGGCGGCGACGATCGCCTGCTCGCCGGCCGGATAGACCTCGGCGAGGACCAGCGCGTCGACCGTCGACAGCACCCGCACGAAATCCTCGAAGAGGTCGCGGGTGCGCGTATACCGGTGCGGCTGGAACGCGAGCACGATCCGGCGCCCGGGAAACGCGCCGCGCGCCGCCTCGAGCGTCGCCGCCATCTCGACCGGGTGGTGGCCGTAGTCGTCGACGAGGGTGAAGCGGCCGCCGCCGGGAAGCGTCACCTCTCCGTAGCGCTGGAAGCGGCGCCCGACGCCGCGGAACTCGGCGAGCGCCTTCACGATCGCCGCGTCGGGAACGCCGAGCTCGCTGCCCACGGCGATCGCGGCGAGCGCGTTCTGCACGTTGTGCCTGCCGGGAAGATTGAGGCGCACGTCGAGCGCGCCCGGCATCCCGTCGCGGAGCGCGCGGAAGCACATCTGGCCGTCGCACGGCTCGACCGCCTCGGCGCGCACCATCGCGTCCGCCGCGAAGCCGTAGGTCACGACCGGCTTCGAGACGAACGGCATGATCTCGCGCACGTGCGCGTCGTCCGCGCACAGGATCGCGCTGCCGTAAAACGGCAGGTTCTGGAGGAACTGCACGAACGCCGCCTTCAGCCGTGCGAAATCGTGCTCGTAGGTCTCCATGTGATCGGCGTCAATGTTGGTGACGACTGCCATCACCGGCAGGAGATGCAGGAAGGAAGCGTCCGACTCGTCGGCTTCGACGACGATGAAATCGCCGGCGCCGAGGCGCGCGTTCGACGCGGCGGCGGTAAGACGGCCGCCGATCACGAACGTCGGATCGAGCCCGCCCTCGGCGAGCACGCTCGCGACGAGGCTCGTCGTCGTGGTCTTGCCGTGGGTGCCGGCGACCGCGACGCCCTGCTTGAGGCGCATCAGCTCGGCGAGCATGAGCGCGCGCGGCACGACCGGGATGCGGCGCTCCCGTGCGGCCACCACTTCCGGGTTGTCGGGCTTCACCGCCGTCGAGACCACGACCGCATCCGCGTCGGCGACGTGCTCGGCGGCGTGGCCGATCGCAACGCCTGCGCCGAGCTTTGCCAGCCGCTCGGTCGCGCTGTTCGACGCGATGTCCGAGCCGCTCACCCCGTAGCCCAGGTTGACGAGCACTTCGGCGATGCCGCTCATGCCCGAGCCGCCAATGCCGACGAAGTGGATGCGCTTGACCTTGTGCTTCACCGCGCGAGCTCCATGCAGGCTTCGGCGACCGCGCGCGTGGCCTCAGGCTTCCCGAGCGCACGCGCCTTCTCCGCCATCTCGAGCAGCCGCTGCCGAGTGAGGCCGCGCAGCGCGTCGGCGAGCTTCTCCGCCGTGAGTTCGCGCTGCTGGACGAGGATCGCGGCGCCCGCATCGGCGAGGTAGCGCGCGTTCGTGCTCTGGTGGTCGTCGACGGCGAACGGAAACGGCACGAGAATGGAGGCGACACCGACGGCGGCGAGCTCGGCGACCGTGATCGCGCCGGCGCGGCAGATCACGACATCGGCCTCGGCATAGGCGGCGGCCATGTCATCGATGAACGGCCGGAGCTCCGCTCCGACGCCGGCGGCCGCGTAGCCCGCCTGCAAGGCGTCGAGGTGCTTCGCCCCCGACTGGTGGACGACGCGCGGGCGGTCGCCGGCCGGGAGGAGCGCAAGCGCCTGCGGGACGCGCTCGTTCAGCACCGCGGCGCCGAGGCTCCCGCCGACCACGAGCACGCGCAAGGGCCCTGAGCGTCCCGCGAAACGCTGGGCCGGCGGCGCCACGCGGGCGATCGAGTCGCGCACCGGATTGCCGGTCGCCCGCGAATTCGCCAACGCGCCCGGGAACGCGACCAGGACCCGGTCGGCGACGCCGGCGAGCACGCGGTTGGCGAGCCCCGCGATCGAGTTCTGCTCGTGGATCGCGAGCGGACGCCCGAGGAGCGCGGCCATCATGCCGCCCGGAAAAGCGATGTAGCCGCCCATGCCGAGCACCACATCCGGCCGGTGTGCGCGGATCGCGCGCAGCGACTGCCAGAACGCGACGAGGAGATTGAGCGGGAGCAGGAGCTTGGCGGCGAGGCCCTTGCCCCGCAGGCCGGCGAAGCGGATCGGCGCGAGCGGATAGCCGTGCTGCGGCACAAGCGTCGCCTCCATCCCGCTCTGCGCGCCGAGCCACACCACGCGCCAGTCCCGCGCGCGCAGGTAGTCGGCCACCGCAAGCGCCGGGAAGACGTGGCCGCCGGTGCCGCCCGCCATGATCATGATCGTCCGAGCCACTCGTCCAGTTCGCCCCAGCTCACCCGCAGGTCCGCGTCGCAAGTGATCGCCGCGAGATCGGGCGGCGCTTCGGCGCAGTCGCCCTCCTCCGCCGGCTCGGCACGGTCGCTCATGCTCACCTCGATGTCCGCCTCCTCCGCGATCGCGGAGGCTTCCTCCACCGGCTGATCGAGCGCGATCTGCGTCGTGGCGTCCGTGGACAGGACTCTCGACTCGAGCAAGTGCACGTTCGACTGCGCGGTGCGGCTCATACGGGCTGCCCCCTCATCAGTTGACGGTTCTCCCAATCCACCCTCAGCACGAGCGCGAGCGCCACGCAGCTCGTGACGAGCGCACTCCCGCCGAAGCTCATGAACGGCAGCGTGAGCCCCTTGGTGGGAAGCACGCCCATGTTCACGCCCATGTTGATGAACGCCTGCACGCCGAGCCACACCGCCACGCCTTGCGCGACCAGCGCGCCGAACGGGCGGTCGAGGTCCGCGGCGCGCCGGCCGATCGCGAGCGCACGCAGGCACAGCCAGGCGAAGGCCGCGACGACGATCGCGACCCCGGCGAAGCCGAGCTCCTCGGCGATCACCGCGAGCAGGAAATCGGTGTGCGCCTCCGGCAGGTAGTGCAGCTTCTCGACGCTCGCGCCGAGGCCCACGCCGAGCCATTCGCCTCGGCCGAACGCGATCAGCGCGTGCGAGAGCTGGTAGCCCCGGCCGAACGCGTCGGCCCACGGGTCCATGAAGCCGAAGATGCGCTGCACGCGGTACGGCGAGGAGATCACCAGCACCGCGAACCCGATGGTGGCGAGCACGGCGAGCGCCGCGAACCAGCGGCCGTTCATCCCGGCGAGAAAGAGGATCGCCATCGCGATCGCGCAGATCACGACGAAGGCGCCGAAGTCCGGCTCGCGCAGGAGCAGCCACCCGACGACGAGCATCACGGCCAGCATCGGCAGGAGACCGCGCCGGAAGCTGTGCAGCAGCGCGTGCTTGCGGACCGCATAGTCGGCGGTGTAGAGCACGACCGCGAGCTTCATCAGCTCGGACGGCTGGAAGTTCGCAATCCCGAGCGGCAGCCATCGGCGCGCGCCGTTCACCTCGCGTCCGATCCCCGGCACCAGGACCACCGCGAGCATCACCACGCCGGCGACGAAGAGCCACGGCGCCGCGCGCTGCCAGGTCCGCATGGGCACCTGGAACGCGGCGAGCCCGGTGACGATGCCGGCGCCGACGAACGCGGCGTGGCGCGCGAGGTAGTAGGTCGCCTCGCCGCCGGTCGACCGCGCGCTCTCGGCGGTGGCGATCGACGCCGAGTACACCATGACCAGACCAAAGGTGAGCAGCGCTGCCGCCGCCCAGACGATGCTCGCGTCGTGCTCGGGCAGCGCCGCCGCGCGGCGCGGGAGATCAGCACGCGCGAGCATGCTGGAGCTCCTTCACCGCGGCGGAGAAGACCTCGCCGCGCTGGTGGTAGTTGGCGAACATGTCGAAGCTCGCGCACGCGGGCGAGAGCAGCACGACGTCGCCGGCCTGCGCCGCCTCGAAAGCGCGCGCGACCGCGTCCTGCATGCTCGCCGCGCGCTCGATCGGCGTCCCGGTGGACGCGAGCGCTCGCTCGATCGCGGGCGCGTCGCGGCCGATGAGGACCACGGCGCGCGCGGCCCCGGCAACCGCGCCGGCGAGTGGCGCGAAGTCCTGGTGCTTGCCGTCGCCGCCCGCGATCAGCACGACCTTCCCGCCGCTCCCGTTGAGCCCGCGAGCGATGCCCGCGAGCGCGGCGACGGTCGAACCGACGTTGGTCCCCTTCGAGTCGTCGTAGAAGGTGACCCCGCCGATCTCGCCGACTCGCTCGACCCGGTGCGGGAGTCCGGCGAAGCTCCGCAGGGCGTCGAGCAAGGGCGCGAGCGGCAGGCCGATCGCGCGGCAGAGAGCGAGCGCAGCGAGGGCATTGGCGGCGTTGTGCAGCCCGGCGAGCCGCATGTCGCGCACCGGCATGAGCGGCGTTGCGCCCATCGCGAGCCAGTGCTCCCCGAACACCTTGAGCAGGCCGAAGTCGTCGTGGTCCGGCGCCGGGTTGAGCCCGAAGGTGATCGCGCGGCGGCCGGCAACGCGCATCGCCATCGTCGCCGGGTCGTCGCGGTTCAGGACCTGCACGCCGCCGCCGGCGAAGATCCGCGCTTTCGCGGCGGCGTATGCCGCCACGTCCGGGTAGCGGTCGAGGTGATCGGGCGACACGTTGAGCACGGTCGCCGCATCGGGATGGAGCGAGGCGGTCGTCTCGAGCTGAAAGCTCGAGAGCTCGACCACCCACGCCTCGGGCAGGCGCCCCATGTCGAGCCGTGCGCCGAGCGCGGCGAGCACCGCCGGCGAGATGTTCCCGGCGACCTCGCAATCGACCGCGGCGGCACGGCACATCGCCCCGGCGAGCGCGGTGACCGTACTCTTGCCGTTGGTGCCGGTGATCGCGATGACCCGCCCGGCACCATTCGCGGCGAGAAAGCGCGCGAAGAGCTCGACGTCGCCGACCACCTCGAGTCCGCGCGCGAGCGCCGACGCCACCACCGGCTCGGCGAGCGGCACCCCAGGGCTCGCTGCCACCAGATGGACGCCGTCGAGCAGCGCAGGCGCAAACGCCCCGGTCCTCACCTGGACCTGAGGCAGCGCGGCGCGGAGCGCGGCGAGCGCCGGCGGCGCGGCGCGCGTGTCGGCAACGCGCACGGTGCCGCCCTGGCGCACGATCCACCGCGCCATCGAGAGCCCGGTTTCACCGAGGCCGAGCACCAGCACTTTCCGCCCGCCGAGGTCCATTTCAGCGCAGCTTCAACGTCGACAGGCCGAACAGGACGAGGACCACCGTGATGATCCAGAACCGAACCACGACCTGCGTCTCCTTCCAGCCGCCGAGCTCATAGTGGTGATGCAGCGGCGCCATGCGGAAGATCCGCTTGCCGCCGGTGAGCTTGAAGTAGATGACCTGCAGCATCACCGAGAGCGTCTCGGCGACGAATACCCCGCCCATGATGAACAGCACGATCTCCTGCCGCGCGATCACCGCGATCGTGCCGAGCGCCGCGCCGAGCGCGAGCGCGCCGACGTCGCCCATGAACACTTCCGCCGGGTAGGCGTTGAACCACAGGAAGCCGAGCCCCGCGCCGACGAGCGCGCCGCAGACGACCGCGAGCTCGCTTGCGCCCGGGATGTAGGGGAACAGCAGGTATTTCGAGTAGAGCGCGTTGCCGGCGACGTAAGTGAAGATCCCGAGCGCCCCGCTGATCATCACCGCCGGCAGGATCGCGAGCCCGTCGAGGCCGTCGGTGAGGTTTACCGCGTTCGATGTACCGACGATGACGAAGTACGAGAGCACGATGAACCCGACGACGCCGACGGGATAGGCGACGTTCTTGAAGAACGGCACGATGAGGTCGGCCTTCGGCGGCAGGTTCATCGCGAACCCGCCCGACACCCACTGGGTGAAGAGCCCCCACCCCTGGGCCGCGGTCGACGTCGGCACCGCGAACGCGAGGTAGACCGCGGCGACGAGCCCGATCACCGACTGCCAGAAGTACTTCTCGCGCGCCGAGAGGCCCTTCGGATTGCGGTGCACGACCTTGCGGTAGTCGTCGACCCAGCCGATCGCCCCGAAGCCGAGCGTCACCGCGAGCACGATCCAGACGAACCGGTTGGTCCAGTCGGCCCAGAGGGCGGTCGTGACCGCGACCGAGACGAGGATCAGCGCGCCGCCCATCGTGGGCGTGCCCGCCTTGGTGAGGTGGGTCTGCGGACCGTCGTCGCGCACCGCCTGCCCGATCTTGTAGGCGGCAAGCTTGCGGATCATCGCCGGGCCGGCGAGAAACGAGATGACGAGCGCGGTCAGCGCGGCGAGCACCGCGCGCAGCGTGATGTAGTTGAACACGTTGAACGCGCGGATGTCCTGCGCGAGGTACTGGGCGAGCTCTAGCAGCATGCTTTCTCCCCCGCGACCAGGTGCTCGACCACGCGCTCCATCCGCATGAAGCGCGAGCCCTTGACGAGCATCGTGCCCTTGAGCGCGGTCAGCCCCTGCGCGCGCGCGATCACCGCCTCGACCGAATCGAAGTGCTCGCCGCCCGCGCCGAACGCCCGCGCCGCCGCGCGACCGAGCGGTCCGACGACCAGCAGCCGGTCGACGCCGGAGTCCTTCGCGTAGCGGCCGAGCTCCGCGTGAAACGCCTCGCCCTGGTCGCCGACCTCGCCCATGTCGCCGAGGATCAGCACCCGCGGGCGCTCGCTCGCCGCGAGGACGTCCACCGCCGCGCGTACCGAGTCGGGATTGGCGTTGTAGGTGTCGTCGATGACGAGCACGCCGTTGCGCCCCGGCTTGAACTGCAGCCTGCCCTTCACCGCCCGGAACGAAGCCAGGCCGCGCGCGACCGCCTGCAGACCCGCGCCGGCGGCGAGCGCAGCAGCGGACGCGGCGAGCGCGTTCCGCACGCTGTGCACCCCCGGCATCTGCAGCGTGGCGGCCGCGCGCGCCCCGTCGGCTGCGATCTCGATCTCGCTCGAAGCGGCGCCGAGGCGGTAGGTAGCCCGGACGTCCGCGTCCGCGCCGGTGCCGAAGGAGCGCACGCGGCGCTTCCCGGCAATGCCGGCCCAGTACTCGTAATGCGCGTCGTCGCGGTTCAGCACCGCGACCCCGTCGTTGGGGAGCGCGCGGAGGACCGCCGCATGCTCGGCGGCGACCTCCTCGACGCTCTTCATGAACTCCTGGTGCTCGCGCTGCGCGTTGTTGATCACGGCGATCGTCGGGCGGGCGATTCCCGCGAGGTACCCGGTCTCGCCCGGGTGGTTCATCCCGATCTCGAGCACCGCGACCGCGTGCTCGTCGCGGAGCCGCAGCGCGCTCAGCGGAAGCCCGACGTCGTTGTTCAGGTTGCCGAGCGTCGCGAGCACCTGCCGCTCGCCGAAATGGGCGCGCAGGCAGCTCGCGAGCATCTCCTTGACGGTGGTCTTGCCGTTCGACCCGACGATCGCGATCACCGGAATGCGGAGGTGGCCGCGCCAGTGCTTGGCGAGCGCGCCGAGGGCGAGGCGCGCATCCCCGACCGCGATCAGCGGGAGCCCGGCAGCCTGCCCGGCATGGCCGCCCACGCGTTCGACCATCGCCGCGGCGGCACCGCTCTCGCGCGCCGCGCCGAGGTAGTCGTGGCCGTCGAAGCGCTCGCCGCGGAGCGCCACGAAGAGCGCGCCCGCCTCGATCGTGCGGCTGTCGGTCGACACCGACGTGAAGCGCACGTCGCGGCCGATGACGTTCGCCCCGAGCGCGGCCGCCGCTTCGGACAGGAGCATCATCGCTTCCACGCGGCGAGCCCTTTGCGCGCTGCGTCGAGGTCGGAGAACGCCACCCTGCGCCCGCCGATCTCCTGGTAGGGCTCGTGACCCTTGCCGGCGAGCAGCACCACGTCGTTGGCGCGTGCGGCGGCGATCGCCTCGGCGATCGCATCGTGACGGTCGACGCGGATCTCGTGCGGCACGCTCACGCCAGGACGGATCTCGCCGATGATCGCCGCCGGATCCTCGGTCCGCGGGTTGTCGCTCGTGAGCCAGACGAAGTCGGCGTGGCGCGAGGCGGCCTCGCCCATCTGCGGGCGCTTGCCGCGATCGCGGTCGCCGCCGCAGCCGAACACGCAGATCAGCCGTCCGCCTTGCACGCGTGCGATGTCGCGCAGGGCGCCCAGGCATTTGTCGAGCGCATCAGGGCTATGCGCGTAGTCGACCACGACGAGCGGCTTCCCCGCCCCGCCGAGGCGCTGCATCCGCCCGGCGGGCGGCTCGAGCTGTCCTGCTGCCCGCACCGCCGCGTCGAGGGGGAAGCCCGCGGCGAGGAGGACGCCGATCACGCCGAGGACGTTCGCGACGTTGAAGCGTCCCACGAGAGCGGTGGCGACCTCGACCCGACCGCGGCTCGTGACCAGCACGAACTGCGCACCAGCGCTCGAGAGTTGGACGTCGTGGGCTTCCAGCCAGTGCTCGAGGCCGCTCGCCATGCCGGTGCCCGGCCACAGGCTGTAGCCGGTGCGCTCGACGCCGCTTCCCGCCCGGTCCTGCGCGATCCGCACCCCAAGCGCGTCGTCCAAGTTGAGCACCGCGTGCAAAAGCGTCGACGAGCGGAAGAGCCGCATCTTGGCCTGCGCGTAGCGCTCCATGTCGCCGTGGTAGTCGAGGTGGTCACGCGACAGGTTGGTGAAGAGCGCGCAGGCGAAGTTCACCCCCGCGACGCGGCCCTGGTCGATCCCGATCGAGGACGCTTCCATCGCGACGGCTTGCGCGCCCTCGCTCAGGAAGCGCGCGAGCGCACGCTGCAGCGCGACCGCGTCCGGAGTCGTGTTCGGATTCTCCTCGAGCGCGCCCAGGTAGCCGAGGCCGAGCGTGCCGACGACGGCGGTCTTGCGGCCCGCGCCGGTGAGCGCCTGCGCGATCCACTGGCTGCAGGACGTCTTGCCGTTGGTGCCGGTTACACCGACGGTCCAGAGCCGGTCCGACGGGCGGCCGTAGATCTCCGCGGCGAGCGGGCCGGCGAGCCGTTTCAGCCCGCTCGCATGGAGATTGGGCACCGCCAGATCGGCCGGCCACGCGAACCCGTCGCGCTCCCAGACCACCGCCGCCGCCCCGCGCGCGACCGCATCGCCGATGAAGCGCCGCCCGTCGGAGCGCTCGCCCGGATACGCGAGGAACACGTCGCCGCGCGCCACCGCGCGGCTGTCGGCCGCGAGGCCGTGCGGGGTCACGCCCTGCCGTTGCAGCTCGCTCAGAATCCTGTCGACTTCCCTGTCCACGGGGAAACCACTCCTTC
>Ga0335084_10007639_pt1 | contig 10747 bp, 13 predicted proteins | sample Lox_Sample_44_FD_206721 | JGI IMG/M metagenome (GOLD analysis project Ga0335084, IMG submission 206721) | Soil microbial communities from Loxahatchee National Wildlife Refuge, Florida, United States - Lox_Sample_4.4 | ecosystem: Environmental > Terrestrial > Soil > Wetlands | place: USA...
GGGGCGGCGCTCGGCGTGTTCCTGTGGGCGGTGCGCGCCGGGCAGTTCGACGACCTGGAGACCCCGTCCGTCCGCATGCTGCACGACGACGACTGAGCCCTCTTCGGCGCCCCGGCTAGGGCTGGCCCGCGAGCGCCCGATTGAGCTGCTCGAGGTGGTTGTCGTCGTGCCAGGCGATGAGCCCCACGAAGTCCTTCACGGTCATGCGCCCGCGCGTTACGTGCACGCCGCCCCGGTCCCAGTGCTCGGGGCGCAGCCCGCGGAGGAACCGGAGCGTCTCCTCGCGGCGCACCCGGAAGGCCTGGAGCGCCTCGCCCGCGTCGTTTCTCTGATATTGCCGCTCCGTCGCCCAGCGGTCGGGCTCCGCGGCCATGAACTTGGGCTCGTCCATCTCCATGATGGCCTGGAAGCGCGTCATGAACGATTCTTCGGTGTCGCGCACGTGGCACAGCGTCTCCTTGGCCGACCAGCTCTTGTCGTCCGGCCGCTTGGAGAGCGCCGCGTCGGAGACACCCTTGATGGCGGCCGCGAAATCGTCGGCGGTGCGCTCCATGCGCGCCAGCTGCTCTTCCAGACTCGCCATGAGGATCCCTCCGTCGGTGACCAGTTGATGGAACAGGTGCGACTCCCGCGCGTAGAAGCCCTGCGTGTGGAAGGAGTCGCCCAGCCGCAGCAGAGTATAGTCCACGTGGTGGCCAACCTCGTGGAGCAGCGTACGGAGGAAGGTGCGGAAGGCCACCACGCGCTTCTGCCGCGCGGTGCGCATCCAGAGCGTGATGAGCGGCGGCTCGGCGGCCCGGTGCGTGGTCTCGTAGATGCCGTGCAGCTCGCCCCAGCCCGCGTGCGGCCGCGCGGCCAGCACCTTCACGCGCGCCGGCGGGGCCCCCAGCGAGCGGGCCAGCCCCAGGACGAGGCGCTGGGCGGCCGATTCGGTCTGGGCGCGATCGCCGCCCTCGAGCGCACGGGCCAGCTCGGTGACCAGGGGCTGGAGCCGAGCCGCCTGGGGCAGCGGCATGGTGGGGATGCCGTCGCTCTCGAGATAGATCGCCTGCTGGCGCCGCGTGAGCCGCTGGAAGTAGGCGAAGGGCATCCGCCTCTGGATGCTACCGCCGGGGGCGGGTGGGGGCAACCCGGCGGTGCGGACGGGAAGGCGTTGACGCCACTCGGGCGGATGTCCTACGGTGCTCCACGTGCACACGCCGGTCGACTACCTCGACCCGAAGCTCCCACCCGGGCTCGTGCGGGCGCCGATCCCGGTGGTGGACGCCACCGAGGAGAGCCTCCGGCACTACGGGCATCTCGTCTCCGATCCGCGTGACTGCCGGATCGAGATCGTCCGGTGGCCCGCGCAGGGCAGCCGCCCGGTCGACGCGGACACCGGGGATCAGGGCGGAACCACCGAGGGCGTGTTCGTCAGCGAGTGGCAGGGCGACATCCTGTACGGCCGCAACGAGGCCGTCGGCGGGCACTACGTGCTGGCCTACGCGGTACCGCCGGAGCGCGCGCGGACCGACCATGCGGATCCGCCGCGCCGGATGCTGCTCTGGCACGCGAACTACCACCCCGACGGCGGGCAGCTCTTCTTCCCGCTGGACCGGCGGCCCTTCTACGTGCCGCTGGCGCTGCCCGGCGACGACGTGACCCCGGAGCGCTTCGTGTGCTTCCGCTTCGACGGCCGCCGCGGGCTCTACATCCACCCGAACATCTGGCACGAGGGCGTGTTCGTGCCCCACGGGACGCAGCGCTTCTTCGACAAGCAAGGGGCCGTGCACGCCCGCGTCTCGGTGGACTTCGCGCGCGAGTTCGGCTGCCTCCTCGACGTGCCGCTGCCGGGGCGGTAGCGAGGCATGATCTCCGCGCGCGAGAGCCTGGCGCGCCTGCGCGCGGGCAACCGCCGCTTCGTGGCCGAGGTGCAGAGCCGCGCCACCCGCGCGACCGAGGCCCGCCGGCTCGAGGTGGCGGCCGGGCAGGAGCCGTTCGCCATCGTCCTGGGCTGCTCCGACTCCCGGGTGCCGGCGGAGATCGTCTTCGACCCGGCACGGCTCGGCGGTGCTCGAGCGGCTGATCGCGCGCGACGGCCTGCTGGTGGTGGGCGCGGAGTACTCGCTCGAGACGGGGACCGTGTGCTTCTTCGACGGGGTGCCGGACGAGGAGCGCGGGTGACGGCGCTGCTGGCCTGGTGCCTTGGCGTGCTCGTCGCCTTCGCCTACGGCTGCGCGTCGACGGCGAGCGGACCATCCGGCGACGAGCACGGCTCGATCGTCGTCAGGACGCTGCCCCACGGCGAGTACATGCAGTACCTCCCCCGGCGCGCGCCGAAGGGCATCCTGGTCATTGCCCACGGCTCCTCCGAGGAGGAGAGCGCGGGCGAGGCGGACATCCGCAAGCTGGCGGAGACGTTCCTGCGGCGCTGGGTGCGTTTCGCCGACGAGCACGGGCTGATCGCGGTGGCGCCGCTCTTCGATCACACCTTCGGCTCCTGGATCCGCGAGCCCGGTATCGCGCTGGGCGGCTATCGCGGCCTCGCGGGCAAGGAGATCGGAGCCGACGAGTTCGTGGACCGCATCGTGGAGCAGTACCGCGCCCAGCTCGACGGCGAGGAGCGCTTCTACCTGTACGGGCATTCGGCCGGCGGCCAGTTCGCGGGCCGCTACGCCGTGCGCCATCCGGATCATCTGAAGGCGCTCGTGCTGAGCGCGCCCGGCCGCTACGCCTTCCCCGATCCGCAGGCGCCGTGGCCATACGGGCAGAAGGAGACCACGGTGCGGACCGGCCCGCAGGGTGTGTCGCAGACCATCCGGCCGGACCGAGACGGCTGGCGGCGGGCGGCGGCGCTGCCGATCACCGTGGTCGTGGGCAGCGTGGACACCGAGCCCCAGCCCGTCCGGCCCGCCCACGTGGGCACGACCCGCGTCGGCTATGCGCACCAGTGGGTCGACGCGATGACGCTCCTCGCGCCCGCGGGCCAGAGCCGGATTCGGCTGATCGTCGTGCCACGGGTGGGGCACAGCTCGGCCGGGCTGACGCCCGCGTGCCAGCGGGCGCTCGCCGAGCAGCTGGGCGGATAGGCCGCGGCGGATCCACCACCGGTCGTGTATCCGCACGTCCACGTCTTGTCGGCGGGAGCGCCGCCGACTAGCCTGCGTTCATGGACGCGTCTCCGCCGCGCCTGCTGGATCGCGTGCGCGCCGCTCTGCGCACGCGGCACTGCAGCCCGCGCACCGAGAAGGCCTACGTCGCATGGATCCGACGGTTCATCTTGTTCCACGGCAAGCGCCATCCGGCCGAGATGGGGGCGGAGGAGATTAGGCGGTTCCTGAGCGCGCTGGCCATCGAGCGCAACGTGGCCGCGTCCACCCAGAATCAGGCCCTGAGCGCGCTGCTGTTCCTCTACAAGGAGGTGCTCGAGCAGGAGCTGCCGTGGCTCGACGACATCGTGCGGGCCAAGGCTCCCGCGCGCATTCCGGTGGTGCTGACGCGCGAGGAGGTGCGGACCGTCATCGCCGCGCTCGACGGGCCGACCCGCCTGCTGGCGCTGCTGCTGTACGGCGCGGGCCTGCGGCTCCTGGAGGCGGCCCGGCTGCGAGTGAAGGACGTGGACTTCGACCGCAACCAGGTCACGGTGCGTTCGGGCAAGGGCGGCAAGGACCGCGTGACGATGCTGCCGGCCGCCGCCCGGCGCGACCTCGCGAAGCACCTGGAAACGGTGCGCGACCTGCACGCGTCCGACCTGCGCGCCGGCGCCGGGTGGGTCGAGCTGCCCTGGGCGCTCGGCCGCAAGTACCCCAACGCGGGCCGCGAGTGGATCTGGCAGTGGGTGTTTCCGGCCACCCGCACGTACTACCACCGCGAGACCGGCCAGCGCCGCCGCCACCACCTGCACGAATCCGTGCTGCAGCGCGCGGTGCGCGCGGCGGTACGCAGCAAGGGCATCCCCAAGCGCGCCACCTGCCACACCTTCCGCCACTCCTTCGCCACCCATCTGCTGGAGGGTGGCGCCGACATCCGCACGGTGCAGGAGCTGCTGGGCCATCGCGACGTCTCCACCACCATGATCTACACCCACGTCCTCAACCGCGGCCCCGCCGGCGTCCTGAGCCCCGCCGACCGCCTGCCGACCCTCTGACCCCTCGCCCGCGCTCACTTCCCGCATCCCGAAATATCCAGGTCCATGTAACACTGGAGGCGCACGACGGGTCCATGCGCAACCCCGCATCCTCACAAGCCCGTTCCGGCCCCAGCCACCCGGCCACCCCAGCTGGATTGTCCAAACCAACCCCCGCCCCCCCGAGTTACCCGGCAGACGCGAGTTATGCGGGGCTAGATACATCTAGTTAGACAGACAACGACAAGGTATGACGGGCAAGGGCCAACCACTTCGCTATGTGTGTTGCTTCTGTGGAGAAAGTGTCGCCAACGAGGAGCCGTGTGAGATGGTCCTGCGCCTTCCGGGGGACGCGACCCAGCAGCTCTATTGCCATGAGGTTTGCCTGCGCCACGCACTTCATCCGTCGGTACCGGTGGGCCTGTAGCGTGCGAACGTCGCCAGGCTGTCTAACTTCCCGCTGCAGCGGTCCATGGCTCGCGATGCTCGCCCTGGCCGCTGAGCGCGCGCGTTAGACCGATGAAGACCCGTGGCTGGGGGCCGTTTCTAGCGTGTGTGGCTGGGGCCAGTTGGGTAGCGTTGGCGCCTTCGCCCGCAGCTGCGAACATCGGTCTGCCCATGGTGGCGGTTTTTCTGCCTCCGGCTTGGTTCGCTCTTATCCCGATCATAGCTATCGAGAGTGCGTACGGCATGTATCGCTTTCGGACTGCGGCGGGACCGACCTGGGCCGGTGTGACGACCGCGAACTGTGTGTCAACCCTCCTTGGCCTACCGATCACCTGGGCGGTGCTTGCATTGGGACAGGGGCTACTCTTCGCGCGATTCCCCGAGTTTGCCATGGCCCTGCCGTTGAGTCTGTTGACCATTGTCGGGGCCCCGTGGCTCGGCCCGGGGGCGGAGGAATCGCCGTGGATAGTTCCGCTTGCCACTGTCGTGCTACTCGTGCCCTTCTACGTGATGTCGGTTGCGTCTGAGTATCTGGTGGTCAAGCGATTTCTGCCTGATCTTTCGAGTCGCACTGTTCGATCCTGGATGATCCAGGCCAATGCGGTGAGTTATGCATTCCTACTCCTGGTCACGCTAGCCGGTTGGATGTGGCCGAGGCTCTTTGAGGGGATTTCTGCGTTGATGTTCCCGGTGACTATGTGGCTGGTCGAGAGCGTGATGCGTGTAATGCAGTTGCTCTTCAAGCCCGATCCAGCATGAGGTAGTAGCTATGGTGACGAACCACTGTCTAACAAACCGCTTCAGCCGACGGGCTCCGCCCGCGGCTGAGCGCTGACGTTGGGCAGACAGGGAACTAAGATGAGCTGGCAGGAGGACCACAAGAAGCGAGTAGCCGCCTTCCCTCCAGACATCCAGGCTGCGCACGCACACTCCAGTAATCACCGTGCTGAGGTCGCCAGCAGCAATCTCTGTGGCTGCTTCTACTGTTGCGCCACGTTCTTGCCGGGCGAGATCCTTGACTGGGTAGACGAGGATCCGCAAGGGCAGGGAAGGACGGCCCTTTGTCCTCGGTGTGGGATTGACAGTGTTATCGGCGATCAGTCAGGCTTTCCCATATCCGAGGAGTTTCTTTCCCTCATGAAAGCGCATTGGTTTTGAGTTGTACGATGCTGCCCAACACGGCGTTGCAGCTGTCAGTCAACCTTCCTTGCTTCGCTCGGGCGGTTGCCTGCAGCTGAACGCCAGTGTCGTTAGGCGGACGCCCGCGGACAGACAGGGGATGAGAAACAGTCAGGCCCGCTTCGTCTTCCGAGTCCTCGCGGCACCGGTCGCCGCGCTCACTTGGTTTGGGGCGGTCGCTGTCGGCTTCCACGCCGTGGCGTCGGGGGACTTCAAGCAACTGGTCGGCGCCTTGGTCGGGTGCCTACTGGCGTCACTTTTCACGTTGGTCGCATTTCGAGGTGAGGCTCCGCGCTGGCTGTACGCCATGTTCACGTGGGGAGAACGACCATAGGCTACAAGCCGCCTAACAAGCCGCTAGAGCGGACCGGCTCCGCCGGCCGCTCAGCGCCCATTCGTTAGGCAGCATGGGAACGACCATCACAGTGTCGCTTTACGCGCTCGGGCTGGTTGGCATGGCGGGTATCTGGCTGATTCCCGCGCGTGCATGGTCGCTCCTCGCCCTGCGCCGGGTTCGACACCCATTGCCTTACCGACCGCTCGGGCTTCTCCTAGCGATCGTCACCTTTGTGCCGATTGCCATCTCACTCTTCGTCGCGAGCTGGACGATCCCTCGCGTGTTTCGCTGTTTATCCGACATGGTGTGCGGGCCCAACCGCGCAAGCGGGCTGCTGAGTCTCGCAGCGTTTGGTGCGTGCGTGCTCCTGGCAGAAGTAGTGTGGCAGATCATCGCGCTCCTACTGGCGCGCGTACGGGAACATGCAGCCTAACCCGCCGTTGGAGCGGACCGCTTGCTCGCATCCGCTCGCCGCGGCCGCTCAACGGCAACGTTAGACGAACAACGACATGTCGATTGGGCTCATAGCAAACTGGCCCGGGCACTGGAGCGGAAAGGTCCAGTGAGCCGCTACCTTCGTATCCTAGGTGCGGTCTTGCTCGGGCTCGCAGTTTGGAATGGGATAGATGTTGTGCGCCCGTCGAATCCCTTGGCGGTACTGGACGGAATTAAGGCGGGTCTCTGTCTCGCGGCAGCCGTGGTGCTGTTCTGGATCGCGGCGAAACAGCGGCAACGGAGGGTCTGAGGTAGTGGCTACGGGTCGTCTAACCCCACGCTTCAGCGGACGGGACGCTCGCTTCGCTCGCGTTCCCGCCGCTGAGCGTGAGCGTTAGGCGGCACGGTCAAGACGATGCGGCTACCTATCTGGGACGGGTCGGCCAACACGCAGGTGATCGCGAAAGTTCTGATCGTAACGATAGTGTTTCCCGTACTCGTCAATGTGGTGTTGGCGCTGGTGATGCTCCCTATCGGGTTCGCCCTCACTCCGTTGTTTGCGAGGGCGGGTGCGTGGTCGTCGGCAATCCAGAAGGCCTTTGTGGGTGCAATGGTCGTGGTGGCCTTGATCGGCTCTTTCTGGGCGTGTCGTCGGTTGTGGCCCCGGGAAAGGGATAACGATGCCCGCCAAGGCAGCCTGACGAACGGTTGGCTGTGACCGAAGATAAGGGGTTCGGGTTCGGCTGGCGGAGGCCCTGCTGGATCGCGGGGTGCCTCCTAACTTCGCGCTTCAGCGGACGCGCTTCGCGCGCCGCTGAGCGGAACCGTTAGGCGGCTTGGCAACAGACGGCGGAGGTAGCAGATGGTGCTTGATGAACGAGATATCCGCGAGGTTCATTCGACCTGGATCAGTGCCGTCAACGCCGGCGATCTGCCTCGCTTACTCACGCTGATGACGGAAGACACTGTGTTCCTCAATCCGGGACAAGCGCCGTTCGGCCGGCAAGGGTTTCGCGACGGCTTCTCAGCCGCCCACGAGCGGTTCCGGATCCGTTGCATTAGCGAGCTGGAGGAGGTCATTGTCGTCGGTGAGGTTGCGTACACGCTGTGCCGTGACTCATTGTCAATGACACCGCGTGCCGGCGGAGAAACGACAGAGTTGGCCGGTCATCGGATAACCATCTACCGCAAACAGCCGGATGGCCGCTGGCTCCTGGCACGCGATGCCCATACCCTGTCCCGGTTGGAGAAATGAGATCGTAAGAAGTGCTTTCTCAGCAGCGTAACGGCAAGCCGCCTAACAACCGGTTGCAGCGGACGGTTCGCTGCGCGGCCCGCCGCTGAACCGGAGCGTTAGGCAGACACGCGCGAGATTAGGACGATGAGCTGGCAAGCCGCTGTTGCGATCGCCATCGCGCTTTGCCTGTTCTGGGGCCTCTTGGCCCTACTCATGCGCCGCGCGCGCCGAGAGTACAGTGAAGCTGAGGCCGGCCTTGCCGATCTCAACGCGCTTTCTATCGAGTCGGCCGAGGAAAGTGCGACCCGGGCGATGGCTGACTGGTCACTGTTCCGGGTCGTAGCCGCGCTTACCGAGCAACCTATCCCTCGGGTCCCTGAAGGGGTTCAGAAACTGTTCAGGCGCTATGAGCGCGTGGAAGCCGTAGCTGCCCCAGCGATCCGTCTTGACCGCGGTGCGATTACTCCATCCGCCACGCATCCCGGCTACACTGTTATCGGCTTTGGGATGGAGAATTCGGACGTGGAGTTCCAAATCCTTTGCGAGGACGGGTCTGAACGCGTCTACGAGGCGCATCCAGACGACCCCCTATTCCCGTACACCAGCGTCTACCATCTCATTCTCGACGCCGCGTCCGAAATGCGGCAGTCGCGCCGTTCATCCAGCAGCTCTCGAGGGTATTGAGACGTGGCGATGCAGCTGCCTAACAAGCCGCTTGAGCGGCCCGGCGCAGATCCGTGTGCGGACATCGTCACCTCCAGCGCCGGCCGCTCAGCGCCGATCCGTTAGCCATGCAGTGCGAAACCCCATGAGAACTCCAGTCGCTCTATTCCTCATACTTTTGTTGTGTGGGGCGCCGGGGTCCTCCCGCGCGCAAGGCACCGAGTGGGAAACGCTCAACAAAGAGGTGATATCGCTCTCCCAGCAGGCCCAGTACGACCGCGCGGTGGTGGTGGCAAAGAAGGCGCTTGATGTGGCCGAACAAACGATGGGGCCAAACCATCCCTCTGTGGCCCGGAGCCTGAACAACCTGGCGGAGGTCTACCGCGCCCAGGGCCAGTATGCGCAGGCCGAGCCGCTCTACCAGCGCTCGCTGGCGATCCGGGAGCAGGTCCTCGGCCCAGACCATCTCGCAGTAGCCCAGAGCCTGAACAACCTCGCGGTCCTCTACCGTACCCAGGGCCGGTACGCGCAGGCCGAGCCTCGCTTCAAGCGCTCGCTAGCGATCCTAGAGAAGGCGCTCGGCCCAGGCCATCCCTCCGTGGCCCAGAGCCTCTACAACCTCGCGGAGCTTTACCACGCCCAGGGCCAGTACGCGCCGGCCGAGCCACTCTACCAGCGCTCGCTGGCGATCCGGGAGCAAGCCCTCGGCCCGGATCATCCCGCCGTGGCCGAGAGCCTGAACGGCCTCGCGGAGCTTTACCATACCCAGGGCCAGTACGCGCCGGCCGAGCCGCTCTACCACCGCTCGCTGGCGATTCGGGAGAAAGCTCTCGGCCCGGACCATCCCGATGTGGCCCAGAGCCTAAACAACCTCGCGGCTTTCTACGACACCCAGGGCCGGTACGCGCCGGCCGAGCCGCTCTACCAGCGCTCGCTGGCAATCCGGGAGAAGGCCCTCGGCCCATACCATCCCGATGTGGCCCAGAGCCTGAACAACCTCGCGGTTCTCTACCGTACCCAGGGCCAGTACGCGCCGGCCGAGCCGCTCTTCAAGCGCGCGCTGGTGATCTTGGAGAAGGTCCTCGGCCCGGACCATCGCGATGTCGCCACGAGCCTGAACAACCTCGCGGAACTCTACCGCGCCCAGGGCGAGTACGCGCAGGCCGAGCCGCTCTACCACCGCTCGCTGGCGATCATGGAGAAGGCCCTCGGGCCAGATCATCCTGATGTGGCCACGAGCCTGAACAACCTTGCGTTGCTCTACCGCGCCCAGGGCCAGTACGAGGCGGCCGAGCCGCTCTTCAAGAGCTCGCTAGCGATCACGGAGAAGGCCCTGGGCCCAGACCATCCCGATGTGGCCACGAGCCTGATCAACCTCGCAGTGCTCTATCGAAAGACTGGTCGGGATACGGAAGCCGAACCACTGGAAGCGCGTGCGGCTCGCGTCCGTAACATGAAGCGATGAGCGTGAATGGCTAACAATACGCTGCACCGGACGGCTATTCCGCTGTGCTCCATAGCCGCCGATGAGCTTGGCCGTTAGACGCCAAGGAGACGGCATGACGGTCAAGCGCATGGACAACGTCGGCATCGTGGTGGAAGACATCGATGCCGCCATTGGGTTCTTCACCGAACTCGGCCTTACCCTCGAAGGCCGCATGCCCATCGAAGGCGAGTGGGCCGGCCGCGTCACCGGAGTTCGCGGCCAGCGCGTCGAGATCGCCATGATGCGCACCCCCGACGGCCACAGCCGCCTCGAACTCTCGCGCTTTGACGCCCCCGCCATCGCGTCCGATCACCGCAGAGCCCCCGTGAACTCGTTGGGATACCTGCGCGTCATGTTCACCGTCGAGGACATCGACGACACCCTCGCCCGGCTCAGCAAGCTCGGTGCGACGGTGGTCGATGAAGTCGTCAATTATGAAGACATCTACCGGCTTTGCTACATCCGGGGCCCGGAAGGAATCCTCATCGGGCTCGCCCAACAGCTCGGGCAGCAGACCTCCCGCGAGAATCCCATGGAACGTAAGCGTTGAGAAATCAGGCGTTGGCGTCTAACAACAGATTGCAGCCGTCGCCGCCGCTTCGCGGCGGTTCCGTCGCTGCGCTCGGCGCGGCTGAACCTGGGCGTTAGACCGACGAAGGGAGACCAGATGAAGCTAATCGGAATGTTGTTGAGTCTCATCTGTGTTGTGCCGGTGCATGCGATGGACCTCCCTGCACCACCGGGCGGGTTTTCGTGGAGAGAAGTACCCGAGATCAAAGCGGCATTTCTCGTACCGAGCGGCTGGCAGTTCAGGAGGCAGACTCAGGGCAGTACGCTCGCTATTTTCATTACCCCGGA
>Ga0335084_10007640_pt1 | contig 10746 bp, 10 predicted proteins | sample Lox_Sample_44_FD_206721 | JGI IMG/M metagenome (GOLD analysis project Ga0335084, IMG submission 206721) | Soil microbial communities from Loxahatchee National Wildlife Refuge, Florida, United States - Lox_Sample_4.4 | ecosystem: Environmental > Terrestrial > Soil > Wetlands | place: USA...
AGCGATCTATTTACAGCCATCATATCTCATGTTTTTGATAAATTTTGTGGCTAAATTTTACAAAAAATAAAATTTCTGCGATCTATAAATCAACTCTCTTTTTACAGATTGTCAGCTAAATGAGATGGAACAAATTGTGGGGAGTGGTCTACATGAGTCCTGAGGAAGATGACATGAAAGGAACCTCAGTAGACCGATCTACAAAGGTTCTTTTTTTTATCTAAAGGTTTACTATAGTTTTGTTATTCACTACATAATATCAAAAGCGATCTATAAGATCGAGTACAACGACTTCGATCGTATTTGACCATCAGTTTCACAATAGTACCACTAAATCTATTTGGAGAATGGACAAATTGTTGAAAATCATTTTGCGTCTCAATGACAAAAATAATGACGACAACAATTGCCGCACTAATGATGACATCTCTACTCCTAAGCAGCACTGGATGGGGAGCAGTTGTTCCATCATCAACACCAGGAACACCTATCAAGCATGTGGTGGTCATATTCCAAGAAAACGTATCATATGATCACTATTTTGCAACCTATCCAAATGCAGCAAATCCAAGTGGAGAACCAATATTCCATGGTAAAGCAAATACACCATCTGCAAATGGATTGACGCCATCACTCATTCTGTATAATCCAAACAAAGTGGCACCATTCCGACTTGACAGAACCCAGTTTTCTACATGTGATCAGGATCATGATTACAAGCCAGAACAACAGGCCTATCATAAAGGATTGATGGACATGTTTGTACAATCAGTAGGATCTACAGGTCCAGGTTGTAAACCAGATGGAAGTACTGTGATGGGATACTATGATGGAAATACCGTCACTTCACTATGGATGTATGCTCAACACTTTGCAATGAGCGACAACTCGTATGGTACCACATTTGGTCCTTCCACTCCGGGAGCATTGAACCTAATTGCAGGTGAAACTCACGGTGCAACACCAGCTAACATTGCAGACAATTCTGTGAATGGAACTGTAATTGGAGATCCAGACGGAGGATATGATGATTGTTCTGGTAGTACCAAGGTAAACATGACAGGTACAAACATAGGTGATCTCTTGAACACCAACCACCTCACTTGGGGCTGGTTCCAAGGCGGCTTCAAGCCTACTGTTCCGTATAACGCCACTGCTCACACAAAAGCAGTATGTGGCTCATCTCATGTGAACATGGCTGGAAGTGTAGTATCAGATTACAGTGCACATCATGAACCATTTGAGTACTATGCTCAAACTTCAAATCCACACCACCTTCCACCAACATCGGTTGCAATGATTGGCAAGACAGATCAAGCAAACCATCAATACGACCTTTCTGACTTTTGGGCAGCAGCTACTTCTGGTAACATGCCAGCAGTAAGCTTCCTCAAGGCTTCCAAATATCAAGACGGTCATGCTGGTTACTCTGGTCCACTTGACGAGCAAGCTTTCTTGGTAAATACCATAAATAAGCTCCAAAAGTTGCCAACATGGAATAGCACAGCAATTATCATCTCATATGATGATTCAGACGGTTGGTACGATCACGTGATGCCACCTATTGTCAACCATTCCAGTGATCCTCTTCAGGATATTGCTTGTGGAACGACAAAGTCAGGCATATTCCAGGATAGATGTGGATATGGTCCAAGATTGCCATTGCTAGTGATATCTCCTTATGCAAAGCAGAACTTCATTGACCACTCTGTCACAGACCAGTCCTCCATACTAAAATTCATTGAGGACAACTGGGGGCTAGGACAGTTGCCAGACTCTCAGTCATTTGACAGAAAGGCAGGGTCATTGAATAGCATGTTTGACTTTGCACATGGCAATTTTACCAACAAACTCATCCTCAATAACGTGACAGGTCTTTAAGAAAGACCAATCACTCCTCTTTCTTTTTTATATATTAATCCAAGAAAGTTATTTTTTATATTTTCAGTTTATAAAATGCAAGTAATTCTGGAAAAATATAAAAGAATATTTCTCACATGTCAAGTTAATTCGAATTAATAGATTCTATTATCTAGTTGGCTGATATTGTTTGTAAATATGAAGTTCGTACCTAATGCAAATCAATAATGAATCACTGAAACAAAAAAATCCTTTGTTTGAGATGACTGAACTTATTGTTATTAAATTTAGTATTGAGACGATGCGGTTCTTGAGTCATTGCTTTTTTCGTCCTTACCTTGGTTAGAATACAAACTTGGAAAGTCAGATCTAGAAAAAATTCTCTTTTTTATATGGATCTATTTTAATGTCGGCTATTCTGTTCATAATCTTATTCTTAAGTCCAAACGGGTCTAAGACAGGAGCTGAAATGACCAATATGATGTGGTCAACTAGTCCGAATGAATACAAGGTAAACTTTTCCCTTTCCAGAATAGCGCACTTGACCTCACCAAGTTCATTGTCATGATCCATGTTCATTCTATTTTGAAGTACGCATTCCATGAAAAACATCTCTTTTTTCTGTGGCGTCATCTCTTCCCAGATCCTATCGTTACTAATTTTGAGTTCAATTACTCTACCCTTGTGATTTAAAACTGTAACAACTTCAATTCCTTTGTCAATTCTGGCAATTTCGTTGCAAAGATTGCTAAACTCCACTTGATTTTCAAATATACCTAGTGTCATATCTAGTAATTGTTACGACTTTCTAAAAAGAATAAGCCGTATAGAACAAGATTGTCTATGTTGTCAATATAGTTCTAAGAAACTATGTAGGGTACTTGTAATTTGAATGCGATCATGTTTTTATTTGACGAACAGTATACATATTTGAAGAAAAATTTGGATCCTGTTATAATGATATTACAATACAAAGTTAAAAAAAAGAAGATTGCAAAGGTAAAAAAATCTCTTGAGGAATTTCTAGACTCTATTAAGAAGAATGAGCCTGGCACGACAAGATATGAAGTATTTCAAGAAAAGAACGAACCAACTGCTTTTGTCCATATGATGTATTTCATAGATAAAAATGCACAAAAGATACACTCCAAGTCTAACCACACAAAAAAATGGATAAAGGAATTACAGTCAGTTTGCAAGGACGGGCCCACATCTTTGAATCTGGTTCCAGTAAGGTCCAAAAAAGTCCCTACTAGCATCAAAAAACCTGTGGAAAGCAATCCATCTTCCGAATAAAACCTATGATTGCAGCACTAACAAAATCTCCAAAACTTTCTCTAAAATAGTTTTACCATTAACTGTGGCCTACACCATGAAGAAAGACATCTATTCTTTTTTGTAGGTCGCTATTTATTTCGGTAATTGCTCTATTTCCATTGACTGGTATTAGCCCATATTTTTTTTGCATGACAGAAAATTCCTGAGAAATTTTCTTCTGATATATCAAAAATGATTCATACATGTCGTCTGAGAGTCCTATGTCTGCCCCTGATTCATAATGATCAAGTGATGAGTTTTTCTGGAAAACTCTATGAACTAATATTGATGGATCTACATCCAAAAAAAATACTAGATCTGGTTTTATAGCAAATCCATACAGATTGTGGGACCAACGTCTATCTAATCCTCTGACAACATTTCTTGCAATTAAAGTGTAAATGTATCTGTCAGCAAGTACGATGTAACCTGCTTGCAACGCAGGTATTATTTTATACTCGAACTGATCCGCAAAATCAGCGGCATAATACAACGCCAGTGTTTTTCTACCCAGATTATAATCGCGTTTTGCTTCTAAAATTCCTCTACCAACTAGTTCAGATCTTTTCAAGCCTGTGTTTAACACTGCGTGACCATCTGCTTCTAATCTTGCGGTTATTAGATCGATTTGTGTACTACGACCAGACGCATCTGGGCCTTCAATCACAATTAGTCTTCCTTTGATTTCTATATCTTGTAAATTCTTTATTCCGTGACCGTAAAATTCAACAGTTCTAGTCCCGAGATTTTTGTACTGAGTTCTATTCATTTTACCGTCTCACAAACGTTCTTTGCCGCGCGTGTTGTAAAAGTGGCAATATTTTTCTTCTAACTATATTTTGCTGTTCTTCAATATTTAGTGTCCCATCTATCACTGTGAAACCCTCACGCTCTGCCATTTCATCATATTGTTCAATTATTCTTCCTTGGAAAATTCTATAACTTTCATAGGGATCATTGCTCAAATTCAAATCCATACCAGCTTCATAATACTTGAGCTTTGGTCTTCCGATTAATATCCTGTCTACTGCTGTGTCAACGGGCACCTTGAAGTAGAATGCAACATCTGGTTTGACAGCGAAATCGTAAACTTTCTTTACCCAATCAGAATTACAACCTCTTACAATATCTCTTGCAAAAGCTGTATACACATATCTATCTGCCAATACAAAATACCCTGATCTTAATAATGGAGAAATATTCCGTTCGTATCTATCTGCAAAATCGGTGGCATGTAGCAAACTAAATGTGGTGGGGGTAAGCAGGCCTTTCTTTTTTCCTTTGGATGTAATTTCTTTTACCATTTCAGATGAATTCCATTCTGACTTGAAAACGTTTGCTCCCCTGTACGATAACCATTTCTCCAAAAGATGAATTTGCGTTGATTTTCCAGAGCCGTCTATGCCTTCAACTACGATTAGCTTTCCTTGTTGATTCATCTCATTTCCCTAATCGTATAATTGTTTTAAAGGCATTTTTAGGTCTTTTAACTAAAACAGGATGCCTGTTTTTTTCTACCTGCCTATTCATACGATGTTATAAAAATTACATCCCATAATGACTATTATCTATATAGTATTCATAAACATATGAAGGATAGGAAATTATGGTCGAATTTTACATATGGATAGAACCTTTATCATAAGTATGAAGAGTAGCTATATCGTTTTGTTATTAAGTAATCATTATGGTGAAATTTGAATGGACTTGCTCATTCTAAGACACGGAGAAGCTGGTAAGAGTTCTTTATCTCCACGAGATTTCAAGAGATCCTTGACGGCAGAAGGAAAAAAGGAAATTGAAGAAATATCAAAAGGCATTCAAAGCCTGGGAGTTGAGCTGGACAATATTTTGACAAGTCCACTTTCTCGAGCCAGACAAACAGCTGAAATTGTATCAAAAATTGTAAAACTCAATGGTAATATCGAAGAAATAGAATCACTCAAGCCAGAAGGCAATAAACTAGAACTCTATTCAAAACTTTCTAGATTAAAGCAGGATTCTCAAATATTGATTGTAGGACATGAGCCATATCTTACTGAAATGATTGGAGAAGCTATATCACAATCTGGTTGCAGGATTGACCTCAAGAAAGCTGGCTTGGCTAGAATTAAAGTAATATCCGTATTGCCTAAACTAAGGGGAGAATTACGTTGGCTGTTTACTCCAAAACATTTGAAAAGACTTGCTTAGCGTTGACGTTTTATTTTTTCATTTGGTAAAAAAATGTAAATCAGGAGTAGATTAATACTAAAATGTTATTGTTCAAACGAGGTAAAATATCAAATGAAGATATCTGTAATTGATCTTGGGTATAATTCAGCTAAACTGGTTATATACAATGTAAATGATGATGACTCTTTTGATGTTTTCCAACAAGAAGGAATCAAAGTAAAATTGGGGGATGGATTGGACGAGAAGGGTAGATTAGGAAAAAAACCAATGTCAAGAGCAATCGACACTCTTAGAGTTTTTAGAGATATGGTTCAACTAAACCCCATAAAATCTGTATTGCCCATTGCTACTAGTGCAGTAAGAGAAGCCCGTAACAGAGAAGAGTTTCTAGATCATGTTCACAAAGAAACTGGATTTAGCTTCAAGGTTTTATCTGAACGTGAAGAAGCACTATTCTCTTATCTGGGCGCAATAAAATCACTTCTCATTCCTAATGCCTTATTCTTTGATATTGGAGGAGGAAGTCTTGAAATCGTCTACTCCGAACGGTTCAAGATAAAAAAAGTAATATCGCTCCCGCTTGGAGCCTTAAGATTAACCCAACAATTTGATGGTAGAGATGGTAAGTTTAGTAGCAAAAATTATAAAGACATGAAAAAATTTGTCTGGGATCTCCTGCCTAGCAGGAAAGATTTAGCAATAAATAAAGATGCAAAACTAGTAGGAGTCGGAGGGGCATTGCGTGCTTTAACTAGATATGAGCAAAGATTGTCAAAATATTCTCTGGATAAGATTCATAATTATAAAATGAGTGAAAAATCACTTGACTCTACAGTTAAAACTCTTTTTAAAATGAACTCTAGTGATATCTCAAAGATTTCTGTTATAGGTTCTAGTAGGTCAGAAACAATTCTTGCGGGGTCGTGTGTTATTTCTACTATGATGGAAAAATACGATTTTACAGATTTGTATGTGAGCAATCATGGCCTACGAGAGGGCGCTCTATCATTATATCTTGAGGACCCAAAAATATACCAAGATGGGTACTTGACAGCTGAACAGATTAGAAGAACCGTAAGAGTAGATGAGCAGTACGCCCTAAGTCAGGAAAAGGAAAATATTCTTAGCAGTTTAATATCCTTTAAACTAATAACTAGACGCGAGCGTCAAATATTTTCTTATGTAGAAAAAAAACTATCCGAGAAATTATCATATAGTAATCCACAAAGTATCTTTTATTCTGTAATGGATGCTGATATGCCACTTTCTCATAAAGATCAACTCATTCTTGCCTTATCTCTTGTACATGCAAGACATACAAAAACTTCAGAATGGTTATACGCAAGATACAAATCAATCCTTTCTCAACAGGACAAAATTTCCATCAAGAAAATTTCAGCATTAATACCCCTAACAAAGGTTCTTGAGAGAACTAAATCTAAGTTCGAGTTAAAGCAACTTGATTCAAGAATACTGGAGATGAATATTATTCAAACAAAATTGCCTCTAAAGTCTCTCCTCCAAAACTCTTTAAGAAAATTTGAGATTGCATTTGATGTTAAGATCGTTCTTTCCATCCGTTCTTACGAAGGAAGTTCACAAAATTCCATACTTGAATTATAGGCCTAAAATAAGTCTGATTTTAATTTACTAAAACTAGCAATAAACATGTTATACTTTTTTCTTCTTTCTAAAATTTCAGATTCTACGATATCTGCAAGTTTAGAATTATGTGTAAAGGTCTTAAGATACTCTATTATTATGTCATAGTCATGAATTTCTCCAAGTATATCTTGAATTTGTCTCAAATTTCTAAGTTCAACATCCTTCCGGGTTGATGCCAATTCAAGCGAATATCGTAACTTCTTGAAATCTTTTCGTGCCCTGTGAAGCTCTTCAATCATTTTCTCATCAATAAGAGCAATAGCCGAATTTTTTTGAATGTTAAATTTAATTTCACCTATGATCTTCTGATATCTTTTGCTTAGCCTTGTTTTTTTGACCTCGCTCCAAGGGATTTTCAAAGAATCTAGATGTGTTATCTTTAACGCAACTTTGTTTGCTTCTTGAAGCCTGTGAATTCTTTGTTTTTTCAAGCCTTTCACTAAATCTATAGTTTGGTTTCTGTATTTGGTTTCAAATTTTGCGCATATTATATCGATATCCCTTATACGCGCATTTAATTTGAAAAGTAATTTCGCTTGTACTAAGTAATTTCTAATCAATGGTATTTTTCTGATATTTTTTGGAAGAATTCGATAAGCGACCTCTAAACGTCTCACTGCCACTCTTATATCGTGAATACTCTCATCATTCTGTTGTATTGTATAATCGCGCAATTTCGTACAAAAAGTGTCGAGTATTCTTTCAAATTTTCTTTGATAAGTCTTTTTTTCTAATTCAAGGGGCTTCATTTCTCTATCTTCAGGTTTTCTTTATTTCTTTTAAATTATGGCAAAATTGCCTAAGGGTTTTTAGAATGCGATCTTAATCGCCATTCTCTGAAATTACATCTTGGACTGTTTCATTAATTACAGCTTCTGCTATATCGCTTGAGTATTCCGCAGTTCTACGAATATCTTCTAAAACAAACTTGATTACACTGGAATACTTTTTTGATTCTTCTAAGCTATCTGTAAACTCTTTCTCTTTTACGGCAATTCTACAAGCACTGGTGGCAACAGTATCAGCAAGTGCATAATCTCTTTTATTTAGAGCAGATATGGAATCCTCAAAGACTTTAAGCGACTCTTCACTTAGCCGGGATATCTTTTGCAAGAGAGCAGGTTCTAACGTTGACTTTAAGAATTTTACTCTGCCAGCAATTGACACAGCATGGTCTGCCACTCTTTCGATGGATTTAACCACTATTCTGTAACTAATGCAATCTGATGGCTTTTTTAAGCCAATGTCGCGTAAGATTTTTTCATGCTCAACTGCAAGAGTGAGATTTCTTAATATGTAGAGGCTGAACCTATCAACTTCATCATCTGAGTGAGTGATTTCTTCTCCCAACTCTGCATCCATTTCCTTTAAGGCATCAATAGCCTGTCTATGCATTGTCATAGTGAGCAAGAACATCCTCTTTAGCGCGTCACTTATTGAAAGCTCTGGAAGACTGGTCAAAACTTGTATGGTAATAGATTCTGACGTAGATTCTACAATTTCAGTTCCTATCATGTTCTTTCTTACCAGATCTCTTATTGCTTGTTTATGTTCTAATTGAATTCGTCCTCCTTTTGCATAAATTTCTATAATCTGATAACCTGCAAGGTACATAGCAATGACTTTTCTTTTTATGGATTCTACCGTATCTTTTTGGCTGAGCATGGTCTTTGATTTCGAAAGTTTTGGAGTTGATGAACTCTGAGTTGGTAAGATTGAGAGAGATTTGTTGACATTTTTAATTATCGAAACGGGATCACCAGTTTTTAGATTTAGGTCATCTACCCACTTTTTAGGGAGTGATAAAACATATGTGGATCCGCCCACAAGCTGTAGCTTTCTTACCTCTTTGTCACTTAGAACCTCAGCCAATATGTTCTCTATAAGCGATATTGTTAAAGAACTTGTGACGTTATTCTATGTGTATCTATATAGTACTATATTGGAATATGAAACTTTATAGATTATGGTCGAATTTCACATATTGACTTCATCAATCATGTTAATTATAAGATGAAAGCCGTTACCATAAGGAAAGGGTCTAGCATAGGAGATAAGATTTTCAAGGTAGTTGCTATAGGAGCAGCCACATACGTTCTAGCCATTATAGTTATGATTGTAATAAACCTAATTTCTGGCTCTGCTCAGGTGTGGCAAAAAGAAGGCTTGTATTTTCTTACTGGTTCAGACTGGAATTCTGTTCAGGACAGAGAAGTCTACGGAGCAGCTCCATACATCATGGGTACTTTTGTGAATGCCGGAATAGCTATGGCAATAGCAATTCCAATAAGTTTTGGAATTGCCATGTTTCTCTCTGAACTCGCCCCAAAAATCCTACGAACCCCACTTTCATTTCTAGTAGAACTTTTGGCGGCAGTACCAAGTGTCATATACGGATTATGGGGACTCCTGATTTTCAGAGGGTACATTCAAGATTGGCTAGAAACTCCACTTCATAATACTTTTGGAGATCAGAGCATAATATTTTCTGGAACTCCCTTTGGACTAGATATTTTCACTGCTAGTATAGTTTTAGCAATTATGATAATTCCTACAATTGCGTCAATTTCAAGAGAAATAATGTTGGCAGTACCAAATAGTCAGCGCGAAGCTGCATATATGCTTGGAGCAACAAAATGGGAAGTTTTCAGATTGGCCGTGTTACCATATTCTAAATCTGGATTAATCGGTGCGACCATATTGGGACTTGGAAGGGCAGTAGGAGAAACTATGGCTGTAACTATGCTTATAGGAAATGCTACAGGACAAGCTGCCTTTCCAACATCTCTATTTCAACCAGGACAAACAATGGCAAGTATAATGGCAAATGAATTTGCCGAAGCTTCACAAGGAGGACTTCATTTAGCAGCCCTCATAGGGATAGGCCTGATTTTGTTTATCATGGCATTTGCCATAAATGTAGTGGCACATCTTCTTGTAGCCAGAGTAGTAAGATCACATGAAGGAGCAGTATTGGCATGATAACAGTAGAACAGAGATCTGAATTTAGAAAACACTTTAGGTATAACGTGGGCAGAAGGCTAGTACTGGATAAGGTTGTGAAGTGTGCTGTACTAGTTTGCGTAGGGCTTGCTATTGTGCCACTTGTAAGTATTTTGGTAGACGTATTTGTAAGCGGATCAGGGGCTCTCTCTTGGGAATTTCTTACTCAAGTGCCAGGAGCTGTGGGAAGTGATCAACCTGGAGGAATTGGTCCTGCTATTCAAGGAACTCTCGTATTGATCGGACTGTCAAGTGCCGTAGGAGTCCCAATTGGTGTGATGGGAGGAATTTTTCTCTCAGAATACGGGAACAACAGGTACGGAAGATCAGTCAGATTCTTCAACGACGTACTTGCAGAATTTCCTACTATAGTAATCGGTGTATTTGCGTTCACATTTATCGTGTTAACCATTGGAAACTTTTCAGTTTGGGCTGGAACATTTGCACTCTCTATCATAATGTTACCTATTATCATGAGAACAACCGAAGAGTCGCTAAAATTGGTCCCTGTAACTTATCGAGAAGCAGGATATGCACTTGGAATTAGGAGGTGGAATGTAATACTAAAGATAGTACTAGCTAGCGCTAAAAGTGGTCTTGTTACTGGAATAATGCTTTCAGTAGCAAGAATAGCTGGCGAGACAGCGCCACTGATATTTACTATCCTTGGCAACAGTCAATTCATATCTGGTCTGGATGGACCTATAGATGCTCTTCCTCTAAGGA
>Ga0335084_10007643_pt1 | contig 10746 bp, 12 predicted proteins | sample Lox_Sample_44_FD_206721 | JGI IMG/M metagenome (GOLD analysis project Ga0335084, IMG submission 206721) | Soil microbial communities from Loxahatchee National Wildlife Refuge, Florida, United States - Lox_Sample_4.4 | ecosystem: Environmental > Terrestrial > Soil > Wetlands | place: USA...
GCTCCGGGGCGGACTTCTACGCCTTCAGCGGCCACAAGATGTACGGGCCGACCGGCATCGGCGTGCTCTGGGGGAGGCGCGAGCACCTCGACGCCATGCCGCCGTGGCAGGGCGGGGGCGACATGATCCTCTCGGTCACCTTCGAGAAGACCACCTACAACGCGCTCCCGTACAAGTTCGAGGCGGGGACGCCCCACATCGCGGGCGCGGTCGGCCTCGGCGCGGCGGTGGACTGGATCCAGGGCGTGGGCCTCGAGGGCATCGCGGCGCACGAGTCGGCGGTCGTCGCGACGGCCGTGGATGCGCTGCGCGCGGTGCCGGAGCTGCGCTTCTTCGGGACGCCCCGGCGGCGCGCCGGCGTGGTGTCGTTCCTCGTCGGCGACATCCACCCGCACGACCTCGCGACCATCATCGACCGGCAGGGCGTCGCCGTCCGCGCCGGCCACCACTGCGCCCAGCCGCTCATGCAGCGGTTCGGCGTGGCGGCGACCGCCCGGGCCTCGTTCGCCGCCTACAACACGGTCGAGGACGTGGACGCGCTCGTGCGCGCGCTGCACGCCGCGCGGGAGGTCTTCGCGTGAGCTCGGAGCTCTCCGACCTCTACCAGGAGGTCGTGCTCGACCACGGCAAGCGCCCGCGGAACTTCGGGCCGCTCGAGGGGGCGACGCACCGGGCCGAGGGGCTGAACCCGCTCTGCGGCGACCACTTCACCGTCTACGCGAGGGTGGACGGGGGGGTCGTCCGCGAGGCCCGGTTCGAGGGGAACGGCTGCGCGATCTCGAAGGCGTCCGCGTCGGTGATGACCGGCGTCGTGAAGGGAAAGACCGCCGAGGAGATCGAGCGGATCTTCGACCGGTTCCACCGGCTCGTGACGGAGGGGCCCCGCCCCGGCGACGAGGAGACGCTCGGCAAGCTCGCCGTGTTCGGCGGCGTGCACGAGTACCCGACCCGCGTGAAGTGCGCGAGCCTCGCCTGGCACGCGCTCCGCGCCGCGCTCGGCGGCGCCGGGGAGCCGGTCTCGACGGAGTGATTCGCGATGGAGCGGAAGTCGGTCACGACGGCGAGGGAGGTCGAGGGCCTTCAGGTCCCGAGCGGCTTCCGCGTGCTCCTGCCGGCGGGGTCGTGGCTCGTCGTGCAGCAGTCGCTCGGCGGGCAGTTCACCTGCATGACCGAGAGCGGCGCCCTCGTCCGGATCGACGGGAAGGACGCCGGCGCGCTCGGCCCCGAGTTCGAGGCGGAGGCGCGGAAGATCGCCGAGCAGCGCGCCGCCGCGACCGCGGGCCCGTTCGACGAGGAGAAGATCTGGGACGCGCTCCGGCAGGTCTACGATCCGGAGATCCCCGCGTCGATCGTCGAGCTCGGGCTCGTCTACCTCGTCGTCGCGGAGCCCGCGGACGGCGGCCACCGCGTGGCGGTGAAGATGACGCTCACCGCGCCCGGTTGCGGCATCGGCCCGGTGCTGGTCGAGGACGTCCGGCGCGCGGTCCTGTCGGTGCCGGGCGTCGTGGACGTGGAGGTCGAGCTCGTCTTCGACCCGCCCTGGGACCCCTCGCGGATGAGCGAGGCGGCGAAGCTGCAGCTCGGGTTCATGTAGGCGCGCCGTCACTCGAACAGCATGGCCGTGGCGACCGGGAACCCCTGGGCGTCCTCGCCGCCGAGGACGAGGACCTTCCCGCTGTCGAGGAGCGTCGCGGTGGACCAGGCCCAGGCCGGCTGCAGGGGCGGGCCGGGGCTCCAGCGGTCCGAGCCCGGATCGTAGAGGTCGGTGAGCGGCGACGCGCTCACGCCCCCCAGGACGAGGACGCGGCCGTCGCTGAGGAGAACCGCCGCGTGGGCAAGCCGCGCGATCTGCATCTCGCCCGCCGGGCCGAAGAGGCCGGTCGAGGGGTCGTAGATCTCGGCCGACGCCGTCGTCGAGGCGGACAAGTCGACGAGCCCTCCCGTGACGAGGACGCGCCCGTCGGTGAGGAGCGTCGCCGAGTGGAACGCGCGCGCCGTGCCGAGCGACCCGGTCGGCGTGAACTCGCCGCGCGCCGGGTCGAAGATCTCCGCCGTGCCGGTGAGGGTCTCGCCCGCGGCGTCGCAGCAGGAGACGCCGCCCGCGAGCAGGACGCGACCGTCGCCGAGCGTCGTCGCGGTGTGCCCGCGCCGTCTGGTGCCCATGTCTCCCGCGCTGCTCCAGGTCCCCGAGGACGGATCGTAGCGTTCGGCCGCGGTCGTGGACGGAACCTCCCCGCCGGCGACGAGCACCCTGCCGTCGTCCAGCGTCGCGGTCGCTCCGACGCGGCTGAACGTCCCGGCGGCCGGATCGAACGCCTGGGTCGCCCGGATCCCGTCCACGCCGCCGAGCTCGGTCCCGCTGTTCACCCCGCCCCCGATCAGGAGGAGGCCGCCCCCCGGGAGCTGCGCCGTCGCGGTGAAGGTCGCCATCGCCGAGAAGGCCAGCGTCGGGCCCGGCGAGACGGTCTCGCCGACCGGATCGAAGCGGTCCGTGCTGTCCGCGTCGGGCACGTTCGGGCTGTCGGAGGCGTTGCCGCCCATCGCCAGCGCCCCGCCGCCCGCGAGCGCCATCGCGACGTGCTGCGTGCGCGCGATCGGCGACGGCGCGAGCGCGCGGAACCGGTCGCGGTACACGGCGGGGACGGTGAGGCGCGCCTCGACCTCCTGCGACCCGCTCCGGACGACGAGGGTGAAGGTGGTCGCGCGCGCGAGGGCCGGCGAGGCGACGGGGACCCCGCTCTGCACCGGGCCGATGCCCTTTATCGCGGCGGAGTCGCCGCTGAACACCGCGGTGAGCGTCGCCGGTTCTCCGACGAAGACGGCGTCCGGGGCGGAGACGAAGCTCTCGATGGCGGGAGCGGCGGGCGCCGGCGCCATGGAATTCGCGCCGGGGGACGCGTCGCAGGCAGCGGCGAGGAGCGAGGAAACCGCGACGGCGGCGATCCGGCGACGGGGGGACGTTGCGTTCGTGCTCATCGCGGTGAGTACGCCCGGGGGCGGCGGCGGTTGCGCGTCCAGAGGGGTCGGGACCCGCCGCGACTCTCGCGTCCTCTTCGGCACCTCGCAGGGGCCCGCGGATCGCGCTTTGACGGCCCGGACGGGCGCAGCAACCCGGCGTGAAGCGGCGGAAGGTTCGTGATCACCTTCGGCACGGGCTCGACGCTGAAGGTCGGCGGCGGGTACGATCTCGCGACCGGCCCTGGGCACGCCGAATCCCGGCGCGCTCGTCTCGGCGCTGTCGCGCGGGCGGTGAGCGCTGGGCCCGAGTCCCAATCGGGTCTCCCCGCGCTGCGGCATCCCGTCGCAGCCCTCGCCCGGATATCGTCAACGGCCACTTGCAGCCTCTCGGCGGGAGGCGGGTTGAACGGAGAGTCGATCCTCGAGACGCGCGACCTCGTGAAGGCGTTCGCCGGCTTCGTCGCGGTGAACGGCGTCTCGCTCGACGTGCGGCGCGGCTCGATCCACGCCCTCATCGGCCCGAACGGCGCGGGCAAGACGACCTTCTTCAACCTCCTCACCCGGTTCCTCCCGGTGACGAGCGGCGCGATCCGCTACCGGGGCGAGGACATCACCCGCGCGCGCCCCGCCGACGTCGCCCGGCGCGGGATCGTCCGCTCGTTCCAGGTCTCCGCGGTGTTCCCCGACCTCACCGCGCTCGAGAACGTGCGCGTCGCCCTGCAGCGGCGGCTCGGGACCTCCTTCCACTTCTGGCGCTCGGAGGCGAGCCTCGAGGTCCTCGACGCGCGGGCGGTCGAGCTCCTCGCGGAGGTCGGGCTCCAGGACCAGCGCGACACGGTCACGGTCGAGCTCCCCTACGGCCGCAAGCGCGCCCTCGAGCTCGCGACGACCCTCGCGCTCGAGCCCGAGCTGATGCTCCTCGACGAGCCGACGCAGGGGATGGGGCACGAGGACGTGGGCCGCGTCGTCGCGCTCATCCGGCGCGTCGCGAGGGGGCGCACCGTCCTCATGGTCGAGCACAACCTGTCCGTCGTGCAGGACCTCGCCGACCGGGTGACGGTGCTCGCGCGCGGGTCCGTGCTCGCCGACGGGAGCTACGCCGAGGTCTCCCGGAACCCCGCCGTGCTCGAGGCCTACATCGGGGTGGAGGCGGAGGCCTGATGCCCGCCGTCGCCGCCGCCGCCCGCACCTCCGAGTTCCTGCGCGCGTCGGCGCTGCACGCCTTCTACGGAGAGTCGCACATCCTGCACGGCGTGGACCTCTCGGTCGGCACGGGCGAGCTCGTGACGCTCCTCGGCAGGAACGGCTCGGGCCGGACGACGACGCTCAAGGCGATCCTCGGCCTCGTCGATCGCCGCACGGGCTCCGTGATGGTGAACGGGCGCGAGACGATCGGGATGCCGACGCACCGGATCGTCCACCTCGGCCTCGGCTACTGCCCGGAGGAGCGGGGCATCTTCGCCTCGCTCAGCGCCGAGGAGAACCTGACCATCCTGCCGGCGGTCGGCTCGGGCGGGATGCCGGTGGACGAGATCTACGCGATGTTCCCGAACCTGAAGGAGCGCCGCAGGAGCCCGGGCTCGCGCCTCTCCGGGGGCGAGCAGCAGATGCTCGCCATGGCCCGCATCCTCCGCACCGGCGCGCGGCTCCTCCTCCTCGACGAGATCACCGAGGGGCTCGCGCCGGTGATCGTCCAGGCGCTCGGGCGCGCGGTGCGGACGCTGAAGGAGCGGGGCTACACCGTCATCCTCGTCGAGCAGAACTTCCGGTTCGTCGCGCCGCTCGCCGATCGCCACTTCCTCCTCGAGCGGGGGCGGGTGGTCGACGTCGTCTCCCGGCCCGAGCTCGCGGGCCGGATGGAGTCGCTGCAACGCTTCCTCGGCGTCTGACCGGGGAGAAAGGATCGCACACATGAGAGGTCCCGCCCGTCTCCTCCTCGTCCTCGCCGCGCTCGCCTCGGCGCGCGGCGCGAGCGCCGCCGACCCGGTCTCCGACGGCGTCGTGAAGATCGGCGTCCTCACCGACATGACCGGCTTCTACTCCGACCTCGCCGGGCCCGGCTCCGTCCTCGCCGTGAGGATGGCGGTGGCCGACTTCGGCGGGAAGGTGCTCGGGAAGCCGATCGAGGTGGTCTCCGCCGACCACCAGAACAAGCCGGACATCGCCTCGAACACGGCGCGCAAGTGGTTCGACGAGGAGAAGGTGGACGCCGTCGTGGACCTCGTGAACAGCGGCACCGCGCTCGCGGTGATGCCCGTCGCCGCCGAGAAGAAGCGGATCACGATCCTCTCCGGTCCGGCCACGACCGCCATCACCGGCGAGAAGTGCACCGCCTACAACGTGCACTACACGTACAACAACTGGGCGCTCGCGAACGGGACCGGCCGGGAGGTCGTGAAGCACGGCGGCGACACCTGGTTCTTCATCACCGCCGACTACGTCTTCGGCAAGTCGCTCGAGGCGGACACCGCGAAGGTCGTCACCGAGTCCGGCGGCAAGGTGCTCGGCCACGCGCTCCACCCGCAGAGCAGCACCGACTTCTCGAGCTACCTGCTCCAGGCGCAGGCGTCCGGCGCGAAGGTCATCGGCATGGCCAACGCCGGCGCCGACACCATCAACACGATCAAGCAGGCGAAGGAGTTCGGGGTCACCCCGAAGCAGACGCTCGCGGGGCTCCTCGTCTTCATCTCCGACGTCCACAGCCTCGGGCTCGACACCGCGAAGAACCTCTACCTCACCACCGCCTTCTACTGGGACCTCGACGACGCGACCCGGGCGTGGTCGAAGAAGTTCCAGAGCCACCCCGACAACGCGAAGAAGGCCATGCCCACCATGGTGCAGGCGGGCCTCTACTCCGCCACCACCCAGTACCTGAAGGCGATCCAGGCCGCAGGCACGGACGCGTCCGACGCCGTCATCGCCAAGATGAAGGCGACGCCGGTGAACGACTTCTTCGGCAAGGGGACCATCGGCCCCGACGGCCTCTTCCGGCACGACATGTTCCTCGCGCAGGTGAAGACGCCGCAGGAGTCGAAGTACCCCTGGGACTACTACAAGATCGTGAAGCGGATCCCGGCCGCCGAGGCCTTCCCGAGCGTCGAGGCCCAGGCCTGCCCGCTCGTGAAGAAGTGAGCGCGCCACGCGCCGCCGCCCGCCCCTCCGCCGGGGGCGGGCGGGCGCGAGAGGCCCCATGACCCACGCGCTCTTCGGCCAGCTCCTCGTCGGGCTCATCAACGGGTCTTTCTACGCCCTGCTCTCGCTCGGGCTGGCGATCATCTTCGGGCTCCTGAACGTCGTGAACTTCGCGCACGGCGCCCTGTACATGATGGGCGCCTTCGCCGCCTGGATGCTGGCGACCTACCTCGGCGTCGGCTACTGGTGGGCGCTCCTCGTCGCGCCCGCCGCGGTGGGCGTCGTCGGCGTCGCCGCGGAGCGGCTCATGCTCCGGCGGCTGTACGGGCTCGACAACCTGTACGGGCTCCTCCTCACCTTCGGCCTCGCCCTCGTCGCGGAGGGGCTCTTCCACCACGCGTACGGGAACTCCGGGTTCTCGTACCCGGTCCCGGAGGCGCTCCAGGGCGGCGTGAACCTCGGGTTCATGTTCCTGCCCATCTACCGGGGCTGGGTGGTGGTGGTCTCGATCTTCGTGTGCACGACGGCGTGGTTCGTGATCGAGCGGACGAAGCTCGGGGCCTACCTGCGCGCCGGGACCGAGAACCCCCGGCTCCTGCAGGCCTTCGGGGTGAACGTCCCGCTCATGTTCACGATCACCTACGGCTTCGGCGTGGCGCTCGCGGCCTTCGCCGGCGTGATGGCGGCGCCCGTCTACCAGGTGACGCCGCTCATGGGGAGCTCGCTCGTCATCGTGGTGTTCGCGGTGGTGGTGATCGGCGGGATGGGATCGATCGCCGGCTCGATCCTCACCGGGCTCGGCGTCGGCCTGATCGAGGGGCTCACGAAGTTCCTCTACCCGGAGGCCTCGAGCGTCGTCGTGTTCGTCCTCATGGCGATCGTGCTGCTCGTCCGGCCGGCCGGGCTGTTCGGGAGGACGCGGTGAGCAACCGCGCGCTCCGGGTCGCCGCCTGGGCGGCGCTCCTCGGCCTCGGCGTCGCAGCGCCGTTCCTCGTGTACCCCGTGTTCGCGATGAACGTGCTCTGCCTCGCGCTGTTCGCGAGCGCGTTCAACCTGCTCCTCGGCTACACCGGCCTCCTCTCGTTCGGCCACGCCGCCTTCCTCGGCGCGGCGGCGTACGTCACGGGCTTCACGGTCCGCTCGTGGGGCTTCCCGCCCGAGCTCGGCGTGCTCGCGGGCACCGCCGTGGCGACGGCGCTCGGGGCGCTGTTCGGCGGCCTCGCCATCCGGCGGTCGGGCATCTATTTCGCGATGATCACGCTCGGCTTCGCGCAGCTCGTCTACTTCCTCGTCGTCCAGATGGGGTGGACCGGCGGCGAGGACGGGCTGCAGGGGATCCCGCGCGGCAAGGCACTCGGCCTCGTCGGCCTCGACCGGCAGTACACGATGTACTACTTCGTCTACGTCGCGTTCCTGGCCGGGTTCTGGCTCATCGAGCGGACGATCCACTCGCCGTTCGGCCACGTCCTCCGCGCGATCAGGGAGAACGAGCCGCGCGCGCTCTCGCTCGGCTACGACGTGGATCGCTACAAGCTCCTCGCGTTCGTCCTCTCGGCCGGCCTCTCGGGGCTCGCCGGGTCGCTCAAGGCGCTGACGCTCCAGTTCGCGTCGCTCTCCGACGTGCACTGGCACCGCTCCGGCGAGGTCGTGCTCATGACCCTGCTCGGCGGCATGGGTACGGTGATGGGTCCCTCGGTCGGCGCGCTCGTGGTGGTGGCGCTCGAGAACGTCCTCGCGGGGGTCGGGGACTGGGTCACGGTGATCACGGGGGCGGTGTTCGTCGCCTGCGTGCTCGCCTTCCGCCGCGGCATCGTCGGGGAGGTCCGGGCGGTGGTGCGGCGGTCGTTCATCGGCGTGAAGCCGACGGCGGAGTGAGGCCATGGCGGGACTGCTCCAGGAACGCGTCGCGCTCGTCACCGGCGGCGCGAGCGGCATCGGGCGGGAGATCGCGGAGCAGCTCGCGCGCGAGGGCGCGCGGGTGGTCCTCGCCGACAAGGACGGCGACGCCGCCGCGCGCGCCGCGGCGGCGCTCGCCGCGGACGGCCTGAAGGCGCGCGGCGCGGCCTGCGACGTCACGCGCGAGGCCGACGTCGAGGGGGCGATCCGCGACGCGCTCGAGCAGGAGGGCGGCCTCGACGTCCTCGTGAACAACGCCGGCCTCCAGCACGTCGCCCCCATCGAGGAGTTCCCGACCCAGAAGTTCGAGCTCCTCGTCCGCGTCATGCTGATCGCGCCCTTCACCGCCATCAAGCACGCCTTCCCCGCGATGAAGCGCCGGAAGCGGGGGCGGATCCTGAACGTCGCGTCGATCAACGGCCTCGTCGGCTTCGCCGGGAAGGCCGCCTACAACAGCGCGAAGCACGGCCTCCTCGGCCTCACCAAGGTCGCCGCGCTCGAGGGCGCGCCGCACGGGATCACCGTGAACGCGCTCTGCCCCGGCTACGTCGACACCCCGCTCGTGCGGAACCAGCTCGCCGACCTCGCGCGCACCCGCAACGTCCCCGTCGAGCGCGTGATCGAGGACGTGATCTACCCGCTCGTGCCCATGCGCCGGCTCCTCTCGACGCGGGAGGTCGCGGACTACGCGGTGTTCCTGGTCTCGGACCGGGCGGCGGGGATCACCGGCACGGCGGCGGTGATCGACGGGGGGTACACGGCGCAGTAGCGCGAGCGCCTGCGGGGGTCGATGACGAGGGGGCGCAGCGTCCCGACGTCGCCGAGCGCGAGCGGGCGGAGGACGAGGCGGGGCGTCTCGAGCTGGAGATCCACGGCGAGCGCGCTCCGCCGCCTCGCGGCGTCACGACTCCACGACGTACTTCAGCACCGTCGAGGCGATCCGGATCACGTCGCCGTGGCGGAGCGTCTGCTCCTTCACGAGCTTCGAGTTGAGGAACGTCCCGTTCGTCGACTCGAGGTCCACGAGCACGTGCGCGCCGCCCGAGACGAAGATGCGGGCGTGCTTGCGCGAGGCCTGGTCGGAGGCGACGACGATCGTGTTCCCGGCGTCGCGGCCGAGCGTCGCGTCCTCCTCGCCGAGCGCGATCGACTGTCCGGCCTGCGCCTTGTCCGCCGAGTGGACGACGACGAGCGACGCCTTCGGGGCGGCGACGCGGCCCTGGTCCTGGGGGCTCGTCACCCGGGTCTCGTCGAGGCTCATGCCGTAGCCGTTAGCACGCCGGCGGACGGACGAGAAGGGGCCGGGGTCGGTCGCGGTGCGGCCTGACGGGGCGGGCCCCGCTCGCCCGGACGGGAGCGGGCCGTCCGCTCCCGCGCCCCGTGCGGCGGCCCGTCCCCGAGCGCAACTTTGCGCGGGGCGTCGAGCCCCTTGGAGGGAAGACCACACATGGCGAACTGGAATCGTTGGGGCCTCGCCACCGGGCTCGCGGCTGCGCTCGCGATCTTCGGCACGGCGCAGGCGGCGGACTCGTCCGCGAGCGGCAAGGTCGACAAGAAGCTCGAGGAGAGCGTCCAGAAGATCCACGCGGCGAACCAGGCCGAGGTCCACATGGGCAAGATGGCCCAGCAGCAGGCGACCTCGGACGAGGTGAAGCAGTTCGGGCAGAAGCTCGAGCAGGATCACCGGAGCCTGGACGAGAAGCTCACCCAGGCGGCGCAGTCGGCGGGCATCTCGCTCGAGGGCAAGGGCGCGCAGGACGAGCAGAAGGACGCCCAGAAGATGATGGAGAAGCTCCAGGGCAAGACCGGCCAGGACTTCGACAAGGCCTTCGTCTCGGCGATGGTCAAGGACCACGAGAAGGACATCAAGGAGACGCAGAAGGCCGCGAAGGAGGCGAAGGCGCAGAAGCAGACGGAGCTCGCGGCGCTCCTCGACAAGGCGGTGACCGGGATGCAGGGCCACCTCGCCACGGCGAAGCAGCTCGAGAAGACCGTCGGCAAGGGGAAGAGCGCGAGCTCCTCCTCCAGCACGCCGGCCGGCAGCAGCGGCGCCTCCGACACGAGCAGCGGCGCGAGCGGCAGCAGCTCCTCCGGGATGAGCGGGTCGAGCGGCTCGAGCAGCGGCAACGGCTCGTGGAAGAACGACTCGAGCGCGACGTCCGGCAGCTCGGGGACCACGACCGAGTCCCACGACGCGCACGGCTCCAAGACGGGCGCGACGAAGTCGTCGAGCCCCTCGGGCCAGTAGCGCAGCGGCGCGGCAGCCCGTCGTGAGGCGGCGGGCCGGGTGCCTCCGGGCGCCCGGCCCGCTCCGCCCGGCGGCCGCCCGGCGCGCCTCAGCCGCGCACGAGCCGGCGGGGCGCGCGGACCTCGAAGGTGGCGTCGCCCCGGCGGATGGCGAGGACGACGGTCGTGCCCTCCGCGCCGCGGATCGCGTTCACCGCGCCCGCGAACCCGAGCTCCGTGACGGTCTGGCCGTCCACGCTCACGATCGCGTCCCCCTTCACGAGCCCGGCCTCCGCGGCCCCGCCCCCCTCCGCCACCGCCGTGACGACGAGCGCGTCGCCGCGCGCCGTGATCGCGACCCCGATCCCGACGAGCTCCGTGCGCGGCTCCTCGCCGGGCGCGACCGGCGTGAGGAGCACCTCGATCGGGCGCGCCTCGCCGCCGGGAGGGGCGACGAGCCCGCCGATCACGCGCGCGTGGTGGTCCGCGGCGGCCGCCTGGATCGCGAAGCGCGGCGGCAGGCCCTCGAGCGCG
>Ga0335084_10007645_pt1 | contig 10745 bp, 10 predicted proteins | sample Lox_Sample_44_FD_206721 | JGI IMG/M metagenome (GOLD analysis project Ga0335084, IMG submission 206721) | Soil microbial communities from Loxahatchee National Wildlife Refuge, Florida, United States - Lox_Sample_4.4 | ecosystem: Environmental > Terrestrial > Soil > Wetlands | place: USA...
TGGAGGCGGGCAAGCACGTGGTGGTCGAGAAGCCGCTCTGCCTGACGCTGGACGAGGCCGACGCGCTCTGCGCCGCGGCGGCGCGACACGGGCGCGTGTTGGGCTACGCGGAGAACCTCTGCTTCTCCCCGCTCTACGCGCGCGCGCGGGCGCTGATCCGCGAGGGCGCGGTCGGCAAGGTGCACTGGGCGCGCCAGGTGGAGAAGCACGGCGGGCCGTACTCGCCGTGGTTCTTCGAGGCGTCCCTTGCGGGCGGCGGGGCGCTCATGGACATGGGCTGCCACGGGATCGAGGCGCTGCGCTTCGTGTTCGACCGGCCCGCGGTGCGCGCGGTCTCGGCGCGGCTCGCCACCGCGCTGCACGGCGAGCGCACGGCGCTCGACGACGACGCGGTCGTCACGCTCGAGCTCGCGAGCGGCACGGTGCTCGTCTCCGAGAGCTCGTGGGCGGTGAAGTCCGGGATGCAGAGCACGCTCGAGGTGCACGGCAGCGAGGGCACGCTCTTCGTCGACCTGATGGGCGAGACGGGGCTGCGGCTGGCGAAGAAGGACGGCGCAACCACCCGCCCGATGGTCGACCCGCTCTACGAGCACGGCTACGTGGGCGAGCTCGCGCACTTCGTCGCGGCGGCGCGCGGTGCGCCGTGCGAGGAGACGGGCGCCGACGGCCGCGCGGTGCTCGAGATCATCCTCGCGGCGTATGCCTCGGCGGGGCAGGGCGGGCGCGCGGTGCAGCTGCCCTGCCGACCGACGGGCGCTCCGCTGCCGGCGTCGTTGTGGAAGCCGTCACTCGCCGACGCCGGCGAGAAGCGGTGACGAGAGCCGCGCGCGCGCGCGGCGGAGCTCGCGGCCGCGGATGAACTCGACCTCGAGCTCCGTTGCCTCCGCGTGCTCCTCGAGCAGTGTCCACACGTTCGCGCGCGAGTAGATCGAGGCGCCGCCCAGCCGCACCAGCCGATCGCCACGCGCGAGCCCCGCCGCGGCGCCGAACGAGCCGGGTCTCACCTGCAGCACCTCGACGCCCCAGTCGCGGTCGGCGTAGACCATGCCGAGCGCGCTCCGGAAGCAGCCGAAGTAGTGGCGCTTCACCGGCTGGCCCGTCTCGAGAGACAGCACCAGGTCCCGGAAGCCCAGCTCCCAGCCGAGGGCGTTCGACTCGCCGAATACGTCGGAGTCCTCGCCTTCGCCGAAGCCGCAGCGAGTGACGGTGAAGCGGCTGCCGCCGTCGGTCGACTCGAAGGTGACCGTGAACTCCGCGCGGTCGCGCAGCGTGCCGCCGGACTGCTCCCAGCGAAGCAGCCGCAGCGGCTGTGCGTCGAGCAGCTTGGGCGCGAGCCCCGCGTTCGGGTCGGGCCTCGCGCCGGCCGGAGCGCTGCGCCGCTCGGCGCTCTCCTCGGTGAAGGCGCGCCAGACGCGCTCGACGGGAACGCTGACCTCGAACGTGCGCTGCCACTTCGTCATGACGGGCTCTCCTCGACTCGCGGGTGGACGGCGAGCACCACCCGATAGGGCTCGCCGCGCGCACCGCCGTATTTCTCGACCAGGCGCCGCGTCGCCGCGAGGTACTCGCGCAGGAACGCGGCGCGTTCGGACTCGCTCGCGAAATGCGTCTCGGCGCTGACCGCCGCGCTCGCGATCGGCTGCGCGTCGAACGCCGCGTCGTCGAGCAGCGCCACCGCGTCGTGCTGCAGGCGCGCGCCGAGCGCGACCAGCGCCTGGAGCGAGTGGTCGCGGCGCAGCGCCTCCATGCGGCGCGGGTCGGCCCACGCGACCTCGGGCGCCACCACGAAAGCCCGCGCGGCCGCGCGGAACAGCGACTCGACGAAGTTGCCCTGCCGGCGCGAGCCGACCTTCTCGACCAGGCCCGCTTCCTCGAGCGCCTTCAGGTGGTAGTTGATCCGCTGGCGCGGCTGGCCGAGCTGGCGCGCGATCTCGGCCGCGGACGCGGGCCCGCGCAGCCGCTCGAGCAGCTCGATCCGCGCCGGGTGGCACAGCGCGCGCAGCGCGTCGGGGTCGCGCAGGGTGCGCACGCGGGCGAGCGCTCGGAGGCGGCGTACTCTGGACATGTTCCCCTTTCTGGAAAACAAATCCTTTCTATCCCGGCGCGAGGCTCCGCGTCAAGGGATTTCGAGGAGGGAAGCTAGGGGAACACGCCGCGCAGGCGCTTCGCCTCGGCCACCCGCGCGATCCCGCGCCAGAGCGACGCCGTGCGCAGGTCGATCTTCTTCTCGAGCGACAGGGCCAGCACGTCGGCGAACGCGCGCGACAGGATCTTGTTGAGCCGCTCGTTCACCTCGTCCTCGGTCCAGAAGAACTGCTGCGCGTCCTGCACCCACTCGAAGTACGAGACCGTGACGCCGCCCGAGTTCGCGAGGACGTCGGGCACGACGAACACGCCGCGCTCGCGCAGGATCGCGTCGGCCTCGAGCGAGGTCGGCCCGTTCGCGCCCTCGACGACGAGCTTCGCGCGCACGCGGCCGGCGTTCTTCTCGGTGAGCTGGTTCTGCAGCGCGGCGGGGATCAGCACCTCGCAGTCGAGCTCGAGCAGCTGCTCGTTGGTGAGCGACTGCGTCCCCGGGAAGCCCTCGAGGAAGCGGTGCTCCTTCACCCACGCGTCGACCTTGGCGAGGTCGAGCCCGCCCGGGTCGTGGATGCCGCCCTTCAGGTCCGAGACGGCGACCACGCGCGCGCCGTTCGCGCGCGCGAGCCGCGCCGCGTTCGAGCCCACGTTGCCGTAGCCCTGCACGGCCACGCGCGCGCCCTGGAACGGCAGCGCCAGGTGCTTGCACGCCTCGAGCGCGCAGGTGATCACGCCGCGGCCGGTCGCCTCACGGCGGCCGAGCGAGCCGCCGATCTCGATCGGCTTGCCGGTCACCACACCGGGCACGGCGAAGCCCTTCTGCGCGGAGTAGGTGTCCATCATCCACGCCATCACCTGCTCGTTGGTGCCCATGTCGGGCGCGGGGATGTCGCGGTCGGGCCCGATCATCTCGATGATCTCGAGCGTGTAGCGGCGGGTGATGCGCTGCAGCTCGGTGCGCGAGAGCGCCATCGGGTCGATCCGCACGCCGCCCTTCGCGCCGCCGAACGGCAGGCCGATCAGCGCGCACTTCCAGGTCATCCACATCGCGAGCGCGGTGACCTCGCCCAAGTGCACGTCGTCGTCGAAGCGGATCCCGCCCTTGGTCGGCCCCATCGTCAGCACGTGCTGCACGCGGTAGCCGTAGACCGTGTCGACGGTCTTGTAGTCGTCGCGCCGGAACGGGAACGAGACGATCAACGAGCGCTGCGGCGTGCGCAGCCGCTCCCAGATGTTCTCGTCCAGGTTCATGAGCTTCGCCGCCTGGTCGAGCTGCGCGACGGCCAGGCGGTACATCGGGGTGTCCCACTCGAGCGCGAGTTCCGTCATGGCCGCGAGCGTAGCGCGTCGAGCGCGGCGGAGCGCAGCAGCTCGGGATCGACGCTCCGCCCGCTCCACAACCGGATCTGTTCGACGGCCTGGTGCACGAGCATCGCGAGGCCGTCCTGGGTGCGGCAGCCGCGCGCGCGCGCCTCGCGCAGGAGGCGCGTCTCGAGCGGCCGGTAGACGGTGTCGAAGACGAGTGCGCCCGCGCGCAGGGCGTCGGCGGGGACGGGCGTGGACTCCGAGCCGGGCGACATGCCGACGGACGTCGCGTTCACGAGCAGGTCCCACGGCTCGGCGAGCGTACCGACGCGCGCGCCGAGCTCCGCGGCGAGCCGCTCGGCGCGCGCGCGCGTGCGGTTCACGACGATCACCTCGGCGCCCAGCTCGCGCAGCGCGAACACCACCGCGCGCGCCGCGCCGCCCGCGCCGAGCACCGTCGCGCGCTTGCCGCGCCACGAGCCGTGCGGCGCGAGCGCCTTCTGCACGCCGATCCAGTCGGTGTTCTCGGCCTCGAGCACCGCGCCGCGCGCGGTCAGCGTGTTGGCCGCGCCGATCGCGCGCGCGCCGTCGCTGGCGCGGTCGGCCAGGCACAGCGCCGTCTCCTTGTGCGGGAGGGAGACGCAGAGCTGCGTCAGTCCGCGCGCGCGCAGGGCTGCGAGCGCGCTCTCGAACTCGCCCGGCGGCACGTCGAAGACCTCGAAGCGCGCGTCGAGGCCGAGCGCGCGGTAGGCCGCCGCGTGCAGCACCGGCGAGAGCGTGTGGCCCGCCGGGTGCAGCGCGATCCCGCACAGCGCCGTCACGGCGCGGCCTCCGCGGGCGCGTCGAGCGCCCGCAGGCTCTCGGTGGCGCGGTCGACGACCCACCCGGCGCTGCCCGGACCGAGCAGATCGAGGCACGCCTCGTAGCCGCCGCGGTCGTAGGTGTCGCGGTCGACCACGTAGCCGAGCCAGTCGTTCGCGTGCGCGACCACGAAGCGGGTGCGCCCCGCGGGGATGCGCTGGCGCAGCGCGCCGCCGACCGCGGCCGTGGGCTCGGCGGGCACGGTGGCGAGCTCGGCGTTGCCCGCGCGGATCGCCTGGAACGGGACGCGCTTCGAGACGAACTCGTCGAGTGTCGAGCCGAGCAGCGGTGAGAACCACCAGAGCGAGCAGTACGTTCGCAGCTCGGGCCGCGGTGTGTCGACCCAGCGCTCCCTCGCGGCGAGCAGCGGTGGATCGCTGCCGGGCGCCGCCGCGCGCGCGGCGCTCGCCACCGCGTCCGCCATCTGCTTGCCGAACTCCGCCGTCACTCTGCGCTCTTCCTCGTCGCCGCCCCATATGCTGGAGTCGATCGCCGGCTCCTGGTCACCGAGCGGGCCGGGCACGAAGATGGCGCGGAATCCGCTGGCCGCGAGCGCCGCGCGCGCGGCGCCCGGCCAGTCGGCCGAGAGCCGGTGGTTGCCGGGCGAGAGCAGGGTGGCGTGCGCGCCGTAGGCGAACAGGACGATCGGCTCGTGCCCGTCCGCGAAGTCGGCGCGCAGGACCGCGAGCTCGCCATCCGCTGCGCCGTCGGCGAAGCGGCGGTTGCGCGCGAGCGCGAGCGGCGCGTTGCGGCTGGCGAGCGTCGCGGGCGCGAGGTCGGCGACGGCGCGCGCGAGCGCCTCGGCCACCGCGTGCGCGAGCTTGCCGGGCATCGCCGGCTCGTACTCGCCCGCGGTGAGCCGCGCCTGCACCCAGCCGGGCAGGTAGCCGCCGGGGCCGGAGTGCGTGTGCGTCGCGACGAGCGCGAAGAGATCGAGGTGGAGCGGCGCGGCCTCCGCGAGCGCGAGCTCGCGCAGGTTCGGGCGCACGATCACGATGTCGACCGAGGCGATCGCGACGCGGAGCGAGCCCTGCTCGAGCACGAGCGCGCGCGCCTCGGGCGGGTCGAGCACGCCCTCGGCGCGGCGGGTGGCGAGTCCGCCGTAGCCGCCCATCGGCTCGCCGACCTCGGCCGGCAGCGGCGCAGCGCCGAAGCCGGCGCGCAGCTCGTCGGCGCGCGCGCGCGGCGCCGGCCAGAGCAGGAGCGCGGCGGCGCAGGCCGCGCCGCTAGCTCGTCGGCGCTTCGACACGCTCGCGCACGGCGCGTAAGTCGTCCCACACTGCCTGGCGCGTCTCGCGCGTGTAGTTCCGCAGCAGGTACGCGGGGTGGTAGGTGGGCATGACGGCGATGCCCTGCCACTCGAGCCAGCGCCCGCGCATGCGCGTGATCGCGACGGTGCGGCCGAGCAGCGCCGAGATCGCCGGCTTGCCCAGCGTGACGATCGCGGCGGGCGCGATCGCGTGTAGCTGCTTGTGCAGGAACGGCTCGCAGGTCGCGACCTCGACGGGCGCCGGATCGCGGTTCCCGGGCGGGCGACACTTCACGATGTTGCAGATGTAGACGTCCTCGCGGCGCCAGCCGACCGCCTCGATCATCTTGGTCAGGAGCTCACCGGCGCGGCCCACGAACGGACGGCCGCTCTTGTCCTCCTCCTCGCCCGGGCCCTCGCCGACGAAGACCACGCGCGCGGCGGGGTTGCCCTCGCCAAAGACCAGGTTCGTGCGCTTCTCGCAGAGCGGGCAGCGGCGGCAGTCGCCGAGCTCCGCGCGAACCCCCTCGAGCGCGCCCGCGTTGGCGCGCGCCGCCTCGCCGAGCACCTCGGGGGCCGCGAGCGGCGCCACGCGCGGGCGGAAGCCCGGCGCGGGTCTCGGTGCGGGCGCTGCGGTGCGCGCCGGCTGCGCCGGGGCGCGGGGCACGAAGTCCACGCCGTCGGCGACCAGCTCGCGCAGCGCGTCGCGGATCTGCGCCAGGGTGCGTCCACGCTCGCCGCCGGGAGTCACTTCGCGGCCGTCTTCTTGGCGCGGAAGCCGTGCTTGATCGCCGCGAGCTTCGGCTCGATCTCGAACTCGAAGCCCGGGTCGTTCGCGTCGTCGTGGCACTTGCCGCAGATCAGCGTGATCGCACAGGTGTCGCACTTGTCGGTCAGGGCGAGGATCGTGCCGGCCCCGTGCGCGGCGTCGTCGACGTGGCGCTTGCCCGGGCCGTGACAGCTCTCGCAGCCCACGTTCTGCAGCGCGGCGCCGCCCGCCGGGAAGCCGGTCGGCTCCTTGAAGCCGGTGGTGTGGCAGCGCAGGCAGTCGGGGTTCTTGTCCTCGTGGTTCTTCGTCAGCGTCGCGAAGGCCTTGGCGTGGTTCGACTGCGCCCACAGCCCGTGCTCCTTCGCGTGGCAGCTCTGGCAGGCGGCCGAGCCGACGTAGTCGCTCTTGTCGAAGAGCACGCGGTCGCGCTTGTCGCGCTTGGCGAGCAGCGCCTTGCGCTCGTCGAGCGACAGGTTCTCGAACTGCCTGTTCGCGGCGTGCGAGACCAGCGGCAGGCGCTCCGCGAACACGAACTGCAGCGAGTGCTGCGGGTCGTGGCAGGTCAGGCAGATCGGCTCGTAGCCCGCCTTGGTGAACTCGGGCGACTGGTGCGGTCCGCCGCGGCCGTGGCAGTTCTCGCACTGGACGCCGCGCAGCTCGGTCTGGCGCTTCAGGGCGTCGAAGCCGCCGGGCTGGCCGAAGCCCACCGTGTGGCACTTCAGGCACTCGGGATCGCGGTCGGCGCCGTGCGCGACCAGCGTCTCCCAGGCCGACGCGTGCTTGGTCAGCTCCCACGTCGCGTGCTGCTCGCGGTGGCAGACCGAGCAGGTCTCCTCCCCGCTGTACTCCGCCTTGCGCAACAGGATCGGGTTCGGGACGCCGAGCTCGCGGCGGATCGCCATCGCGAGCAGCGTCTCGATCCGGTGCTCCAGGTCGTCGCCCTCGGTGCGCTTCACCACGCGGCCCTGGCGATCGATCACGAACACTTCGGGGACGGTCTGCTGGAAGCCGTAGTCCTTCTGCGCCTTGTCGCCTTTGTCGAGGTACGGAACCAGCGAGATCTTGAGCTCGCCGACCATGTCCTCGATCACGTAGCGCTTGTCCTCGACGGAGACCGGGACGATGACGAGGTCCTTGTTGTCGAGGTTCTTCGCGAGCCCGTCCAGGAACTTCAGCATCTGGTGGCAGTGGGGGCAGGTGGGCAGGAAGAACACCAGCACCACGACCTTGCCCGAGTAATCGGCGAGCTTCACGGTCGACTTGCCGTCCAGGCTGGTGACCTCGAAGGGCGGCGCGACGGGCAGGACGCCGAGCTGCGGCATCGCCGCGACGTTCTCGTCGGGCAGCTCGAGCACCTGACGCAGGCCCGCGATCGCGGCCGCGTCCTGCTCCGCGGGCCGCGCGGCGAGCCCGGCGATCGTGCCCAGGATGTAGCCCTGCGCGTCGATCACGAGGAGCGAGGCCGTGCCCGGTGGGACACGCAGCTTCGCGGAGATCTGGGCGTCGGAATCGAGGATCACCGGGAACTCGAGCCCGTGCGCCTTCATGAAGTTCCGGGTGACCACCGCGCCGGGATCGCGCGCCACGCCGAGGATCGCGATGTTCGCGCGTGCGGCTTGCGCGCGGATGGTCTCGAGGATGGCGGCCGTGCGGTCGGCGTCGGGGTCGTCCGAGCCGAACGCGAAGACCAGCCCGCGCCGCTTGGCGAACATCTCGGTGCCCGCCGTCTTGCCGTCCAGGGTCTTGCCCTGGAAGCGCGGCAGCGACTGCATGGGCTCGGCGGCGTTGGAGCTCGAGAGCGCGGCCCACGCCACCGCGGCGGCGAACGCGACGGCCGACGCGGCTTGTGCCCAGCGGCGATGGATCCGCATCAATCCTCGGGAGTTTCGGGTCGGGCGATGTTAGACCGGCCCTGCGCGGTTTGCAGGGGTGTTCGCCCAATTCCTAGACTGGAGCGCATGGGTAGCGGCTCGGCCTCGGCGGTGGAGTTCGTACAGGCGCTCGACGCCCGCCTGCGCGCGGGCGAGAACGTCGCCGTGGCGACCGTGGTGCGGATCGAGGGCAGCGCCTCGGCCAAGCCCGGCGCCAAGGCGATCATCGACGCGCAGGGCCGCACCGTGTTTGGCTGGATCGGGGGCGGCTGTGCGGAGTCCAGCGTGCGCGACGTCGCGCGCGAGGTGCTGGCCAGCCGCTCGCCGCAGCTGATCCGCCTGGACCTGGACGACGAGGTGCTCGGCGTCGGCATGCCGTGCGGCGGCTACATGGAGATCTACGTGGAGGCCATGACGCAGAGTCCGAAGCTCGTGGTGCTGGGCCACGGCAAGATCGCCGAGACGCTGGTCGTGCTCGGCCACGCGCTGGGCTTCCAGACGACCGTGAACGACGCGCTCGCCACGCCGGAGGCCTTCCCGCAGGCAGACCTGCGCATCACCGAGGACCCGGACTACGCCAAGGTGGAGTGCGACGCCGAGACCTACGTCGTGATCGCCACGCAGCACAAGAGCGACTACGAGGCGCTGCAGCGGGTGCTCGGCCAGTCGCCCGCCTATGTCGGGCTGGTGGCGAGCCGCAAGCGCAGCGCGCTGGTGCTGGAGCGCCTGCACGAGGACGGCGTGCCGCCCGAGAAGCTGCGCAGGGTCGCGGCGCCCGCGGGGCTCGATATCGGCGGCGAGACGCCGCAGGAGATCGCCCTCTCGATCCTGTCCGAGATCGTCCAGCTCGCGCGTGGCAACAAGGGCAGCGGCCGGTCGTTGATGGACGTGAAGGGCGTGCGCATCACGGAGGCCGGCGTCGAGGTGCCCGAGGGACCGCTCGAGTCCGCCAAGTGCCCGACCTGAGCGCGCTCGAGGCGCTCTACCGCGAGGTCGTCCTCGAGCACTACCGCAACCCGCGCCACCGCGCGCCGCTGGCCACGCCGTCGGCCGAGGCGTCGGTGGCGAACCCGATCTGCGGCGACCAGGTGTCGGTGCAGGTCGCCGTCGCGGGCGAGCGGATCCTTGACGTCTCGGCGCGCGCGCGCGGCTGCAGCATCGCGGTCGCGTCGGGCAGCGTGATGACGGAGCTGGTGCGCGGGCGCACGCGCGCCGAGGCGCGCGCGCTCGGCGCGGAGCTCGCGCGGGTGGTGCGCGGCGAGCCGGCGGGCGAGGGGCTCGACCGCCGGCTGGCGGCGTTCGCGCGCGTGGCCGCGCTGCCGTCGCGCCAGCGCTGCGCGACCCTGGCCTGGGAGGCGCTCGAGGAGGCGCTGGCGAAGGGCTAGCGCTTCCGCCGCTTCGCGCGCGGCACCCTGCGGCTGGTGGCGATCCGGATCGAGCGCATCGCGTTGGCGCTGCGGCGAAGCGCCGCGAAGATCCGCTCGAAGAGGACACTACCGAGGATCGCGCGGCGGGTCGGCTCGGCGAGGTCGTCGCCGTGCGCGAGCACGGGCACGCGCGCGCCGCCGGGGGCCCGCGCGAACTCCTCCTCGGAGAGGAGCCAGGCGATCTCCGCGTGGAGGGCGAGCTCCGCGACGCTGTAGTCCGGATACAGGTGGCGGCGGACCAGGAGCAGCGCCGCGGCGATCTCGTCGGCGTAGAAGTGCGCCTCGGCGTCGTCGACCGTCCAGGGCAGGCCCCGCATGAGGTCGCGCACCTCGCCGGTCAGCCGGCGCAGCTCCGGGGCGTCCTCGCGGGCGAGGCCGCGCGAGGGCAGGGTGTGCATGGCGCGCATGGCCTCGCCGATCGGGTCGCCCTTCCAGCCGCGGTCGAGCTCGGCGGTGACCTTGGCGACGGAGTCGAGCGGGAGCTCGGCCACCTCGCGCAGGGCGCGGATCAGCGCCAGCCGCTCGAGGTGCTGCGAGCCGTAGCTGGCCTGGTTCCGGGCGGACGCGGCGCCGGCGGGAAGCAGGCCCTCGCGCAGGTAGAACTTGATCGTGGAGCGCGGGACCCCCGCGCGCTGGGAGAGCTCGGCCAGCCGCATTCCGGGAGGTTGACCTGGGAAATCGGATATGTCTAGTATCCGTTAACGGATAGCGGAGCTTTTCAATGACCAATTCTCGGACGACCCAGAGCGGGACCCCCGAAGTCCAGGGCCGCGTCGACCCGCGCTACACCAAGGTGCGTGACGTATTCGCCGAACAGCTGCGCGCCGGCGAGCTCGGTGCCGCGGTGGCGATCACCGTGGACGGCGAGCCGGTCGTCGATCTCTGGGGCGGCCACGCCGACCCGGCGCGCACGCGGCCGTGGACCCGCGACACGCTCACGCACGTCTACTCGGTCACGAAGGGCATGACGGCCCTCTGCGCGCACGTGCTGCTCGAGCGCGGCTCGCTCGAGCTCGACGCGCCCGTCGCGCGCTACTGGCCCGAGTTCGCCCAGGCGGGGAAGGGCGCCATCTCGGTCCGCTGGCTGCTCTCGCACCGCGCCGGCCTGCAGGCGCTGACCCAGCCGCTGCCGCCCGAGACGCTGTACGACTGGAACGCCATGTGCGCGGCGCTCGCTGCGGCGA
>Ga0335084_10007646_pt1 | contig 10745 bp, 9 predicted proteins | sample Lox_Sample_44_FD_206721 | JGI IMG/M metagenome (GOLD analysis project Ga0335084, IMG submission 206721) | Soil microbial communities from Loxahatchee National Wildlife Refuge, Florida, United States - Lox_Sample_4.4 | ecosystem: Environmental > Terrestrial > Soil > Wetlands | place: USA: Florida...
CGGGTTCACACCGAACGTCGTAGTTGATTACGGTCCGCTCGGGCCGACCGCGCTCGACTACGTGTATTGGTGGGACTTTGACTTCGGCGATCTCACAAACGTAATTGCGCAGTTCTCTGTAGGTGCGAATTACGGCCTGCTGGACATCACGCTGACCGCTGATCCGGGCTTCCTGGTGTCGTTGGGTTCGTTCGATCTGGCGGCTTGGCCGCGCGTGGACTGGAACATCAACTCGGTTCAGGTAACGGACGGTTCAGGGAACGTGCTGTTCGGCGCCACAAACGTGGACGTCTTCGGCGATCCCGGCGGTCCACAGCACACGAATTTCGATTTCGGGGCAGGCCTGACGTCCAGCACGCTGCATATCCTGATCGACGCTTCGAATCTCGGCGATCAACAGGGACTGAACGTGGGCATCGACAACATCACCTTTAGCCAGCTTGACGCCGGGGAAGGTGCGGTTCCGGAGCCCTCAGTTACGCTTCTGATTGGCGGCGGGCTGGTCCTTTTAGGAGTAGTGCGCAAAATTCGCCGTCGCTAACTCACCGCTACTTCGGCTCCGGAACGGCCGGAGCGGGATATACCTTCTTCAGCGCATCCTGATATTCGCTGAACAAAGCCTTGATTCCTGCGAACTCCTTCTTCACAGCGTTCCGATACTCGGCGTTCGTGGCGAAATCGTATAACAGCGCAGTCATCGCCTGCGCGTCCACAACGAATCCTTGGTGGCCGACTTCGGTAAGAGCGTCGGCCTCCATCTCGTAGGTGTGGTTCGCCGCGTTCGAAGTATGTGCGGCGAAACCCAAACCTGGAATGTCGCTGGATACGCTGCCGGTCTCCTCGTAGCCCTGGGGCTTGCCTGGGGATTCCGCGACATGGGTTGCCCCAAAGCGTTTCATGTGGGCGAAACCGACTTCGCCGAGCATCGCTACCGAAATGCCGTCACGGAGGCGACCGTAGTTGTCGATTTTGACTTTCGTGCCGGTGGCCAACGCCGCAGCGCGCGCCGCATTATCGACAGCCTCACGGACCTGCGCCAGGTAGACCGCATCCGGGTAGCGGATATAAAAATCGGCCTGCGTACGATCCGGCACCACGTTCGGCGCGGCGCCACCCTCGGTGATCACGCCCTGGATTCTGGCCTCCGGCCGCATCGTAGTGCGCGCTGCGTCGATGTTGTTGAACAGGTGGATTACGGCCTCGAGCGCGTTGCGTCCGGCCCACGGCGTCATCTGGTGCGCCGGAGCGCCGGAAAATGTGTACTTCACTCCATCGATATTCAGACAGCACGTACCGAAGCCGGGCGCGGGACGATTGGTCGTACTTACGGCGTGGCTACGCACGATCACGTCCATGCCGTCGAAGACACCCGCCCGGTGCATATCGGTCTTGGCGACCGGTGGCATCATCTCTTCGCCTGGCGCGCCAAACACCACGACGCTTCCGGGCGCATGTGAGCGGTCGAGCCATTCCGCCATCGCGATGGCTGCTGCAAGACCGATGGGGCCTTGCGTGCTGTGCTGGTCGCCGTGGAACGCGCCTTTCGTGCCGCGGAGCGCGTCGTATTCGACGATGATGCCGAGACTGGGTGCGCCGCGGTTGTTCTTGTAGCGCGCGACGAACGCGGTTGGTAAATTCGCGATGCCCATCTGTACTTCGAAGTTATGCCGCTTCAGATAGTCGGTGAGAATGCCGACGGAACGCTTTTCTTCGAAGCCGATCTCTGGATGTCGCGTGATGTCGTCGCCCATCGCAAGCAGTTCGGACGTCATCAGTTCCTTGGCGCGGGCGGCGACCTGATCGCGCGCGGGGTTGGAAGCGCTGAAGCGCTCTACCCAACCAGACACGTCGAGCGAGCGTTCGAGGGCGTCCATTTTCTTGAGAACGTCGTGGGCAGCGTCGCGCTCGGTGGGAGTCTCCTGGGCTAACGCCGCCGCGGAGACGACGCAAAGGATGACAGATCGCATCATCGCGATATTATACTGGGCGCACTTTGGCGCCCGCGGCGCCGGTTCAACCGTGACATCGCAGAGGATGCCGCCTATTTGTAGGCACGACGAGATCGCGTCTTCAAATTATCAGGGTTTGATGATCTGGGATAGATTCACTTCAGCCGAGCCTACCATCCAGTAATCGGCGGCCCCGGAGGATTTCAGTTCAACCAAGGCTGCGTGGACGCAATTGGTTTCGGTCCGCAGCACGTCGCCTTTCTGGAGATCGTAGAACGGATAGTATGGGTGCCATTCGTACCGGTCCTTGAACCAGACACGCACAGTGTCCTGGGAAAAATCCACCTCGAAATCCAGGCGGTCAATAGCTCCGAACGCATATCGGAAGTCCTGCAAAACAAATTCATCCTGCTCAAACTCGAAGTGTCCTTCGCCTCGCGGTTTGCGGCCCGGTGGAAAGATCTCCTTCTTGAGGCGCTTCTGAATCCCGGCGTCCCTCAAGAGCCAGTCCTTGATGTTCGCGTCCTCGATGAAATCCTTTCCTTTTTCCTTCAAGTACCAATCGAGATGCCTCAACGCGATCGGCTTATCGTTGAACTCCTGTTCCTTCGCCTTGTCCACCACTCCTTGAGGGCTGAAGAACTTGCATACGAGATTGACCGGGAAGTCCGTCTTGGTATCCGCCTGCACTTCGGACCACTTGCCGGTCGGCTTATGGTTGTGCTCGTCGCCCTTTACGAATGTGGGGGCGGAAAAGAACGTCTTCACCACAACGTCGATAGACGCGGCACTACCGTCCTCAAAATGGAGTGTGCTGGCTGTTATCTTCGTGGTCCCCAGAAGCTTCCCGCTGTGAACTTTGAAGACTTGTGGATTCGCCACGACGATGGCCCTCGGCCCCGGAGGTACTCCCATGGCATCTTGCCGGATGGTGACAATGGACGGATCGGCTACCACCACTTCCCCGAACTCTGCGTCTGAGACCACGATGTCGGCCACGCTGTTTCTTCGCATTTCCAACACAATAGCCGGGTGTATGCTTGGGCCCTTTACGGCTGCCTGGGGCGCGCCGAGCACCGAAGCGCCGAGGGCGAAATTCAACTGCACGTGGGCGGGGGGATCGATCAGAGCGGCAAGGACCGGGGGCCGTACCGGACGAACGCGGTGGTAATCCAGCGGCTTGATCTGGACCCGCTTACGTGGAACAGCCTCCTGCGTCAGCATTTCGCTATCGAGACTAGCCATGGTCATCTTGCCGACAATGTTATCCGCCGTCGTCTGATAGCTCCGGTTGATGATTGTCCTCTTTTGCTTGTAGCTGAGCACCGCATCGGAGGTCGTTTTGCCATATAGCTGCCGCCGAATTTCATCTTCGGCTATCTCTGCGTCATCGATCAGGGTCAATGCCGCTTGAATTTTGGTGACGTGCGCCCCTGTCGAGCCTGGCGTGATATGGCCAGGATCGGAGACAGCCGCCGCTTCCAGCTTTCTATCGCCGCTGAAGAGTTTGGATCGAAGACTCATCGCGAAATTCTCCGTCTATTCGCTGAAGCGAATCCAGGAGGTTTTTGCCGCCAAAATTTCAGGGGACAGTATACACCGGCCGAACAACGGGCCGCTTGTTTGCGGGCTACTCCGCGCGTAGTACTTCTACCGGGTCCAAGCGCGACGCCCGAATGGCGGGCAGCACGGCCCCGCCGAGCACGGCGGTAACCGCAATGACGGCGCCGGCGGCGATGGCGAACAGGTCCAGCGGGCGATCGTGCAATAGCGTAGCGCCGTAATAGCGATAGGCGGCGACGAAGAGCGCGACGCCGATGGGCACTCCGGCGATGCAAAACAGCGCAGCCTGGCGGACTACCAGACCGGCCACGTCGCGAGTTCTGGCGCCGACGGCCATGCGGACGCCGAATTCACTCCGCCGGCGCTCCGTGGCGTGCGACACTGCGCCGTAGAGTCCACCGGCAGCCAGCAGCAAGCCCACGATGGCGAGCGATCCGCCGAGGACCGTGGGGATCCAGTCGTCATAGAGGGCTTCTTTAACCAGCGCGCGTAAAGTCGTGGACTGGTAAACGCTCAAGCCCGGAACCTGGTTCACCGATCGGGCCAGTTCCTTCACGAGCACGGCAGGATCCGGCTTCGTGCGCGCAATGAAGATAGTTTCGCCCCAGGGCATACGAGACGAGGTCAGGAATACAGTCGGAGCGACTGTATTGTGGATATTGCTGATTCGGCCATCGACGGCGATTCCGACAACCTGGTACGCATCATTCTTGATGCGGAGAAGCTTTCCGATGGCATTCTGGTTCGGCCAGAATCGGCGAGCCGCCTCGGCGTTCACGATCGCGACTGGAGGACCGCCGTTGTGATCGGAATCCACGAATGGTCGGCCGGACATTATCCGCGCCCCGGTAACCTCAAAGAATTTCGGTCCGAGCAGGTTGAAATACACGCGCGGCGCTGCAGCGTCCGGCGCGGAGCCTTCCGGGACCACGGATACGGTAGCGCCCGAGCCAGAGCCAACGAGCGGAAGGTGTCGAGCGTACGTCACGGCTTCCACTCCTCCGGCGGTCTGTAGACGTTCCATGGCTTCGCGGTAAACCTGATCCTGGGATTTGCCGGTTCGCGAAGAAATGCTTCCCCAGATCAGAGCGAGCGGCCGCGAGGTGTCGAATCCTGGATAGATGTCCTGAGCCTCGCCAAGCGCACGCACGAACACTACAGCCCCGCCTACCAGAACGACGCTCAATGCGACCTGAATGCTGACCATCGCGTAACGCAGCGCGGACTTGCGTGTGCGGCCAGCGGTCCGGGCTCCGGCAATGGATTCAGCCACCGAGACCCGCATGGCATAGCCCAAGGGGGCCAGGCCAAAGATCAGGAGCGTGACCAGGACGCAACCGGCCGTGAAGATGAGCAGCCGGTAGTCCATAAGGAAATCGAAGTGTATGGGAATCGGACTCGGCGGCGCAAAGGCCGGGACCGCCTTAATCAACCAACTGGTCACTACCAGCCCGAGACCTGCTCCCGCTGCTGCCAGCAGCGCGTTCTCGATCAGGAACTGACGCACGAGATCGAGGCGGCTGGCTCCCAACGATAGTCGCAACCCAATTTCGCGCCGGCGCGATTCAGCGTGCGCCAGCAGCACACCCGCGACATTCGCGCACGCTACCAGCAACACGAGTGCGACAACTCCCATCACGAGCATGCCCGGGCGAAGCCGGCTGCGCATGTCGGCGGCGATGGAACTGCCAACCAGGCGTCGGCCCTTCGCCACGTGCGAATCGCTCGCTTCGATGCGTCCGGCGAGCGCATCCAGTTGTGCTTGCGCCTGCTGGAGAGTCGCGCCCGGACGCAGACGCCCAATGGCTTCGTATTGCCCGCTACCGCGTCCCAGATCGTATCGGTAGTAGCGCGCCCAAGCGGTGTTGGTGATCCAGATGTGCCGCTGGCCGAGCGAACTCAACCCACGGAATTCCGGCGGAAGGACGGCGGCTATTCGCCAGACGTGATCGCGAAACTCGATGCGCTGGCCGATCACGTCGGGGCGTCCGCCCATGCGTTCGCGCCACAACCAGTGCGTGAGGACCAGCGGCGGCTCAGGGTCCGTAGCAGCACGTTTCGGATCTGGAAGCTGTCCGAGGATGGGCTTAACGCCAAGCATTTCGAAATAGTTGTCGCCCACAGCATCGACCAGGAGAAGAACCGACTCATCGCCGTTTCGCCAGAGCCCGCCTCGTCCCATCGACGCGGTGACCGCGGAAAGTGCCGGAATTTGGTCGGCAATTGCCTGACAATCCGGCCAGTCCAGGATGGCGTGCCCGCTGTCCTTGAAGTATCCGGTAATTTCGACAAGGCTTGTCGGATCGCTGACAGCCGGCGGTCGCAGAAAAACCGCATCGACGATGCTGAAGACCGTGGAATTCAGGCCGATGCCAACGGCGAGCGAGACGACCGCCACCACGACGACGGCGGGACGGCGTAGAAGGGAGCGAATCGCGATGCGGACAGACGAAAACATAGGAAGCTCCGGAGGTGTGTAGCCGGCACGTCCGGCGCCATGTGCCGACACGTGAAATCAATAGATTAGCGAAGACCTGGCGCCCTAAATCGGATAAATGCGTCCGGTTTCGAACATTACGCGAAAGTGCACGGACGTGAACCGGAGCACACTGGATTCGGCGCACTGTAGTGCGTTTGGTCCCATTCGCGGGCCGGCGTGTTGCAACCACCGCTTCCGCCAAATCGAAATGCATGTTCTTTGGAACGTGGCTTGCACCTCTTGTGGGCGTTATGCGTTGCGCCATTCAACCAGACCACGACAGGAGCTTCGAAAAGTTTATGAAATTCGGAAAGTTCGCATTTGCGGCGGGAGCAGTTACCCTGGGACTCGCTCTCATGACGCCGCCCGGAATAGCCCAGGGCCCCATGTACGACAGGGTCAATGTGAACCTGCCTTACACCGTCACGATCGGCGATCGCGTTCTGCAGCCCGGCGAGTATGTGATTCAACAACTGCGCGATGCGGGCGGCGGCAGCCGTGTCCTTTTGATTTATTCGGACAACGGGATGAAGTTCGAAACGTCGGCCATGACGATTCCAGCACTGGACATCAACACGGCGCGGGATACCAAAGTAGTGCTGCATCATTTCGGGCCGGATTACTACTTCGATAAGATCTGGATCCAAGGGAAGGATTACGGCTACGAGTTCCCGCTGCCATCCAGCGTGAAGGCTCGCGAGCGTGAGCGCATGGAGCCGGTATCTGTGGCGGCCAATTATCGGTCGACGCAGGAGACTCAGACCGCGACCGCACCTCCACCCCCGCCGGTTCAGGAGCAGCAGCAGGTTCAGACTCAAACCGAAACCGCGCAGGTGACGCCGCCTGCCGAGACGACTCCGCCGCCGCCGCCGAGCGCCGAGCGTGAAGCGCCCGCGCCGCCGCCTGAGATGCCACACACGGTGTCGGGCTGGCTGATGATGATGCTGGGCGGCAGCGCCCTTTCCGGAATCGGAATGATGCTGCGCCGCCGCGGCTAAAACGCGCGGCCTTGTAATTGTTTCGTCGCGGGCTCACCGATAAACAGCGAATGGAGTGAAGCACATGTTCCGAATCAGATCGTTGATTGCATACGTACTCGTTGCCGCCGGCGCTGTGCTGCTGTTCCTGGGAGCCCGCGACTTTTTGGAATCGAGAATGGGGCAGTCGGAGGTGGCGCGAGATTTTGAAGAAGCGCCTGCTTCGCCGCCCGGTTCGCCATCGAATCCGGCGCCTGCGCCGGTGGCGCCACAACCCGGTGAGCCCGTCGCGAAATTGATTATCCCCAGATTATCGGCCGAGCTTTACGTGGTCGAAGGCGACGGGCCCGCCGAGTTGCGGCGTGGCCCCGGGCATATCGTGCAGACGGCAATGCCAGGGGGCAAGGGGAACTGCGTGATCGCGGGGCATCGCGATACGCACTTTCGGATTTTGAAGGATATTCGGAAGGGCGATGACATCGTGCTCGAGACGCGAACCGGAGAGTATCTGTATCGCGTGAAGAATACGCGAGTGGTTTCGCCGACGAATGTTGGGCCGCTGAAGCCGACGGCAGATCCTGAGCTGAATTTGATTACTTGTTATCCCTTCTACTTTGTGGGGTCGGCTCCGAGGAGGTTTGTAGTGCAGGCGGAGTTGGCCGGAGCCGTGTCGGCGCACGGCGCACCGGGGACGTAGCACAGACCATCGATTTTTGTGGCCTGTGAGCCGGGCCTGTTATCATATCAGCGCCACAGACGACGAAAGACGATCGTCTGTGCCACTTAGGTCTGCCACGGTAAAATATAGACCTAATGTCCTCGAATTCCGACGAGTTTTACCGAATCCAAAAGTTACCTCCTTACGTTTTTGCGGTTATTAACGAAATGCGCGCTAAGTCGCGTGCAGCGCAGATCGACGTAATCGATCTCGGGATGGGCAATCCGGACGGCGCAACGCCGCGCGTGATTGTCAATAAGCTCGTCGAAGCGTCGCGCAATGCGCGGAATCACCGCTATTCCCAATCTCGCGGAATCCCGCGGCTGCGTGACGAGATCACCCGCCGGTACAAGGCAAATTACGACGTCGACCTGGATCCTGACAAGGAAGCGATTGTAACCATCGGCGCCAAAGACGCATTGGCGCACTTATTGTTCGCGGTGGTCGGGCCCGGCGATGCGGTAGTGTCTCCGAATCCAGCGTATCCTATTCATCAATACGGCGTGATTATGGCGGAGGGACATGCGTGCATGCTGCCCATGCCGGACGCCGCATCGTTTCTGAACCGCCTGGAGGACCTTTACCGGAACTCGACGCGGAAGCCGAAGATGGTGCTGATCTCGTTCCCGCACAATCCGACGACGACCTGCGTGGATCTGGATTTCTTCAAGGAGGTGGTGAGGCTGGCGCGCGAGCACGACACCATGATCATCCACGACTTCGCCTACGCCGATCTGGGGTTTGACGGCTACAAGCCGCCCAGCATCCTGCAAGTGGAAGGCGCGAAGGAAGTAGCGGTCGAGATCTTTTCGATGTCGAAGAGCTACAACATGGCGGGCTGGCGCGTGGGGTTTTGCGTCGGCAACGCGAAGATGATCGGTGCGCTGGCGCGAATCAAGAGCTATCTGGATTACGGCGTTTTCCAGCCGATCCAGATTGCTTCGATCATTGCGCTGCGCGAGTGCGAAGAGGATACGCGCAAGATTTGCGCGATGTACCAGAAGAGGCGCGATGTGTTGATCGGGGGATTGAAGCGCGCAGGTTGGCCGGTGGAGAAGCCGCGCGGATCGATGTTCGTGTGGGCTCCGCTGCCGGAGCGGTACCGCGAGTTGGGATCGCTGGAGTTTTCGAAGCTGCTGCTGGAGAAGGCGCAGGTGGCAGTGTCCCCGGGAATCGGGTTCGGTCCGCTGGGCGAAGGTCACGTACGGTTTGCGCTGGTGGAGAACGATCAGCGGATCCGGCAGGCGACGCGGTCAATCGGGCAGTTTCTGAAAACCTAGCCCACCTCACTGCACCTGGTATGAGAGGTTGAATTCGACGTTCTTCGGCGGATAGCACGCCTTGTCGTCGCAAGCCTGATATCGGAGCTGGCCGACGGCGACGCCGGGCCCTGCGGCCGCTTTGTCCGACACCTTGAAATGCGCGGTCAAGTCGAAGCTGCCAGTGTAAACAGAGAGCGGCGTTTCGGAAAACGGGTACTTTTCGAGCGAAGGCTTGGGGTAGACGATCTCGCCGCCTTCGAGCGCGCCGGTGGATTTCCAGGTGACCTTGAGAGGGATGAGATATTCGTCCGCCGGCTTATTGCTGTTGACGTGATATCCCTGTTTCACCGTGACGGGGATCTTCGCCAACACAGCCGACCCGCGCTTGCCGGCGACTTTTTGCGGCTCGCCGACCGTGAGGTATCCGCTAGTTTGCGCGCCGAGGGTCAGGCTCAGCAGAATTGCGAGAGCTGTCGGGAGGGGGACTCTGTAAAAGCGCTTCGACACCATCAATGAAATCCTTTTTCGGCGCGAGACCCACGTGGACCGCGGCGATGTTGCCGTCGCGATCGATCAGAAACGATGTGGGCAGTGCATCGACGCCGCCATAATTCTGGACCGCCTGGTCGTTGCCTAAAACAATCCGGTAATTGACGCCGTGCTCGGAAACAAACGGCTTAACGGACTCCCAGCCGTCATCATCCATCGCCACGCCGAGCACTTCGAAGCCGCGGTCCTTATTGCGTCGCTGCAGGTCGATGAACCACGGGATCTCGATTTTGCACGGGCCGCACCAGGTGGCCCAGAAATCCAGGAGAACCACTTTGCCCCGGTAATCCGAGAGTTTGACGGTGCGCCCGTCGGCGTCCTTCAGCGAGAAATCCGGCGCATGTTTGCGGTCCTTGGGTTCCTTGACTGCCGGCTCTGTCGAAGCCACTCGAGCCGAGTATTGCTGGCAATTGGAGAGCAGCAAGGCCGATGCAGTGAGCACGGTGATGGCTGAGATACGGGACAACAAGGCCACGACTCGATTATATCGTGGCGGCCGGAGGCTCCCGGTTTACTTGAGTAACGCCTCTACGGCGTCAATGAAATCCTGCTTGCTGGTGAGACCCTGATGAAATACAGCCACCCGGCCATTGCGGTCCAGGACAAACGTGGTAGGAAGGCTGTCCAGGTCCGGGCTGAGCGTGGGATCCAGCTTGCCGTAGGACTGTGCGAGCGCGTCGTTGCCGATGACGACGCGGTAATTGATGCCGACTTCCCCTATGAACGGCTTCACTGCCTCCCAGCCCTTCTCGTCGAGGGAAACGCCGATCACTTCGAGGCCTTGCTGCTGATATTTCTTCTGCATCTCCATGAACCACGGGATCTCGACTTTGCAAGGTACGCACCAGGTAGCCCAGAAGTCGAGCAGCACGACTTTGCCGCGAAGATCGGAGAGGCGAACGAGTTTGCCGTCGGCGTCCTTCAGCGAGAATTCGGGCGCTGGTCTGCGCTCGGTTTCGGGCTTCAACCCAGCGGCGTGAAGCAGGCAGGCGGCCAAGGCGATGATGGCGAAGCGACTCAGGTACATTAAGGCCATTATATCGGCGCGGCGCGCATGGTAGACTCGCCAGTCGTGACCCGTCGGCGCTTACTTCTGCTGTGTGCCCTCTCGTTTTCGGCTGGGGCGCAGACTCTCGATTTTACTGTATCGATGCCGCAGCCATCGAATCACCTCTTCCACGTGAGGCTGCGCTGCGACGGAGTACAAGGCGAGGTTCAGGATTTCAAGTTGCCCATGTGGCACCCCGG
>Ga0335084_10007647_pt1 | contig 10744 bp, 8 predicted proteins | sample Lox_Sample_44_FD_206721 | JGI IMG/M metagenome (GOLD analysis project Ga0335084, IMG submission 206721) | Soil microbial communities from Loxahatchee National Wildlife Refuge, Florida, United States - Lox_Sample_4.4 | ecosystem: Environmental > Terrestrial > Soil > Wetlands | place: USA: Florida...
ACCACGCCGACCTGCCTGCAGGTCTCGAACCTGACGCCGTCGAACAAGCAGCGCGCGATTCTCATTCTGGCCGGACGCAGCCTGGGCACGCATACGCATCCGAGCACCAATTGGGCGGACTATCTGGAGCAGGGCAGTTTCGCCACTACCGGTACCTTCACGAAGCAGTCGGTGAGCCTGCCCGGCGCGTTCAACGATCGATTCATCGTCATCGACGCAAACCCCTGATGACCCGCAAAGCCGCAGGCTTCTCGCTGGTCGAGCTCGCGGTGGTCCTCACCATCGTCACGATCATGCTGAGCATGACGATCTACACCTACTCGGCGCAGGTGGAGAACCGCAACATCACCGACACGCAGCGCCGTCTGGAGGACGCGAAGCAAATGCTGATCGGCTTCGCCATCCTCAACGGGCGGCTGCCCTGCCCGGCGTCGACGACGAGCAATGGTGACGAGTCCCCTTCGACGGGTGGCCCTTGCACCGATGGCTACTCGGGCTACCTGCCCGCGCGCGCGATGGGCTTCGCGCCGCAGGACCCTTCCGGCTACGGGCTCGACGCTTGGGGCAACCGGATCCGGTATGCCGTCTCCATGAATCCCAGCGTCGGCACGAACACCTTCACGACCACGCCGTCAGGGTCGAACGGGATCCGCAATAACTTCGGTGGCAGCACCGCTCTGGCGCCCAAGGACATTCTGCTCTGCCCGAGCAGCGAGGCGTCGGGAATGAGCACCTCGACCTCGGCCCCTTCGTGCGGCACGATCGGCGGCCAATCGCTCGCCGTGACCAACACGAACACGGTCGTCGCGGTCGTCTGGTCGCAGGGCAAGAACTACACGACGGCGAGCTACTCCGGAGTCTCCGGCCAGGCAGGCCCCGACGAGGCGTACAACAACAAGATCACCTCGCCGGCCAACAGCGTGAATGGCGTCTTCATCTATCGCCCGGCGCGCTCGGCGCTGGAATCCAATCCCTACGACGATCAGATCGTGTGGCTGCCGGTGAATGTGCTCTACGCGCGCATGGTCGCCGCGGGCCAGCTGCCGTAACCGGTTTTATCTCTTTCGTCTTTATCCCTTCCTACTAGCTCGGCTCAAGTTGTCCAGTCGATGGCGCGGCGCGTAGCCTATGCCGAACCATGGATTGGATGTTCCGCAGGCGCCAGCGCGGTGCCGCGCTGTTCGCCCTTCTCCTCGTCACCGTCGTCGGCACACTCGGCTACCTGCTCGCGGTCGTCACGCCGGTGAACCGCGTCGTGCTCGAGCGCGAGCACAACGCGCGGCTGCTGCGCGAGGCGAAGGACGCCGTGCTCGGCTGGGCGGTGACGAACGCCGCCGATCCGGGCGACCCGAATCCCGGCAAGCTGCCCTGCCCCGAAGCGCTCGGCAATTTCACCCAACCGCCGAGCGCGAACGAAGGCGTGATGCAGGGCTTCTGCGCCGGCGCGGCGACCGCGGCCGGACGTCTGCCGTGGCGCTCGCTCGGCATCGACAAGCCGTACGACGCGAGCGGCGAAGTGCTCTGGTACGTCGTCGCTCCCGGCTGGAAGCGCCCCAACAGCACGACGCCGGAAGCGGCGCTCGGCCTCAACTCGAACTCGCGCGGCGCGCTCGCCGTCGACGGCCGGCCGTACGCCGCGGTCGCCGCGATCATCGCCCCCGGCGCGAAGCTGCGCCTTGCGCCGACGGCGACGCAGGCCGCGCAAGGTTGCGCGACGCGCACGCAGACGCGCAGCGCGTTTCCTCCGCCCGACGCGCTCGATTACCTCGAGTGCCAGAACATCGCGGGAGCGAGCCTGCGCACCAGCATCACCGGCAATGCTACGAACCCGGTGTCCAACGACCAGGTGGTGTTCATCACCGCGGCCGAGGTGATGGCGGCGGTCGAAGCGGTCGTCGCGAAGCGCATCGAAAGCAGCGTCGCGCCGCAGCTCGCGGCGATGTACGCGAGCAGCGTCTGGGGCGCTTCGGCGAGCGACCCGCTGTTTCCCTTTCCGGCGCCGTTCACCGATCCGTCGCTGTCGCCCTATCAGGGCAGCGCGGCGGCGATCGGAGGCCTGCTGCCGCTCACCGCATCGTCCTGCAGAGCGCTGACGGCCGGGCGCTGCGACAGCGCGGCGCCATTCGTCGCCTGGGATACCGCCTCCGCCGCGAGCATCGTCGCCATCGGCGGCGCGGCGAGCGTGACGGGCGCGAGCTGCAGCGTCGCCGCTTCCGCAGTGACCTGCACGATCAGCTACACGGCAAGCTGCTCGGGCGCGGGCGCGTCCGGAACCTGCAGCGCTTCGGTTCCGGTCAGCGTGACCGCGCGCGCGCTGAATGTCGGCATGGCGATGCGCACCCTGAGCACGGCGCCGGTGAGCGGCATGACTTCGGTCGGCATCCCGGCCGCGACGATCGGCGGCGCGCCGATCGGCTCGGCAGCCGTGGAAGTGCGCGGCATCCTCTCGAGCGGCTCCTGCCCCTACGCCGCCGGCCTGCCCTGCAGCTTCGCCGTGAGCAACGCGCAGGTGACGGTGCCGATCGCCATCTTCGCCGACCATCCGCTCGCCAACCCGGCGAGCACCGATGCGTCGTACTGGTTCACCGCCAACAAGTGGCACCAGGTCACTTACTACCAGGTCTCGCCCAGCCATCTCCCCGGCGGCGGGCGCAACTGCGTCGGCGCGTCGAACTGCATCACGATCAGGCTGGCCGGCGCGGCCGCGCTCGCCAACCGCAAGGCGATCGTGGTGCTCGCCGGGCGCAGCGTGAACGGAGCCGCGCGGCCGAGCGGCAACCGGGCGGACTATCTGGATGCCGCCGAGAACACCAACGACGACCAGACCTTCGCGCAGAACCGCATCGGCAGGACGTTCAACGACCGTGTCGTCAGCGTGGCCGCCTACTGATCCGCGCCGTCAGGCGGGCTTCACGCTCACCGAGCTCGCGGTGGTGCTCGCGATCGTGGCGCTCCTCCTCGGCAGCGTCACCTACACGCTGAGCGCCCACCTCGAGTCGCGCGCCCAGCTCGAGACGCAGCGCCGCCTGGCCGACGCACGCGAGCTCCTCATCGCCTACGCGATGGCGAACGGCCGCCTGCCCTGCCCGGCGCGCTACGCGAGCGACGCCGACCACAGCGCCGGACTGGAGAGCTTCTGCGTCGCCGCGAGCGGCGCGTGCGACGCCGGCGATGCGGCAACGCGCACAACCAGCGTGCAGGCCCACGGCAACTGCGCGCATTTCTACGACGGCTACCTTCCCGCCGCGTCCCTCGGCTATACGCCGATCGACAGCGCCGGCTTCGCGCTCGATGCGTGGGGCGCGCGCATCCGCTATGCCGTGGCGAAGAAGACCGCGCACCCGGCCGGCGCGGCGAGCTGCAAGAAGCTCGACGGCACGCTGCTCACCGGCCTGCCGCTCTTCACCAAGGTACGCGCCGCGGATGAGACGCTGATCGGCTGCGTTCCCGACGAGATGGTGGTCTGCGCGAGCCCGAGCGGCGTCACGCCGACGACCTGCGGCGGCGCCGCCGCGGTGACCAACCAGAACATCGTCGCGGCCGTGCTGCTCTCCACCGGCAAGAACTGGGCAAGCGGGCCGAACGCGACGAGAGCGCTCGCGCTCGGGCGCGTCGACGAGGCGGCGAACGTCGATGGCGACGGCGTCTTCGTCTGGCACCCGCCGCGCCCGGCGAGCGAGGCGAACGAATTCGACGACCAGCTCGCCTGGCTGCCGGCGAGCCTGCTTTACGCGCGCATGATCTCGGCCGGCGTGCTGCCGTGAAGTTGCCGCGTCAGCCCGCGGGTCCCGACAGCGTGAACGTCACCTCGCCGTCGCGGTTCGTTTCGAGCGCGAGCCGGTAGCCGCTCGATTCGGCCTGGCGCGCCGCCTGGTACAGGCCGATGCCCAGGCCGCTGCGCGAGCTGACCGGCGCGCGCAGCAGGCTCGGCTCGACCTCCGGCGACACCGCGCTGCCCGTGTCGGTCACCCGCAGCGCGACGCGCTCGCCACAGTCGAGCGCGACCCGCACCTGCGTGCCCGGCTCGGCGCCGCGCTTGGCGAGCGCGTTGCCGATCAGGTTGCCGGCGACGCTGTCGAAGAGCGAGCGCGGCAGGCGCGCCGCCGCCGGCAGCTCCGTCGCGTGGAACTCGACCCCCTCGCTGCGGTGCTGGCGCGCGAGCTCCTCCCACCAGCCGCGCGCGGCGACGTAAGTCTCCAGCGCGGGCTCGGGGCGCTGCAGGCGCTCGAGCGTCTCGGCGAGGCGCTGCGCGACCATCGGCAGCTGCCGGCGCAGCAGCGCCTGCAGCTGCGCCGAGTCGCGGTAGTCGTCGCGCCCCGCCACCGAGCACAGCACGTTCAGCGACTGCAGCAGGTTCTTGATGTCGTGCGTGGTGCGCGCGCCCGTTTCGTGCACCGCCTGCAGGTAGCTCGTCTGGCGCAGCTGCGCCTCGCGCAGCTTGGCGACGTAGAACTCGGCGAGCAGCTGCCCGAGCAGGTGCAGGTGCCACTGCAGCGCGGGATTCAGGCGGAAGCGTGAATAGATCCGCAGTACCAGCTCGCTCGAGGCGAACTCGACCTCGTGCGGCGTGCGCGCGCCGATCTCGCGGCGCGCCTCGCCGGCGCGCCAGTCCACGCCCGACACCGCGGGCAGCCGCGCGAGCGCCTCGGCCGCCTCGGCGAGGAACCGTTCCGGCCGCGCCTCGACCTGCAGCAGCTCGGCGAGCACGTGCAGCCAGCGCTCGACCGGCAGGCCGATCGAGAAGAGGTAGCGCTCGAAGAACACGGCCAGGCCGCCGCCGGAGCGCGGGTTCCAGGCGAGCCCGACGAGGAGCATGCCGCCAGCAGTGAGGAACACGGTGGCGGTGAGCGAGTCGAGGTAGCGCGAGCGCGTGAGCGTCATGAAGGTGAAGCTGCCGAGGATCACCACCCCCAGCAGCAGCATCAGGAACACGCTGTAGAAGAAGTCGATCACCTGCGCGGTGTCGGGCGGCTCCGCCTCCGCCGGCAGCAGCGCGATCACCACGAAGGCGAGCGGCAGCAGGTATTCCGCCGCGTTGCGCATCTCTGGCGCGATCTCGCGGCGCGGCGCGATCTCCGGCAGGATCGCCACGGCGAGCAGCGCGAGCAGGTAGGCGAGCACCACCAGGTAGCAGCGCCGCTGCCAGCGCGCGTGGTGCTGGTAGACCTTGCCGCCGACCAGGCCCGCGATCACCACCACCCAGAAGGCGAGCAGCCACCAGTCGAGATACAGCATGACGACCAGCGCGAAGAGCGAGAGGATCGCGCCCTGAGTCACCGAGATGCGCTGCTCGGCGCGCAGGAAGGGCTGCCACAGGAGGAGCAGGCCGAAGTGCGCGAGCAGCAGAGCGCGCGCCCACGGGTCCGCCACGCCGCGGAACACGGCGATGTGCAGCAGCGCGAGCATCGCCACCACCACCAGGCGCCAGTAGCGCTGGCTGAAGCCCCACACCGAGTTGGCGATGCGGAAGAAGAACGGCTCGCTGAGAGTGGCGGGTTGCATGACGGGTGTCCCGCGACTAGTCTACAAACGAACCCATGCCCGCGGCCATTCTCGCCCGTCTGGTCCTGCTCGAGGCGCGACGCAGCGGCCTGCCCTGGCTCGCCGCGGGCGCCCTCGTGCTGGCGCTCGCGCTGGCGGCGTTCCTGTCGCAGGTCGCGCTGACCGAGGCGCGCGCGCTGCAGCTCGCCGTCGTCGCCGCGCTGCTGCGCGCCTGCGCGGTGTTCCTCGTCGCCGCGCAGGTCGCCGCGAGCACGCTGCGCGAGATCAACGACAGGGGGCTCGAGCTCGCGCTCGCCTCGCCGCTGCCGCGCACCAGCCAGTATCTCGGGCGCCTGGCCGGCTTCATGGCGCTCGGCGCGCTCCTCGCGGCGGTCTTTTCGCTGCCGCTCTTCGCGCTCGCGCCGCCGGCGGCGGTCGCGCAGTGGGCCGTGTCGCTCGCCTGCGAGGCGGCGCTGGTCGCCGCCGCGGCGCTGTTCTTCTCGATGACGCTCGCCCAGATCACGCCGGCGATCGCCGCCACCGCCGGGCTCTATCTCCTCGCACGCTCGATGGCGGCGATCCAGGCGATCGCCGCCGGGCCGCTCACCGAGCCCTCGCTGGCGAGCCGCATCGCGCGCGGCGCGGTCGACGCGGTGGCGCTCCTCCTGCCGCGCCTGGACCTGGCGACGCGCACGGAATGGCTCGTCTACGGCGCGCCCGACGGCGGCGTCCTCGGCCGCGCGCTCCTCGGCATCGCGATTTCCGCGGCCGTGCTCGTCGCGGCCGGCCTGTTCGACTTCCAGCGGAGAAACGCCTGACGCGAGACGAGCGCCCGCTCGGCTCGGTGCCACGCTGGCTCTGGGCGATGCTTGCCGTCGCGCTCGTTGCGCAGGTCGCCTGGCGCGCCGCCAGCCGTCCCGGCGCCCCGGCCGCCGTCGAGCTGCCGCCGGCGCCGAGCGCGCGTCTGCTGCGGCTCGCCAGCTTCGGCGAGCCCGAAGCCGGCGCGCGCCTCGCCATGCTCTACCTGCAGGCGTTCGACCTGGGCGGGGGCGGCACGACGCCCTACCGTAACCTCGACTACCGGCGGCTGGTCGACTGGCTGCGCGCGGTTCTCGAGCTCGACCCGCGCAGCGACTATCCGCTCTTCAGCGCCTCACGCGTCTACGCGGAAGTGCCCGATGCCGCGCGCAGCCGGCTGATGCTCGAGTTCGTCTACGACGAGTTCCTGCGCGACCCGAATCGCCGCTGGCCGTGGCTCGCGCATGCCGCGCTGCTGGCGAAGCACCGCCTGAAGGACCTTGCGCTCGCGCGACGCTACGCTGCCGCCGTCGAGCGCCACACCACCGCGCCCAACGTGCCGCTGTGGGCGAAGCAGATGGAGATCTTCATCCTCGAGGACATGAACGAGCTGGAAGCGGCGCGCATCATGCTCGGCGGCCTGCTCGAAAGCGGCGCGGTGCGCGACGCCGACGAGGCGAAGTTCCTGCGCCAGCGCCTGGAGGAGCTGGAGGCGCGGACCGGCCGCAAATCCTCCAAATAGTGTCAGGCCTTCAACGGATTTGTCATCAATTCGACAGTTCTGCTGGCAATACGCGGTCTAAACCTTTGTTTTATAATGACGGTCACCTTGGCATGCCTGTTGCGAAGGAAACCGCACCTTTTTGTATTGGCTGTACCAAGAGAGGAACCATGAAAAGAACTCAAGGCTTCACGCTGGTCGAGATCGCGATCGTGCTGGTGATCATCGGGCTCTTGCTCGGGGGAATCCTGAAGGGCCAGGAGATGATCACCCAGGCCAAGATCAAGAACGTGATCGCGGACTTCTCGGGCGTCTCGGCCGCCTATCACGGCTACGTCGACCGCTACAAGAAGATCCCGGGCGACGATCCGTGCGCCGGCACCACCAACAGCGCCATCAACTCCGCCATCTGCGGTACGAGCACGGGCCGCTGGACGGGCGCCTCGCACGGCGACGGCAACGGCGTCGTGGCGGGCAAGTACAACAGCACCACCACCACCGACGAGTCGCTGCTGTGGTGGGACCACCTGCGCCGCGCGGGCTTCGTCTCCGGCACGGGCGTCGCGCAGCCGTTCAACGCGCTCTCGGGCATGCTGGGGGTGCAGACCGGCGACGCGGGCGCGACGCCGGCGGCGACGCTGAAAGACGGCTCGGGCAACGGCTTCGTGGGGATCATCGTCTGCTCGGCGAACCTGCCGGACAAGATCGCGATCGCGGCCGACACGCAGATGGACGACGGCGTGCCCAACTCCGGCACGGTGCGCGCGCAATCGCAGACCGGGGTCAATCCCGACATCGCCGCGACCGCCGGGACCGCCTATCAGGAAACCGGCACCAACATCTATACGATCTGCCGCGCGCTGTAAGCGCGAGAGAAGACCCAGCCTGAAGAAGCCGGCCTTGCGCCGGCTTCTTTTTTTCTAGCCGCGCAGCAGGCGCTCCTCCGCGAGCGCGAGCGCCTCGGCCGCGCCGAGCAGCACCACGACGTCGCCGGCCTGCAGCGCGCCCGCCTCGGCGGCGCCGAGCCTCGCCCCGGCGCCCGGCCGCCGCACCGCGCGCACCTCGACGCCGAGCACCGCGAGGTCGAACGCTGCCGTCGTGCGTCCGACGGCGTAGGCGCCCGGCTCGAGGCTGATCGCACGCAGGCGCGCCCCCGGCTCGTCCTCGTGCGCCTCGCTCGGGCCGAGGAACAGGCCGCGCAGCAGGCCGTACTGCTCGTCGCGCACGTGGCTCACGCGCCGCATCACGCGGCTAAGCGGCACGCCCACCATGACGAGCGTGTGCGACGCGAGCATCAGCCCCGACTCGAGCGCCTCGGGCACCACCTCGGTCGCGCCGGCCGCGGTGAGCGGCGCGATGTCGGCCTCGTCGCGCGCGCGCACGATCGCCGGCACCGTCGGGTTGAGCGTCTGGACGTTGGCGAGCACGCGCAGCGAGGCGCCGATGTCGGCGAAGGTGACGACCACCGCCGCGGCGCGGTCGATGCCGGCGGCGCGCAGCGCCTCGCGCCGCGCGCTGTCGGCGAACACCACCGTGTCGCCCGCCGCCGCCGCCTGGCGCACGCGCTCCGGGTCGAGGTCGAGCGCGATGTAGCGCACGCGCTCGGCGTCGAGCAGGCGCGCCAGGCGCTGGCCGTTGCGGCCGTAGCCGAGGATGATGACGTGGCGCTCGGCCTGCATCGACTGCGTGGCGATGCGGTGCAGCTCGAGCGAGCGCTGCATCCACTCGGCGCGGGAAAGGCGCAGGACGATGGTGTCGCTCGCCGCGACGACGAACGGCGCGGCGAGCATCGACAGCACCATCGCCGCGAGCAGCGCCTGCAGCACGCCCTCGCCGGCGAGGCCGGCGGCGGCGGCGAGCGGCAGCAGCACGAAGCCGAACTCGCCCGCCTGCGCGAGCGCCAGCGCGACGCGCAGCGAGGTGCCGCTCGGGTTGCCGAAGGCGCGCGCGAGCGCCGCGATCAGCGCGCCCTTCGCCAGCATGATGATCAGCAGGAAGCCGATGACGCGCGGAAACTCGGCCAGCACCAGGCGCAGGTCGAGCAGCATGCCGACGGTGACGAAGAACAGGCCGAGCAGCACGTCGCGGAACGGCTTGATGTCCTCCTCGACCTGGAAGCGGTACTCGGTCTCCGCGATCAGCATGCCGGCGAGGAACGCGCCGAGCACGAGCGAGAGGCCCGCCGCGGCGGTGAGGAAGGCGAGCAGCAGCGTGATGAGGAGCACGTTGAGCACGAACAGCTCGTTCGAGCGCCGGCGCGCCACCGCGCCGAGCCAGGCGCGCATCAGGCGCGGGCCGGCGACCACCACCAGGCCGAGCGCGAGCAGCGCCTTGCCGAGCGCGAGCGCGACCGCGGCGCCGAGCGCGTCGGCCGGCTGGCCGAGCGCGGGCACCAGCACCAGCAGCGGCACCACCGCGAGGTCCTGGAACAGCAGCACGCCGATCACCTGCCGGCCGTGCGCGCTGTCGAGCTCGCCGCGGTCGGCGAGCAGCTTCGACACGACCGCGGTCGACGACATGGCGACGATGCCGGCGAGCGCGAGCCCCGACTGCCACGTCGCGCCGACCAGCACGCCGGCGACGATGACGACCAGCATGGTGACCGCGACCTGCGCGAGGCCGAGGCCGAACACGACGCGGCGCATCGCGGCGAGCTTCGGCAGGCTGAACTCGAGGCCGATCGAGAACATGAGGAACACCACGCCGAACTCGGCGAGGCGGCGCGTCTCCTCGCGCTCCGAGACGAGCGCCGCGCCGTGCGGCCCGAGCACCAGGCCGACGGCGAGGTAGCCGATGATCGGCGGCAGGCGCAGGCTGCGGCACAGTGCCACCGCGAGGACCGCGGCGGCGAGCAGCAGAAGCACCGACTGCAGCGGAACTGCCGTATGTTCCATGGGCTATACTCCCCGCGCATGATAAAGGCGGCGACCAGCAGGCCAAAGAGCGGCGAGCCGCGCCGCAAGACCGACGTGCTCGAGCTCGCGCGCAACGTCCTCAACATCGAGGCCGACGCGGTCCGCGCGCTCGCGGCGCGGATCGACGCACGCTTCGCCGACGCGGTGGCGCTGATCCGCGACCGCAAGGGCCGCGTGGTGGTGAGCGGCATCGGCAAGTCGGGCCACATCGCGCGCAAGATCGCCTCGACGCTCTCCAGCACCGGCACGCCGGCCTACTTCGTGCATCCGGCCGAGGCGAGCCACGGCGACCTCGGCATGATCGAGGCGGGCGACGTGTTCATCGCCATCTCGCACTCGGGCGCGAGCGCCGAGCTGCTCGAGATCGTGCCGCTCGTCAAGCGCCGCGGCGCGAAGCTGATCGCCATGACCGGGCGCGCCGACTCGGCGCTGGCGCGCGAGGCCGACGTGCTGCTCGACGCGCGCGTCGACAAGGAAGCCTGCCCGCACAACCTCGCGCCGACCGCGAGCACCACCGCCGCGCTCGCGCTCGGCGACGCGCTCGCGGTCGCGCTGCTCGACGCGCACGGCTTCTCGGCCGAGGACTTCGCGCGCAGCCACCCGCGCGGCGCGCTGCCGCGCCAGGCGCTGGTGCACGTCGCCGACGTCATGCGCCGCGGCGAGGCGCTGCCGAGCGTGCGGCGCGGCGCCGGCGCGATGGCCGCGGTGGCCGAGATCTCGCGCGGCCGCATGGGCATGATCGCGGTGCTCGACGAGCGCCGCCGGGTGCGCGGCATCTTCACCGACGGCGACCTGCGCCGCGCGCTCGAGAAGGGCGTCGCCCTCGACG
>Ga0335084_10007648_pt1 | contig 10744 bp, 11 predicted proteins | sample Lox_Sample_44_FD_206721 | JGI IMG/M metagenome (GOLD analysis project Ga0335084, IMG submission 206721) | Soil microbial communities from Loxahatchee National Wildlife Refuge, Florida, United States - Lox_Sample_4.4 | ecosystem: Environmental > Terrestrial > Soil > Wetlands | place: USA...
GCGCTCGACGTCGAGCATCTCGGTCGGGCCAACCAACGGTACCTCGCCCTCAGTCGGCAACTCGCTCGGCACCGGCGTGACGGTGGTCTACAACGGCTCGACCGCGACCGACACCAGCTTCCCGGACACGGGCCGCACCGTCGGGACGCAGTACTTCTACAAGGTCTGGGCGAAGGGCGGGGCCGCCGGCACCTGCGCCACGAGCCCCTGCTACGTGGCCGGCGTCGAGGTGAGCGTGACCCCGCGCTCGAGCCCCACCGCCTGGAGCTCGATCGTGGCCGCGGGCGGCTCCGCGCTGAACCCGGCGGTGGCCGGCACCAGCCGCGTCTCGCTGCCCTCCAACAACGGCAAGCTGATCTCGCTCGACGCGACCACCGGCGCCTGGGACAGCGTGCCCAACGCCACCGTCGGCGCCGTGCAGGGCTACCTGAGCGTGTTCGGCAGCACGGAGATGGTGGTGGGGAGCGATCAGAGCGGCTGGGTGTACTCGGTCGACCCGAGCACCGGCAACTACAACTGGATCAAGAAGCTCGGCACGACCAGCACGGTGGCGGACGCCGTGCAGGCCGCGGTGAGCGTCTATCTCCGGCAGTTCTTCAGCTCCCAGATGACCACCGCGTACCCCGGCAGCTACGACATCATCTTCGTGGCGACCTTCAACACCCTGCTCACCAACAACAAGGTCTTCGCGCTGCGCTCGGACACCGGCGCCACGCTGTGGACGTTCGACCCGGCCAACCTGAACACCTCGCCGTGCGTGGGCGGCTGCCCGATGGACCAGGTCTCGGGCCAGCCGTGGGTGGACTACCTGAACGACCGGCTCTACCTCGCCACCGGCCCCGGGAGCGGCGGCACCCAGAAGAGCTTCTGGTTCCTGGATCTCCGCACGAACGGCACGCTGGTGAAGGTCTACGCGGCCGGCGCCGACTTCACGCAGGCGCCCACGCAGTCGGGCGCCGGCACGAAGCTCTACACGGGGGACGAGTCCGGCACGCTCCACGTGATCAACCTCGCCGACGACGTGACGCCGTACGCCGACACCACGAACAGCGCGGCGAGCGGCACCGCCTTCAAGGGCTTCGTCTGGGAGGACTTCGGCACCGACGGCCGGCTCTACTTCGTCACGACCGACGGCAACGTCTGGTGCCTGGTGCCCCCCTCCACCACGCCGTGCTGGAAGATCAAGCCGGTGGCGAGCGGGACGGTGGGGCAGATGCTCATCTCCGACCTCTACGCCTGGGTCGGTGGCTCCGACGGCAAGATCTACCAGATCGATCTCAACGGCGCCACGGCGGGTACCGTGAGCAAGACGTTCACGGTGGGCGCCGGCACGCTGGGCCTCGGACCGATCACGACGGGGACCGGCGACGAGCTGTACGTCTCGACCAGCGACGGCACGCTCTACAAGATCTCGCTGACCGGCGGGAGCCTGCCATGAGCCGGCGCCGGCTGGCCGTCCTCGCGCTCCTGCTGGTCCTGCCCGTCGCGCAGGCGCGTCCCGCCGTGGCCACCCCCGACGACAACTGCACGCAGCAGAGCCGGCGCGTGCGGCTGCCGGACGGGTTCGCGGAGGCGCGGCTGTCGTTCAGCGGCCTGCTCAAGAACGGCCGCGCGCGGGTGGGCGAGCAGTTCGACATCGGCAACCTGCGCGAGCTGCGCGTCATCGTCAGCTGGACCGACGCCGACCACACGCACCTGCAGCGCGTGGACCTCTACGCGCCCGACGGCTCGCTCTACCAGCGCTTCTCGGGCTCCTTCACCGGCGACCGCCGGCCGGTGAGCGTCGTCACCCGGGTGCCGGTGGCCGGCTCCTCCATCACGGATTCGGCGCTGCTGGGCGAGTGGTGCGCGGAGGTGTTCCTGGACGACGAGGACGCGCCGATCGCCCGCCGCCGCTTCGACCTGTTCGCCCCCTGAGCCCGGTGGCTCCGGGCGCCTCCGCCCTCCAGGACCTGGCCGGGACCTTCCTGCGACGCGGCAACACGCTGCGCCTGCGCGCGCGCGGCGAGAGCATGCTGCCCTTCCTGCGCCACGGCGACGTGCTGCACGTGCGGCCGCTGGCCGCGGCCGCGGTGCGCGTGGGCGATGTAATATGCTATGCGCCGTCGCCGGGGAGGCTCCACCTCCACCGCGTCGTCGCGCGCGACGAGCGAGGCTTCGTGACGAGAGGTGACGCCCTGCCGTACGTCGAGGCCGTGCCCGCGACCGCCGTCCTGGGTCGGGTGATCGCGCGCGAGCGCGGCGGCCGCGTGCGCCGGCTCGACACCGCCGCCGCCCGACGGAGCGGCCGCGCCATCGTCACCGCGGCGCCGCTGGTGGCGCGGCTGCTGCCCCTCGCGCGCGCGGGCTGGCGCGCGTGGCGCACGGTGCGCCGTGGCTGAGGTCACCGTCGAGATCGGCGGGCTGCGCACCGCCATCGTCACCGACCGGCCCGAGATCGTCGAGGTCGTCGCGCGCCGCTACGCGGGCTTCCTCGCCGGCGGGCCGCCCGCCTGGCGCATCGAGGCCGGGGTACGCCCCGAGGGCGTGGTGGAGATCACCGACGTCCGCGTTCGCGCCGGCGAGGGGGCCGACCGCCTCGTGCTCGAGCGCCACGATTTCCTGGCCACGCTCGATCTGCGCGCGCGCACGGGCACGCTGGCGCTCGGCGCCGTGGACCACATGGCGGTCGACAGCTTCCTGCGCGTGACGTACTCGCTGGCGCTGCTCGAGCGGGGCGGCCTCCTCGTGCACGCCGCCAGCCTGGCGCGACGGGATCGCGCGTGGGTGTTCAGCGGGCCGTCGGGCAGCGGCAAGACGACGCTGGCGCGGCTCTCGCCGGATGCCGCGCTGCTGAGCGACGAGATCTCGATCGTGCGGCTGCGCGACGGCCGGCTGCGCTGCCACGGCTCGCCGTTCTGGGGCGAGCTGGGCCGGCCGGGCGACAACGACGAGGTCGAGGTGGCGGCGATCCACTTCCTGCGCCACGCCGAGCGCCACGCGGTGACGCCGCTCACCGCGCGCCAGGCGCTGCAGACGCTGCTGCCGAACGTCCTGTTCTTCGCCGCCGAGCCGGGGCTGGTCAGGCGCGTGCTGGAGGTGGCGGCCGCCGCGGTGGAGGCGGTGCCCTGCTTCGCGCTGGGCTTCCGCCCCGAGGCGGCCGTGTGGGAGGTCATCGCCGGTGCCTGACGGCTATCCCGAGCAGAATCCGAAGGCCGCCTGGCGCGTGTACGACGGCGAGGCCGTCATCGTCTCGCCCGAGGACAGCACGCTGCACACGCTCAACGCCGTCGGCACCGTGATCTGGGAGGCGGCCGACGGCCGCACCGCCATGGAGGCCATCGTGGCCCGCGTGATCGAGGCCTTCGAGGTGGACCGCGCCACCGCCGCGCGGGACGCCGCCGCCTTCGTCGACTCGCTGTGCCGGCGGGGCTTGCTGACCGTTCTGGAGGCGCCGCGCGTATGAACCACGCCAGGAGGGGAAGGGGGGAACCCTGCTAGGGTGCCCCCCCGACGAAAGGGAAGAGCATGGACAAGAAGCGTCCCTACGAGCCGCCCGCCGTCACCAGCGAGCAGATCTTCGAGACGACGGCGCTGGCCTGCGGCAAGAAGCCGGCCCAGGGCGGCAAGTGCAACGCGCGCCCGAAAGCCTCCTGAGGCCGCGGCGGTGACGGCGCTCGCCGAGGCGGTGGTCGAGCGGACGATGGCGCGGGCCATCCCGCTGTCGGTGCACGTGGACCTGACCATGGCCTGCAACGAGCGGTGCGTCCACTGCTACCGCGTCATCGAGGACCGCCGCGAGCTCACCACCGAAGAGCTGACGTCGCTGCTGGCGGACCTGGCCCGGGCCGGCACGCTGTACCTGACGTTCAGCGGCGGCGAGATCTTCCTGCGGCGCGACCTGTTCGCGCTGATCGCCGAGGCCAAGCGCCTGCGCTTCGACCTGCGCCTGAAGACGAACGCGCTGCTGCTCACGGCCGCCCGCGCCCGGCGGCTGCGCGAGCTGGGCGTCCGCCAGGTGGACGTCAGCATCTACAGCGCCGAGGCCGCCGTGCACGACGCGGTGACGCAGATCCCCGGCTCGCTCGAGCGCAGCCTGGCCGCCATCGGGCACCTCCGCGAGGCCGGCGTGCAGGTGAAGCTCAACTGCCCGCTGATGCGCAGCACCGTGGGCGGCTACCGCGCGGTGCGCGCGCTGGCCGAGCGCCTCGGGGTGGCGTGCGGGATCGACCCGATGATCACCGCCCGGAACGACGGCGACCTGGCGCCGGTGCCGCTGCGCATCGGCCGCGGCGAGATGGCCCAGGTACTGCGCGAGGGCGCCGCCGAGCTGGAGCCGGCGCCGTCGTGCGCGCCGGCCGCGCGCACGGACCTCGACGAGATCGCCTGCGGCGCCGGCCACAACGCGGCCTACGTGAGCGCCTACGGCGACGTCACCCCCTGCGTGGCGATGCCCGTCGTGTGCGGCAACGTGCGCGACACGCCGTTCGCCGAGATCTGGGCGGACTCGCGCCGCATGCGCGAGGTGCGCGCCATCCGCGTGCGCGACCTGCACACCTGCGCCGGCTGCGCGGCCTCCGTGTTCTGCACGCGCTGCCCCGGCCAGGCGCTGGTCGAGGACGGCGATCTCTACGGCCCGTCCGCCGCCGCCTGCGAGCACGCCCTGGCCGCCGCGGACGTGGCCGGCGTCACCGTGGTGCCCGCCTCCCACCTGCAGCGCCCGGCCAAGGCGTCCTCCGGGGAGATCCGGTCCGCGCCGCGATGAGAGTGCCGGCGGCGCCGCGGCTCGAGCGCGGCTGGCTGGCGGCGTGCCTCGCGGCCCTCGGCCGACGGCAAGCACCGCCGGCGGCGCCTGCCGCCCTCGACTGGGACGCGCTGCTCGCCGAGGCGGAGGCCGAGGACCTCCTGCCCGCGCTGGCCTCCGCCGCCGCCGCCGCGCCGCCGGCGGTGCGCCGGCGGCTGGGCGAGGCGCTGACCGCCGCCCGCGCCCGCCACCTGGTGATGACGCGCGCGCTGGCCGCCGTCCTCGCGCGCCTGGAGGCCGACGCCATTCCGGCGCTGCCGCTCAAGGGGCCGGCGCTGGCCGAGACGGTCTATCCGGACCCCGCGCTGCGCCCCTGCGGCGACCTCGACATCCTCGTGCGCCGCGAGGACCGGCAGCGCGCGGACGCCGCGCTGCTGGCGGGCGGCCATCGCCGCGTGGCCGACGCCCACACGTGGGAGTTCGACATCGAGTACGACGGCGCCACGCTCTACGCCGGTCCCGACGGCGTGCACGTGGACCTGCACTGGGCGCTGGTGACCGAGCCGCGCTACGCGTGGAGCGGGGAAGCGGAGACCGCCGTGTGGCAGCGCGCGGCGCCGCTCACGCTGGCCGGCCGGCGAACGCTCGGCCTCGCCCGCGAGGATCTCGTGCTCTACCTCGCCACGCACCTGGCGGTGCACCACGCGCTCGCCGGGCTGCGGCGCCACTGGGACGTGGCGCTGGTCCTGGCCTCCGGGCCGCTCGACTGGGACGCGCTGCGCGCCCGGGCCGGGCACTGGCGCGCGCGCCGCGCGCTCTACTTCGTCCTGCGCGGCGTGGAGGAGGCGTTCGGCCCGCTGGTCCCGTCCGCCGCGCTGGCGGCCCTGGCCCCGCGCGGGCCGCGCGCCGCGCTGCTGGACGCGCTCCTGCGGGACGCCGGCGCCGAGCGGCGCGTGCGCCTGGAGCACCTCGTCACCCTGCTGCTCGTCGACCGCGGCCGCGACGCGTGCCGCGCGCTGCACGAGGCGCTGCTGCCGCCGGCCGCGTGGCTGCGCGCGCGCTACGGAGGCGGCACCGCCTCCCGCCCGGCGCTCTACTGGGCCCACGCACGACGGCTCGGCGGCGTGCTCGCCGGTCTGCGACACTAGCGCCCCGAGGGGATCATCATGCTGCTGACGACGATCGCCGGAAGCCTTCCCAAGCCCGCCTGGCTCGCCGAGCCCGAGCGGCTGTGGGCCCCGTGGCGGCTGCCGCCCGAGACGCTGGCCGAGGGCCAGCGCGACGCCGTGCTGGCGGTGCTGAAGGAGCAGGAGGCGGCCGGCATCGACATCGTCACCGACGGCGAGCAGTCGCGGCAGCACTTCGTCCACGGCTTCCTGGCTACGCTGGACGGCATCGACTTCGGCAAGCGGGTGACGATCGGCATCCGCGCCGACCGCTACAAGGCCGAGGTGCCGACGGTCACGGGGCCGCTGGCCCGCCGGGCGCCGGTGCATCTCGACGAGGTGCGCTGGGCGCGCGCCCACACCGAGCGGCGTCTCAAGTTCACGATCCCGGGGCCGATGACCATCGTGGACACGCTGGCCGACGAGCACTACCGCGACCGCCGCCGGCTGGCGCTCGAGTTCGCGCGGATCATCAACGAGGAGGCCCGCGACCTGGTGGCGGCCGGGCTCGACGTGCTGCAGCTCGACGAGCCGGCCTTCAACGTCTACATGGACGACGTCGCCGCCTGGGGCATCGAGGCGCTGCATCGCGCGATCGAGGGGCTCGCGTGCACGACCGCCGTGCACATCTGCTACGGCTACGGCATCAAGGCCAACGTGGACTGGAAGGGCACGCTCGGCGCCGAGTGGCGCCAGTACGAGCAGACCTTCCCGCTGCTGGCCCGCAGCCGCATCGACCAGGTGTCGCTGGAGTGCGCGAACTCGCGCGTGCCGCTCTCCCTGCTCGGCCTGCTCGGCGGCAAGGACGTGCTGGTCGGCTGCATCGACGTGGCCACCGAGACGGTGGAGGCGCCCGACGAGGTGGCCGCCACCATCCGCCGCGCGCTCGAGTACGTCCCTGCCGCGCGCCTGTTCCCGTGCACCAACTGCGGCATGGTCCCCCTGCCCCGCGCCGTCGCCCGCGCCAAGCTGCGCGCGCTCGGCGCCGGCGCGAGACTCGTGAGAAGGGAGCTCGGAGGCGCATGACTGCAACGTCGCCGGTCCTCCGCCCGACCGTCGGGCGCCGGAGCCCGGCGCAGGCGCCCCGACGGCAAATATAATGGCAAGCAACGACGACAACTGGTTCTCCAACGACGAGGGCGCGCTGCCGCTGGGCGCGCCGTTCCGGCCCGGGCTCGATCCGCTGCCCGCGCGCCAGCACGCGTGGGCTGTCGTCAAGGACCGCTGGGGCCGGCCCGCGCACGACGAGCCGCGCGCGGCGCTCGTGCGCGTCACGCTGCCGCTGGCTCCGCCGGGGCCCGACGAGGCCCTCGGCTACGTCCTCTACGCCGGACTGACCTACAACACCATCTTCGCCGCGCGCGGCGTGCCGATCTCCGTCTTCGATCTCCACGACCGCGACCTGCACGTGCCGGGCAGCGGCGCCGTCGTGCTGGTGGCCGCGCTCGGCAGCGAGACGGCGCGGCAGGGACGGCTCCGGGTCGGCGAGCTGCGCGTGCTGTACCCCGGCGTGTCCGACCTCCTGTCGCCGCGCGCGGGCGCCGACCCCATGCACGCCGACTTCAGGATCCAGGGCTACGAGACGCCCGACGGCTCGTTCTGCCAGTTCGTGCGCTGCCAGGCGCCGCAGCTGCTGGCCCACTCCGAGCGGCTCACGCTGCCGGCGGGCTCCTCGTACATGCTCGACCTCGAGACGGTCTACAAGGCGCTCTACGACGTCGCGCGCCTCGAGGTGGGCGAGCGCGTCTTCGTGGAGGGCGCCGCCGGCGGCACCGGTCTCTACGCGGTCGCCTGCTCGGCGCTGCGCGGGGCGCGCGTGACGGGCCTGGTGTCGACCGAGGCCAAGGGACGGCTCGTGCTCGAGCGCGGCGGCGCCGCCGTCGTGAATCGCAAGGACCCGGCGCTGGCCGGCGCCTTCACCATGGTCCCGGCCGAGCCGGCGGCGCGCGCGGAATGGATCGCCGCCGGCGGCAAGCTGCTGGAGACGGTGCGCGCGGCCAACGGCGGCGCGCTGATCGACGTCGTCGTCTCCTCGGTCGGCCGCGATCTCTTCGGCCGGATGATCGAGCTGCTGGCACCGGGCGGCCGGCTCGTCTTCTACGGCGCCACCAGCGGCTACACGCTGGCCTTCCTCGGCAAGCCCGGCGCGGCACCGGCGGCCGAGATGCTGCGACGCGCGGGCCTGCGCCCGGCGCAGGGGGTGCTGGTCTACCGGCGCGCCGGCGGTGTCGATCCCGTCGCCGACGAGGCGATTGCCACGGCGCTCGCTGCCGGCGCCCGCGTGGTCGTGGCCACGCGCACGGATGCGGAGGCGGCCGGCGTGACGGCCGCGCACCGCGTAGCCGGCACCGTCAGCCTGGAGACGCTGGCGCGCGCCGGCGGCTTCGCGTGGCCGCCGGCGATGCCCGACTACGACACCGACGCCGACGGCTACCGGCGCTACCAGGACGCCACGCTGAAGCCGTTCGGCCAGGCGGTCGGACGCCTGCTGGCCACGGCCGACAACCCGCGCGGCAATCCCGACGTGATCGTCGAGCGGGCCGGGCAGGACACGCTCGGGGTCAGCACCTTCCTCGCCCGGCCCTTCACGGGCGTGGTCGTCTACCTCGAGGCCACCGCCGGCGAGCGCTGCTCCTTCTACGCGCCGAACGTGTGGATGCACCAGAAGCGCGTGCTGTTCCCCGGCTTCGCCATCCTCGGCAGCCATCTCTCCAACGCGCACCAGGCCGAGGAGGTCGTGCGCCTGCTCGACGGCGGCGCGCTCGCCGTGCACCCGCCGGTGATCCACGACTGGGACGGGCTGGCGGAGGCGCACCAGGCGATCCACGAGAACCGCCACGCCGGCACGCTCACGGTGCGCGTCGGGGCCACCGCCGCGCTCGACGGCGCGCGCGCCGCGCGCCCGGTGTACGAGGCCTGGGGCTCGCGCTTCGTGGACTTCGCGCGCGCGCGCGTGCGGATCGATCCCGTGCAGCCGGGCCGGCCCGAGCGCGTGGCGCTGCTGACGCTCGACTGGCCGCCGGCCAACGCCCTCGGCGGGCCCACGCTCGACGACCTCGAGCGGGCGCTCGACGCGCTGGACGCCGAGCCGGCGATCAAGGCGGCCGTGCTCACCGGCGCCGGCGCGATGTTCGTGGCCGGCGCCGACATCCGCCAGCTCCGCGGCCTCGCGCAGCCCGCGGACGTGGAGGCGCTCGCCGCGCGCGCGCAGCGGCTGTTCGCCCGCCTCGCGCGCGCCGCCGCGCCGGTGATCGCCGCCGTCGACGGCTACGCGCTCGGCGGGGGCAACGAGCTGCAGATGGCGTGCGCCTGGCGCGTGGCCTCCCGCCGCGCCGAGCTCGGCCAGCCGGAGATCAACCTGCACGTGATCCCCGGCTTCGGCGGCACCCAGATGCTGCCGCGGCTGGCCGCGCGCCGCGCGCGCGCGGGCGGCGGCCAGATGTACGCGCTGCTCATCGACGCGCTCACGGTGCTGCTCGACGGCCGCCGCCGCCCCGCCGCGCGCATGCACGCGCTCGGCGTCGTGGACGAGGTGGCGCCGGCCGACGCGCTCAGCCACGCGCTCGGCGTCGCGCGGCAGATCGCGCTCGGCCGCTTCACCGGCACCCTGTGGTCGCCGCTGACCGAGGAGGCCACCATGGCGTTCCCCAACGTCGAGCGCGACCCGGAGATCCAGCGGCTGCTGGCCCACCACACCCGCGTGCCGCGCGAGGCCCCGGCGCGGGCGATCCTCGACCTGGTGCGGCTCGGCTTCACGCAGGGACTGACGGCCGGCCTCGCCGCCGAGGCGCGCGAGTTCGGCCGGCTCACCGCCTCCGACGACGGGCGCGCCGGCCTCGACCGCTTCCTCGCGCGCCGCTCGCTGCCGCTGCCCCTCCGCCGGGAGGACGTGGGCTGACGCGGCATGCACTGGCTGGTCGATGGCTACAACGTGATCCGCCACGACGCGGAGCTGCGTGACCGCGAGACGGGCCGCCTCGAGGCCGGCCGCGCCGCGCTGCTGGCGCTCCTGGCCGGCGTGGCGCGCGACGTCCGCGACGACTTCACGGTCGTCTTCGACGGCGCCCATCGCGGCGGCGGCGCGCCCACCGGCGGGCGCGTGCAGGTGGTCTTCTCGCGGCCGCCCGAGACCGCCGACGACGTCCTGCGCCGGCTGGCGACGACCCATCGCGAGGGCGCGGTCGTCGTCACCTCCGATCGCGCGGTGCTCGACTCCGCACGCCGCGCCGGGGCCGTCGGCGTGACCGCGCCGGCCTTTCTCGACGCGGTCCGCGGTCCGGACGACGACGGCGAGGACGACGACGACGCGCCGGCGCGTGGTGGGCCGCATCGGCGCCCGTCGCGCGAGGCCCGGGACGCCGCGCGCGTGCTGCGCCGGCTGTCGCGGCGTTGACGGACCGCCACAAATCGGCTAGAACCTGCCGCGTGAGCCAGCACCTGTTCATCGTCTCCCGCCAGGCGCCGGGCCTCTATTCGTACCTGTCGCGGGAGTTCTCCGAGGAGCCCGAGGTGCGCGTGATCGTCGACCGCCGGCAGGGCGAGCGGCGGCGGGGTGACCGGCAGACCCCGGAGGCCAGCGATCGCCGCCACTCGGATCGCCGCGGCAACGCGGAGGCCGGCAGCCAGCTCTCCACGCTCGGCTACGCCTTCATCCGCCAGGTCTAGGCCGCGCCAGCACCTCGTCGATCCCGCCCGCGAAGCGGAAGGCCGTCTCCGGCACGTCGTCCCACGCCCCGTCGAGGATGCCCGCGCACGCGCGCACGGTGTCCTGCCGCGGCACGGTGGTGCCCGGCATCTTCGTGTAGGGCTCGGCGATGAAGAAGGGCTGGCTGAAGAACCCCCGCAGCCGTCGCAC
>Ga0335084_10007649_pt1 | contig 10744 bp, 8 predicted proteins | sample Lox_Sample_44_FD_206721 | JGI IMG/M metagenome (GOLD analysis project Ga0335084, IMG submission 206721) | Soil microbial communities from Loxahatchee National Wildlife Refuge, Florida, United States - Lox_Sample_4.4 | ecosystem: Environmental > Terrestrial > Soil > Wetlands | place: USA: Florida...
TTTTAGAGACGGTGAACGCGTCGCGCGAAGAGTGCCGCAACCAGGCCGGAGCCGATCAGCAGCATCGAGCCGGGCTCCGGAACGATGCCATTGACCGTGTACGGCGCTCCGGACCCCGATACATATGTCACGTCGGACACCGGCATCATGCCGGCGCTGTCGAGCGAAACAGTCAGGCCAGTCAGCACGGCGGTGTGACTGAAATCGGCGGTTGCGCTTACCGAGCCTGTGCCGTAATACGCCACCGCGCTGAGCCCAAGATCGAAATTGAAGGTTCCACTTGGGCCTATGACGATCGGTACAGGGTCGAACTTAAATGTGCCGAGGACATCGCCCGATAGAACGACGCTCTCAACGATAGGGTTGGAGCCAAAGAGAATAAACGTGAGTTGGACGTTGGCTGGACCCTTTGTGAATCCAGACGCGCGGATCGTGGGAGTAAGATACGCTTGGGTTCCGTCTGGATTGGTAGCCGACGCGGCGGTCAACGAGTCGTACCATTCCGCGTTGCCGTTCAACTGGCCCGATCCAACAAGTGGGCCGTTCTGGTAGGAGGCGCGGCCACGCAAGGTGCCGCCGGTTGCGTCGGCAAGTAGATCCAGTGTGCCGTCGGAATACTGAGCAGGTCCGGTGAGCGAACGATCCAGCAGAATGCAAGGAGTGCCGGTTGGGCAGTTCACCACCCGGTCCACAACAGAGGCGTATGCAGGGGAAAGCGCGAACGCCAGACCGATGAGCCGCAGAATCCCGGCCGCGAATTGAGTGACCGCATACATTTCCTCCGAAAGGGCGAGTCTCGCCCAGCTTGTCATGGATAGCGCGAAATCGGAACGGATGCGTCCAAGCGTATGTGAGAATTCTTACCAAGCGCTAGCCCATCGGGCTGGCGAGGGGGCGCTGGAGGTTTCAGCTACGATATAGCTTCCATGTCAAAGCGCGCTCGCTTGATCCTGCTAGTGGCGTTCGTGGCCGTGTTCCTGCTCCTGAATCACGGCGCTTACGGCGGATGGTTTCAGGACGACGAAATCGACAACCTGAGTTGGACTTCCCTGCTGAGTCCGCTGGATTTTCTGAAGGGTGCGCTCTCGCCATTTTTCTATGCGAACAATTTCCGGCCAGTGGGACACTTCTATTTCCATGCCGTGGAGGCCATTGCGGGGCTGAACTTCCCGGTCTATGTGGGTGTGCTGCAGGCGTTTCACCTTCTAAACGTGTGGCTGCTCTGGCTGCTGATGCGGAGAATGGCCGCGCCGGCGGTGAGCGCAGCGGCGGCCTGCTGCTTCTTCGGACTGCACATGGCGCTCTTCGACAACTTCTGGAAGCCGATGTACGTCTTCGACGTGCTGTGCGCGACTTTCTGCCTGACCAGTGTCTGGTGCTGGCTGCGTGGGCGCTGGATCTGGAGTTGGGTGGCGTTCTGGCTGGCATACAAGTGCAAAGAACTGGCGGTGGTGCTGCCGCTTGTGCTGGTGTGCTGCGAGCTCTGGTACGGCAAGCGGCGGTGGAAATACCTCGTGCCGTTCTTCGCGGTGTCGCTCTCGTTCGGGTTGCAGAGCATGCTGCTCAATCCGAACCGCGACAACGACTACACCTTCCGGTTCACCCTGGCCGCGCTGGGCAAGACCGTTCCGTATTACGTAGGGCGCGTATTTCTGATCCCTTGGGCTGGCCTGGCCCTGCCGGTGCTGGCCGTGGGGCGGCCGGGGCGTGTGCGGTTCGGTCTGGTGGTGATGGCCCTGTTTTTCCTCCCCTTGCTGTTTCTGCCGGGGCGGGTTTTCAGCGCTTACTGCTATCTGCCATTCGCAGCGATGGCGATCGCTCTGAGCGGCGTCAATGGGACCGTCCTCGCGCTTGCCGCGCTTCTGTGGCTGCCCATGAACATCCACGAGCTTCGTCTGCGCCGGAGGGAGACGTTGGCGCGCGACTCGGAGATCCGCGCCTGGATGGCGGCGGTGCAACGGTTTGCCGATTCACAGGAGAAGGCCGACGCTTTCGTCTTCTCGGGCACGCCCACGGAGTTTCATCAGTGGGGCATCGAGGGTGCATTGAAATATTTCTATTCGCGGAACGATCTGGTCGTGCGTTGGGCGGAGGACCCGGCGGCCAAGGACCTGATAGCGGCAAAGCGCGTGGCGCTGATCGAGTGGGATGCGGCGCGCAAGCGGGCGGACGTCAGGATTGTGGGGCCGAAGTGAGGCGCTCGAACGCCGATCCGCAGCGCACGATCGTCTGGTTGCGCTCAGGGCCGGTGGAGATGCAGCCGATCTCGACGCCGATGCGGCCTTCGAGAAACGCCAGATACTCCTTCGCGCGCGCCGGAAGCGCATCGTATTCGGAGATCCCGAAAGTGGACGTACCCCAGCCGGGCAGGCATTCCAGGATCGGCTCGACCTTCGCGATTTCCGCAACGGTAGGCGGCATCTCGTGAACTTCGCGGCCGCCGATGCGGTAGCCGGTGCACACGGGAATGGTTACGAACTCGTCCAGGACGTCGAGCTTGGTAACGACGAGGGAATCGAAGCCGTTGATCGTCGCAGTGTAGCGCAACAGCGGTACATCGAACCATCCGCAGCGGCGGGGCCGGCCGGTGACGGCGCCGAATTCGTTGCCTCGCGCGCGAATGCGTTCGCCGGCGGCATCGAGGGCCTCCGTGGGAAATGGTCCGCCACCCACGCGCGTGATGTATGCCTTCGATACGCCGATGATCCCGGTGATGCCGGTTGGCGGCACGCCGGTTCCTGTGCAGGCTCCGCCCGCGCTGGCACTCGAGGAGGTGACGAAAGGATAGGTGCCGTGGTCCACGTCGAGCATAGTGCCCTGCGCCCCTTCGAACAGGATGCTGCGGCCGTCGCGAATGGCTTGGTTGAGCAGCGCCGCGGTGTCGCAAACCATGGGCCGGATGCGCTCGGCGAATCGCTCGTACTCGTCGCGGATGGCGCGCAGGTCGAGCGATGGGTCGTGGATGTCGAGCGCCTTGGCGATGGCGACCTTCTCGTCCATCACGGAATCGTATTGCGCCCGGAAGAATTCGGTATTCAGGAGATCGGCCACGCGGACGCCGCGCCTTCCGGTCTTGTCTTCGTAGCACGGGCCGATGCCGCGCGAGGTGGTGCCAATCGAGACACGGCCGGGGCGGCCCTCGGACATTTTTTCCATCATGCGGTGCGCGGGGAACAGCACGTGGGCGCGGTTGGAGATGAATAGATTGCCCGCAACCTGCACACCCGCGGACTCGAGCGCGTCGATCTCGGCCAAAAGCGCCGCTGGGTCGATGACGAGCCCGTTGCCGATTACGGCTTTCTTGCCTGGCCGCAGGATGCCGCTCGGGATCAGCTTCAGGACGTATTTTCGGTCGCCGATGAAGACGGTGTGCCCCGCGTTGTGGCCACCCTGGTAACGGGCCACGATATCAAACCTGTCGGCGAACAGGTCGACGATCTTACCTTTGCCCTCGTCGCCCCACTGGGAGCCAAGGATGATGATATTTCGCATTTTGGACAAACCAATTCATTTTAGCTGAATGTGTAAGGCCGGCTGGATTTTTCTTACCCTCTTTACCTCGGACCTCCAGGGGAGGGACCGCGACTGTGGACCACTACGCCGTAAGAAGCCGAAATGGGCTTTCAAGCGCGCCGGCTTTAACGCCAACCGTACGATCGAGCCAGTGGCAGAGCGCGGCGGACTCCTGCGGAGAGCTGAAAGGTGCGAGGGTCAATAATTTGGGGCCAGCACGCAATAGGTGCCCTCGCCGCTCCAACGAGGCAGCGGCTTCTCCGGCCTCGCCTGCCGTGCCGAGGCCATCCAGCCGCGATAGCAGAGACTTGAACGAAATCGCCTCATCGGCAAGCACCAGAACCGCCGATTCCAAGGTTGTCAGCGGGACGATCGAACTCGCAGGCCCATCGGACAGAATCGCGTTCAGTCCTCCTTCCCGGAACGCGAGCGACATCTTCCGGCTTGACTCACACCACTGAACTAACGCCGCATTCAACCGATCGAGATATTTAGAGACGGGCGCATCCTCAGGAATCTCACGCTCGAAAAAGTAGGCGTATTCCTCCGGCGCGCAGACTTCCGCCGGAATCAACCGCTTGTAGAAAGGGGAAGCGGTGATCGGGCCGATTCCGAGTTCCTGCGCAGCGAAGTGGAATGGCGCGAAACGTTGAACCTGCACGATGTGCGCCTCCCGGCCCGGGGGAGGCAGATGACCGATGCTGGCGACGATGCGGAGAATGTCCTCGAAATCCTCGCCGGTCTCGCCCGGAAAGCCAACCAACAGGTTGTAGGAGATTCTGATTCCGAACTCAAAGAGCCACTTCAGAGTTTGGATGTTTTGAAGCGTTGTCGTGCCCTTTTTCATGAGTTGGAGCACGTGATCCGAAAAGCTCTCGAATCCGGGCTGTACCCAAACCACCCCGGCCTTCGCCATAGACGCAACGTCATCCCGCGAAACGTTCGCCTTCATTTCGAAAAACAGATTGGGCCGTTGAGGAAGTGCGGCCAGCGCCGGCAGAAGATCCCTGTAACCGCGAAAGTCGAGGATGTTGTCCGCAGCCATGAGATCGCGGACTCCATGCCGGGCACTTAGCTCGCTTACTTCGTGTGCGACTCTTTCGGCGCTCTTTCGACGATAGGACATGCCCTCCGTGTTGAGGCCGCAGAACGTGCAATGCTGCTTCTGCCCCCACCAGCATCCCCGGGACGCCTCGAAGGGCAGACTATGAACCTGGCCCAGATCGAAGCCTGCGCTTTCCAACTCGCGCCGGGAAGCAAAGTAGTCGGAGAAATCGGGAACTGGCAAACTATCGAGATCTGCGACCAAAACGGCCGTGGGCGTGCGGCGTCCGCCGATGGCGAGGCCTGGCAAATCGCCGTATGTTTTGCCGCCGTAAAGACGCTCCAGATATTCGGGCAATACCTCGTCCGCCTCTGCAAGGAAAACGCAGTTCACGTAATCGCGGAAGATACGCGAGTAACACACTCCCATTTCGCCATGCACACACGGTCCGCCAAGCAGGATCTCGATCGATGGATCGGCGCGCTTGAGAATCCTGGCGAGGGCAACAGTGGGCATCACCTGGTTAAATGTGCATGTGAAGCCGACAGCCCGGGGGTTCCTGGACAGGATCTCACGAGCAGTCAGATCGAGAAACGCCGGGACCAGATCCCTCAGCCGCGCCAGACTCTCAAACGAGATCGCGTCGCGTTCAGCCGATCCCCCGGCGGCGGGCCGGCTCACTTCCTGCAAATACTCGTCGGACGAAAGCCGCTCGCACCCGAATATCTGCGTCGCGAAGATATGCTCGGCAACGCCAAAGAGCGCCGGCGTGTCGGCGATGTATTCGTAACTGCGGAAACCCGCAAGGCACGAGAACAGCAGGTTCGCGTACATTACGTCGCACGGAAAACCGCGGGCTCGAACGACCGAGGAGAGAATTCCCAAGCTGAGCGACGGGCGGGCAATCGTCGCCCAGGGCATCGAAACCAGGATGAGTGGCCGCTCGTTCATTGCGCGGCGGCAATCGAGACCAGTTCGCCGGACCGCGCCGGGAACGGCCCGCCGCAGGCGCGGTCCGGCGCGTAGTAAGAGTTCCAATCGACCGACGCCTGGTAGATACAGCGGCCATCGTCGTGACAGTTTTCGAAGCGGCCGCACGCGCCGCATCCCGACCCGGCATACAATTCGCGAGGGGGCGAGATGACGGCGCCGAACATCGGGTCGTGCCATGCCTCGGCAACACTACAGGTTCTCAAGTTCTTCCCGGACAACCCGGCATCGTCCGCGAGTTTGTAGCAGCGGTGCACGGTTCCATCCGGCAAAAAGAACATCTTGGTCATTCCGATGTCGCAATGATACGGTGCGCCTCCTTCGGATTTGTCGAAGAGTTCCACTCGAAGGTCCGGGTATTCGCGCGAGAGTCTCTCCACCACGGCGTGTAGTTCTTCGAGGTCCTCGACGGCCATGTCGGAATTCCCCTGCGCGGTCAAGGGCTGCCGCACCGCTTCGAAAGGGACGATCTGGAGAACCAGGGCCTTCGAATCCGAAGCGAACCGTGCTACCTCCGGGAGGCCTGTTAGGTTGAGACGCGTCGCCACGGCTTGGATCGAGAATTGGATCCCCGCGTCACGGAGATTCGCTGCCGATTGGCGCACCTGATCCGGATAGCGCCGGCTTCCGATCATCTGGAAGCTCAGTTCTTCCGAAACCGTTTCGAACGAAATCGAGATGTGTTGCATTCCCGCTTGCGCCAGGCGGCGCGCCAGGTCCCTGGTGAGGGGATGCTTGGTGGTGACAAAGGGCGTAATGCCGCAGCGGATGGCGTCTCCCATGATTTCCGGCAAGTCGGGCCTCAGAAACGGCTCCGAGCCTGAGACGACGAAGTGTTGCGCGCCCAGACTGGCCGCCTCCTCGAAGACGTTTGCCAACTCGGCGCGGCCAATCACGGAATCGAGCGCCTGGCCGCCGGCAAGGGGCTCGGCATAGCAATAGACGCACTTGCGCGGGCAGTAGCGCGTCACCGTCCAGTGGAGCACGCGCGGCCCCGGAAGGTCGCGCAATCCGTGCGATCCCCTGGCGCCGTCGATGGTCATCAACCGCTCCAGCGGGAATGGGACGGAGATCCCCGCAGGAGGCGTCATCAGAGCGCCGAACCGGTGCTCGACCCGTTGCACGATCGCGTCTGCAGCGTCGCCGGCAGCGGCCGCCAGAATCGATCGGGTCTCTCCGGGAGAGAGGTCAGCCCGCAACTTGAGAACGGCCGCCTCCAGACGGTCAAGAGCGGCGACCGCACGGCCGTCGCGGCGGCGAAACACAAAGGCGCGATTGTTCCTGAGCGCTGCCTCGAAGCGCGGCGCGACGCTATTGCCGCGTGCAGAAGGCATCCTGAGCGTACAGCCTCCCATGCGTTTGAAGCGAGGACACGTAACACCGTCCCCGCGCGTTGCAGCCGTCATGTTCCTCGCATGAGAAACAAGGGCCCGTTTCGAAGGAGGTTCTCGCGGGCCGGGCCATGGACGCGAGAGTGGGCCCTCTCCAGACCTCGAGCAGACTCTGATTTCGAAGCGAGCCCACGATCATCTCGCGGACATGAGTCAGGTAGTGGCACCTCGACACGGAGCCGTCGGGCATCACATCGAGGGACCGGGTGCCGATCTCGCACACAAGCGAGCCACAGGGCTCGGACGCGCTTGGACTCGCGCCGGAGCCCAACTCGATCTCCAGATCTCGGGCCGCGAACTCATCCTTCAGGGCCGCGAACCGCACGTCGTCCAATCCGGCCGTTGACAGCTTCGACGCCGATGGTCTTGGCGGAAAGGGCTCGTGAAAGGGACTGACCTTCAGTTTCGCGACTCCAAGATCGGCGAGATAGGCCGCCAATGCCCGGAGGTAGTCTGCGTTGACTTTCGTGACCACTGCATTGACTTGCACGGGAATGCCGGCCGCGAGCAAAGCTTGGATCGCTTTCGTTGCTTCCCCGAGGTATCCGCGCGCACCGGCGAGCGCCGCGGCTGCCTGTGGCCTGGCATCATCCAAGGAAACGGTCACCGAAGCGATGCCCGCCGCCGCAAGGCGCGCCGCCAGAGCCGGAGAAACCGCGTATTTGGTCACCAGATGGACCCGCACGCGCACTCTGCTTGCTTCCTCGATGACCTCGAGGATATCCTTTCGAAGCAAAGGCTCACCGCCCGTCAGGTAAAGGTCAGCGGCGCCGATCAGCGCCATCTCCCGGACCATCCGAATCGCATCGCTCAGAGGAAAGGACGCGTCGGGCGGGCTGCCGGCCGAATCGGAGCCGAAGTGATAAACGTCGAAAAAGCAGTAGGGGCATTTCCGATTGCATCCGAGCGTTACCATCCACGTGATCGACGCCGGCGCCGCCTCCTGCTTCACGCTGGAGTGGGGCAGAATCGGAAATGTGGGTCTCAGGCTGGCGACGCGCTCCAGCCACGCGCGATCGAGATCGCGCGGCGGGCCATCGCCAAAGTAGGTCCAATAGCGGTGAATCATTCGCCGGACCCAGAGGGAGCCTTCTTCGAAAAGCTCGCCGCACATGCTGCTGGCAGGGCGCTCCTCGCCCGTCGCCGCCAGGCAGGCCACCGCCACGGCTTCCGCGACTCCGAGCACATGAGAAACCGGCACGCCTTCACGCTTCAGGACGACATTGCCGGAACACACCGATAGCTCGACGTCTGGCTGAAGATACAATGACACGGAGTTGCGTCAGGCTTTCGGCGCAGGGTCGCCGCGATCGACCTTCACCAGCGCGACGGTGCCGCTTCCGCAACACAATGCCGGGACCTCGATGTGTCCGAGCACCTCAACCGGGAGACCCTTCACGAGTGTCTTGAGATGTGAGATCGCGTCCTCGCTGATGCGGGCGCGCTCAGCAGGAGATTGGTTGTGTTTTCCAGCCATCCTAATCCTCCTTGTGGTCGAGAACTGTCCGCAAGAATATCACAGTCCCTCGCAGTGGACTCCTGGAAGTGTGTTATTGAGAACGTTGTTGTAAGCACCCTTTTAACCCTTTTAACGGGGGTTCCGAGGGCCGGCCCGGCCTGCGGTCGAGTGGTTCCGATGGGGAGCGGATTTAGCGGTTGTCTTCGAGGTGCTTGAGGCGGGCGCCCATGACCTGCTCGACCCGGAGGAGTTTTTCGGTGAATACGGACTCCATCGTATTAAAGCGTGAGTCCACATAGTCACGGAATTCGCCCAGCCGGCTATTGAGGTCATTGAACCTCGTATTGAGGTCATTGAACCGGCTGTTGATGTCATTGAACCGGCTGTTATTCACCAAAATCCCCATGAGCACGGCAAGCGTGGGGATTCCAACCGTCAGCACGGTTTGTGTGACATCAGCCATGTATCGATTGTATCAGCGTCACTCGTGACGGAGGACGTGGCTGGGCTCGAGACCCGCGGCGCGGCGCGCGGGTAGGAACGCGGCGGCGACGCCGATTGCGGCGAGGATCGCAGCCGTGCCGGCGAACGTCATCGGATCCGCTGGCTGGATGCCGAAGAGCACGCTCTCGACCGTCCGGGCGGCGGCGAGCGCGGCCGGGAGTCCGAGCATAAGGCCGGCCCCCACCAGCGCCAGCGAGTCGCGCAAGATCAGCCAGATCACCTGTGCACGCCGCGCGCCGAGCGCGATGCGGATGCCGATCTCGGGCGTGCGCCGCGCCGTGCCATACGCCACGACGCCGTACAAGCCGACTGCGGCCAACACCAGGGCGAGCGTGCCGAAGAAGCCGCCCAGCGCGGCCAGCAAGCGCTGCTCGTAGATCGAATCGTCCACCTGCTCGCGGAGCGTTCCGATGTGAGCGAACGCGATCGACGGACCCAGCTTGTTCAATTCCCGGTATAGCGTCGGGAGCAGGGTGCTGACCGGCACCTGGGTGCGCATCAGGATCGTAGGCATTCCGCGGCTTGGGCCATGGCCGATGGGGCTGTACACCGTCGGCTTGGGCGGATTCCGGATGCCAGTGTGCCGTACGTCGCGCACCACGCCCACGATGTAGGTGGGCTCGCCGCCTTCGGGCTTACTGTCGTCGAAGCTGAGCCAGCGCGTGTCAGGATGCCGTTCGCCAGGCAGAAACTCACGTACGAAGGCTTCGTTTACTACGGCCACCTTCCGAGGGCTGTCGAGATCCTTGGGCTCGTACTCGCGGCCCGACACCAGCGGTGTGCCGATGGTTTCGAAGTAGCGGGGCGCCACCTGGGCGGTGTTCACGTCCGCAGGCTCTTGCGAAGTGCGCTCCGAGCCGGGCACGCGGATGCTGGCGCTGGAGGTGCCCATGAGGAACGGTCCCGGAAATCCGTAGCTCACCGAGGACACTCCCGGCAGCATTTCAAGCTGGCCGGCGAGCCGGCGGATCGGCTCGCGATACTCCAGTCTCGATGCGCGCGGAAAATCGAGCGAAAACGCGATTACGTTCTCATTCCGGAAACCGAGGTCCACGCTGCGAAGCGCGAACAGGTTGTGTCCGAAGAGCGCAGCGAGCGCCACCAGCACTACGCTGAAGGCGACCTGGGCAACTACCAGGACGCGCCGCAGCACCGGACGCCCGGCGCGGCCCGCGGCGCCGGCGCGCAATCCCGCCGCGGGGTCGACTGCCGTGGAACGTAACGCCGGCCCGACGCCGAAAAGCAGCACCGATATCGCGGCGATCGCCAGCGTGAAGAGAAGTACGGCATTGTCCGGGCCCGCACTGAAAGGGTCGCCTGCCTCCTGCGGAAGAAACTGGAGCAGGATGCGCCGTCCCCACGCGGCAAGTCCGACGCCCAATACTCCGCCCGCGACGACCAGCAGCACGCATTCCGTCAGCGCCTGCCGCGCCAGCCTCGCGCGCGTGGCGCCGAGGGAGAGGCGCATCGCGATTTCCTTACGGCGAGCAGCGCCGCGCGCCAACAGGAGGTTCGCGACGTTGGCGCAGGCGGCCAGGAGCACCAGGGCCACCGCCCCCATCAGCACCGCCAACGGGCGGCCGAAGTCCTCGCGCAGGCTCGATATCCCGATGCCGGCATCGCGCACTTCCAGGCGCTGCTCGAGCGCGCGCTTGCGAAAGGCCGCGTTGTAGCTCGTGGGGTAGATCGCGTTCAGGTGTTGCGCCATCAGGACGTTCAGAGCCGCCTGGACCTGGCGCGGCGAAACGCCGGGGCGGCGGCGCGCCATCACCCAGATCCACCACGTTCGCGGACTGCTGAAGTTCATTTCGCCCATCATGACCGGCATCCAGATTTCGGCGC
>Ga0335084_10007653_pt1 | contig 10741 bp, 12 predicted proteins | sample Lox_Sample_44_FD_206721 | JGI IMG/M metagenome (GOLD analysis project Ga0335084, IMG submission 206721) | Soil microbial communities from Loxahatchee National Wildlife Refuge, Florida, United States - Lox_Sample_4.4 | ecosystem: Environmental > Terrestrial > Soil > Wetlands | place: USA...
GTGCGTCGAGCAGGACTTGACCGCCCTGACGCTTGCCGAGGCCCCGCTGAGCGCCGACAGGCTCGCGACGCAGACGACCACTCCGACGACGACCCAGCGAGACCGGCGCACGCGCTCGCCCCTCCCATGCAACCCTCTTCGACAGTGGCACGGTAGCGCTGTGCGGAGGGGTTGTGAACCGCCCCGGGATGAACGTGCCTGGTGCGCGATCTCCCAGATGCGACCGCCGGGGTCACGGAAGCTCGCGGTCCGCACGCCCCAGCCCCGATCGAGCGGCGGTCGCCTAGGAGCCGCCGAGCTCCGTCCATCGGAAGCAGGCCGTCACGTGATCGTTCACGAGACCGCACGCCTGCATGAAGGCGTAGCAGACCGTCGGGCCGACGAACCCGAATCCAAGCCTCTTCAACTCCTTCGACATCCCCTGCGACTCGGGCGTCTCGGCGGGCACGTCCCCGAGGCGGCGGTACCGGTGCACGATCGGCTCACCGCCGACGAACGACCACAGGAGATCGTCGAGGGAACCGCGCTCCTCGCGAACCGCGAGCACGGCCTTCGCGTTCGCGACCGTCGACGTGACCTTCGCGCGGTTGCGCACGATGGACGGGTCCTGGAGGAGGCGTTCGATCCGAGCCGGCGTGAACCGAGCGACGACCTCGGGATCGAAGGCGGCGAACGCGGCGCGATACCCGTCCCGCTTGCGCAGGATCGTCGACCACGACAGGCCCGCCTGGGCGCCCTCGAGCGTCAGCATCTCGAACAGGCGCCGTTCGTCATGGAGCGGGACGCCCCACTCCCCGTCGTGGTAGGCGAGGTACGCCTCGTCCCCGTCCGGCACCCACCCGCACCGCGTCGGCATCGCCCGAGGCTACCGGCTCCCAGTGGACCATCGGTCCGGCCAGGGTCCATCATGGGGCGGTGAGCAACGTCGTCCACATCCCGATCGGCGGCGGGGAGCCGGAGCCGAGCCCCTCCACGACATCCCCCGCGCCAGCCCAGCCGACACAGCCGGCGCCGGCCTCCGACCTTGCGGAGGAGGCCGCCAAGGCCGCGGTGGGCATGGCCGCGCTCGCGATCGAATCCTCGGTGGTGATCCTCCGCAAGATCTCCGGGGCGCCGCTGTCCGACGACGAAGCGAGCGAGCCAGAGGTCGTCGGGCTGCTCGCCGGCGCCGCGCTCGGGTTCGCGCTCGAGGCCGGCAGGGCAGCGGCCGCCGCCGCCGAAGCGGCTCGCCGCACGATCGTGCCGCCGGCGTCCTTCGTCGCCGGCACGTTCCTCGACGCGCCCCGGCGGGCCGGCCAGGAGCGTATCGCGCAGTTGAACCAGGTATGGCGCGCCGAGCGGCCCGACGTGCAGACGATCGCCACGGCCGTGGCGGTGGAGGTGGTCCGCGGGGTGCTCAACGCCGTCCTCGACCAGCTGGATCTGACGCAGATCGTGATCGACCGGGTGGACCTGAACCGCGTGATCGAGTCGGTCGACTTCGAGGGGGTCGTTGAGCACATCGATATCGGCGGCATCGTGGCCCACGTGGACGTCGACGAGATCGTGGACCAGTTGAACGTCGAACGCGTGATCGCGCGGTTGGACATGCCGCGGCTGGCGCTCGAGGTGATCGACCAGATCGACCTGCCGGAGATCATCCGGGCCTCCACCGGGACCGTGGCCTCCGAGAGCGTTCGCGTCGTGCGGATGCAGACCTTCGGCGCCGACCGAGCGATCACGCGCGTCGTCGACAAGCTGCTCGGGCGCGGCGACGACGGATCGAGCGAGGACGCGGCTCCATCGGAGGCCGGTCAGCCGTCTGAGGAGGACCCGCCGGCGCCGGCCGATGCGGGCGGAACGGCGTGAGCACCTCGGCCGAGCTGCACGTCGTTCCGGCCGAAGCCCGCGCCTTCCAGGGAGAGCCGGCCGGGATCGCGAGCCGCGTCCTCGCCAACGCGGTCGACCTCGCGATCACGATCGGGATCCTCTTCGCGATCTACGCAGCGGTCGCCGCGGGGTTGTTCCTGCGTCGCGGCGCGCGGTTCCGGTTCCCGACCGTTACGTACGTCGAGGCGTTCGTCGTCGGGGCGCTCGTGTTGATCGTGTACTTCGTCCTGACTTGGACCGCCACGGGGCAGACCTACGGCGATCGGCTGTTGGGCATCCGCGTCTTCGACAACACCGGCGCCCTGCTGAAGGGAGGAAGGGCGACCGTGCGCGCGGTGCTGTGCGTCCTGTTCCCCTTGTTGCTGTTCTGGGCCGTCGTCGACAAGCACCGGCGCTCCGTCCATGACCTCATCATGCGGACCTCGGTCGTGTACGACTGGAAGGTCCGGGCCTAGCGCGTCAGGTCACGCGCTCCCGGTGCGTGTACACGTTGCACCGTCCGTCACGCACGAACCCCACCACCGTGACCCCGAGCCGGTCCCCCGCCTCGACCGCGAGCGAGGTCGGCGCGCTGACCGCGCTCACGACCGGCACCCCGGCCACCGCCGCCTTCTGCACGATCTCGAACGACGCGCGGCCGGAGACCTGGAGCACGAGCTCCGACAGCGGCAGCGCGCCCGCGAGCAGCTGCTCGCCGATCACCTTGTCGACGGCGTTGTGCCGGCCCACATCCTCCCGGACACCGAGCAGCCGGCCGTCGGCGGTCGCCAGGCCCGCCGCGTGCAAGCCCCCGGTTCGGTCGAAGACCTTCTGCGCCGCGCGGAGCCGGTCCGGGAGCGACACGAGCTCCTCGGCCGGCACCGTGAACCCGAGCGGCACCGGCGCGCAGCGCACCTCGATCTCCTCGAGCGCCGCCTTGCCGCACACGCCGCACGACGAGGTCGCGAAGAAGTTCCGATGCAGCCGGTCCTCCTCGAACGGCCGCTCGAGCGAGACCGTGATCACGTTGTAGCGCTGCGCCTCGTCGTCCACGTCGTCGCAATAGGCCACGCGCCGCACATCGTTCGGCCCGATCAGGCCCTCCGTGAACAGGAACCCGGCCCCCAGCTCGAAGTCGCCGCCCGGCGTCCGCATCGTGACCGCGACCTGGACGGCCTCCTGCCCGGGGCCCTGGGCGCGGATCTCCATCGGCTCCTCGGTCGCGAGCGTGTCGGCCCGCTCCGAGCGCACGCCGTCGTGGACCGCGACCACGCGCACAGGGGTCGCGTTCCGCCGGACGATCTCGGGCGCAGCCATGGGACCAGTATCGGCCTTCCATCGCGCGACGCGGAGCCCGGCCGGGGAGCCCGTGCCATGATGCGGGCATGGTGGACCCCGACGACCAGGAGTTCGGCGACGCGTCGCGCCGGACGTACCTCGCCGCCGAGCGGACCCTCCTGGCCTGGTGGCGTTCCGCGATCGGGGCCGTCGCCGTCGCGATCGGCGTTGGCCGGGTCGTGCCGGCGCTGACGCATGCCGATCGCATCCCCTACGTCCTCCTCGGCCTCGGGTTCGCCACGCTTGGCCTCGCGTACGTGATCTACGGGACCGTCCGCTACCGGGCGCTGCGGCTGGCGCTGGAGACGGGCCGTTACCGAGAAACCGATACGAGGGTGGTGCTCGGGTTCACGATCGCGATGGTGCTGCTGGCCTTCGTGACCGTCGTCCTGCTCCTCATCTCCCTGTGACCCGAGGTCAAAGGCGTCGCGAAGGCGCCTCTCGCGCCGGCGGAGCGCTGCGCTATCGTTCGCTCCGCCCGAGCTGCCTCAGGAGCGTGCCGCTGCGATGAAGTCCGGTCTGGAGATCGCCCAGGAAGCCGACCTGGAGCCCATCGCCGACGTCGCGGCGGCGGCGGGGATCCTGCCGGAGGAGCTCGAGCCGTTCGGCACCTACCGGGCGAAGGTCTCGCTCTCGATCCTCGAACGGCTCCGCGATCGCCCCGACGGCAAGCTCGTCATCACCACCGCGATCACCCCCACGAAGGCCGGCGAGGGTAAGACCACGACGTCGATCTCGCTCACGCAGGGCCTGGGCGCGCTCGGCCACCGGGTGGCGCTCGCGCTCCGCGAGCCCTCCATGGGGCCGGTGTTCGGGATCAAGGGCGGCGGCACGGGCGGCGGCTACGCGCAGATCGTACCGATGGAGGCGATCAACCTCCACCTCAACGGCGACTTCCACGCCGTGACGGCCGCCCACAACCTCCTCGCGGCGGCGCTCGATGCTTCGATCTTCCACGGCAACCCGATGGGGATCGATCCGCAGACGATCACGTGGCCGCGGACGCTCGACGTGAACGACCGCGAGCTCCGCCGGACCGTGATCGGGCTCGGAGGGAAGGCCCACGGGATCCCTCGCGAGAACGAGTTCGTGATCACGGCCGCTTCCGAGATCATGGCGATCCTCGCGCTCGCGTCGGACCTGCACGACCTGCGAGCGCGCCTGGGACGGATCGTGGTCGCGTCGACGTTCGACGGCGAGCCGGTGACCGCCGAGCAGCTCCAGGTGGCCGGCGCGATGACGGTCGTGATGCGCGATGCGATCGAGCCGAACCTCGTCCAGACACTCGAGCACCAGCCGGTGTTCCTGCACGCCGGGCCGTTCGGCAACATCGCGCACGCGAACAACTCGATCATCGAGGACCGCGTCGCCCTGAAGCTCGCGGACCTGGTCGTCACCGAGGCGGGGTTCGGCAGCGACCTCGGCTTCCAGAAGTTCTGCGACATCGTGTGCCGGCTGGGCGGGTTCGCGCCGAGCGCCGGCGTCCTCGTCACGACCGTCCGCGCGACGAAGTCCCACGGCGGCGTACCGTTCGGCGATCTGGCCGGCGAGGACCTGGACGCGCTCCGCCGCGGCGTCGACAACCTGGCCGCCCATGTCGACATCGTTCGGACGTACGGCGTGCCGTGCGTCGTGTCGATCAACTCCTTCCCCACCGACACCGATGCCGAGACGGACCTGCTCCGGGGATCAGCGGCCGAGGCAGGCGCCGAGACCGTCGTCGTGAACCGCGGCTTCGCCGACGGCGGCGCCGGCGCGCTGGAGCTCGCCGAGGCGGTCCTGGCGGCCGCGGATCGCCCGAACACGTTCGCGCCGCTGACGCCCGACGGCACCCCCCTGCGGGGGCAGATCGAGGCGATCGCCACGCGGATCTACGGCGCCGACGGCGTCGAGTACCTGCCGCAGGCCGAGAAGGACCTCGACCGGATGGACCGACTCGGCTTCGGCGCCCTGCCGGTGTGCATGGCGAAGACCCACCTGTCGCTCAGCCACGATCCGCTGCTGCTGAACCGCCCTCGGGGGTTCCGGCTACCGGTCCGCGCCGTCGTGCCGAGCGCCGGAGCCGGGTTCGTGGTCGTCCTCTGCGGCGACATGCAGCGGATGCCCGGCCTGGGCGTCCGGCCGAACTTCACGGGCGTGGATATCGACGCCGCGGGTCGGACGATCGGGCTGTTCTGAAGGGGCCGCCCTCAGGCGACATCGTCCTCCGGCGGCATCACGCAGAACTCGTTGCCCTCCGGATCGAGCATCACGCACCACATGCCGCCGTCGCCCTCGGCCCAGTTGCGGATGCGGGCGCCGAGCTCCTCGAGCCGTTCGACCTCGGCCTCCAGCTCACCATCGGCCTGGATGTCCAGGTGCATCCGGTTCTTCACGATCTTCTCCTCGGGGACCTCGACCAGGAACAGCACCGGCAGATCCGAGTCCTCCGGCGGCTCCACCATCACGGTGGGGTCCTCCTCCGGATCGAAGACGCCCTGCGAGGCCAGGCGAGCGAGCTCCTCCTCGTCGTACGGCGCCACCCGCCATCCCAGCGCCGAGGCCCAGAACCGAGCCAGCGGGGCCGCGTCGTGGCAATCCAGCACGATCGCGTCGATGCGCACGGACGGAGCGTGCCTCCCGGGGGGGCTCCGTGCAAGCGCAACGGCGACCGCGCGGCGGGTCAGCTGTGGAGCACGATCACGAAGGCGTCGCCCACCTCGCGCAGCAACGACTGCGCGCGGTTGCGGAGCGAGCTCGCAGAGTCGGCGAGCTCCTGCTGGCGCGTCTTGTCGATGAACGTGATCGCGTTGATCTCCATGTTCGCGATCGCCGCCAGCGCCGCGGCATGCAGGGCGGCCGCGGCGCTGTACGCGTCGGAGGCGGCGTTCGGATTGCCGTTGGACAGGACCTCTTCGGCGAGGCCCATGAGGTAGACGGCGCGGCGGGCGACCTCGAGCGGGATGTCGGCGGCCCGCTCGAGCGCGCGCTGCAGCGTGAAGGACCAGGTGTGCTGCTCCTCCGACGTGGTCTTCGGGAGCTTGTACGCCGCCATCACCTCGCGGTAGGCGTGGGCGTCGCGATCGGCGAGCCCGAGCAAGGAGAACATCTCGTCGTCGCACTCATGCGCGAGCGTCTCCATGCGCTCGGCGACCGACTCGTAGCCCTTCTTCTTCATCGTGAGGCGGGCGACCATCGCGATCATCGCCGCGCCGGCGGCCGCCGAGATCGCGGCCCATGCCCCGCCGCCCGGGGTGGGCGCGTCGGATGCGAGCTCATCGAGGAAATGCTGGATCCGCTGGCTCCCGACGGGCGGCTCCACGACGATCGCGGGTGCGGGGAGGTTCCGGCCGGCCGAGGTCGACCAGCCTCCGGCGCCGCCGTCGCTCGGTTGCGCCGGCGCCGGACCCTCGTCCCTCGCCGGCGCCTCGTCGGCGCGCGAGGCGTCGTCGGACCCGGACGGACCACTCCCCCAGGTCTCGCTCATGCCGCCTCCTCGATCAGTCGTTCCAGGATCTGCCGGTCCGGTTCGAATGCTGTCAGACGAACGTGCTCGATGTCTCCATCGGCAAGGGCCGCCTCCGGCACGAGCCCCACGATCTCCGAATCCAGGACCTCGAGGCCGCGCGACGCAGCCTCGCTCGCCACCGCGTCGAACGCGGCCCGGATGCCGGTCACCTCCACATCGACGAGGTTCATCGACACGGTGACGCACCCCCGTTCGGGGACGAGGAAGCCGATCGCGCGGAGCGCGGGCAGGCCGCCGCCCGACGTGCGCACGGTTCGGGCGATCTCCTTCGCCGCCGCCGGGTCCTCCCCGGTGAGGTACAGGTTGAACGCGACGAGCGGTTTGCGCGCCCCCACGGCCGTCGCGCCGGCCGGTCCCACGGCGTGCGGGCCGAAGTCGGGCAGCCGCTCGCCCCGCGCGACGTCGGCCCTGATCCCCTCGTACTCGCCGCGACGGACGTCGGCGAGCGACGCTCGCTCGGGCAGCAGCGCCGCGCGGTCGTACAGGTAGACGGGCAGGTCGAGCTCCGTCGCGAGCTCGCGCCCGAACGCGCGCGCCAGCTCGATCGTTCCCTCCATCGTCACGCCACGGACGGGCATGAACGGGATCACGTCGACCGCGCCCATCCGCGGATGGCCGCCGGTGTGCCGATCCATGTCGATGAGCGCCACGGCGACGCGAGCGCCGGCCATCGCCGAGCGCACCACGGCGTCGCGATCGCCGAGCACCGTCGTGTCCAGCCGGTGGTGGTCGGGATCCGCCTGCCGGTAGACGAGTCGTGCCCCCGGCACCGCGAGCGCCGCGCAGATCGCGTCGATCACGTCGGCGCGGCGGCCCTCGCTGAAGTTCGCGACGACGCCGTATACCGCCCCCCCTGTCACGGGGCGAGCATATCCGTCGACGCGATCAGCTCCGCGCGCGCTCCTTCTTCGGATCGAGGATCGACAGCGGCGCGACCGTCGCGGCGGCCGTGCCGTCGCCGACGGCCACGTCCACCTTCTCGCCGTCCCCGGCCACGTCCGCGTCCAGGATCGCGAGCCCGATCGTCCCGACCCGGGGGCTCGTCGCGGGCGAGGTCACGGTGCCGACCGGGCGACCGTCCTTCGTCACCTGCGCGCCCGCCTCCGGCGCCGCGTCGCCCTCGATGCGGAGCGTCTTGAAGCGTTTCGGCGGGTTCGCGCCCCGCGCCGCGAGCGCCTCGGCGCCCACGTTCTCCGTGTCGGTCTTGATGAACCGATCCATCGAGAGGTCCCACGGGGAGAGTTCGCCCGGGTCGTAGTCGACCGCGATGATCACGAGCCCGACCTCCGTCCGCGCCAGGTCGATCGCCGACAGACCGAACGGCGTGGCCCCGGCGGCCAGGAGCGCGTCCCAGACCGTTCGCGCGTCCTGCGGCGCCACGATCACCTCGTACCCGTGCTCCCCGCTGAAGCCGGTCCGGGTGACCGTGGCGGACACGCCGGCCACCGTGGTTGGCTCGGGCCAGAACCGGAAGTACCGCAGCTCGGCGAGGTCGCGTCCCGTGATGCCCTGCAGCGTCGCCTGCGACGTCGGGCCCTGCACGGCGATCATCGCGAGCTCGTCGGTGCGATGCGCAACCGCGGCGTCGAGGCCGGCCGCCGTCTCCCGGAACCAGTCCTCGATCCCGGCGCTGTTGATCATCATCCAGAACCGATCGTCCGCGAACTTGTAGACGTTGCCGTCGTCGATCATCGTCCCGTCCGCGTTCACGAACGCGCCGTAGCGCACCTGCCCCGGCTCCATCCCGGCGAGCGAGTTCGTGAAGCGACGCTGGATCAGGCGCGCCGCGTCGGGGCCGGTGACCTCGTACTTGCACGTCGAGAACAGATCCCAGATGCCGGTGCCCGTCCGGACCGCCTCGTACTCCTGCATCGGATCTGTGCCCTCGTGCATCGTCCAGGGGTACCCGTCCTCCCAGATCGTCTCCGCGCCGTTGGCCTCGTGCCAGTCGTGCAGCGGCGAGCGCTTGTCCTCCGTCATCGGGTGGAACCTCCTTTTCGGGTCGTTGCCGGCCGCGGCTACGCGCGCGGCCGCTCCTTGTTCGGATCGAGGATCGACGCCACGTCGATCGTGCCGCCGATCGCGCCCTCCTCGTCGGTGACCTCCACCGCGGTTCCGGGCTCGGCGGCGTCGCGCTGGAGGATCGCCAGGCCGATCGGCCCGAACCGCGGGCTGCGCGCCGGCGACGTCAGGACGCCGACCTCCCGGCCCTGTCGTGCGACGGTCGCGCCGTAGGCCGGCAACCGTTCGCCCTCGAGGCGCACGGTCCGGAACCGGTTCGGTGGATCGCCCGCGATCATCGAGAGCGCCTCCGTGCCCATGTTCAACTCGTGCAGCGCGACGAAGCGATCCAGGCCCAGGTCGTACGGCGTGCGCTGGTGCGGCTCGTAGTCGTAGTCCGTCACGATCATGCCGACCTCGACGCGGATCGGCTCGATCACGTCCGCGCCGTACGGCGTCGCGCCCGCGCCGCGCACCGCCTCCCAGAGCGCGGGGGCATGCTCGGGCCGCAGGAAGGCCTCGAACCCGAGCTCCCCGCTGAACCCCGTCCGCGACAACCATACCGGCACCCCGCCGACCCGGACGGGATCGGGGAGGAAGCGGAAGTACCGCAGCGTATCCAGCTCCGCGTCGGTGATCGATCGCAGCAGATCGCGACTCTCCGGGCCCTGGATCTGCATGCTCGGGAGGTCCGGCGCGATGTAGGAGATCCGCACGTCCAGACCCTTCGTCGCGGCCGAAAAGTACTCCTCGCGCTCGTTCGAGTTCGTGCAGACCCACAGGTGGTCCTCGAACCGGAACACCGTGCCGTCGTCGACGACGAGGCCCTCCTCGTCGACGAACGCGCCGTAGCGCACCTGGCCGGGCGTCATGCCCAGGATGTCGTTCGTGTGGATCCGCTGCGCGGCCTCGAACGCGTCGGGCCCGGAGAACTCCCACTTGTTGAGCGGCGAGAGATCCCACATGCCGACGCCCTCGCGGATCGCCCGGTACTCGGCGTCCACGTCGCCGAAGTTCGTGACCCAGAGCCAGCCGGCCTCGTCGGTGAAGCCGGCGGCCGTCCGGGACGTGATCGGATGGAACGCGGTCTCCCTGGCCATGAGGCGACGTTGTACCGCACGGCTGAACCGCGGTTCAAGTCCCGGTCCCGTCGGGGCCCTCACCGGGCGACCGAGACGAGGTCCCGAACGCTCGGGTCCGCCATCCCCGGCAGCTTCGAAACGAGGACCAACAAGAGCTGCGCGGTGACGAGCGCGTCGTCGAGGGCGTCGTGCGGCGAGGCCACCGGCACCCCGTAACGGCGAGCGACCGTGTGCAGGGCGAACCCCTGCCGGTGCCGGACGTCGGCCGGTTCGCCGGCCGCCGCGATCGCGAGGTTGCGCACGTCGATCGTCCGACGACGCCAGGCCCGGAGGCTCCCGCCGAACGTCCGGGCGAGGAAGTGCACCTCGACGTCGGCGAACCACACCAGGAGGTACCGCCGCGCCAGGAGGTCGCGCAATCGCTCGCGCGCGTCCTCGATCGGCGGCGCTTCCTGCAGATCGGCCGGACGCAGCAGGTGCACGGTCTGCGAGCGGCGCGAGGGCGGGGTCGCCGGACGCACCAGCTGGTGCACGGCGCCGCCCAGGATGGCCCGTCCGTGGAGCACCGGCACCACCCCGAACGACACGATGTGGTCCTGCGCGTAGTCGAGGCCCGTCGTCTCGAAGTCGAGCGCCGCGTACGCGGCCTCCGCCCACCGTGTCCCACGCCGGGGGCGGGGCGGCGCGGCCGGCATGTCGCTCACGGCCGGTCGTCCCGGCACCGGATCGTCTCGCGCTCCGTCACGATCGTGTCCACGCGGAGGTCGGCGTGCCCGGCGGGCAGATCATCCTCGAGCACCTGGAGGGCGAACGCGACGCCGATGCGATGCGCGTCCTCGCGCGTCAGCGGGAAGAACGCGTCGTAGAACCCGCCGCCGTAGCCGACCCTGCCGCCGTGCCGGTCGAAGGCGACCGACGGCGTGCAGATCACGTCGAGGTCCTCCGGCGGGATGACGGCGCCGTC
>Ga0335084_10007654_pt1 | contig 10740 bp, 9 predicted proteins | sample Lox_Sample_44_FD_206721 | JGI IMG/M metagenome (GOLD analysis project Ga0335084, IMG submission 206721) | Soil microbial communities from Loxahatchee National Wildlife Refuge, Florida, United States - Lox_Sample_4.4 | ecosystem: Environmental > Terrestrial > Soil > Wetlands | place: USA: Florida...
CCAATTCATCTGTCGCAGTTTCGAGCTCGCCGTCCGGCACGCATTCGGTTGCGATTCCCCATTCGCAGGCCTGCCTGCCACTGATACGTTTGGAACGCATCACAATGTCCTTGGTGCGTGTGATCCCTATAATCTTCTGCAGCCGCGCCGAGCCGCCGGAGCCCGGAATCTGACCGAGCTTCTGTTCCGGCAAGGCGTAAAAACAGGCCTCTGAAGCAACTCGAAAATCACAGGCAAGGGAAATCTCGAAGCCGACACCAAAACAATAGCCGCGATTGGCCGCAATAACCGGCTTACTGCACCGCGCCGGCGCTGCGATGTTCCAGGCGAGCTTTGAAACATGCTCCGGCGTCGCTTCCATAAAACCCTTGATGTTGCCGCCGCTCGAAAAATGCTCGCCGACTGCGCGCAGCACGATAACACGTACGTGGTTGTCCTCATCGAGCGCCTCGAAACTTAGCCGCAACTGATCGCGCTGTGGCATCGTGATGATGTTGAACGGCGGCCGGTCGAGGATAATATCGGCACGCTCTTGACCGACATCGATTTCCACACGGAAGCCATCGAGTGTGGCGAGGCGCGGGTCGGGTGAAGTTATGGTCGTCATGCTACGGCTCCGTTATCGGGCGGGCAGGAGGGCGCGTCTTCGGGCTCGTACTCGCCGGCCACGAGCTTTCGGCGGAGGAGCTTGCCCACGGGCGACTTAGGTATATCGCGCACGAACAAATAACGGCGCGGACGCTTGAATTTTGCGAGGCCGGATGTCTGGCAAAACAGATCGAGCTCATCCTCCTTGACGGCCTTGCGGCGCTTAACGAAAGCGGCGATCACCTTGCCCCAGCGCTCGTCCGGAAGGCCGACAACAGCAACTTCCGATATAGCCGGATGGAGTGATAAACAGCTTTCGATTTCGACCGGTGAGACGTTCTCGCCGCCGCTGATGATCATGTCATCAACGCGACCCGTAACGAACAAATCGCCATCCGGGTCGAAATAGCCGGTGTCGCCGGTGAAATACCACCCATTGCGAATGGCCTTTGCGTCGGCTTCCGGACGACGCCAATAGCCTTCGAATGCCTCGTCGCTCAGGAGCTGCGCGATCACCTCGCCTTCCTCTCCAGCGGCGGCAATCTCGTCAGGCGAAGTGGTACCAAGCTTCACGACGCGCACACGCTGATTTACCCCGGCGCGTCCGGCAGAGCCAGGCTTTGCCGGCGCGTTCTGGTCGATAGTGAAGGTGTAGATTTCCGATGAGCCATAGTGATTCACGAACAGCTCAGGTTTGAATGCTGCTTGCAGCTCTTTGAGCAGGCCGTCGGTCATCGGCGCGCCTGCAAAGCCGAGCTTGCGCACCGAGCGTACATCGGCCGCGGCAAAACGCTCGTGATGAATGAGATCGTGGTAGAGCGTAGGCACCAGATAGAGATTGCTGATTTTTTCGGCTGCAATCAGCGCCAGTGCCTTCTGCACGTTGAAGCGTGGCAGGCAGACGAATGTGCCGCCAATCAGGGACATTGCCAAAAGCGAGCGCACACCCATGGTGTGGTACAGTGGCATGACCCCAAGCGTACGTTCGCCATTGGCGTACATGTTTTGCGCGACATGCGCGACGGCTGCCGCGCGTTCGGCGCCGTGGCGGCGCGGCACGCCCTTCGGCTGCGCAGTGGTGCCCGACGTGTAGAGCATGATGGACCAGGCATCGGCCGTTACGTGCGGTGCCGCATCGTGCGCCTCGCGCTCCACGAGCGCGGTCCAGGCGCTTTCGCCGGATTTCGGCGCGTCGAGTGCAATCCGCGCACGGTTCTGTGCCTTCGCCGATTGTGCGACGCTTGTCGCCGCAATGGCATCATAGACTATTGCTTTTGCGTCCGAATTTTCCACCAGGAAATCGAGTTCGGTGGCGGTCACGCGCCAGTTCACGGGGGTGAGAATGATACCGGCGAACTGGCATGCCCAATGCAAAGTCGCGGCCTGCCAACGGTTCGGCAGCACCGTGAGCAAATGATCGCCGCTTCCGAGCCCGAGGGTAGAGAGTGCGTCCACGACCGAAGAAATCCGCCGATACCAATCGGAGTAGGTCAAGCGCACTTCGTCATCGACAATCGCCAGCGCGCGCGGGTCGCGTTCGACGCTGGCGAGGAAGCTGGTGCCGAGATCAAGCATGCGCAGACGTCTCGCGGAGTTTCCCGGCGGCTTCGAGAGCCGCCGCCAGGATTGGAGCGTAGCCGGTGCAGCGGCATAAATGTCCGCCGAGAAAATCGCGTAACTCGGCTTCGGCCGGATCGGGGTGATGCCGCAGATAATAATCGAGCGACATCAAGATGCCGGCGGTGCAAAAGCCGCATTGCAGCGCATGATTCCGCCGAAAAGCCTCCTGTAATACAGACAGCCGGCCGGGCGCCGGCGCCAGGCCCTCGACGGTGCGAATTTTGGCGCCGTCGGCCTGCACCGCCAGCGTAAGACAGGCGCGCGCCGGTACGCCGTCGATCTCGACGGTGCAGGCGCCGCAAACGCCATGCTCGCAGCCGACATGCGTGCCGGTCATGCCGAGGTCGTGGCGCAGGAAGTCGGTGAGCAGCATGCGCGGCTCGGCGTCACCCTCGACCGCGCGGCCGTTGAGCTCGAAACGGACACGGTGGCGCGCGTCGGCGCTCAGACGCGGCATCGGCGGGCCTCCTCGATGGTCGCGCGACCGAGCCGGCGTACCAATGCGCGGCGATAGTCGGCAGTGGCATGCAAATCATCACGCGGCTCGAGCTCGCCGGCAAATTCATCAAGCGCGTCGTCGAGTGCGTCGCCGCCGATGTCAGGAAAATCACGCGCGGTGGGGACATCGGCAACGCCGCCGATCGCAAGCCGCACTCCGTCCGCGCGCGCGACGGCGGCGCAGGCGACGATGGCGAAGTCGCCGTGGCGGCGCGCAAACTCGCGGAACGCGTAGCCATGGCCAGCCGCGCGGCAGGGGATGTCGATCGCCTCGATCAGTTCGTTGTCGCTGCGTGCGGTTGACAGCAGGCCGGTGAAAAACTCTTCCGCTGGGACGCGCCGCCGCTCTCGCTGCGACGACAGTTCGACGCCGCCCTTTAGCGCGAGCAGCGCCAGCGGGATCTCTGCGCTCGGATCGGCGTGCGCGACCGAACCGCAAACCGTGCCACGGCTGCGAGTCTGCGCGTGGCCGACCCAGGGCAGGGCGGCGGCGAGTAGCGGCTGGCGCTCGGCCAGTTCGGGCCAGGCTAGGAGCGCCGCCTGCCGCACGCCTGCGCCCACGCGGATGGCGTTGCCTTTGACCACGATCTTCGCCAACTCGCTCAGATGCATGATGTCGACCAATACGGCAGGACGTGCCATCCGCATGGACAGCATCGGCACGAGGCTCTGCCCGCCAGCAATGATGCGCGCGTCGTCACCGTCTTTGGCAAGCGCAGCGTGCGCTTCGGCGAGCGATCCGGTCCGGATATAGTCGATACGCGCAGGCTTCATTTGCGCCTCATGGACTTTTCGCCGGCGTGAATATGCGCGGCGAGCTTTGCCGGCGTCATCGGCAGGTCGATCGAGGCAAGCCCGAGTGCGTCGGCGACGGCATTGGCGAGGCACACCGGCGTGCTCATGCAATTGCCTTCGCCGACGCCCTTGGCGCCGAGCGGCGTGTAAGGCGAAGGCGTCTCGATATGCAGGATCAGCGGCGTCGGCACTTCCGTAGTCGTCGGCAGCAGGTAGTCGGCGAACGTACCGCTCAGGAAGGCGCCATCCGGCGAGTAGGCATATTCCTCATAAAGTGCGGCACCGAGCGCCTGCGCAAAACCGCCGGTGATCTGCCCTGCGACCATGCCCGGATGCAGAACGCGGCCGCAGTCGTGCATGGTCACGTATTTGTCGATGCGCACGGCACCGGTCACGCGATCGATCTCGACGCCGCAGAAATCGAAAATGAAACCGTGGCAAAGCGATGAATTGATCTCGTCCTTCTCGGTTGGCGGAGTGAGTTCGGGCGGCGTCCAGAACACGGTCTCGCGCAGCGCCTGGTTTTCCTCTGCGACCAGGCCAGGTGACCAGTGGCTGGCGGCGGCCAGCCTCGAAAACGGAATGGCGTTATCGGGATTGTCGCGCGCGCGCGCCCGTCCACCGGTGATTTCGACGTCTTGCGCCGCGACGTTAAGCTGGGACGCGGCCGCACGTGCAAGCTTCGCCTTGATCTTTTCAGCCGCGAGATGGGCGGCGCCGCCGACTGCGGCGGCGAAGCGGCTTGAATAGTTGCCGGACGCGATCGACCAGGCGTCTTTTGCGGTGTCGAGCTCGGCGGCGACGCGGATGTCGGATGGCTTGAGGCCGAGTGCGTCGGCGACGATCTGCGCCAGCACCGTGCGATGGCCCTGGCCCTGCGGCACCGAGGCGACATGAACCGAAACGCCACCGAGTGGATCGAGCGAGACGGTTGCGGTTGCCTGGGCGCCGTTCTTCGGGCCCGCCTTGCGGCGTTCTTCCGGCGTGAGCACGGTGGTGATGTAGCCCATGTTGGAGACGCTGGGCTCGACCGCGGCGGTCAGGCCGATGCCGTAGATGCGTCCTTGCGCGCGCGCTGCCTTCTGCCGCTCGCGCAGCTGCGCAAAATCGCCTTGCGCCAGCGCAGTTTCCAGCGCTTTCGCATAGTCGCCGGAATCGAGCGTGGCACCGGTAGCCGTGCGGTAGGGAAAGGCGTCGGACGGCACCAGGTTTTTGCGGATCACATCGAGCGGATCGAGCTCGAGCTCGACCGCGACACGCTGCATCAGCCGCTCGAGCGCATAATACATCTGCGGCCCGCCAAAACCGCGGTTGAGCCCGGTCGGCGTCTTGTTGGTAAGTACGACACGGTTGCGCACCGAAACATGGCGGATGTCGTAGGCGCCGGTGAGGTTTCCGTGCATGCGGTAGAGCGTCGCCGGCTCGGGGGCACGGATGTATGCACCGACGTCTTCAAGCTGGTCCCATGCCAGCGCCTGCACGCGCCCACTGGCATCGACCGCCGCCTTGAGCGTGGTGATGCGGTTGGTGGCCGATACGGACGCGGCGAGATGTTCGAGCCGGTCCTCGATCCATTTTACGGGGCGGCCGGCAACGCGCGCGGCGACGCCCATCAGCACGATGTACGGAAATACTCCCTGCTTGACGCCGAAGCTGCCGCCTGAGTCCGGCGGCGTGCGCAGACGCAGGCGGTTACCCGGCACTTTCAGCGCACGCGCCATGACGGCGTGCAGGCTGAACGGCCCCATGAAGTTGGCGAGCACGTCGTAGGCGTCTTCGCCCGCGTCGTATTCGGCGACGAGGCCGTACGTTTCGATCGGCGTGCAGGAATTGCGCGGATAGTGGATCGTTACCGACACGCGATGGGCGGCTTGCGCGAAGACGCGCTCGGGATCGCCATAGCGAAACGAGCGTTCGCTGGCGATGTTCGAGCCGAGGCCCTCGTGCAGCGCCGGCTGCTTCGGATCGGCCGCGGCGAGGGGATCGACGACGGCAGGCAGCGGCTCATAATCGACCTCGATCAGTTCCAATGCATCTTCGGCGAGGTAGCGGTTGGCGCCCAGCACCACTGCGACCGGCTCGCCGGCATAGCGCACGCGATCGACGGCAATCGGCCAGCATTCAATCGGCGCCTTCACGCCGGCGACGAGGCTCGCCGACAGCGCGGTGACCTCGGTCCCGGTGATGACGGCTGCGACGCCCGGTGCCTTGCGCGCCGCCGCGGCGTCGATGGCGCGGATTTTCGCATGCGCGTGAGGCGAGCGAAGAATTGCGGCGTGCAGCGTGCCGGGACGTACGCCGAGGTCGTCGATGAAACGACCGCGCCCGGTGAGCAGTGGGCCGTCTTCGACACGCTCAACCGACTGGCCGCACCAGCTTGTCGCTACACTATTCATCCGCGAAGCTTCCTGACCGCTATTCCCGCGCAAATCGCCGATTTGCGCAAGCAGGCGCCTTGCATGCCGGAAAGCGTGAAAACGGCGCCCACGAGCGGGGCGCCGTCTTGCGCGTGTTACTGCATCGGCCGTCTACTTGGCGATGTTGACGTACTTTCCGTTGACCACCTTGAGGATGGCGGTGATGCCGGTGCCGTCGCGCACCGCATCCATGGTAATCGGTCCGGCAACACCCGGGAAGTCCTTGAGCGTGCCGAGGCACTGACGGATCTTGTCGCGGTCGCTTTCGAGATCTTCCGGCTTGTTGGTGATGCCCGCCTTCTCGAAGCAGTACTTGAACGAGTAGACGATGTCGTAAGAACGCGGACCACTGTAGGGCGGCAAATGGCCCTGCAGCCGCGGCTTGATCTTCTTGACGTAGGCCTGGACCTCCGGGCGTGGATCGTCAAGCCAGGCGGCGGTCGACATATAGGTTCCTTCCGCTGCCTTGCCGGCGATCTCGATGTAGCCCGGCGCACCGGCGCAGGCGCCGCCGATGATCGGAACCTTCAAACCTTGCTTCGCCATCTCTTTGGCGATCGCCGCGGCGTTCTGGTAGCAGGCGCCGAGAGCAATGCCTTCCGCGCCCAGCGATTTCGCCTTCGTGACCTGCGCCGAATAGTCAGTGTCCTTTGTACGGTAAGTCAGGCTGTCAAGAATCTCGACGCCGTGATCCTTCAGGAGCTTCGGCAGCACGGCGGCGCCTTCGCCCTTGGAGACCGCGTCTTCGGCATCATAAATGATGACGACTTTCTTGATCTTGTATTCCTTGAGCCAGGCGTCCACGACCGGCGTGAGCTGCTTGTCACTGGTCAGGGTGTTGCGGAACGCCCACTTGCTCATAGCCGACAGGCCGGGTTTCGCCGAGCAGTAGGAATCGATCGCGGTCTTGAAGCGCGCGTCGAGTTGCGGCGCAATGGTCTCGAACGGCCCGCTGAAGCAAGGGCCGACGACGGCGAGCACCTTGTCGCGGTCGACCAGGCGGTTCATCGCGTTGAGCGCCTCTGATTCAAGTGTCTGGTCGTCGTAGCAAATCATCTCGATCGGCAGGCCGCCGATGCCGCCTTTGGCGTTTATCTCTTCGACGGCGAGGTCGATCGAGGGCTTCGCCCCCTGGCCCCACTCGGCGCCCTTGCCGGTCAGCGGCACAAGGCAGCCGATCTTGACATTGCGGCCGGCCAGCTTGGCGTCGGCATGATGCACCGGCAGCGCCGCGAGCATCATCGCCGCGCCGGCCAGTGACATCAGCAGTCTTACAAGACGTTTCATCACATTACCCTCCCATTAGTTGCTTGATCGATTTCGCCTTCTCGTCCGATCGCGCAGCGCCCCGCGAATTCTTGTTTTGGAATATCCTATCCCGACGGCCGGAAAATGATACCCCGCGTAACATTGCGTATTTCATGCGGCGCTCTGCCCAAGATATGTGTGCTGGACCTCAGGCATGTTCAAAAGCTCCTGGCCCGTGCCGCTGAGCGCAATGCGCCCGCGCTCCATGACGTAGGCGTGGTCGGCGACCTGGAGGGCCTTGCGCGCGTTCTGTTCGACCAGAAGGATGGTTTTGCCTTCGGCTTTGAGTTCCCGCAGCGTCTGGAAAATCAGCGTGATGAACCGGGGAGCAAGCCCCAGGGAAGGCTCGTCGAGCAGAAGCAGGCGCGGACGCGCCACCAGCGCGCGGCCGATCGCCAGCATCTGCTGCTCGCCGCCGCTCAGCGTCGCGGCGATCTGATCGCGCCGCTCTGAGAGGGCCGGGAAACGGCCGAACACCACGTCAATGTCGCGATCAATGTCCTTATCGTGGCGCACGTAAGCGCCCATGTGCAGGTTGTCGATCACCGTCATGCGTTTGAGGATGGCGCGGCCTTCCGGCACGTGGCTCATGCCGCGGCCGGCGATCCTGTGCGCCGGCATACGCCCAATGTTCTGACCTTCGAACTCGATCGTTCCGGCGCTCGGGCGGACCAACCCGGAAATGGTCTTCAGCAACGTGGTCTTGCCGGCGCCGTTCGCTCCGATCAGCGTCACGATCTGTCCCTCCTCCACGGCAATGCTCACATCGTGCAAGACCTCTATCTTGCCGTAGCCCGCGCGCAGGCCCTGGACGAAAAGCAGCGTCATAATTTTGCGTCCTCGCCGAGGTAGGCTTCGATCACTTTCGGATCGTTCTGGATATCCTGCGGCACGCCGTCGGCGATCTTGGTGCCAAAATTGAGCACAGTGACGCGGTCGGAAATGCCCATGACGAGCCGCATGTCATGCTCGACCAGGATAATGGTGATGCCGCGATCACGGACGCGCGTGATGACTTCGTCGAGCTCCTCGGTCTCGTGCGGGTTCATGCCGGCGGCCGGCTCGTCGAGTAGCAGCAGCCGTGGCCGCGTCGCGAGCGCGCGGGCGAGTTCAAGCCGGCGTTGATCGCCGTAGGAGAGGTCGGACGACTTGGCCGCGTGCTGGTTCGCGAGCCCAAGGAAATCCAGCAATTCCATCGCGTTCGCGCGCATCTTGCGCTCTTCTTCAGCCTCGCCGAAGGGCCGCTGCAACAAGACGTCCACCAGCGCGCCGGTGACTGACGGATAAAAGCGGCAGTGCTCGCCCACCATGATTGTTTCAAGCACGGTAAGATGCGGGAACAGGCGGATATTCTGGAACGTGCGCGCAATGCCATTGATCGTGCGCTGGGACGGCCGTGCATCATCAACTGGTTGGCCTTCGAACACGATGCGTCCGGAATCGGCGCGCAACACACCGGTGATGAGATTGAAGAACGTCGTCTTGCCGGCGCCGTTAGGGCCGATCAGTGCGTGGATGTGACCGCTGACGACATCCATGTTCAATTCATTGAGCGCGTAAAAACCGCCGAACCGCTTGGTCAGGCCGTCGATCGAAAGACTGATGGTGCGCGCATCAGGCACGGCCGCTTTTCCAGCGCGCAAAAGAGGCCCACCGCATGGAGTCGCGCGTAAGCAAACCGTCCGGCCGCATGATCATCATTGCGATCAGGATGATGCCATAGGCGATCAGCCGTTTCGCATTTTCGAAGTCGAGGAACCCATGCAGGAAATCGTACACGCGGTTCACGGGGAACGAGTCGGTCCACTCGACCGGCACCAGCTCCAGCCAGTCGCGCAGCGTGCGCAGGAATTCCGGCAGTAGCGTGAGCACAACGGCACCGAGTGCCGGCCCCCAGAACGTGCTGGCGCCGCCGACGACGACGTAGGTCAGGATCTCAACCGCGAGCATGACGTTAAACGTTGTTGAATCGACATAGGTCGTGTGGTGCGCATAAAGCGCACCGGCGAGACCTGCGATCATCGCGCCAATGCCGAACGCCAGCAGTTTAGTGCGCACGACGTCGATGCCCATCACTTCCGCGGCGGTCTCGTCCTGTTCGATCGAATCCATCGCGCGCCCGAGACTGGAGCGTTCGAGTCGCGCGAAAAAGATCATCAGGAGGACGATCAGCGCGACGCACCATTCGAGCGTGCGCGGGTTGAACGGGATGTTGCGGAAACCTTGCGCGCCGCCGGTGTAGTCCCAGCTCAGGATGATGACTTGGACGATCTCGGAAAAGCCGAGTGTAAGCAGCAGCAGATAGACGCCCTTGATGCGTAGCGCGGGAAATCCGACCACGACGCCGATAATGCCGGCAACTGCACCGCCGAACGGCAACGCGACCGCGAAAGGCAAGCCCATCTTCTGGGTCAGGATCGCGGAGGCGTAGGCGCCGACGGCCATGAATCCGGCTTGGCCAAGCGACACCTGCCCCGTCTTGAATGGCGCAAAGAAGCTGTACGCGGCGATGACGTGAATAGCGGCGAAGATCAGGACAGATTGTGTGTAGTTGTCGATGAGACCGGTAAACATGGCTATTTTTGTTCGGCCGTGCGCGTGCCGAATAATCCGGTCGGCCGATAAAGCAGGATGAGTATGAGGATTAGGAACGAGAAGAAGTCGCGCTCGGTGGTGCCGATATAGGCCGCCGACAGAATCTCGATCATGCCGAGCAACAGGCCGGCAATCATCGCGCCCGGCACGTTGCCGAGGCCTCCGAGCAGCATCACAATCAGACCTTTCACCGCGGCGCCGAGGCCCATGAACGGGGACACGCTGCTGTTTTTCAGTCCATCAAGCACGCCCGCGATGCCGGCGATGCCAGAGCCGATCACGAACGTGATCAGCACCACGCGGTTGACATTGACACCGAGCAGCGCGGCGGTTTCGTGATTCTCCGCAACCGCGCGCATGGCGCGTCCGAGCTTCGTGCGCTCGATGAACAACCAGAGCGCGACCATCAATGCGATCGCGATTCCCAGGATGAAGAGTTGAACCGAGCTGATGGTGACAGGCCCGATGTGATACAGCGCCTGGTGGATCGTCTCGGGAAACGAGAATTGCTGGCCGCCGAAGACGTAGATGGCGAGATTTTGCAGGACGATGGTGAGGCCGATCGTGCTGATCAGCGGCGCGAGCGGGCGGTCGTTTGGCACCGGACGCACCGTGACGAAAAACGCCAGCGCGCCGAGGATCGCGCAGGCGATCATGGCCCCGATCAGCGCAACATAGATGTCAGTGCCGGCGTACATGACCAGGAACAACCCGACGAAAGCGCCGACCATGAACACTTCGCCGTGCGCGAAATAAAGGAGGTTAAGCACACCGAAGATCAGCGTGTAGCCGATCGCGACCAGCGCGTACGAAGCGCCAAGCATCAGACCGTTGATAAGTTGCTGGTAAAACATCTCGTCCTTTCAGCCCGGCGTCGCGATGCTTCCCGACATTTGCATGGCCTGCATAGTCAATGCGC
>Ga0335084_10007656_pt1 | contig 10740 bp, 8 predicted proteins | sample Lox_Sample_44_FD_206721 | JGI IMG/M metagenome (GOLD analysis project Ga0335084, IMG submission 206721) | Soil microbial communities from Loxahatchee National Wildlife Refuge, Florida, United States - Lox_Sample_4.4 | ecosystem: Environmental > Terrestrial > Soil > Wetlands | place: USA: Florida...
TCCTACGGCCTGCCGATCGGCGCGGTGCCGTCGAAGAACATCCCCGCCCTCGTCGACCGGCTCGCCGAACGCTACGTGCGCGAGCGTCAGGGCGACGAGCGCTTCCAGGCGTTCTGCCAGCGCATCGGCAAGAAGGCGCTGAAGGCCATCCTCGACGAGTTCAGCAAGGTCCCGGCGCACGGCGAGGACGCGAGCTACTATTCCGACTGGGGCGACCCGCGCGAGTTCACCACCGGGGACATGGGCACCGGCGAATGCGCCGGCGAGGTCGTGTCGTTGGCCGAGTTCGACCTCGCGGACGCCGAGCGCGAGGTGTTCGAGGCGCAGCTGCTGCACGAAGCCGGCGACGACCGCGCGGCCGACGAACGCGCCTACCGCGCCATGCTGCACGCCGCCAGGGCGCTGGTGAAGACGCAGCTCCCGGACATCGGCGACGATCCGGCGCGCATCGTGCAGGAATTCCGCACCCGCTTTGCCGACGCCGGACTGTTCGACAAGGAGTTCGCCAGCGGCAAGTTCGCGCAGTACCTGTTCCGGCGCCACGAGGCGAAGGAGCACAGCGTGACGGCGGAGTCGGCGCGCCAGCTCATCGAGGAGGCGTCGCTGTTCGTCGAGGCCGGGCACGCCTGCCATCTGCGGCTCGCGCAGCAGAAGGCGCCGGCGGCGGCCGCCGCGTCGCAGATCGTCAGCCTGGAGAGCCTCGCCTAGATGGGGGCACTCGAGGAGCTGCAGCGCATCGGGTGCAAGCTGTTCGCCGCCGACGGCACCTCGGTGCGGCTGCGCGAGCTCGTCCCGGTCTTCCATCGCTGGATCCAATCGCAGGCGGTGCGCGACCACCTGCTGATCGACGTCGCCGACTACGAACACGTACCCGAGGGTCCCGGCGTTCTGCTCGCCGCCCACCAGGGCAACTTCAGCCTCGACCTCGGGCGCGGCCGCATGGGCCTGGCGTACAATCGCAAGACGACGCAGCCCGGCGGCCTCGCCGAGCGCGTGCGCGCGGCGCTATGCGCGGCGCTCACCGCCTGCCGGCTGCTCGAGGACGATCCCGCCCTGACGGGCCGCCTGCGCTTCCGCGGCGACGAGCTGTACGTCTTCGCCAACGATCGCCTGCACGCCCCGAACAGTGCGGCGACGCTCGCCGGCTTTCAGCCGACGATGGACGCGATCGCCACGGCGCTCTACGCCGCCGGGGGCTACCAGGTGACGGCCGAGCGCGATCCGCGCGAGCGCTTCGGCCTGCGAGTCACGGCGGCGACGCCGCTCAGCGCCCGCCAGCTGCTCGAGCGGCTGGCGTAGGCCGCGGGTCGAAAATCGCCCGCCCCCCACTTCGTGCTTCGACAAGCTCAGCACGAACGGATCGCGACCGGATTTGATCGAGCTTCCCGTTCGCCCTGAGCTCGTCGACGGGCGCCCTGCGCCGCGGCCCTACGCGGCTTCGCGCTCGGGCCGCTCGCACAGCGGCGCGTCGAGAAGCGACTCGCGCAGCGCCTCGGGGCTGAGGCACAGGAACTCGCAGATGTTGACGAACGCGAACGGCCACTCGCGCGCGTCCGACGCCACCCACTGATACGCCTGCCAGAAGAGCCGCTGGCTACGGCGGCGCCGGGCGTAGCGAAAGCTGCGCAGGTCCGAGGCCGCGCACTCGAGCACGGCGGCGGCCAACTCGCGCTCGGGGCTGTGGCCCTCGCCGGACCAGATTTCCCGAAACTGCGCCGGATGCAGGATGGTGTGCGGCAGATGGTCTTCGGCGAACCCGAACACCCGGGGCCCATCGATGGCGCGGGGCGAAGCGGCGCGTGTCATCATTCGATCTCCTCTGTCGACGCTGCCAGCCGGGTGGGCCGCCGGCCCTTTGAAATGGGGCCCGCGGCGCGACACAGCGGCAGCCGATGGCGGCTCTCTCGAACGACGAGGGTAAGGAAATACCGGGCCAACGCGGCAGAGGGCCGAAACGTGGGCTCGGTGGACCACAGCCGCGCCGATTGGGAAAAAGTTACACGCGCGGGTGCCGGAAGATCTTACACGCCGGTCGCCGCAGCGAGCTGCGGCTCCAGCGGCAGGGTCAGGGTGAACGTCGTGCCGGCGTCGCGCGCCGTCTGCACCTCGATCGTCCCCCCGTGCGCCTGCACCACCGAGCGGGCGACGTAGAGGCCGACGCCGGTGCCGCCGTTCTTGGTGGTGAAGTGCATCTCGTAGATCGCGCCGCGCAGGTCGGCCGGGATGCCGGGCCCGTTGTCCTGCACGGTGATGCGGGCGCTGCCGTTGCGGCGCTCGAGCGCCATGGTGAGGGCCCCGCCGTCGGGCATGGCCTCGAGCGCGTTGATCAAGATGTTCAACATGGCCTGCTTGAGGCGGTCGGCGTTGCCGATCAGGGTGACCGGCTGCTCCGGCAGATGGGTGGTCAAGCTGACGCGCTGGCGCTTGGCCTGGGGCGCCAGCAACGCGTCGAGGTCGTGCAGCACGGCGCGCAGGTCGAGCTCGTGCCGGCCCTCGCTCGGCGGTGCGGTATGGCTCAGCAGGGCGCGGACCTGGCGGTCGAGGCGGCGGATCTCGTCGTTCAGCACCGCCATGTACTCGAGCTGCTTCTGGTGCGCGGCGCCGTCGCCGCCGGTGCCCTGCACGCTCAGCTTGAGCAGCTCCAGGGTCATGACCATGGCGTTGAGCGGCGCCTTCAAATCGTGCGCGAACGCGGCGTAGAAGCGGGTCAGGCCGCGCATCTGGATGGCGAGGCCGAGCTCGCGTTGCAGGGCCTCGAGCGACTCGGCACTCTTGACCAGCACCAGGAACCCGTCGCGCGTGTCCTCGCCGAGCTCGTAGAACTCGAGCGTCAGCCGTGGGGCGGCGGCGTCCGGCGGCAGCTCGATCTCGGCGCGGCGGCCGGCCGCGGCGCCGGCGAAGCGGCTGAGCACGTCGTGCAGGCGCGGGAGGAAGCGGTCGTTCCAGCAGTGTGACAGCTCGGCCGGCTCGTGGCTGCCGAGCAGCTCGGCGGCCCGGTTGTTGGCGAAGCCGAGGCGCAGGTCCGACTCGAGCATGAGCATGCCGACGTCGAGGGCCTTGATCAGCGCCCCCATCCGGTGCTGCGCCTGCAGGCGCTCACCGCGCGCCTCGGTGAGCTCGCGGCCGACCTTGCGGGCGACTGCCAGCGCGCGCGCGAACTCGTCGCGCCCCTCGCTCGGCTCGGCCGCATCGCCGCGCACCGCGCCCTCGAGCGCCCGCGCCAGTGCTTCGCTGCGGCGCGAGATCTGCACGTGCAGGAGCACGCCGGCGGCGACGACCGCCACCAGCCCGGCCAGGGCGACCAGCACCAGGCTGTGGGTCGCCTGCGAGTACAGCTGGGCGATCCGCTCGCTGCGCATCTCCAGGCGCAGATAGCCGGCGATCTCCTGGTCGCCCTTGAGGGGCACCAGCATGTAGAACGTGCCGCCGCCGAACAGGCCGCTGGTGCGCGCCATGCGAATCCCGTAATCGCTGCCGAAAATGGCATCGGGGATGGCGAGCTGGCGGCCGAGCTCGACGTTGTCGCCGGCGACGACCTTGCCGCTCCGGTCGACCACCGCCAGCGCGGTGAGGATCCCGGAATGCTGGGTGACGTCGCCGACGATCTGCTCGAGGCGGGCGCGCGTCGCATCATCGGCGCGCTGCAGCTGCTCGACGGCCGAATCGGCCAGCGCGCGGGCGATCTCGTCGCCGACCAACTGCGCGGTGCTCTCGGCCATGTTGTCGGCCACGGCTTGCAGCTGGCCCGCCATCCACCACGCCACGCCCCCGACCACCACCAGATAGATGGCGAGGAACGCCAGCATGCTCTTCAGTGCCAGACGCATGGGATGAACGGCGCACGAAGACCGGCGACCGAGCGCGGTCCGACAAGCCCAGCACAACCCGCGGCCCGCCCGTGGCCGCCGGTGCCGGTCGTCAGCCCGCCCCGATCACGGGTCGGGTTTCTCTTCTTCTTTGTAGACTGCCAGACGATTGTACAAGGTCTTCAAGCTTACGCCGAGCACCTCGGCGGTCTTCTGCTTGTTGCCGTCGCAGGCGTCGAGGGTCGCCAGGATCAGGCGTTGCTCGACCTCGGCCACCGAGCTCCCCACCTGCACGGTCAGGGTCGTACCCAGCGCCGCGGGCCCGTGAGCCGGCGCCGGGCCGCGGCTCGCCGCCCCCGCGGTGACCTCCGCCGGCAGGCAGGCCGGGCCGATCTCGTCCTCGGCGAGGATGTGCGCGCGGTGCACCAGGTTCTTCAGCTCGCGCACGTTGCCGGGCCATCCGTAGCGCATCAGCGCCGCACGGGCCGCGCCGCTCCACTGCTTGTGCGTCCCCTGCCCCGCGTTCAGCTGGGCGAGGAAGTGCTCCGCCAACAGGACGACGTCCTCGCCCCGCTCGCGCAGCGGCGGCAGCGCGATCGGAAACACATTGAGGCGGTACCACAGGTCTTCCCGCAGCCGCCCGTCCTGGACCGCCTGCTCGGGCACCCGGTTGGTCGCGGCCAGCACGCGCACGTCGACCGCGACCGCCTTCTCACCGCCCACCCGCATCACCGCGCCGGTCTCCAGCACGCGCAGCAGCTTCACCTGCAGCTCCAACGGCATCTCGGTCACCTCGTCGAGGAGCAGCGTCCCCTGCGAGGCCTGCTCGAACACGCCGCGGTGCAGCCGCTCCGCACCGGTGAAGCTGCCCTTCTCGTGCCCGAACAGCGTGCTCTCGATCAGGTTCGGAGAGACCGCCCCGCAGTTCACGGGGACGAACGGATGCTTGCGCCGGCGGCTCAGCTCGTGCACCGCCTGCGCCACGACCTCCTTGCCGGTGCCGCTCTCGCCGGAGATGTAGACGGTGGCGTCGGTCGGGGCGACGCGCGCGATCAGATCGTACACGGCGCCCATCGCCGCCGAGGCGCCGACCAGCGGCCCGAAGCGGCCGAACTTGCGCAGCTCGCCGCGCAGGGCGCCGATCTCGGCGTGCAGCTCGCAGGTCCGCGCGACATTGGTGAGAATGGCCTTCAACCGGGCCAGGTCGACCGGCTTGGTGAGATAGTCGGTGGCACCGCGGCGCAGGGCTTGGACGGCGGTCTCGACGCTCGCGTGGGCGGTGATCAGCACGACCTGCGCCCCCTGGCTGGCGGCGGCGTCCACCAGCTCCAGCCCATTGCCGTCCGGCAGCAGCAGGTCGGTCAGGACGACGTCCGGCACGCCGGTCTCGAGCGCCGCCCGCGCCGCCCGCAGGCTCGCGACGCCTCGGGTCGAGAAGCCCTCGCGCTCGACCAGCTCGGTCAGGGCCGCAAGGGAGCTGCGGTCGTCCTCGACCACGAGCGCAAGCGGCATAGCAGGTAGTTAACCGTCTCCAGCGCATCGTGACAAGGGAGAGGGTGGCGCTAGCCCGGTGAGGTGAGCGCGTGCACCATGCGCAGGAGGGCGCCGACGTCGATCGGTTTGGGCAGGAAGGCATCGAACCCCGCCCCGCGCGCGCGCTCGCTGTTCTCGGTGCTGCTGACCGCGATCGCCGGCGTGCGGCGGCCGTGGCCGAATTCGCGATCCCGAATGCTGCGCAGGAGCACGCAGCCGTCGCTGTCCGGCAGCCCGACGTCGCTCACCACGATCGACGGCCGGGTGCGCTCGTAGCACGACAGCGCCTCGCGCGCCGATTCCGCGCTCAACACGCGGGCCCCGTAGTACGCGAAGATGATCTCGAGCGCCTGGCGGCTGACGTGGTCATCCTCGACCACCAGCACGGTGAGGCGATCGAGCGCACCGAGCGGGAAGTCGTCCGTCCCGTCGTCCGACGGCTCGCCCGGGATACCGGCCCCGCCGGTGACCCGGCCGACCAGCGGCGTCGTCCCATGCGCGCCCTCGGGAGCCCCCGAGCGGCTGTCGGGGCTCATCTGGACTCCTGGCCCTCCGTCACCGCGCGCGCGACCGTGTCGAGCAGCTCGTCGGGCGCCACCGGCTTGCCGAGCACGGCGAAGACGACGCTGCGCAGCGCGTCCACCGTCGGGCTCAGGAGGTCGGCGGCGGTCACCACGATGATCGTGGCGTCGGGCTGCAGCCCGCGCAGGACGTGGATCCAGGTGCGCCCGCCGCCCGGCATGACCAGGTCGGTGATGATGACCTCGAACGCGCGCTCGGCGAGTACCCGCGTCGCCTCCTCGACGCCGGCGGCCACCGAGGCGGTGTATCCCCCGCCGGTGAGGAGGAACTCCATCGACTCGCGCACGGCGCGGTCGTCGTCCACGATCAGCACCGCGAGCGGCGACACCGCGCCGGCGCGCGGGACGTCGGCCATCCCGTCGTCGGTGCTGAGCAGCGCCGCAGTCACCGCCGCAGCGTGCATCACCCCACCTCGTCCGGCGCGACCGGAACGGCCCCGGCGCGCCGGCTCGTGCCCCGGGTGGCCTCACGCCATCCGCGTGTCGCTTGGGCGCCAGCAATCTTGCGGCTCGAATACTCGTTCACGGGCTCACATCCACTTCTCTCCACCGTGCGAGGCGCGTGCCAGCTGGCGCGGACCGCGCTGCCACACCTTCGGCCGCGAGCGCACGAAGGCCGGCGCTGTAGTTCCTACCGCCCCGCGTAATTCCTTCCATCTTCGGCGGCTATGCGGCCCGGTTTTCCCGGTACGAGTTGAGGCGGTTGTAGATCGTCTTGAGGCTGACGCCGAGAATGTCCGCGGCCTTCTGCTTGTTGCCGCTGCATGCCGTCAGCGTCGCCATGATCAGCCGCTGCTCGACCGCCGCCACCGAGCTCCCCACCCGCACGGTCAGCGTCGTTCCCAGCGCGGCCGGCTCCACCGCGCGGACTCGTTCGGCCACGGCTGGGACCGCCGCCGCTGCCGCCCCAGCCACGTCCGCCGGCAGATCCCCGACGCCGATCTCCCCGCCGGCCAGGATGTAGGCGCGGCAGACGACGTTCTTCAGCTCGCGCACGTTGCCCGGCCACGCATAGCGCTGCAGGGTCGCCAGCGCGTCGCCGCTCCAGCGCTTCGCGGTCCCCTCGGTCCTGTTCAGCTCGGCGAGGAAGTGCTCCGCCAACAGCGCGACGTCGCCGCTGCGCTCCCGCAACGGGGGCAGAGCGATCGGGAAGACGTTCAGCCGGTACCATAGATCCTGGCGCAGCCGCCCGTCCTGGACGGCGTGCTCGGGCACCCGATTGCTGGCGGCCACCACGCGCACGTCGATCGGGCTCGCCGCCTCACCGCCGACCCGCGTGACCAGCCCGGTCTCGAGGACGCGCAGCAGCTTGACCTGGAGCTCGATCGGCATCTCGGTCACCTCGTCGAGGAACAGCGTGCCTCCGGTCGCCTGCTCGAACACGCCCCGATGCGTCCGCTCCGCACCGGTGAAGCTGCCCTTTTCGTGTCCGAACAGCAGGCTCTCGATCAGCGTCGGCGACACCGCGCCGCAGTTGACCGGCACGAACGCACCCTTGCGGCGGCGGCTGAGCTCGTGCACCGCCTGCGCCACCATCTCCTTGCCGGTACCGCTCTCGCCGACGATACACACCGTGGCGTCGGTCGGTGCCACCCGCGCGATCAGGTCGTAGACCGCCCCCATCGCCGCCGAGGCGCCCACCAGCGGGCCGAAGTGGCCGAGCTTGCGCAGGGCGCCGCGCAGCGAGCCGATCTCCGCCCGCAGGTCGCGCGTGCGCGTCACGTTGGCGAGAATGGCCTTCAACCGCGCCAGGTCGACCGGCTTGGTCAAGTAGTCGGCCGCCCCGCGGCGCAGCGCTTCCACGGCCGTCTCCACGCTGGCGTGACCGGTGATCAGCACCACCGGCACGCTGCCCGCCTCGGCGTCGACCAGCTCGAGCCCGCTGCCGTCCGGCAGCACCAGGTCGGTCAGCACCACGTCGGCGCTGGCGTCGGCGAGATGCTTGTGCCCCTCACCGAGCGTCTTCGCCGTCGTGGCGGCGAACCCCTCGTGCTCGATCAGCTCTGCCAACGCCGCGAGCGAGATCGGGTCGTCATCAACCAGCAATGCGCGCGGCATGCTGCCCTCCTCCAGCATCATGCAACGCGCCCTTCAGCAACCTCGATGCCGCGCTTGCCGCTCTTCATCGCCAGCACTTTCCCGTCCGGCGCCGCGCCGCACGCGGGGAATTCTTACAGGCCGCGTGTAGGAATTGCGGCCCCGGCGCCATAGACGGGCTGGTCGGGGTGCGGATCACTGCACCGGTCTGGTGAGGCGGATGTCATGCACGCGACCGTCGTCGCCGATCCGGATCTCGACCATCTTGCCGGCGTAAGGGGCGACGTCGAAGTCCGCCGGGGCGACATAGGTCTGGTCGTCGCCTGCCACGGTGAAGGTTCGCGCCGCCGCGTTGGTGACCACCATCTCGCCGCGCACGGTCGACCAGCCATGCGTGATCGGATCGATGTGCACCGGCACTTCGGTGACCTGCGTGACGTGCCCGTTGGCCGCCAGCTCGATCTCGACGTTGCGGCCGTCGAGCGTCTCGATCGGGAGATCGGCCGGCGCGACGAACGAGCCGTCGTGGCCGACGAGCCTGAAGCGATGGGCTGTCGGATTGATCACGACCAGCTCGCCGCTGAGCGCGCGCGGACTCTCCACGGCCATCGCGCGGCCGCCTGCTGCGACCGCCGTGGCGATCAGCGCGCATACCAAGAAGGTCCGTATGGTGTTCATCGCTACACCTCCAGGGTTGTGAATGAGCAAGGGGCGCTCCAGGTCCCCGGTCGTGCCACCACGCTCAGCGTTCGCGCTCGGAGCAGTCGAGGCGGGAGACTCTTGCAAATGCCTTGCACCATTTTCACCCCCACGGGATCGACGGCCTGCGGCGCGTCGGTGCGTGCGTGGTGCATCCGCGCGCGCGATGCTCCTTTGAATGACAGAGTCGACGCACCCCTGGATTGCGGAAGTTCCGCCGCTGCGGCACACTTCAACCCGCGCGGCTGCGGTTCGGAACCTCCGAGCGGCGGTCGGTCGGCGCGGCGCGCGAGCACTCGCATGACACGCCAACTCCAACCGGTGGTCCAACCTCCATCCGCGACGGACTCGCAGCTGATCGTGGTCAGCAACCGCCTGCCGATCACCGTGCTCCGCCAAGGTGACCGCGTGGTGGCACGACGCTCCGCCGGTGGGCTGGTCTCCGCGCTCGAACCCGTGCTCGAGCGGCACGGAGGAACGTGGGTCGGCTGGCCGGGCGTGCCGTTGGAAACCATGAGCGAGCTGCCCAGCGCGGACACGCCGTATTCGATCGTTCCGGTGGGGCTCGACCATGCCGAGATCAAGGGCTTCTATCACGGCTTCGCCAACGCGACGCTGTGGCCGCTCTTTCACGGGTTCCCGACTCGCGCACGTTTCGAGCGCGAAGAGTGGAAGGCGTACGCGAAGGCGAATCAGCGATTTGCCGAGACCACAGCGGCGGCGGCGACCGGAGCGAGCCTCGTCTGGGTGCACGACTATCAGCTCATCCTGACGCCCGTGTCGCTGCGCGAGCGCAACCCGAGTGTCCGCGTCGTGTTCTTCCTCCACATCCCCTTCCCTCCCTTCGACATCTTCCGGCTGCTGCCGTGGGACCGCGAGCTATTGCACGGGCTGCTGGCGTGCGACCTGATCGGCTTCCACAGTCAGGGCTACGTCCGCAACTTCCTCGACTGTGTCGAGCGCCTCCTCGGGGTGCGCATGGACCGCGATGCGCAGTTGGTCGAGTACGGTGGACGCACGGTGCGGGTCGGGGCGTTTCCCCTCGGGATCGATTTCGAGCTGTACGAGACCCGCGCCCGCGACGCGCCGCGAGCCGACGTACCGACCGAGCGCATCGTCCTCGGCGTCGACCGCCTCGACTACACCAAGGGCATCCCCGAGCGGATTCGCGCGTTCGAGCGCCTGCTGACGGTGCACCCCGAGCACCGCGAGCGCGTCGTTCTCCTGCAGCTCGCGGTGCCCAGCCGCGGGGCGGTGCTCGAGTACCGCCGATTGAAGCGGCAGATCGACGAGTTGGTGGGTCAGGTCAACGGACGCTTCGGGACCCCCCAATGGGCACCGATCCATTATGTCCATCGCAGCGCGACGCCCGCGCACCTGGTCGCGTTGTATCGCGACGCGGATGTGGCGTTGGTCACGCCCCTTCGCGACGGCATGAACCTGGTCGCCAAGGAATACATCGCCTGCCAGGTCGGCGATCCGGGCGTCCTCGTGCTCTCGCGTTTCGCCGGGGCGAGCGAAACCATGCGCGAAGCCCTCTTGGTCAATCCGTACAACATCGACGCCACGGCGGAGGCGCTTCACCGGGCCCTGGTCATGGAGGAGTCCGAGCGTCGCTCTCGCCTCGCCGCGCTCCGGTGGCGCGAACGGCGCCACAATGTCCACGCCTGGGTCAGCGAATTCCTGGGCGCGGCGAGCGCGACCCGCACCGGCATGCGTCCGCCGACCCCGATCGAGTTCGAGGCCTGGTTCGGCGCGCGCCTGGCGGGCTTTCGGATCGCCCTGTTTCTCGACTACGACGGCACCCTGACGCCGATCGCCGAGCGCCCGAACCGGGCGCGGCTCGCCGCCGGCATGCGGCGAGCCCTGCGCGACTGCGCGCGACGGTCCGACATCGACGTGGCCATCATCAGCGGCCGCGCCCTGGGCGAGCTGCGAGCGCTGGTCAACGAGCCACACCTCACCTATGCCGGCGACCATGGCTTCGAGATCGCGGCGCCGGATCTCCCCCCCTACCGCCACCCGGACCTGGTGCACTTCACAGACAAGCTGGCGGCGCTCGCCGGCGAGCTCGACCCGCTCGC
>Ga0335084_10007657_pt1 | contig 10739 bp, 9 predicted proteins | sample Lox_Sample_44_FD_206721 | JGI IMG/M metagenome (GOLD analysis project Ga0335084, IMG submission 206721) | Soil microbial communities from Loxahatchee National Wildlife Refuge, Florida, United States - Lox_Sample_4.4 | ecosystem: Environmental > Terrestrial > Soil > Wetlands | place: USA: Florida...
CCGCGCGCCTTCAGTCCCAGGATGCGGGCGGGGTTGGTGGAGAGCAGTTCGACCAGGCGCACCAGGGGCACGCGCTTTTCGGCGTGCAGCTTGGTGACGGCCAGGGCCAGCGCGGTCTCCAGGCCGGTGACGCCGAAAGGCGCGTTCTCGAACTCCACCTGCTTCTCGTGGGCGGCATGCGGAGCGTGGTCGGTGGCGATGGCGTCGGCGGCGCCGTCGGCCAGGGCGGAGAGCAGGGCCTCGCGGTCGGCGGCGGAGCGCAGCGGCGGGTTCATCTTGGCGTTGGTGTTGTACTCGCCGACGGCCTCGTCGGTGAGGGTGAAGTGGTGGGGCGTGATCTCGCAGGTGACGCGGGTGCGATTGCGTTTGCCGCGGCGGATGGCCTTGATGGCGGCGGCGGTGGAGACGTGGGCGACGTGCAGGCGGGCGCGCGCCTGGGCGGCGAACTGGACGTCGCGCTCCACGATGGCGGCTTCGGTCTCGGCCGACATCCCGCGCAGGCCCAGGCGGAAGCAGGTGGGGCCGTCGTGCATGGAGCAGCCGGCGGTCAGGCGGGTGTCCTCGGCGTGCTGGATGACCAGCAGGTCGAAGGCGGCGGCGGCCTTCAAGGCCTCGCGCATCAGCAATTCGTCGAGGATGGGCTTGCCGTCGTCGGTGACCGCCACGGCGCCGGCACGCTGCAGGGAGCGGAAGTCGGTGAGGCGCTCCCCTTTGGAGCCCACGGTGGCGGCGGCCACGGGAAGCACGTTGACCACGGCGCCGCGGGCGGAGTCCTGCAGCCAGGCCGTGATCTCCGGGGTGTCGTTCACCGGGGCGGTGTTGGGCATGCAGCAGACCGTGGTGAAGCCGCCGGCGGCGGCGGCGCGGGTACCGGTGGCGATGGTCTCCTTGCGAGCCTGCCCGGGCTCGCGCAGGTGGACGTGGAGATCGATGAAGCCGGGAGCGACGATGAGGCCCTTGGCGTCGAAGGTCTCGTCGGGATGGCAGCGCAGCTTGTTGCGCGGGGCGACCTCGGCGACGCGGCCGTCGCGCAGCAGCACGTCCATCTCGGCGTCCACCTTGGCGGCCGGGTCCACCACCCGCCCGTTGCGGAGGAGCAGCGAAGGGATCTTGCCGGGGCGCTCTTTCATCCCGCCACCCCCAGGCAGTTGGCCAGCACCGCCTTGCGCACGGCCACGCCGTTGTGCACCTGCTCCTCGATGACCGACTGGGGCAGGTCGGCCAATTCGCCGGTGATCTCCATGCCGCGGATGACGGGGCCGGGATGCATGAGGATGGCGTCGCGCTTGGCCAGGCGCAGGCGCTCGGGAGTGAGCTGGTAGCCGGCCACGTAGTCGCCGACGCGCAGCTTGCGTCCAGCCAGGCGCTCCTTCTGGACGCGCAAGGCCATGATGACGTCGGCGCCGCGCAGCGCCTCTTCCACGTGGCGCGTGACGCGCACCCCGGGAGCCAGCGTGGCGGCCACGTCGGGAACCAGTTCCGGCGGGCCGCACAACACCACCTGCGCGCTGAACTTGGAGAGCAGGTGGACGTTGGAGCGAGTGACCCGGCTGTGGTAGATGTCGCCGATGATGGCGATCTTCAGGCTCTTCAGCTCTTTCCTGTGCTTCAGGATGGTGAAGGCGTCGAGCAGGGCCTGGGACGGGTGCTCGTGCATGCCATCGCCGGCGTTGATGACCGGGACCTGGAGATGGCGGGCGAGCAGGTGGGGCGCGCCGGCGGCGGGATGGCGGATGACGATGGCGTCCGAGCCCAGAGCGGCCAGGGTCTTGCCGGTGTCGATCAGCGACTCGCCCTTGGCGATGCTGGAGGCGGTGGCGTGCACCACGCTGGTGGTGGCACCCAGCGCCTTGGCGGCGTACTCGAAGGAGATGCGGGTGCGGGTGGAGGGCTCGTAGAAGAGCAGAGCCACGCGGCGGTCGCGCAGCAGGGGCCGCGCGCCGTTGGCCTGCATGCGCCTGGCCAGGCGCAGAAGGCCCGAAATCTCCTCCGGCTTCATGGTCTCGATGCTGAGCAGGGAGCGCTTCATGGCTCAGCCGCTCCTCTCCATGAGCAGCACCTTCTCCACGTTGTCGACTTCCTTGAGCTGGACTTCGACGTTCTGCTCGTGCGTGGTCTGGACCTTGCGCCCCACGAAGGTGGCCTCGATGGGCAACTCGCGGTGGCCGCGGTCGATGAGCACGCAGAGTTGCACCCGGCGGGGACGGCCGTGGGAGAAGAGCGCGTCCAGCGCGGCGCGGATGGTGCGGCCGGTGTAGAGGACGTCGTCCACTAGGATGATGTCCTTGCCGGCCACGTCGAAGCCGATGGCGCCCTTCTGCACCACCGGCTTGGGCGCGATGGGCGAGAGGTCGTCGCGATAGAGGGCGATGTCGAGGCTGCCCACGGGCACGGTCTTGCGATCGATGCGCTGGACCAGCTTGGCCAGGCGCTCGGCGAGAAAAACGCCGCGACGGCGAATGCCGACCAGCCCCAGGTTCTCCACTCCGTTGTTCTTCTCCACGATCTCGTGGGCCAGGCGCACGAGCGTGCGCTCGATCTCGGAGGCCGACATAAGCTGCGTCTTTTCACGCAGTTGCGGCGGACGCGGTTGCGGCTGCGAACTCACAGATGGGCTCGTTGGACGCAGGCGTTCGGGGGAAATGGCTGCGGTGCAGCATCATACGGGAGGGGTGGCGAACGGGGCAAGACGAACCTGACGGGCGGTGTCCAGAAGGGAAACAGAGAGCCAGGGGTCAGGCGCGGTCGCGCTTGCCAAACAGGGAGGCGCCGAGCGCTCCGCCTGCCGTGCAAAACACGACAAAGGCTATAAAAAACAACAACATACCGACGGTGACGAAGGTGGCAAAGCCCTGCGGCGACATCATCCACTGCACCATGGCCTGGACCTGGGGGTCGGGGTTGCGGGCGGCGGACTGCTCCAGCGCCTGCCGCAGTTCCGCGCGGATGCGGGCACCCATGTGGAGAACCACCACCTCCACGAACAGGCGGACGGCGGTCAGAGCGGCGAAGAGGAAGAATCCCAGCACGCCCGCCGCTGCGCCCAGGCGCGCGCCCATGCCGGAGGTGACGTCGGCCCTGGAACGGCGGCGATAGAAGGAGACAGCCAGAGCGCCGCCGCCCAGCATCCACAGGCAGCAGCCCAGGCTGACCACGGGAACCAGGGAGGCCAGAGCGGCCGCCAGGCCGCCGACGGCAGCCGCCGCCAGGCCCAGGTGCCAGTCCACGGCAGTGGGCGCGGAGGGCAGAGGCACCGGCTGGGCCGGAGGCTGGATGTTCTCCGGAGTGCCGGGCGGAAGCGACGGCCCGGCGGGCGGGAGCGAGGAGGGAGCGGGAGCTACGCGAATCTGCGGCGCACCGCAGTTCTGGCAGAAGGGGACGCCATCCTCCACCGCCGCGCCGCACTGATGGCAGGGATGTTCCACGCAGGCCAAGGTACCGCAGGGGTGCGCACGCGCGCAACCCGGGGAGCTACATGGTCTGGCGCTCGCCGCGGGTTTCCACGTAGACCAGGGCGAAGCGGCAGCCCTTGTCCAGGGGCTTCACGTCGACCAGGTGATGATGGTCTCTCGTGCCCACCGCCAGATCCACCTGGCCGGAGGCCCGACCGGACTCGGGCGCGGTGCGGCAGCGGACATCCTGCTTCCAGTCGGAAGGGTTGTCGCCCTTCACATCCGCGTCCACGCCGTTGGGGCACTCGATCATCTTGCCCATCGCGCCCAGCTCCTTGCGATAGAACTGCAGGACCTTTTCGGGGGAGTCGTCAGTCTTGAACTCGGCGGCGATGACCTTCACGCCGAACATGGAGCTGGAGATGTCGACGTTGGCGCGCCCGTGGCCCTCTTCGCCCGTCTCCGAATAGGGTGTGGCGCCGGGGTAGAGGGCCAGGCCGATGTCCTTGGGGTCGACCTGGGTGTGCACCTTGAGCGAACCCATCGGGGTCTGGATGTCGACCTTCGGGTTCTTCTTGTCCTGGTCGTTCACGGTCATGCCGCAGCCCAGCAGGGCCGCGAGCAGGCAGGCGGAAAAGGCCGGAACGGCGGCAGCGGCGACGAAACGGAGGGAACGATAGGGGATCATGGGGCGGCAAACCTCCTTGCCATCTTGCGGGCGGACAGAGCGGGGCGGCGGATGCCGGCGCCACGCTCAGCCACATGCGGAATGGTGACGGGCAGCGTGCCCTGGATGGGCATCTCCCCGAAGAGCGCCTTGACCGCGCTCACCTCGGAGCTGGCCACGCTGGAGTAGGTGCAAAGATAGGTCTGGATCTCGGGGAAGCCGGCGATCACGTAGGGGCTGCCGAGCGAGACGACGGCGCTCTTGCCGGCGGCCTTTTCCAACAGGGCGCGCAAGAGGGCGGCGGAGGCGTCGCCCAGCGCGACCGAGTTCTTGAGTTCGCCGCCCACGCGGATCTGCTTGGCCCAGGTAGGGGCGATGAAGAGCGCCACCACCACCTTCTCGGCGCGGGCGGCCTTTTCCACCAGGGCCGGGGTCATGGCGGTGGCGGTGCGCAGGTCCACGGACTGGATGTCGGCGTCGGGGACGCGGGCGCGCATCTCCCGCTCCAGCCGGTGGCCGGAGTCGAGGCGCAGGTCGTCGCTGAAGATGATCACGAGCACACGCGTTCCGGCCTCCGCTACTTGTCCATACGCGAGAGCAGACGCCTTGGTTCCCTGGCGGGCGAGGGGGAGGACGCGGCCATTGTCGCGCACCAGGGTGAGGGCGGCGTCGGCCACCTCCTGCGCCTTGACGACATTTTGGGGCGTGGCCACCAGGCGGGAGAGGGCCGAGACGTCCACCAGGCGGGCGTGCTCCAGCTCCAGCGAGGCCTTGGCTTCCAGGATGCGGGTCACGCTGGCATCGATCCGGGCTTCCGCGATCTCGCCGGAGCGCACCGCTGCCACCAGGGCGCGGTAGGAGGCGTCGAGATCGTTGGGCATGACCACCATGTCTTCGCCGGCTTTCACCGCTTCGACCGCGGGATCGGCGCCCGCCCCGAAGCTCCCGGAGACGAAAAGCTGGTTGAGGGCGTTCATGTCCATGGCGTCGGGGATGACCAGGCCCTGGAAGCCGAGCTCGCCCCGAAGTGTCCCCCCGATGATGGCCGGGGAGATGGAAGCCGGACGCTGGGAGCCGGGATCAAGGGCGGGCACCAGCTCATGCTCGATCATGATGGAATCCACGCCGGCGGCGATGGCGGCGCGGAAGGGCGGCAGCTCGACCGCCTCGAAGCGCTGGCGGTCGCCGGGGATGGTGGGCAGGCCCAGGTGGCTGTCGATGTCGGTATCGCCGTGGCCGGGGAAGTGCTTGGCGGTGGTCATCAGGCCGGCCGCGCGCGCCGCCCGGATGTACTCGGCCACGTACTGGCTCACCTGCGCCGGGTCCTCGCCGAAGGAACGCGTGTTGATGATGGGGTTGTCGGGGTTGGAGTTCACGTCGGCGACGGGGAAGAGGTTCCACTCGACGCCCAGGGCGCGCGACTCCTGGGCGGAGATGCGGGCGAAGTCGGTGACGTACTCCAGCTTGCCGGCAGCGCCGAAGGCCATGGCCGCGGGGAAGGGGCTGGCATTGGTCAGGCGCATGGAGGGGCCGCGCTCGAAATCGGAGGCCACCAGCAGCGGCAGGTCGGAGTCGCGCTGCAGCGCGTTGATCAATTCCGCGATCTCGTAGGGCGGCTGGCGGTAGACGAACGGGCTGTCGTAGGGAACGGTGACCAGGATGGCGCCGATGTGGTAGTGGCGGAGCGTGTCGCGCAACTGCGCGTACTCGGGGCTGTCCACGTTCAGGAACTGGGCGCGCACCTGGATCATGAACATCTGTCCGACCTTTTCCTCCAGGGAGAGCTTGCGCAGGGTCTTCTGCGCCCACTTCTTGCCGCCGGAGTCGAGGTGCACGGGCTTGACGCGCTGAAACTTGTCGCCGGCGAAGGCCGGCAACCAGAGCAGGAAGATGAGGAGAAGGACTCGGCGGAGCATGACAGGACGATACCAGTTCCCGGTTCGCGCTTACCAGTCCTCAGGGGCGAGGAGCGAGCGCGGCTTCCACCAGGGCGATGGCCTGCTCCTGGATGGCGGGATCGTCGCCGAAGCCGCGCAGCCAGTGGAGCTCGGGCTCGCGGCGGAACCAGGTCATCTGGCGCTTGGCGTAGTTGCGGTGGGCCTGCTGCGCCGCCCACACCGCCAGCTTGCGGTCGATCTCCCCGCGCAACAGTTGCGCCGCCTGCCGGTAGCCCAGGGAGGAGAGCGGCGGGGCGGAATCGCCGTAGCGCGCGAGCAGCGCGCGGGTCTCCTCCACCAGCCCGGCCTCGAACATCTGCCGAGCGCGCTCGTTGATGCGCGCGTAGAGGGCGTTGCGCTCGGGATCGAGGCCCAGGCGCAGGATGCGGAAGCCCTGCAAGGGATCGCGGCCCTTGGCCCACAGGTCGGTCATCTTCCGCTTCGCGGCCAGGCAGACTTCGAGGGCGCGAATGAGCTTGGGAGTGTCGTTGGGATGGATGACGCGGGCGGCGCCTGGGTCCAAGCGCTGGAGGATGCGGTGAAGGTGGGCCGAGCCCTTCTGCTTGGCGCGGTCGCGCAGACGGGCGCGAAGCTCCTCGGAGCGCGGCGGGCCGGGGAAGAGGCCTTCGAGCAGCGCCCGCAGGTAGAGCCCGGTGCCGCCGGCCACGATGGGCAGGCGGCCGCGGGCGCGGATCTCGGCCAGGATGGCGCGGGCGCGGCGCGCATAGTCGCCGGCGGTCAGCGGCTGGTCGGGAGCCAGGATGTCGAAGAGATGGTGAGGGAGGCGGGCGCGCTCATCGGCCGAAGGCTTGGCGGTGCCGATCTCCAGTTCGCGGTAGGCGGCAACAGAATCGCAGTTGACGATCTCCCCGCCGAAGCGCTCGGCGAGCGCCAGCGAGAGCGCAGTCTTGCCGCTGGCGGTGGGACCGACGAGGACCACCAGCAAGGGCTGGGGCGCCGGCACTAGCGCAGCCTCCAGGGGATGGCGCGGAAGAAGCGGGCCAGGGTGAACAGGAGGACGAGCAGCGCGATCAGGATGATGCCCAGGACCTGCTGGCGCTGTGCCCGCATGCCGCCATTGTATCGAGCTTCGATTGACTTGGCAGGCGAGGCGCATGAGAATGGCCGCCGGCACGCGGGCTCCCTCATGGTCGGGCAGACGATCTCGCACTATCGCATCGAGGCGCAACTGGGCAGCGGCGGCATGGGCGTGGTGTACCGCGCTCACGACCAGCGCCTGCAGCGAAAAGTCGCGCTCAAGCTGCTGCAGGAGCGCGGCGCCGGACGCACGGAGCGCTGGGCGCGGGTCCTGGCGGAAGCGCGGGCGGCTTCTGCGCTGAACCATCCCGGCATCACCACCATCTATGAGGTCGGGGAAGAGGGCGAGCACCTGTTCATCGCCATGGAGCTGGTGACGGGGAGGACGCTGCGGGAAGAACTGCGCGGCGGCGCCATGGAAGCGCGGGCGCTGCTGCGGGTGGGGGCGCAGGTGGCGGAGGCGCTGGCCGCGGCACATGCCCAGGGGATCGTGCACGGCGACATCAAGCCCGAGAACGTCATCGTGCAGGCGGACGGACGGGTGAAGTTGCTGGATTTCGGCATCGCCCGGCAACTGGCGGCCGAGACCCTGACGGCGACGCAGAGCGCCGCGCCCGCCTGGGCGCCCGACTCCGCGGTGGCGGGGACGCTGGCCTACATGGCGCCGGAACAATTCCGTGGCGAGGTCACCGACGCGCGCTCAGACCTCTTTTCTTTGGGCGTGACTCTGTACGAACTGGCGGCGGGGAAGCGTCCGTTTCCCGGGCCGACCCCCGCAGCGCTGGCCGCGCAGATCCAGAACCATGCGCCGCCGGCGCTGAACGCGGCAGGCCCCAAGGTCCCGGGAGAGCTGGCGCGCGTCGTCCACAAGTTGATGGAGAAGCAGCCGGGGGCGCGCTACCAGTCGGCGCAGGAAGTGAAGGTAGACCTGACCAACCTGTCCCGCGACCTGGAGCTGGGCGTCACCCCGACGGCGGTGGCCGGCAAGCGCGCGGTGGCGGTACTGCCCTTCAAGCTGCTGACGCCCAACCCGGAGGACGAATACCTGGGCGTCGCCCTGGCCGACTCGCTCATCAACCAGCTGGGAAGCAGCGGCGAACTGCTGGTGCGCCCGGTCAACAGCGTGCTGCGTTACGCCCGGCAGGCCATGGACCCGCTGCTGGCGGCGCGCGAGCTGAACGTGCAGGTGCTGGTGGACGGGAGCATCCAGAAGTACGGGCAGCAGTTGCGCGTGCACGTGCAGGCGTGGAGCGCGGGCGACGGGTCCACCCTGCTCTCCGCCAAGCATGATTCGGAGATGACAGGCCTGTTCGCCCTGCAGGACAAGATCGCGGAGGGCCTGGCCAGGGCCCTGGGCTTCAAACCGGCGGCGGAAGTGCGAGAGGAGCCGCCCACCCGCAACCCCATGGCCTACGAACTCTACCTGCGGGGCGTGGAGCGGCTCTCGCGGCTCAACCGTTGGGACACGCGCACCGCGGTGGAGATGCTCGAGAACGCTACCCGCCTCGATCCCAAATTCGCGGACGCATGGGCCCGGCTGGCGGAGGCCTGCGTGCTCATGGGCGGGACCATGGAGCCGGGCCCGCTGTGGATGGGCAAGGCGGAGAAGGCGGTGCGGCGGGCGCTGACCCTGGACCCGGAGAACGCCGAGACCCACGTGGCGCGGGCGCGGATGGTGTGGACCCCGGCCAAGCGCTTCCAGCACAGGGCAGCCCTGCGCTCCCTGAGCGAGGCGCTGCGCCACAGTCCGGGATGGCCGCAGGCGCTGGTGTGGCGAGGCTGCATCCTGCTGCACGTTGGACTGATGGAAGAAGCCCAGCAGGGCCTGCTGGAGGCCCTGGCCAGCAACCCCGACGATCCCTTTGCCCTGAACTTCCTGGGGCAGACCTATCTCTACCGCAACTCCTACGACGAAGGGACGGAGTACATGGTGAGCGCCCTGACCATCGACCGTGGCAACGTATGGGCCAACCTGTTCGCGCCCACGGGGCCGCTCTACAGCGGGCAGTTGGAGAAGGCGGAGAGCCTGATCCGGGCGGGAGCGCAGGTTCTGCCCGATGACCCCATGCTGATCGCCTGCGAAGGCCTGCTGTGGGCCAAGCGCGGGGAGCGGCGCCGGGCCGAGAAACTGCTGCTCAGCGCCCTGCGCAAACCCAAGTCGCTGCTGCACACGCACCACATGGTGCACACCGCGGCCGCAGGCTACGCCGTGCTGGGAAATACCACCAAGGCGGTGGCGCTACTGGGCACGGCCAGCAGCAACGGCCTGCCCAACTACCCCATGTTCCGCGACGATCCCCACTTCAAGTCCTTCCGCAAGAACCCCGGCTTCTTGCGGCTGATGGCGAAGCTGAAGCGCGAGTGGGAAGGCTACGCACAGGAGTTCGGCAAGCGCTAGTGCTCAGCGCAGGTCGCTGCGGTCGGGGTTGTAGTAGAAGCGGATGCGCAGCGCCAGGAACTGACCCTTGAACTCCTGCGGCAAGGGAGGGAAGGGATCGGAGGCGCTGATGCCGGCGTAGGCGGCGCGGTCCAGGGGAACGTCGCCGGAGCCGAGTTCGAGATGCAGGCCGGCCACCCGCCCGTCGGGCAGGATCGCGAACTGATAGGTGACCTGGCCCTTCTTGCGCAGCGGCGGATAGGCGGATTCGGGGATCACCGCGTACCAGTTGGTGCGGATGGACGCCAGCACGCGCGACAGGTAGGGACCGAAGTCCACCCCCATGGTGTCGCTGAGGATCTCCATGTTGCTGGAGACCGGGCTGCCGGAGCGCGTGCCCAGACCGAAGCCTCCCGCGCTGCCTCCGGAGCCGTGCCCGGCGGCGGCGGCGCGCGTGGCCTCCTCCACGGCCGTGCCCGCGGAGGGCGAAGTCGAGAAGACCCCGCGGCCGGAGCCGGCCAGCGACGGCGGGCCTTCCAGGCGCGCGCTCGGGTTGGCAGGTGCCGACTGCGCCGGGGCCGACGGCGCGGGCGGCGCGGCCGCGGCGGCGGCCGCCTGCGGCGGCAAGGGAGAGGGCTGGCCCGGGGCTCCCGGCGCGCCCGGCGGAGGGCTGGCGCGCAATTCGTCCAGGGTCTTGCGATCGATGATGGGGCGGCGCGAAGAAGCGATGCGGTCCTTGTCGGAGGCGATGTTGGTGTCGGGGCGCTTGCTCACCCGCTGGTTATCGGGCGGCATCTCCACGAAGGTCAGGTTGCGGTCCTTCAGCAGATCGGCGGCCGAGGGCGCCATCAGCGGCAGCGAGCGCGGCCAGATCTTCTGCAGGGAGGGCATGGAGAGGATCAAGACCATGTGGACGATGACGGAGATCAGGATGGCCTGGCGCCAGAGCAGACGGTCGCGCTCGCTCTCCAATTCCAGCAGCAGGCTGGGGAGGTCGGGGGACGGGAGCGGCGGGGCCGGGCGAGGCGCCGGAGGCGCCGTCGGGATTTCCGTCATGGCCATAGCAGGACGAGCGCTCCGCGCAAGGGCGGAGATTATTTAGATGCTCCTCGGGTCGTCGGGGTCAGGGTAACTATTTTCGCACTAATCGGCGGCAACCCGCGCGCAAAAAAGCGTCCCGGGATTAAGAACCCGCGGCCCCCAACCAGGTTGCGGAACACCCCCTAAGGGCGGGGCGCGGCGCGCAACGCGTCGAGGTTCACGCGCTGGCTGTGTTCGCGGATGGTCTCCAGGATCTCGAGGGCCAGAGCGAGGGAGCGGCGGCCATC
>Ga0335084_10007658_pt1 | contig 10738 bp, 17 predicted proteins | sample Lox_Sample_44_FD_206721 | JGI IMG/M metagenome (GOLD analysis project Ga0335084, IMG submission 206721) | Soil microbial communities from Loxahatchee National Wildlife Refuge, Florida, United States - Lox_Sample_4.4 | ecosystem: Environmental > Terrestrial > Soil > Wetlands | place: USA...
AGTTCGCTCACCGACCAACACACCGATCGTGGACGACTACGTTATGATCTGAACACTTGCTCGCGTGCCGCCTACGCCCCGTCCATCATCATCCTGAAACGGGCGTCCACGATCGCTGAAATCCGCAGCCGTGCCACACATCCCGGAGCGTGAACCATCGGTTCGTCACAACTCTCCAACGGCACACAAGCTAGCCCTCTTTCGGTCCTTGTTCAGCGGTCGCACGGACGTCTATCCGGCGCGGTGGCAGTCGCCGAAGACCGGCCGCTCTGGCTACAGCCCCGCTTGCAGCAATGAGTGGGTCCCTGGCATCTGCGAGAAACCACGGCTCAAGTGCGCCGAATGCCCCAACCGGGCGTTTCTCGCCGTCACCGACGAGGCCGTCTACGACCATTTAGCCGGTCGGCAAACGCTCGGCGTCTATCCGCTCATGAAGGATGACACGACTTGGTTCGTGGCTGCCGATTTCGACGGATCAAGCTGGCGGGATGACGCCATGGCCTACGCCACCAGTTGCCGCGAGCTGGGAATCGCGGCCAACGTGGAGATCTCGCGCTCTGGCGAGGGCGCTCACGTCTGGATCTTCTTCGCTTCCCCCATCCCGGCAAGAGAAGCCAGACAGCTTGCCAGTGCGGCAATCACTCGTGCATGTGCGCGGCATCGCACACTCGGGTTCACCTCCTATGATCGGCTTTTCCCGAGCCAGGACACGTTACCGAGGGGTGGTTTCGGCAACCTGATCGCCCTTCCCCTGCAGCGCCAAGCACGTGATCGGGGCGCAAGCGTTTTCGTCGACGATGCCTGGCAACCCTACGCGGATCAATGGGCATTCCTTGCGAGCATTCCGCGCATCGCGCCGCACGCCGTGCATTCAGTCCTCGCCCGGGCCGAACGAGAGGATGGTGTCCTGGGGGCCCGCCCAGTCAGCGTAAGCGAAGATGCGATCGAGGATCCCTGGACATTGCCTCCATCGAGGCATCGCTCCAAACCTGCCCTCACCGGACCGCTTCCAGACCTGCTGAAGCTCGTGTCAGCCAACATGCTCTTCGTCACCAAGGACGGATTGCCCACACCCCTGATCAATCGACTTGCCCGCATCGCTGCGTTCCAGAATGCAGAATTCTACCAAGCCCAGTCGCTTCGGTTCTCCACTTTCGGAAAACCGCGCATCATCGGCTGCGCAGAGGACTTCCCGAGACATATCGCGCTGCCACGAGGCTGCGCAGACGAACTCTCCGCGCTGTGCCGCGACCATGGCATCGCTTTGCAATCGCAAGACGAGCGATACGCCGGCACTGTAATTGACGCCTCTTTCGAGGGCGCGCTCCGCCCCGAGCAGTCCCGCGCAGTAGAGGCGCTGCTAGCCCATGACACTGGCGTGCTGTGTGCGCCCACGGCATCCGGAAAGACGGTGGTCGCCGCAGCCGTGATCGCCGCGCGGTCAACCAATACGCTGGTCATCGTCCACCGGACGCAACTGCTCGATCAATGGCGCAGTCGTCTGGCGACGTTTCTTCGGATCGACGAGCGATCCATCGGAGCCATAGGCGCGGGACAACAGTCCGCAACCGGGATCATCGACATCGCCGTTATGCAGAGCCTCGTACGCAAAGGCGTGGTCAAGGACGTCGTGGCGAACTACGGCCAAGTCATCGTCGACGAATGTCATCACGCCTCGGCGGTCTCGTTCGAGAGGGTCATGAAAGAGGTCAAAGCCCGCTTCGTCCTGGGGCTGACGGCGACGCCGCTTCGTCGCGATGGGCATCACCCGATCATTTTCATGCAGTGCGGACCGATTCGGTTCCGGGGGTCGAACTCACGCGCGAGTGCCGAAGTTCGGCACGTGGTCATCCCCCGACACACCGGATTCACTTCGCCTGCAGGAGTCGACCGGATCCAGTCGGTCCTGGGGCTGCTGGGACGGGCCGAAGAACGCAATACGCTGATCCTGGATGACATACGCGCTGCGATCGCTGATGGGCGTACGCCGCTCGTCCTCACTGAGCGTAAAGACCACCTTCTTCGGCTATCGCAGGCCCTCAAAGCCTTGGCCGTAGCCGACGTCATTGTTCTTTCCGGCGGCATGGGCCGGCGAAAGCAGGCCGCGGAGGTCGCTCGTCTCGGGATGCCGTCGGACACGGATCGAAGAATCGTACTTGCCACGGGGCGCTTCATCGGAGAAGGATTCGACGATCCACGGCTGGACACGCTCTTCCTCGCCATGCCGATTGCGTGGCGCGGGACGCTCGCGCAGTACGCGGGCAGACTTCATCGAGACCATGCCGGAAAGCGCGAGGTCCGCATCTACGACTATGTCGATGCCGATGTAGCGACCCTCGCACGCATGTTCAACAAGCGGCTGCGCGGCTACCGCGCCATGGGATATGCGATCGTTGACGATGCGAGGGGCCCGACAGCCCCCACCCTATCGCTCGAGGACGCGGCCATCGCCTAGTCTCGGCCGCCCTTCGACCACTGGCGGTACGCCTCGATCCACTCGGCCCCTGCAGGGACGGGCCTTGGTAGCGGCAGATCGAGAACAGGGATGCGCTGGCTCGTCCGTCCCCTTCGACAAACCGCAACGATTTCTTCTGCCGCAGTCATGTCGATCCGTTCTACCAGGACCTCAACGCCAAGGACGCACGTGACGAAAGGCAGTTCGAGGTTATCGCCGATCATCGTTAAGAATCCGACACGCTGCTCCGATTCGCTGTAGGCATCGACGGTTGCTTCTTCGATCAACCTGCGCAGCCTACTGGTAGAGAGCTTCATCGGACGGAATGATCGGGGCCGTCGGTCGTACGAAAAACCTACCATAAGTCGATTACGATGCGCGGGAGGAGTGCGACTGCCGTTCGATACCGCGTGTGGTCCAAAACTAAGACGGACCTCCCTACGCAGCTGCGTAATGATAGAAACTCAGCATCCCACCGAGTCGGATTCGTCGGTCCACCGGACCACACGCTGGAACTGAGGGCTCTTCGCCTCGGATCAGCCGATTCCCCAAGCCTTGATGATTCCTCTCGGCGTGGCAATGCGCCATGAATTCACGGATAGCTCGCCGCAGCGCCGCCTCGCCAATGAAGATCATGCGATTGAGGCACTCGTCTTTGATTGAGCGTACGAACCGCTCGGCGTACGCGTTCAGATTAGGCGACCTCGGCGGCAGCCGGATCACCTCCACGCCCTGCTCTTCAATGAACTCGCGCCAGTCGCCCGAGTAGACTTCGCGTCCCTATCGATGAGGAGCTTCCTGCCTTCAGACAGCACGCCATCGTCAACGTCGCACGCATTGCGAGCGATTTGAAGCATCCAGCCTTCCGCGGGGTTCGTGGTGATCCCTGCAATCCTCACCGCTCGCGTCCGCAGTTCAATGAAAAACAGCACGTAGTACGTCATCAGTCCGCGCAGCTTCCAGAGCTCGACGGTGAGAAAGTCAGCGGCGACGAGGCTTCGCCAATGCGCCTTGAGAAACACCGACCAAGGCGTGCACGTTCCCCGCGTCGGCGCAGGCTCGATCCCCTCACGCCTCAAGATGTTCGCGACTGTTCCACGGGCGACCTTGTGCCCAAGATTGGAAAGCGCGCCCTGGATGCGCGTGTACCCCCAGCGTGGGTTCTCACTCGCCATGCGCACGACAAGCGCCTCAATTGCCCCCATCACCCGCGGCCGGCCCGGGCCTTTGCGCAAGAATGTCCACTTCATCGCGATCAGTTGCCGGTACCAGCGCAGTAGCGTGTCCGGCGAGACAATCGGATCGAGCTCGAAGAGCTTCTTGCGGCCCACTGCCTTGGCATGCCGAGCAAGGAGCCGGCGTTCGGTGTCGGTGAAGATGAGTCGGCGACGACCAAGACGCGCCTTCAGCATCCGGTTCTCAGCCTTCAGGTATTCGATGAATGCTTCCTGCTGCCGGGCGAGCCACGCAGCGAGCACGACGATCAGAAACTGAATCAGCGACGGCGCTTGCACCATGCTGCCAGCCTACTCCAGGCCGTCGCATCATGCTCGCTCGACCTCGATTGAGTATCTGGACACTACGGGGCACGCTTGCTGCCTGCTGCGCTCGAAGGCGCTTTCCGAACGCCACAACGTTTGCCGGGGTTCCCGCCGCGACATACCAGTCCGCTCCTTGCGGCGGGAGAACGGTGAATCCAACCCTCCGGTCTCCCGTCCCTTCGTTGAGCGGCTGATCGGCACGCTCCGGCGCGAGTACCTGGATCGGATATTTTTCTGGAACGCGGTGGACCTGATACGTAAGCTGGGAGAGTTCCGGGAGTATTACAACGCCCATCGCGTTCATCGCGCGCTCGCCGGCTCCACACCAGCGCAACGCGCTGGCGCACCCTCCCCCGCTACTGCTGCGCTTGATCACTACGCTTGGCGGCAGCATTGCCGCGGTCTGTTCCATACGCCGATCGCGGCGTAACTATAAATTCGCCACCCGCACCTTCAGCGGCCCCGGACGCTGCAACGCGGGCAGGCCCGTATCCACCTTGCCTAGGCGCACCAGACCGCGCGCATACACGTTGTCGCCTACAAAAATCGCCAGATTTCCCCAGGGAGCGTAATAGGTGATGTCGCCCACTTTGGGGGTCACGCCCACGGGTGCGCTAGCCGTTGATCCGTGATACAGATTTCTGTATAATCGTTTACATGAAAACGACCCTAGACCTTCGTGACGATCTGCTTGCCCGAGCCAAGGAGTTTGCTGCAAAAAAGCGCACCTCTCTCACGAAAATGATTGAGGAGAGCTTGACGCTTCGTTTGCGCAGCCAGCGGGCTTCTCGTCGGAAGCTCAAAGAACTTCCGGTGTCCGTTCAGACTGGCGGGCTTCGCGAGGGCGTCGACGGTGCGAGTAATCGGTCGCTTTTTGACGCAGCCGACGCGTGACCCCGGATGTTAACGTAGTGGTGGCTGCCTTTCGCAGCGACCACCCGTATCACGGTCCCGCGCGCAATTGGTTGGCCAATGCGCGGAATTCGTGTGCGGAGGGCAGTGCAACCCTGACCCTACTGCCAATGGTTGTCGCTGGCTTTCTGCAGTTGGTGACAAATGGGCGCGTTTTTGTCAACCCTGATTCGATTGAGGGCGCGGTAGCGTTCATCGACGCCTTGCTTGGGTCGCCTGGTGTCGAACTCCGGGCCAGTGGCGCAGAGTGGCCGCTACTACGCAACAAACTGCTGACGCTCGGCCTTCAGGGAAATTTTGTCACTGATGCGTGGATTGCGGCTGCGACCGAAGTCCTCTCCGAACACCTGGTCACTTTCGATCGGGACTTCAAGCGTTTGTTGCCACCAAGAGACCTTACTTTGCTGGAGACCTCACAGTGATATCTCGTCACGATGGGAAACCAGAAGCCGACTGAATCTCGAGGAGGCTTCCGACAGACGAAGTACGTGCGGCTCGGGCAGTTGGTAATTGCGGTGACGGAAACCTCCCCTATCAATTCTTTCGTCTGCTTTCGATAGAATCGAGTGGCCGTATAGGGCCCCGACTGTTGGAGGCTGGGAAGAAATTCTCAAGAGCAGTTTGGACCCGGGGAAACCCAAGATAAACTCTTTGGCCGAGTGGCCCACTGACAGGGCGTGACGATGTCGGACGACGATCTGAAGGCCGAGCTGGAGCGGTTGCGCAACGAGAACGCTGCGCTCAAAAAGGGGGCTGCCACCGGCGTCACCATGAAAGTCAGCGAGAAGGGCGCGCTCTCGATCTATGGGATGGGGCGTTTTCCCGTAACGCTTTACAAGGAGCAGTGGCTCAAGCTTCTGGGGATGTCCGATGACATCCGAGCGTTCATTGTGGCGAACGAGAGGAAGTTGAAAACGAAGGGGTGAGTGCCCTGAGTAAGCCCAAAATGACGCTCGCGAGCGACGCCGAGGTCATCGCACTGCTAAAGCGCTACAAGTGCCCGACGCCATTTCATGAGGTGCGGACGCGGTTTCTGGGCAACATTGCGTCACCCGTCATGGGTGCCTCGCCGATGGAGACGGTCAAGCAGCTCTGGGGTGGGGAGCTGCCGGAATTCGAATCCATAGAGACTGTGAATGAACTGCTTAACGTGCTGGTCGCAGGCCTCTGGAATCGCCTTACGGCGCACCAAAGCAGCCGTAACCCATTCCGGCTGATGCCGTAGTGTCCAGAAACTCCACCGTCCCTCATGCGACGACTCGCTCATAGTAGTTGAGCAATCCACCGAGCCGAGGACGGCGAATCACTGGGCCCTGTCGATACTCGCGGCAAGCGCGCGGCTCCACCAGCACATTGCCCAGACCCTGATGGTTTCGCTCGTGGTGAAAATGGGCGCCGTATTCTCGAAGCGCGCGACGCAGCATCCCCTGCCCGATCGGAATGAGCTTCGAGAGACATTCCTCGCGGGCGCTACGAACCCACCTTTCCGCGTAGGCATTCAGGTTGGGTGAGCGTGGCGGCAGCCGGATCACCTGAATACCCTCCCGCGCGAGCACTTGCCGGAATTCAGGGCAGTACTTCGTGTCGCGATCGACAATCAGGTAGCGCTTGCCGAGAAGCGGCCCGTCGAGGGCATCCAGCAGATTCCGCGCCATCTGCATCATCCAGCCCGCATCCGGTTGGACGCTGATCCCGGCGATGCGGACTCGTCGCGTGGCAAGCTCGATCACGAACAGCACATAGGAGTTGGGCGGATGGGAAAGTGCGGAGATGGTGCGGCGTTACGCGCACTTTTCCGCCGATCACCTCGCCCGTACGCCGATCGCCTTAGCGCCTTGCGTGTTGTGGAAAATGCCGTGGACACAAATTGGTCACAGGCCGGAAAAAGCGAAGGGGCTGCATGATGCAACCCCTTCATTTGACTGGCGCGCCCGGCAGGATTTGAACCCACGACCCCCTGGTTTGTAGGCGGCCTGGCGATTGGCGATTTTTTATCTTAGAACAGCAACACGCACGAGTTGTATCATTGATCCTCCGACATCTGGGTGTTAAGTGCCTGATTGGGCGAGGATCGCGGCCGCCCAATGATACAAGCGCCCAAGAACACCAGGTGCTCTTATTTCCTGCGTGAATTGCTTCGCGTCTGCGATCTCGTGATCGAGTATCCGCGTACCGCACCCCACACGCGGCAGCGCGTTCGCAAAAGGCTTGGTTTTCCATTGCGGGCGACGTGCGTCAAGCGGCCTTTCGCCGTTCGGGTTGCTTGATCAACGATTCCGCCGGAATGCCGAGCTCGCTGTGCAGCCGTTGGATCATGGCGAGCGTAAGCGGGCGTTTGCGGCTCAGGACTTCGTACACGCGGTTGATCCGTCCGATGAAGGGCACCAGGTCCTTGGGAGTCATTCCCCTGTGCTCCATGCAGAACTTGATCGCTTCCACGGGATCGGGCAGATCGAGCGCATAGTGCTTGTTCTCATACGCTTCGACAAGCGTGACCAGCACGTCCAGGCGCTCGCCCCTGGGCGTGTCGCGTTCCGCCGTCATCAGCGTCTCGATCTCCTTCAGCGCGGCCCGGTAATCGGCTTTGCTCTTGATCGGTTTGATCTCCATATCGTCGTCCTTCAAATAGTCTGCGCATCTATCTTGTCGTATTGCGCGTGCGTGCCGATGAACCGGATGTACACGACGCGGTACGGATAGTTGATCCAGACCACGATGCGGTACTTGTTGCCGGCGATGTTGAACACGACCCGCCCGTCGCGCAGGACGCTCGCGCTGCCGAATTCCCGCTTCACATCGGCGGGCGAGCGCCAATCCGCCTTGAGCACATGCCGATACCACGCCAGCGTCGGCTCCCGCGCATCGGCATAAGCCGACTTCCCGGTCCAGAACTGCCGCAAGGTGGACAAGGCGATAACGCGCACAGCACAGTATAGTCCCAAGCTGGGACTAGCGCAAGGACCCGGCAAAGCGCCTGTGCTCCGCAAATACTCGATCGCGCTGCTCTGGCCATCTTAATGCTTCCGGAATAAGCTATGACATGATCGGCGCGTGACTACGCTGCTCGCCGTTGCCCGTCAACTGCTGGCGGACGTGCTGCGGCTCGCCATCGTGGCACTGCAGCCCACGCGGATCGTCGCGGCCGAGAACCTGTTGGTGGCGAATTCCTAGTATGAGCGAATCCGCGTGTGCGGTGCAGTCTTGCGTGGGACGGTGGCAATGTTACGGTTCGCCACGTGCGAAATCTGCTCATCCTGGCCATCCACCTGCTCGTCACGTTCGCGAAGCCGCTCCGCCCAGGTGGCGTACGTGCCGTCGCCGCCGAGTCCTTGCTACTCAAGCACCAGTTGCTCATCAGTAATCGTTCCCGGCAACGGGCGCCCAATCTCACTTCCGTCGATCGCGTCGTCCTCGGCTTGGCCACGTTGTTCGTGCGTCCGCACCGGATTCCAAAACTTGGCGCGCTCATCAGGCCGGCGACGCTGCTCAAGTTCCACAAAGCCTTGGTGGATCGGAAGTACCGCCTGCTCTTTTCCTCCTCAACGCATCGCCGCAAGCCCGGCCCCAAAGGTCCTTCGGCAGAACTCATCGCGGCGATCATTGAACTGAAGCGCCGCAACCCCAGGTTCGGCTGTGTACGCATCGCCCAGCAGATCGCTCATGCCTTCGGCGTCGACCCTGAGGCCCGAGATCGTCGCGTTAATCGTCATCGACGAAGTGCCCTGATCAACCAGGTGCAGCTGAAATCGCCGCAGATCCTCCCCAGTGGCAGTGTCGGGCGAGCGGCGCAGGAAGCCGGCCAAGCGTCGTACGGCGCGCACATAGGCGATCTGCGTCTTGCCGTCAAGCTTGCGCAGGCGCATGTCCTCGATCATGCGCTGGCGAAGTGGGGGGACAACTTGAGTCGATGGGCTCATGGTTCTGCTCCTGTCGAAGAACGAGGCGGATTGCCTCGCTCGTCAACATCGCAGAACCAGCGGCGCAACGAACTGCCGCCGGACTCCCGCTACCGACTACCGCGCGAGCGGTTTAGTCCCGCGACCCTCTCCGGCCATTGACTGTTTTCGAAAGCAGACGATCAGCGAACGAAGTAGCAGACCCCCCCCCGCGCCAGGTTCAATGCCCCGTTTCGAGCCAAGCGAGCGCCCGTTCCTTCTCATCAAAGCCGAAATGCCTCACCTCCGCGCGCACGAAGTGAGCGACGATGCTCGGCATGATCGTCAGGAACTCGCTGTCAGTCACGGCGGCAACGCGCCCAATGTGTCGATGGTGCTCACCGACGAATTTCAAGTGCGAAAGGAGCCCTTCGAAGTTCTTCCAGCCGGGGAACGACTTCGCATAAATCATCAGGCCAGTGAGCTTGCCCTTTGCCGCAATGAAGGGATCAACTTCTTGCCCGACAAGCTCGAAGTCCGCTTTCTCAAGCGGGCCTTGGGGCGTGACGACAAGGATGCCCCGGTCGCGCAGCAGTTCGAAATGGATCATGGGCTCTTTCCTTTCTGATGTCGGAGCACAAGCCCTCGGATGTGTCAGCGTCCAAGGTGCAATCCTAAGACGTTCGGCTACTGGATCACCTTGTCCGCGCGGAGCAGCAGCGACTGCGGGATCCCGAGACCAAGCGCCTTCGCGGCCTTCAGGTTGATCACGAGCTCGAACTTAGCTCGGTTGCTCGACGGGAAGATCGGCTGGCTTGGCGCCCTTGAGGATCTTGTCAACATAGACCGTGGCGCGTCTATACATGTCAGCTAGGCTGGCGCCGTAAACTATCAAGCCTACAGCATCCACGAACTCTCGTTCGCCATACACGGCCGGAATCCGACTCATGGCCGCCAACTCCACGATCCGTTTGCGATGGGTAATGAACGTAACGTCCGTCAGCACGGTGAGCGCCCCAGCATGCTTGTTGGCCATTGTTGCAAATGCGGCTTCGAACTCGCTGGGGTCGCGAGCCTCGACCAATTGGAGCTGCACCTCCAGTGCCTGCGCTACGCCCGCGCGCTCTTTCACAAACGGCGCCGTGTAGGGCGAGGCCGGATTCGTGAGGACAGTCACACGAGTCAGTCCAGGCACAGCCTCGTTGAGCAGCTCCAGCCGCTTCGCGCTCAACCCTTGCCCGAGCGCAGTCACCCCCGTGAGGTTGCCGCCGGGCCGTGCGAGGCTCGCGACGAGCCCGCCACTGACTGGGTCTGCCGTTGTTACCATCACGACAGGGATCGTGCCGGTCGCGTTCTTGGCGGCTAGTGCACCTGGGTTTGATCCGGTGAGAAAAGCGTCCACACGTGACCGGACAAGCTCCGCAGCGAATTCGGGGAGCCGATTGGGGTTACCGTCAGCGTACCGAGTCTCAAGAAGGAATTGGTGTCCCTCAATCCAGCCCAGATCGCGCATTCCTCTGCGAAACGCCGCGAGAAGCGGCACGTCAGCCTCGGCAGAAAGTGGCGACAACCGCCCGATCCGCACCGTCTTCGCCGAAGACTGTGCGACAGAGCTAAGGGGCGCGGCGGATATGCCGCCAGCCACCGCGCGGATGAACGTCCGCCGATCCATCACTGAATCACCTCGTCGACTAATAGAAGTCGAACCATGCTACGCCTTCCGACAGGGTTTCATGCCCGTCGGCGGGTGACTGCTTCCGGGATATTTTCGCGTTGCCGATGAATGTCTCCTTTGGCCGTTCAGCGACCGTCAGCCGAAGGACTCAAGTCGACCCAGTAGTGTCCGGCTAACGTGCGATCGGAGTTCTGTAAGCCACTGATCGATTGAAGCAATGAGCCACTCTGGGTGTGTCTCCGATTTGAACGCTGAATTGCGCGAATCTGTCGCCTTCTCA
>Ga0335084_10007659_pt1 | contig 10738 bp, 13 predicted proteins | sample Lox_Sample_44_FD_206721 | JGI IMG/M metagenome (GOLD analysis project Ga0335084, IMG submission 206721) | Soil microbial communities from Loxahatchee National Wildlife Refuge, Florida, United States - Lox_Sample_4.4 | ecosystem: Environmental > Terrestrial > Soil > Wetlands | place: USA...
TCCTGCAAGATTCCTGTCGCTCTATTCCTGATTCGCCGCGTCCGGTGAAGACATGCCAGCCTTCTCCTGTGACGAACCTTCAGTTCCATTCGCTCTGCCATTGGTGCTGCTTTTCGGTTCGAGCAACGACATCTGTTGTTCTGCCATCCTGGTTTTGTGCTCATCGTAGGCGCGAATGATCCGCTGCACCAGATGGTGCCGCACCACGTCGCTTTCGTCAAAGTACACAAAGCTCAAACCCTCGACCGGCTTGAGGACGTCCACCGCTTCCAGCAGGCCGCTTCGCCGTGCGTTGGGCAAGTCGATCTGGGTGACGTCCCCGGTGATCACGGCTTTCGAGTTGAAGCCGAGCCGGGTGACGAACATCTTCATCTGTTCTGACGTGGTGTTCTGCGCCTCGTCCAGGATGACAAAGGAATCGTTCAGCGTGCGCCCGCGCATGAAGGCGATGGGCGCGATCTCGATGACGTTCTTCTCCAGATAGCGGTCCACCTTCTCCGGATCAAGCATGTCATAGAGCGCGTCGTAGAGTGGCCGCAAGTAGGGGTCGATCTTGTCTTGTAGCGTCCCCGGCAGGAACCCCAAACGCTCCCCAGCTTCCACCGCCGGGCGCGCCAGAATGATTCGGTTCACCCGCTTGGCTAACAGTGCCGAGATCGCCATGGCCACGGCCAGGTAGGTCTTGCCCGTGCCTGCGGGTCCGATACCGAAGACCATGTCGTGTTTCTCGATGGCCTCCAGATAGCGTCGCTGGTTCAGGCTCTTGGGCTGCACGGTGCGCCGCCCGAAGGAGCGCTGGCGGCCAGCTTCGGTGAGCCCACGCAGTGTGGCCTTGGGATCCGCCATCAGCACTCGCAACATGCTGTTCAGGTCGCCGTTGTTAAAGGTATGTCCGCTGCGGTGCAGATGCTCGTAGTCTGCGAAGACCTGTTCGGCGCGGGCCACGTCACGGGCCGCCCCCTCCAGTTCGATGGAGTCGGAACGGAAGTCAATATTGATATTCAGGCCATCTTCCAGCACATGCAGATTTTCATCCCGAGTGCCGAACAGGGTCTCAATATGGGGAGTGATATCGATGCTTTTCTTCATTCAGCTCCAGAAATCGACGTATGGGGACGGGCGTCCGGGCCGGCCCAGCGGCTTAGCCATTGGTTGGGCGGAAGATAATTTGGCCTTCGCGCGCACAAAAGATTCTTCTGTCTGGAGGTGGAACCCGCCGAGATGCTCGCTCCAACGGTGCAAGCAACAACCATTGAGCATAGGGTACCCCGGGTCAGGAGGGGAGTCAAATGCCACCTGTGCAGAGCTCTCACTCCCAGTCAACAGGGCTAGGCGCCCTCGCCCTTGGCGTCGTGAATCGAGGCGGGAACCGCCCGCGTCCGGGCCCAATCGCGCAACCTCTGGATTTCCTCTGCGCGCGTGGTTGAGAGCGGGACTGTCGCCCGGAGGGCGCCGATTAACGACTGCGTCGTCAACGGTTGCTTGCTGGAGTAGGCGGCATACAGGGCGGTTTGGAGGGCAGCCTCGATTTCGGCGCCAGAATATCCCCGGGCCGCCGCAGCCACCTGGTCCAGCGCAAAGTCCGCCGGATTCCGCTTCCGCTTGGTCAACTGGATGGCAAGAATCTGTTTGCGTTCCGTCTGGTTAGGAAGGTCTACGAAAAACAGGTCGTCAAAGCGGCCTTTGCGGATCAGTTCTGGCGGCAACGCCGAAACATTGTTGCAGGTAGCGGCCACGAACACCGCGGCCTTGCGGTCCTGCATCCAGGAGAGAAACGCGGCCAGCAGGCGCGACGAGACTCCGGCATCGACAGATGCCGAATCCGGCCCAGTTCCAGCAAAGACTTTCTCCAACTCATCGATCCACAAGACGCAAGGCGCAAGCTCCTCGGCAACCCGAAACACCTTCTGAATTCGCTTCTCGGTCTCGCCAATGTACTTGTCGAAGATTGCGGCTGTGTCGAACCGCACCAGCGGTAGCTTCCACTCGCCGGCGATCGCCCGGGCGCACATACTCTTGCCGCAACCTTGAACACCAAGGATAATCACGCCTCGCGGCGGCTCCAGGCCAAACGCTCGTGCCGAATCCTCCCACGCTCCACGCCGCTGCGCCAGCCAGTTCTTCAGATTCTCGAGCCCTCCGACGCTGGCCAGCGAATCCGTGGCCTCGACGAAATCGAGCATCTCCGACCGCCGTAGCATCTCCTTCTTGGCTTGCAGAACGTCGGTCACGATTTCAGGGGTCAATCCGTAGCGCGTCACAATTGCCTGCGACACGGCCCGCTCGGCCTCTTCTTCGGTCAGTCCTCGCAGATTGTTCGCCATGGCATCGAGGCCGGATGCATCGAGGGTGCGGCGGAGGGTACGGGTCTTTCCCACTCGCGCGATCATCTCCTCCACGATCTGCCGCAAGCGCGTCTTGTCGGGAAGCGGAAGCTCCAAAAACTCCACCAGGCTGGCCAATTCCGGCGGCATGGTGATCGAGGGCGCGGTGATAATCACCGTGCGGCGGTTCCGGGAGAACTGCTGGCCAACATCGCGCAACCGCCGGACGACGACCGGATCTCCCAGATGGCGATGAAAATCTTTGAGAATAAAGACGGCTTCGAGCGTGATGCCTTCCAACGTTCCCAAGACCTGGGCCGGCTCACGGCTGTTGTAGATCGCCTGCGTGCCAACGTCGGTCGCATCCGTGCCGGCCCCGGAGTGCGAAGAAAGGAGTCCTGTCTCCAGAGCCGGTTCGCTGTCGCCGCAGCGCGCCAGCCCGGTAGCAATGCTCCACTCGAAAGTAGCCAGATTGAGGGCGGCGCAGGCCATGCGGACCAGACGGACGGCCCGCATCTCCTCCACGGTTTCCAGCACCACGATGGGAGTGGAAGAGTCGATCAGGACTTTGAGGCGATCTAAGGGCTCGGCCATATCCGTTTGACCAGCAACAACTTACTCCCGTAAAATACTCTATCCGGCAGCAACCGGATATCTCTCTAGCTGAACAAAGGTAACCAACCAGAATGGCAAATCATTTTTCGGCGCTGAAACGCGCCCGTCAAACTGAAAAGCGTACCGCCAACAACCGCGCCAACACCTCTCGACTGCGCACTGCGCTGCGCCAACTCCGCGAACAGCTGGCCAAGGGCGACAAGCAGGCTGGCGAGCAAGTCTTCCGGCAAACTGTCTCGGCCCTCGACAAAGCCGTGCAAAAGGGCGTGCTCCACAAGAACACCGCATCCCGCTACAAATCACGGCTCAGTGCCCGGCTGGCTGCGGTGAAGAAGTAGCTTCTAGCTTCTAGCCCCTGCGTCCTCCGTGTCCTCTGTGGTTTTCATTTAGAGGACAACGCCGAAGTGCCGTTGCAAAGCCGCTCGCCACTGCTCTTCTGAATCCAAGGCCGACTCTTCCCTCACTCCGCCGCGCGTCTCGATCAGCTTGCCATCCGCGAGTGTGACACGCCCGTTCGGAGTCGCAAGCGAGCAGACTTTCTTTCGCGTAAAAGGTGAATCCGGCGATGTTTGATGGTAATGGCACATGGGAGCGAAGTCTTCCAGCTTCCGGGGCTCCAGAGTAAACGAATACTGTCGTCTCCAGCCCTTGCCACCTTCGGCCATTTCCATGTGCAGGAAGCCGCCCTCATCCACGATGCGGAAGTTGCGCTTGTCCTGGGGCTGCTCGAGATCGACTTGAAGGCGCAACGGCTCCACGAAGGAATCCCCGAACCCGACATCCGCCAGCCATGGCTCGTCCAGTTCAACCCTCAATGCCAAGTGATCAAATTCAGGACTATGGCTGCCATCGTCACGGGGGACGCGGGCTGAAAGCAGGGTGACCTGAAATCCGAGCCCCCGCAGCAGCGCCGCGAACGCTCCATTCAGTTCGTAGCAGAACCCTCCGCGGCGGCGATTCACGATCTTCTCGATGAACGCGCTTTCCTCGCACACGATCTTGCGCCCGAGGCCGATGTCGAGGTTCTCAAAGGGAACGCTAAGCATATGGGCGCGGTGGAGTGTCTTCAGGGTTTCTTGGTTGGCCGGAGCGGGTGCTTTGTAGCCAATCCGATCGAGATAGGCGGCAAGGTCCAACATTGGGATCGGCGGGTGTCCATCTTGAAAATATCAGATGTTGCAGCGCGCGGTCTGAGGCTGAAGGCCGAATGCTGACTGCTGAGTGCTGCCCCCTACACCGGCAACTCTTCCTGCATCCAGCCGATCTCCGGCTTGGGCTCGGCGGTGAGATCGAGCACCAACTTCTCCAGCACCATCCGCTTGCTTGGCGGATTGGAGCGCAGGGCGAGATCGGTCTTGGCCACCAGACGGATAGCCCTGGTCAGCTCTCGTTTCGATTTGTAGCGGCGGGCCTGCTTGATAATGTCGTCAGCCGCAAACGGGGGTACGCGAAAGCCCTGCCACAGTGCCGCCCAGAGCATGCGCTGGTCGCGTACATTGCGCTCCAGGATGACCAGCATCTGGCGAAAAGTCTTGGCTAACATATACAGGTGTCCGATGGCAGCCTCGTCTCCGGCGCCCGTGGTCAGAATCGCATCCAGCATCTCCAAAGCGCGCACCCGGTCCTTGGCGGAGATGGCATCGGTCAGTTCGTACAACGACCTCTGTTTCGCCGCCAGAACCATGGTCTCAACATCGCCCAAGGTGATGCGTTTCTTCTCGCCCACGTACAGAATCAGCTTCTGCAGCTCGTTTGAAATCATCATCATGTCGCCGCCCAACGCATCCACCAGCTCGCGGGCGGCGTCGGCATCGATCTTCACGCCTTGGGTTTCGCAATATTCGCCAATCCAGCGGACTGCCTCGCCCTCCTCCACGCGCGAGAGTTCGACCACGGCGCAATATTGCCCCAGGGTCTCACGAATCCGCTCGTAGCGCTCCTTGTCAGTCAGTTCCATACGGCGTGCATCCGCCGGAATGCTGATGTGATCGGCGACGAAAATCAAAACCGCCGCGGGATTGGGGTCCTTGCAGTATTCCTCGATGGCGTTCAGCTTGTCCTCGTTCGACCCCCGCCCGAACAGGCTCTTTACTCCGCGAACAAAGAAGACCTGAAACGGCGCCATCAGCGATGGGGTACGCGCCCGGTCGAGGACTTCGGCCAGATCGCTCTCGGCCAGATCAAACTCAAAAAGACTGAAGTCGCGCAGATCGGGAGGAACCAAGTGCTCGAGAATGGCCTCGCGGCAGCGCTGGCGAAAGAAAACCTCGTCACCCACAAACACATAAGCAGGGCGCAGTTTGCGCGCCTGCACCTCGGAAACGAAACGGTCGGCCTGGGCGAAGGCCCGCATTAAAAACCCTCCAAAATGTTAGAGACCAGGGTCCGGGCGAAGTCCCGAGAAAGACGCTGGAATGCCGGTGTATCTTCCTCAAAAAAGCTGTTGGGATCGCGCGATACCTCATACTGCTCGCGAAACAAGTACGACGGATTCCGATAGAGGACCCCGCCCTGCTTGTCCTGTAAAGACACGTTCATCGAGATTACCACCAACACGCTGGCCGCCCGGCCGGTCTTGGAGTCGTAAGTGAGAGGTGTGGTGTAGGTGGAGAGCACAGTACCGTGCAAGGTAGCATCGGCGTCGTCATCGCCCGTGACCACGTGGTAGTGAGTTCGCGTGACCATCTCCCGAACCACGGCCTGCGTAAGCATCTGCTCGATCTTGTAGGTGTGGGTCTGATTCACGAATGCCGGAATCGCAAGGGTGTGAACGCTTTCCGGGATGGTTGTCGTATGCCCGGCGGTGTGGTAACCGCAGCCGACCGCTAACCCGACCAGCAGGCAAAACACCGAACCAACGGTTCCCTTCACGGACAAGAAGGTCCGCGCCACACGGATCATTGGACTTTGCCCCGTGGACGGTTTGCCGCCATGGTCTCGGCACATTCCACCGCGGTTGAGGCTGCGATCCTCAAGTTGTCAGATGCTGCCCACAACCAGAAACCACCGGGCTGGTTGGCATCGGGCACAATCGACACCTGAATGTCCGCCTGGCCCGCCGCGCCCACGTTCGTCGGGGCTTCCTCCAGCCCGCGCGCAATGTTCACATGCTCACCAGCCAGAGACTGAGAAATGCTCTCCACGTCAGCCGCCCCGGAAAACTCCACATGGATAGCAAAGGCGTGGCCGTGGAAGATAGGAGCCTGGACCAAAAGCAAAGACGGAGTCAAGGCATCCTTCCCGGCGATTCTCCGGTAATGCTTCAAAATCCGGCTCTCGACCGTGGCCAGGGTAGGCACCGACTGTTCCCCATAGCGGGCCACCATGTTGAAGGCCACTTGAGTATCGAAGATACTCTTCGGCAACTGCTGAAAGGAGAGCAGGTTGACGGTCTGCTCGTGCAATTCGTCCATGCCTTTCTGCCCGTGCTCGGAAGCGGGCTCGAATACCGTGGCCACCACCCGTTCCACCTTGCCGGCTTTCTGTACGCGCAACAATAGCAAAGCGACGACTACAGCGGCAGGGTGCGCGATCACAGCCGGCCCGGGCTGCAACTCCGGAACCAGCGCCTGCCCCAGTTGGCGTTCGAGCCACGGCGAGCGCACGGTCGCGTCGGGTTCCTCCTCCAGGGCGAACGACAGATCGACAATGTCGCTGCCGGCATCGCGGGCAATTGTCCAGGTCCTTCGTGTGGTCGCTGGATCGGAAGCAAAAAATGTGAAATCCAGGTCACGGAACTCTTCTATCCGAATCTTCTGGATGAAAGTGACCTGGTCACCCACGCTTTCCAGTTGTCCGAGCGATTCGTCGTCGTCCAGCAGCTTCACATCCACCGAGGGAAAATTGCGGTCGCTCAGTACCTCAGCGATTTCTTTTCCCTTCAGTGAGCCCGCCCCGACGATGGCCACCCGGTAGAGGTTGCCCCCACGGCCAAGGTCGGTATGAGAGATGGCAGTTGTCTTCAAACTCGAGCTCATGAGGTTTGCGAGACTTCCTTGTATGCAGGCGGAGGGGGTGGGTTGGCCTTCCGCCGGAAAATCCATTGCAAGCGCCAGAGGATCCCCGAAGTCATGTACGTCACCGCGATGATGAACAGCACCCACTGGGAGAAAAACCATATGGCGGCAAATAACGCGCCGAACAAAATGATCAGCCGAAAGGGGTGACGCGAACGAAAATCAATGTCCTTGAAACTGTAAAAACGCCAAGTGCTCACCATCAGGTATCCGGTGGCTACGATAACCAGCATCCAGGTGATGCAGGTCCACAGGGAAGCAACCGGATCCCCGCCGGAAAAATGGACGACCGCGGCAATGACCCCGGCCCCCGCCGGAATCGGCATCCCGACGAAATACTTCTTGCCGGGCCGGCCAGGATTGGAAGGTTGAGGGTTGGTGGTGATGTTGAACCGTGCCAGACGGCTGGCGCCCGCCATTAAGAACAAAAAGCTGGCGATGGCCCCCAGCTGAACCATCTTGCCGGTCAATTCCGGTGCACCGAGGGACGCAGGCAGCAGGCGAAAGCCCCACATCCAGGCCAGCATCGCGGGCGCAACCCCAAACGTGACCACGTCCGCCAACGAATCCAGCTCCTTGCCAAAATCACTGCTGGTGTGAGTCATGCGGGCGATGCGGCCGTCGAGCCCGTCGAACAGAACGGCAAATCCGATCGCTTTGGCGGCAAAATCGAGATGCCAGGACTCGGTGACCGAAGCGTGCGTGACCTGGAGGATGGCATAGAAGCCCGCCGACATGTTCGCCGTGGTAAACAACGAAGGCAAAATGTACATGCCTTTGCGGAACCGTCGCGGTGGCCGGTCTTCCTGGCGCCTTTTGGGAACCTCTGGCACTTCCGGGTCGTCTATCATTTCGCCCCCTGCCTTACCTGTCCACTACCGGCCATGGCGATTTGCCGTTGAGGCACACGGGCAAGCACGTTGGATCCACCCTTCACTCGGTCGCCGACTTTGACTTGAACGCTGGCCGAGGCATCGAGCAGAACGTCGACGCGGGATCCGAACTTGATCAACCCCACGCGCTCCCCCCGTTCCACGCGATCACCCACCTTCTTGTCGAAGACGATCCTGCGCGCCAGGAGGCCGGCGATCTGCTTGAATACTACCGTCTGGCCCTCGCCTGCGACGGTGACGATGTTCTGCTCATTCTGCTCGGCCGAAGCCGCATTCATCGCATTCAAGAATTTGCCCCTCTGATACACAACCTTGCTTATGACGCCGCTGATCGGAGAGCGGTTCACATGTACGTCGAACACACTCAAGAAAATGCTGATGCACAGGCGCGGGGCACCATCGGCCATGACTTGGGCAACAGCGGTGACCTTGCCATCGGCCGGAGACACCAGGGTATCGGCGGCGTTCGGAATCTCACGATCGGGATCGCGGAAAAACCAGAGAAAAAAGCACGCTAGCAACAAGGCGGGCAGGGCCCACGGGGGAGCGGCCAGCCATCCGACCAAGGCAGCCGCAACCAGCAAGGGGATTGCGTAATAGTAGGCGTCGCGGACCATTTTGGGGGAGATCCAATTGAATTATAGTGCAGGCTGTGAACTGAGGTTCAGCCCTCGATGTTAAATGCCAATAAAAAAAGGCGCTTACGCGCGCCTTGCTGCAAAACGCATCAACCCTCTTGCGGTCTGTAAACCGCATCCGGAGAGGGTGATTAAACTAAGCGACCTGGTTTTGCCCGAACTGCTGCTGAAACTGCCGCTCAATGCTTTGCATCTGGTCTTTGAGACGAAGTTTCAGCTTTTTCAACCGCACTTCTTCCAATTTTTCGTCGTCTGTGAGATAGCGTTTCTGGGTGAGTGAATCAAGGCGTTTTTCGTATTGCGTGTGTTCCATTACCAGCTTTCGAAACTCTTCATGGCTCTCGAAGAGTTGGTCTCTAGAAGTGAGCATCCAGCAGACCTCCTAACCGGGTTATCAGTCTAGACGTTACCATAGGACGTGGGCGGCTTCAATGTGAAATCTCATAGATCAGCCTGGCCCTGCATGTGACGGATTATCAGCAAGTTCCGGACAAGTGCCCAACATATGGTGCAACTAACAAAAGTCTAAACGGTAGGTGATAGCGTCTTCTTCTGGCGCCCGATAATAGCCCGCGCGCCGACCGCTCTCGAGGAAGGCCCACTTCTCGTAGAGTCTTCGTGCTGCCAAATTGGATTCGCGCACTTCCAGGAAAACGGATTGACCGCCTTGGCCGCGAGCCGTGTTGAGAAATTCACCAAGCAGCCGGGTTCCAAGTCCACGGCGCCGGGCAGGACCGGTAATGGCAATGTTTTCGATCTCCCATTCGTCCTGCACGACCCGGGCAACCAGAAAGCCCTGTACACCTGCACTTTCCTCGATGACCAAGAACAAGCGGGCCGGGCCCGCAGCGGAAAATGCCTCCTGGTATTGTTCGATCGACCAGTGGGCGGCGGTGACCGCATGTTTTTCCACGGCCATCAGCGAAGGCACATCTGCGGACGTGGCAGAACGAATTCTCAAGGTCTTGGATTCGAGCTAATTGCTAAGAGCCAAAGGCTAAGAGCTTGTCTTGGCGAAAATCTCCGCGTCGGAGCGGCGAATGTAATTCACTTCCAGATCCACGGGCGAAACCGTCTCGCCGGACTGAATTTTCTTCCATCCCAAGCGGGCGACGGCATCGCTGTGCGGTGGTTGAACCACCTGTACCACGAGCCCGGCTGCTCGCGCCGGGTCAGCCACTACCGGATGCGGCGTGACCACCATGCGACCCTTCGCCGCCGTCAGAAATTCCTCCGTTTTGAGTAGCTGCTCACCGAACGTAGTCAGGCGGTTCGCCTGGTATTCACCTACATACACGTCATCCCGGCCGGCATCTAACGCGGCCAGAACCGTACTCGCCGGCGTCGCTGCGGCCGCAACCGCTTCCAGAAGCGAGACCGACGCGATGGGTTTGCCCAGTACCTCGGCCAAAGCTTTGATTGCCGCCAGACCGACGCGCAAACCGGTGAAAGACCCCGGCCCCGAGGCAACAGCAAAAGCGCCGACGTCGCACTTGGTGAATCCGTGTTTCTGCAGCAGGGCGGCGATTTGCGGCACAAGTTGCGCCGAAAATGTCCCACCCGCGAGCGGAACGACCTCGAGGATCCTGCATTCGTCCCCGGGCCCGCACTCAGCCAGCGCGATGCTGCCATGTTTCCCGGAGGTGTCAGCGGAGAGAAGGAGCATAGCTTGAATGAATCCGTGTGTATCCGCGAAGATCCGCGGCTAGTGATTGCCTTCCACCAATTCGAGCAGAACTCCGCGGGTGCTCGCGGGATGAACAAACACGTAGCGATGGCCCCCGGCTCCCACCTTGATCTCCTCGGAGACCAGCCGCACGCCTTCTTTCTTCAGCCGGGCAACGGCAGCCGTGAGATCGGGTACGCGCAGCGAAACATGGTGCAAGCCCTCTCCTCGTTTGGCGATGAATTTGGCAATCACGGAATTCTCCGAAGTCGGTTCCAACAGCTCCAGGCGGCTCTCGCCGACCGGAACCATCACCACGCGCACCTGCTCCGCCTCCACCGTTTCTTCCGGCGAAACCGTCATCCCAAGTTTCTCGTAGATGCCCCTGGCCGCCGCAAGCGACCTCACCGCGATGCCGAGATGGTCTATAGTGAACATATTCCTACTTCTTCGTCATCCCGAGCGAAGTGGATGGCTCGCTTGCGAGCCTTCCACGCAGTCGAGGGATCCCTACCGTCTCAACTGCAGAAGCTTCGCGTCTGAAGCCGGCTCCGAATGATAATCGCTCGTATTTCACCGAGGCTTC
>Ga0335084_10007660_pt1 | contig 10737 bp, 12 predicted proteins | sample Lox_Sample_44_FD_206721 | JGI IMG/M metagenome (GOLD analysis project Ga0335084, IMG submission 206721) | Soil microbial communities from Loxahatchee National Wildlife Refuge, Florida, United States - Lox_Sample_4.4 | ecosystem: Environmental > Terrestrial > Soil > Wetlands | place: USA...
CGGTGGACAAGTTCGAATACCGCCGCGGCTACAAGTTCTCGACCTACGCCACCTGGTGGATCCGCCAGGCCATTACGCGCTCGATCGCCGACCAGGCGCGCACCATCCGCATCCCGGTGCACATGATCGAGACCATCAACAAGATGAACCGCATCTCGCGCCAGATCCTGCAGGAGACCGGCCAGGAGCCGGATCCGGCCACGCTCGCGCAGCGCATGGAGATGCCGGAAGAGAAGATTCGCAAGATCCTCAAGATCTCCAAGGAGCCGATCTCGATGGAAACGCCGATCGGCGACGACGACGACTCGCACCTGGGCGATTTCATCGAGGACCAGTCGACGATGGCGCCGTCCGACGCGGCGACCTACGCGTCCCTGCGTGACGTGACCAAGGAGGTGCTGGACACGCTCACGCCGCGCGAAGCGAAGGTGCTGCGCATGCGCTTCGGCATCGAGATGTCGACCGACCACACGCTGGAGGAGGTCGGCAAGCAGTTCGACGTCACGCGCGAGCGCATACGCCAGATCGAGGCGAAGGCGCTGAGGAAGCTGCGGCATCCCTCGCGCTCCGAGCGGCTGAAGAGCTTCCTCGACCAGGAAGGCTGAGCGGAAAAGAGCAGAACGAGGGGCCGCGCAAGCGGCCCTTTTCATTTGCAGTAGAGTAGCCCGGCGGGCCGGTAGCTCAGACGGTTAGAGCAGGGGACTCATAATCCCTTGGTCGTTGGTTCAAATCCAACCCGGCCCACCCTCGCGCTAAGATTGCCGCGTGCAATTCATCGGCGACTTCTCGATCGACGCGCAGATCTGCGAGCGGCTGATCGAGCTGCACCGCACCTGCGACCGGCAGGGGCTGGTGAAGGCGGGAAGGCTCTACGCGCGCGGCCAGGACGACACCGTCGTCGACGCGACGAAGAAGGAGTCGTTCGACGTGCGCGTGGGCGATATCCCGGACGCGTTGCAGAACGAATACGGCGTGGCCGAGTACATCCGCGAGCTGCAGCGCTGCACGCGCGAATACCTGGAGCGCTTCCGGCATCTGCAGGTCGCGCGTTTCGGCGTGACGGAGTCGCCGATCATCCAGCACTACCGGCCCGGCGGCGGCTTCAAGGCCGAGCACTTCGAGCGCAGCAACGCGGCGACCTGCACGCGCATGCTGGTGTGGATGACCTACCTCAACGACCTCACCGACGGCGGCGGGACGCGTTTCGTCTACCAGGACCGCGTGGTCGAGGCGCGCCGCGGGCGCACGCTGATCTGGCCGCCGGACTTCACGCACACGCACGTCGGCGTCGTCTCGCCGACGCAGCACAAGTACGTCATCACCGGCTGGTTCAACTTCCTCAACTGAGCCCGCGCGGGGAGCGCAGCGCCGAGGGATAGAGCTGGCGCTCGCCGGCGCGGCGGATCGCCTCGATGCTGTACAGGCGGCTGTGGAAGGAGTCGAGCGCCTTGAGGATCTGCAGCCGCAGGAACTCCGCGCCGGACATCGACTCGGACTCCCACTTGCGGTGCTCGCCGCGGCCGAAGAGCTCGGCGGCGTAGTCGCCGACGATGCCCATCTCCTCGCGGCACTGCGGATCGTTGATCGCGGCGGCCGCCTCGCGGCACAGGTTCTCGACGCGCCGCAGCTCGTCGGCGCCCGCCGCCCAGTCGGCGCGGTGCGCGGCGAACAAGTCCTTCAGCTCGGCGTGGCGGCGGCGCGCCGCGTCGATGTCGGCATAGCCCATAGGTCCGGGCGATTGTCGCCAAGGGCGCTTGCGCTTTCAATCGCGCCGGCGAGATTCGAGGATTCTGCGACGCCCTGTAGCGCGCGATGCGACGGGGTCAGCGCGCCCGCGCGGCCTTGCGCTCCAGCAGCCGCGCGAAGTTCTCGAGCGAAAGAAGGTGCAGGTAGACCCGGGCGAGGAAGCCCTTGCGCAGCAGGTTCTTGAGCTGAGCCGCGTTGAGGTTCTCGAGATTCTTCTCGTTCACGCGGTGCATGCCGGTCAGGTTCATCGCGCCGCCGCCCTGGTCCTTGTTCAGGGTGGCTTGCATGGCGAAGGGCTCGAGCAGGCCGTAGTCGGCGAGGACCGCGCACATCTCGCGGCTGCGCTCGAGATCGGCTTCATACTCGGTGAGCAGCCGCTCGATCTCGGTCCATCGCGCGGTGGGCCTGCCGCCGTCGTCGAACATCGGCTCGCCGGCGCCTTCGTCGATGGCGTCCTTTTCCACGCAGATCAGCCGCTGCTGCTGCTCGACCTTGTTGAGCGTGACGCGCGCCATGCAGAAAGGATGGCGGCGCGCGTAGGCGGGCACGTAAACGCCGCCTGCCCAGGCGCCGCCGGCGAAGAACAGATTCTCGCCCGCGGCGATGCCGAGCACGGCGACCGCGGCGAACGTCTTGCCCTCGTCGCCGCTAGTGAAGACGAGCGGGTACTCGCGCGCCGCCGGCTGGAATTCGGTGTAGCTGATCGGCACCGCGTTGGCGCTCTGCAGAAACTGCGGCACCGCGCCGGCCGCCGGCAGGAGCAGCCGGTGCGTCTTCTGCAGCGGCACGATCTCGCGATAGCCGAACGGCGGGGCGATGCGCTGCGGCGTGGAAGTCGGGGCGGAGGCCGGCATGGGCGGGCCATAATACTTTATAATCCGCAGCCTCCGACGGGGTGGTAGCTCAGCTGGGAGAGCGTCGCGTTCGCAATGCGAAGGTCGGGAGTTCGATCCTCCTCCACTCCACCATCTTTCCCCCGCAGCGCCTGAAGCTTCGCCGTAAAGCTACTATTCCGCCATGGAAGCGCATCGCGCGGTGGCGGCGGCACTGCAGCGGATCGTCGACAAGCTCGACCCGCAGGAGGGCCGCTACCGTATGTTGTTCGAGTCGAGCCCGCTGCCGATGTGGGTGTTCGACGCGAAGACCCTGCGCTACCTCGCAGTGAACGACGCCGCGGTGCGCCTCTATGGCTACAGCCGCGAGGAGTTCCTCGCCATGACGCTCGAGGATCTGCGGCCGCGCGGCGAGGGCGAGGCGTTCAGCGAGTTCCTGCGCCGCGAGTCGGGCACGGTGCAGCGGGGCCTGTTCCACCACATCAAGAAGAACTACGAGCCGATCGATGTCGAGACCGTCGGCCACCTTGTGCGCTGGCGCGGCCGCGAGGCGCGCCTGGTACTGATCAACGACGTCACCGAGCGCCAGCGCATCCAGACTCGGCTGCGCGCGCTGTCGCAGCGGCTGCTCGAAGTGCAGGAGGACGAGCGCCGCAGCCTTGCGCGCGACCTGCACGACGACATCGGCCAGGCGCTCACGGCGCTGAAGATCCAGCTCGAGGCGGTCGCGCACGCCGGCGAGGCGGCGCCGCGCAAGATGGTGGAGGACTGCGTCGAGACCACGCGCCACACGCTCGAGCGGGTGCGCCAGCTCTCGCTGCACCTGCGGCCGCTGCAGCTCGATGACCTCGGCCTGGTCGCGGCGCTGCGCTCGCACCTGGACCGCCAGGCGGCGCTCGGCGGCCTGGCGCCGCATTTCGACGCCGGCGAAGCGCCGCCGCAGCTGCCGCCGGACATCGAGACGGCGTGCTTCCGTGTCGCGCAGGAAGCCATCAACAACGCCCTGCGCCACGCGCGCGCGCGCAACCTCTGGCTGCGCCTGTTCACCGCCGGCGACCGGCTCGCCCTTTCGGTGCGCGACGACGGCGCCGGCTTCGATCCCGACGCGGCGCGCCGGCGCGCCGCCGCCGGCGGCTCGCTCGGCCTCGCCGGCATGGAGGAGCGCGTCGCCATCGCCGGCGGCTCGATCGAGATGCGCTCGGCGCCGGGACAGGGAACCGTTTTGCTGGCAACATTTCCGCTCGGACGATCCGAGGGGGGGCTGCAGCGATGATCCGTGTCGTACTCGCCGACGACCACGCGCTGGTGCGCGCGGGCATCCGCTCGCTCCTCGGCAACATGGCCGAGGTGCAGGTGGTCGGCGAAGCCTCGAGCGGCGAGGAGGCGATGCTGCTCGCCGAGAGCGAGCGGCCCGACGTGATCCTGATGGACATCGCCATGAAGGGCATCAGCGGCCTCGAAGCCGCCGCGCACCTGCGCGAGAGCCACCCCGGCGTGCGCGTGGTGATCCTGTCGATGCACTCGGGCGAGGAATACGTGCTGCAGGCGCTGCGCGCGGGCGCGGTCGGCTACCTCCTCAAGGACGCCGCCACCGGCGAGCTCGAGCTCGCGCTGCGCAGCGTCATGCGCGGCGAGAGCTGGCTCAGCCCCGCGGTGTCGCGCCAGGTGGTCGAAGGCTACGTGCAGCGCGTCGGCGGCGACGCCGCGCCCGAGGTGCTCACCGCACGCCAGCGCGAGGTGCTGCGCCTCGTCGCCGGCGGCAAGAGCACCAAGGAGATCGCCTTCCTGCTCAACCTCTCGGTGAAGACGGTGGAAACGCACCGCGCGCAGATCATGGAGCGGCTGGGCATCCGCGATGTCGCCGGTCTGGTCCGCTACGCGTTGCGTACCGGCCTCGTGCCGCCCGAAGGCTGAGGAGTATTCCCGGCCGTTACAGTTCTTCACAGGCAATCAGGAATTCCCTAGCCCGCGACTCGGGGACCCCCCGATACCTGCAAGCGGGGGCGGCCTTTAGGCTGCCTCACATGACCGTGCGCGTCCGCCGCATCGCGATCGCCGATGACAGCCCTGCTTTCGTCTCGGCGGTCTCGAACTATGTCGAGAGCCTGCCCGGCTACGCGCTCGCCGGCACAGCGCGCACCTCCGCGCAGGCGCTCGAGCTGGTCGAGAGCGAGGAGCCCGACGTGCTGCTGCTCGACCTCGGTCTCGCGCCGGCCCGCGGCCTGGACCTGCTGCGGCGCCTGAAGGCGCTGCCCGGGCGTCCGGCGGTGGTGGCGATGACGCTGTTCCATACGCCGGAGGCCGCGGCCGAAGCGCGCCGCGCCGGCGCCGACGCCCTCGTCGGCAAGGAAGCGTTCGTCGTCGGGCTCAACCAGGCCCTCGCGCAGCTCTTCCCGGCCGTCTAGGTTTCCAGCCCCTTCTCGATCCGGCGGGCGAAGACCGTCATTTCCTTTTCGGCCTGCCGGTCGCCCTTCTGCTTCGCCGCAGCGATGCCCTGCCGGTACGCCTGCAGCGCCTCCTGCGGCTGCTTCGCGGACAGTACGCGGCCGAGCGCTTTCCAGGCCGCCGAGTAGAGCGGGTCGCGCGCGAGCGCTTCGCGCAATTGCGCCGCGGCGTCCGCGGCACGGCCCGCCTTTTCGTACTCGAGACCGAGCGAATAGCGCAGCAACGCGCCGTCGCGCGGCGTGCCGAGAAGCTTCTCGAGGTTCGGAATCATTCCGCTGGTCACTCGGCTAAGATACGCACGATGAAGACCGTGATCCAGACCCGCGAGGCGCCGGCGGCGATCGGCACCTATTCCCAGGCCGTGCGTGCGGGAAACAGCCTGTATCTCTCCGGCCAGATCGGCCTTGATCCGGCGACCATGCAGCTGGCCGAGGGCGTCGAGGCGCAGACGCACCGCGTCTTTCGCAACCTCGCCGCGGTGGCGGACGCTGCGGGGCTCAGCCTCGATGACGCCGTGCGCATGACCGTCTACCTCACCGACCTCGCGCACTTCGCGCGCGTCAACGAGATCATGGCGCAGTACGTGCGCGAGCCCTATCCGGCGCGCGCCGCCGTCGGCGTCGCGGCCCTGCCGCGCGGTGCGCTCGTGGAAATTGACGCGATCCTCCACGGCGGATAAGGCCCCGAAGTCGCTCGACAAGCTCGGGCTGCGCTCGCGGCTCGACTTCGTGCTGCACCTGCCGCTGCGCTACGAGGATGAGACTGTCGTCTTCGCGCCCGAAAAGGCTCCGGCCGATCGGCCCGTAACAGTCGAAGCGAAGGTCCTCGGCGCCAAGATCGAGTTTCGTCCGAGCCGTCAGCTCATCGTTCGCGCCGAAGGCCTGGTGCTGCGTTTCTTCAAGTTCTGGGGCAGCCAGCTCAAGCAGTTCCAGCGTGCGGCCGACGACGGCCTCAGGGTACGAGCGCACGGCGACGTGCGGGGCGGCTGGTTCGGCAAGGAGATGGCACACCCGCGCTACCGGTTCGTGAAGGAAGGCGATCCGCTGCCGGATGCGCTGACGCCCGTCTATCCAAGTACCAAGGATGTAAAGCAACATGAACTGCGCGCGCTCATTCTCAAGGCGCTGGACGAGGGGTCGCTGGAGGACACGCTGCCCGACGAAGTGCGAAGGCGATACGGCCTCGCGGGCTTCGCCGAGAGCGTGCAGCTGCTGCACCGGCCGCCGCCCGGAATCGACGTCGAGACGCTCGCCGGCCGCACGCATCCGGCCTGGCGGCGGGTGAAGTTCGACGAGCTCCTCGCGCAGCAGCTGTCGATGAAGTTCGCCTACCGGCGCCGGCGCGCGATGAAAGCGCCGCGGCTGACCGGCGAGGGTCCGCTCCTGCGCGGCTTCATGCGCGCGCTGCCGTTCCAGCTCACGCGCGCGCAGACGCGCGTCCTCAACGAAGTGCTGCGCGACATGCGCGAGCCGCATCCGATGCAGCGCCTTTTGCAAGGCGACGTCGGCAGCGGCAAGACCATCGTCGCCGGCATCGCCGCGCTCGCCGCCGTCGACGCCGGCTGGCGCGCGGCGGTGATGGCGCCCACCGAGATCCTGACCGAGCAGCACTACCGCAAGCTCCTGGCGTGGTTCGCGCCGCTCGGCGTCAGCGTCGGCTGGCTGCACGGCGGCGTGCCGAAGCGCGTCCGCGCGGCGATGCTCGAGCGCCAGATCGTCGTCGGTACCCACGCGCTGATCCAGGGCGGCGTGACCATCGAGCGCCTCGGCCTGGCGGTGGTCGACGAGCAGCATCGCTTCGGCGTCCAGCAGCGGCTCGACCTGCGCCGCAAGGCCGAGGAAATGTTCCCGCACCAGCTGATGATGAGCGCGACGCCCATTCCGCGCACGCTCTCGATGACCTACTACGCCGACCTCGACGTGTCGGTGATCGACGAAATGCCGCCCGGGCGCCGGCCGGTGTCGACGCGCCTCTTCACCGACGAGCGCCGCGGCGAGGTGCTCAAGCGCGTGCGCGAGGCCTGCGCCGAGGGGCAGCAGGCCTATTGGGTATGCCCGGTGATCGAGGAGTCGAAAGACGGCGACGTGCAGACGGCGCTCGACACCTACGAGCGGCTGCGCGCGGAGCTGCGCGAGCTGCGCATCGGCCTGCTGCACGGCCGGCTGCCCCAGGGCGAGAAGGCGGCGGCGATGCAGGCGTTCGTCGAGGGGCGCACGCAGCTCATCGTCTGCACCACCGTGATCGAGGTCGGCGTCGACGTGCCGAATGCCTCGCTGATGGTGATCGAGAGCGCCGAGCGCTTCGGCCTCGCGCAGCTCCACCAGCTGCGCGGGCGGATCGGCCGCGGCGAGCGCGAGAGCGTCTGCGTGCTGCTCTATGCGCGCGGCGCCGCCGAGACCGCCGCGCGGCGCCTCACCATCATGAAGGAGCACGCCGACGGCTTTCGCATCGCCGACCTCGACCTCGAGCTGCGCGGCCCGGGCGAGTACCTCGGCGAGCGCCAGAGCGGCGAGCCGCTGCTGCGCTTCGCCGACCTCGAGCGCGACCTCGACCTGGTGGAAGCGGCGAAGGCCGCCGCGGTCGCGATGCTGAGCGAGCATCCGCGCGAGGCGCGCGCGCACGTCGCGCGCTGGCTGCATTCGCGCCAGGACCTGACCCAGGCGTGAGTTATCCTTCGGCGGTGGACCTGACGTTTCTCGCGCGCCGCCTCGACGCCTACGAGCGCCTGATCCGGCTCGACAAGCCGATCGGCGCGCTGCTCCTGCTCTGGCCGACGCTGTGGGCGGTGTGGCTCGCCTCGGGCGGGCGGCCGCGCGCCGACGTCCTGATCATTTTCGTCGTCGGCACATTGCTCACGCGCTCGGCGGGCTGCGCGGTGAACGATTTCGCCGACCGGGCGATCGATCCGCACGTCGAGCGCACGCGGCGCCGGCCGCTCGCCGCCGGTGAGATCCAGCCGGCGGAGGCGCTGGCGGTCGCCGCCGCTCTCGCCGCAGCGGCCTTCGGCCTGGTGCTGTTCCTCAACCGCTTCGCGATCCTTCTCTCGGTGGCAGCGCTCGCCATCGCCGCGACTTATCCCTTCACCAAGCGCCTGGTGCCGCTGCCGCAGCTCGTGCTCGGCATCGCCTTCGGTTTCGGTATCCCGATGGCTTACGCCGCGATCCAAAACCGGCTGCCGCTCGAATGCTGGCTGCTGCTCGCCGCCAACGTCTTCTACTCGTTCGCCTACGACACCGAGTATGCGATGGTCGATCGCGACGACGACGCGCGGCTCGGCGTGCGCAGCTCGGCCCTGACGCTAGGCCGCTGGGACGTCGCGGCCGTGATAGCAAGCTACGCCGCGATGGCGGCGATGCTCCTAGCGCTCGGCCCGCTCCTCGCGCTCGCGGGCTGGTACTACGCGGGCGTCGCGGTCGCGGCCGGCCTCGCCGCATGGCACTGGCGGCTGATCCGCGACCGCAGCCGCGAAGGCTGCTGGCGCGCGTTCATGCACAGCAACTGGACCGGCGCCGCGGTGTTCGCCGGCATCGTGCTCAGCTTTCCGCTGCGCCTCGCCCTGCCATGAACGAGGCCGGCTCGGCGCTCACGCGCTTCGACATCCCGAACGGCGAGCTGCGCGGCTCGCACCTCACGCTGCACCCGAACTGCGTCGTGCATCGCGGCGAGTCGCAGCTCGAGACCCTGCCGCTTGGCACCGTCACCTCGGTGCGCGTCGCCTACCAGCGCAACGTCTCGCTGCTCGGCTGGGGCGCGACGCTGTTCGTGGTCGCGCTGGTCATGCTCGCGCTCGCCGGGCCGCTCGCCGCGTTGGCGGGGGCCGCCGCCGCCGACCTCGCGCCCCAGGCCAATCATGGCGTGGCGAGCGCGCTTTACGGCTTCTTTCGCGTCGTGGAAGCGCTCGCCAACGCGCTCCCGCTCGGCGCGCTGGTCGCGGTGCTCGGCGGCGGCGCGCTCGCCGGCTTCGGCTGGCTCGGCAACACCGTGCTTACTCTCACTTTCGCCGGCGGCGAGCGCTCCTATGCCGTGCGCGGGCGCAACACGCGGCTGCTCGATTTCAGCGAGGCGGTGGCCGAGCGGCTCATGCAAGTGAAGCGATGACCTACGCGGACCTGCGCGACTTTGCCTCGCAGCTGGAGAGGCGCGGCGAGCTCAAGCGCATCTCCGCGCCGGTTTCGCCGAAGCTCGAGATGACCGAGATCTGCGACCGAGTCCTGCGTGCCGGCGGACCGGCTCTGCTGTTCGAGAAGCCGGCAGGCTACGCGATGCCGGTGCTGGGCAACCTGTTCGGCACGGTTGGACGCGTGGCGGCGGCGATGGGCCTGAATGACGCGAAGGACCTCAGGAACATCGGCAGGCTGCTCGCGTATCTGAAGGAACCCGAGCCGCCGCGCGGGCTGCGCGATCTCTGGGACAAATTTCCGCTGTTCAAGCAGGTGCTCAACATGGCGCCGAAGGAGCGCTCGGCGGCCCCCTGCCAGGAGATCGTCTGGGAGGGAAAGGACGTCGACCTCGCCCGCCTGCCGGTGCAGACGTGCTGGCCCGGCGATGCCGGTCCGCTGATCACCTGGGGCCTCACCGTCACCCGCGGCCCGAGCAAGCCGCGGCAGAACCTCGGCATCTACCGCCAGCAGGTGATCGGCCGCAACCGGCTGATCATGCGCTGGCTCCCGCACCGCGGCGGCGCCCTCGACTATCAGGATCACCTGAGAACTGCAGGAAAGGAATCGTTCCCTGTTGCGGTCGCGATCGGCGCGGACCCGGCGACGCTGCTCGCGGCCGTGACGCCGGTGCCCGATACGCTGTCCGAATACCAGTTCGCCGGCTTGCTGCGCGGCGCACGCACCGAGGTGGTCAAGTGCCTGGGCAGCGACCTGCAAGTGCCGGCCTCGGCGGAGATGGTTCTGGAAGGCTCGATCGGCGAGGAGACCGCGGAGGAGGGACCGCACGGCGATCACACCGGCTACTACAACGAGATCGAGCGCTTCCCCGTCTTCACCGTCGAGCGGATCACCCTGCGGCGCTCGCCGATCTACCACTCGACCTACACCGGCAGGCCGCCCGACGAGCCCTCGGTCCTGGGCGTCGCGCTCAACGAAGTGTTCGTGCCGCTGCTGCAGAAGCAGTTTCCGGAGATCGCCGACTTCTACCTGCCGCCCGAGGCCTGTTCCTATCGCCTGGCGGCAGTCAGCATGAAAAAGCAGTACGCCGGGCACGCCAAGCGCGTCATGTTCGGCGTCTGGAGCTTCCTGCGCCAGTTCATGTACACCAAGTTCATCGTCGTCTGCGACGACGACATCGACGTGCGCGACTGGAAGCAGGTCGTCTGGGCGATCAGCACGCGCGTCGATCCGGCGCGCGATCTGCTCGTCGCCGAGCACACGCCGATCGACTACCTCGACTTCGCCAGCCCGGTGGCGGGGCTGGGCTCCAAGCTCGGCATCGACGCGACCAGCAAATGGCCGGGCGAGACTCAGCGCAGCTGGGGCCGCCCGATCGTCATGGATGACGCAGTAAGACGCCGGGTGGACTCGATCTGGCGCGAGCTGGGCCTGTAGTTTTTCCCGACCCGGCGCCCTCGTAGACCCAGGCGAGCAGCGCGTCCTGCGCCGCGTCGGCCTGCGGCGCGGCGGGATGGTTGATCAGCATCACCACCACATGTCGCCGCCCGGAGCGGTCGAGCACGTAACCCGCCATCGTGCGCGCGTCATTCAGG
>Ga0335084_10007662_pt1 | contig 10735 bp, 11 predicted proteins | sample Lox_Sample_44_FD_206721 | JGI IMG/M metagenome (GOLD analysis project Ga0335084, IMG submission 206721) | Soil microbial communities from Loxahatchee National Wildlife Refuge, Florida, United States - Lox_Sample_4.4 | ecosystem: Environmental > Terrestrial > Soil > Wetlands | place: USA...
CGTCGTGCGCGGCAGCGCGACCAAGTGGCGACCGGACGTGAGGAGCACGTCCACGCCTCTGGGAAACAGCGCATGGTTCTGGCGGAGGCCCTGCCAAAAAGCATCCGGCAGCCCGCGCGCCTCGAGCCGGGCCTCGACCCTTATCCCGGGTCCGGTCAGTCTCCGGCCCCGCCCTGTCGTGAGGCTCTCGACCTGGACCAGGACGGTGGTTGATCGATCCGGGAACTCGTCGCTGCCAAGGTCGAAGGCGCTAAGTCGCGGCATTCTCCCCGGCTCCGAGATCAGCGCGAAGCGTCCCTGCGCCGGGGAATCCACCAGCCGGCACCCGCAGTGAAACCGCAGGTAGGCAACCGTGTCGAGAGTCGCTGCCCGGTCATCGAACCACACAGGCGTCTCGAAGTCGGCAAGCGTCAGGCACACTGCGGCCGCGGCGGGGTGCAGCGGGTCTGGCGCTGATTCGGATCCGGGCATCTCGACGACCCGCCCGGGGTGATCCATCGCGTCGAGAAGGGCGCGGAATGCGCGCTGGCTGTCGAGGACGGGATCGGCAAAGCCTGGCAGCATCTACTCCTCCCCGCGTACGAGAGTGAAAAACTCGACGCGGGTCGGCGCCGAGTGGGCCTGGACCGTGATGCGCCGCTCGCGTTGGTCTGCCTCGAGCGGCGCGACGAGCCGGACTTCGAGCGCGGGGCGGCTGGCCGGATCCTGGAGCAACCCATCGAACACCGCGGCGAGCTCCGCGTGGCGCGCGCTCCGGCCGCCGACGTAGGCGTGACCAGTCGCGCCGGACGGCAGCTCGATGCTGCACCGGGTCACCGTCATCTCACCCAGGTTGAATCGCGCCCCGCTGCCCCCGGCCCGGGCGCGAACCATCACGAGGCCTGTCTCGGGGCGCCGAACAACCCGGAAGACCGGCTTGTCGGGAAGGGCCGCCCACGCCAACTCGAGTTCCTCCGGGCGCGCCTGAGCGAGCACCGACATCCAGCGCCGTCTCGCCCCGAGGTCACACGCGTCGATCATCCGCCGCTCCTTTCACGCCTCGATCCTGGGTCACTCGAAGTGAGGTAGAACCTGGCGCACCCGCATCTGGGCGCCGCAGCCCGAGCACCGGCACTTCACGTCGAAGATGGGAGGCACCATCGCGACTCGCTCTTCACTTACGACCACCATGGGCTTGCCGCACCTCTGGCAGGGAGGGATGCCATGAGTCGTGATCAAGCGCTCAAAGGCGGCCCCGATGAAGTCCACGGCGCTACTTCTTCGACGCGAGCTTCTTGGAGGTGTCGTTCAGGTCCCGGATGACCTGGTACTTGCTGTCATCGGCCGCCACGAAGCCGGACAGCCACGCGCCGATCTCCTTGAACGCGTCGGGGTTCTTCGCCTTCATGCTGACGAGGGACTCCTGCACCGCCGACTTGAAGCTCGCCGGCAGGTCCTTCCGCACCACGATGGGATCGTTGGGAATCAGCTTCGAGACCCAGATCACCCGGAGCCCGCCGCGCGGAACCTTGTTCTCCCGCGTCAGCTGCTGGAGGTCCGGCAGGTTCGTCGAGGCGACCTCGACCTTCTTGTTCGCCACCGCGAGGATCGAGGCCTCGTGAGAGCCAGAAAACGTGACCTTGGAAAAGTACTTCTGTGGGTCGATGGACATCTCGCTCATGAAGAACATCGACGGCACCAGGTATCCAGAGGTTGAGTTCGGATCGTTGAAGGCGAACGTCTTGCCGGCCATATCCTCGGGGCTGAACATGTCCGATTCGGCGTGCACGATAAGGCAGGAGCGGTAACCGAGCGCGCCATTGCCCAGGCGCAGCTGCGCGATCGGCTCGACGTTGGCGTAGTTGTTGTTCGCGGCCTCCACGTACGACTTGGGTCCCAGGTGCCCGATCTCGGCCTTCTTGAACTTGAGAGCCTCGATCGTGCCACGGTAGTCCGTCGCGGTCACCGGCTTGATCTTGACGTTGAGATCCTTTTCCAGCTGGGCCAAGATCGGCGCCCAGCGCCGCGTGATCTCGGCCGCGTTCTCCGTCGAGAGTAGCGCGAAGGTGATCTCCCTGGGCCATGCGGAGTCCTGCGCGGACGTCGGCGCCGCACCGAGCGCGATCATCGCGAGCGACAGCGTGGTGGTGACAAGACGGGTCAAGCGCATAGGGCCTCCTCTAGATCGCCGCCCGCCGGACGCGGGAGGAAATCACATCGATGAACATCACCATTGCGACGATCAACAGAATGACCGTCGCCGCTTCCTGATCCTTGAACGAGCGAATCGTGTCCCACAGGTAGAAGCCGATGCCGCCACCGCCGACCATCCCGATCACCGACGCCGAACGGATGTCCGATTCGAAGCGCAGCAGGACGTAGGAGAGGAAGTTCGGCAGCACCTGCGGGACCACTCCGAAGGCGATGACGTGAAGCCGACCTGCCCCGGCCGCGGCGACACCCTCCACTTGCCCCGGCTCGATCGATTCGATGGTCTCGCTGAGCAGCTTGCCCAGCACCCCACCCGTGTGAATCCCCAGGGCCAACATCCCGGCGAACGGCCCGAGGCCGACGGCCGTGACGAACATCAGGGCGAAGACGAACTCGTTCACGGCCCTCAGCAGGTCCATCAGCCGCCGCGTGACGAAGTAGACGGCGGGGTGCGGTGAGAGGTTGCGGGCGCCCAGGAGACCCAGCGGCACCGAGATCGTGACAGCGAGCAACGTGCCCCACAGCGCAATGCAGAGCGTAACCACGCACTGCCAGGAGTATTCGCCGAGGTTGGCAAAGGATGGGTGGAGGTATCCCTTGAGAAACACGCCGACGTTGCCGATGTCACGCAGGAGCTCAAAAGGCCGGAGCTCAATGACCCGCGCTGCCCAGCCGAGAACGATCGCCATGCCGAAGGCCGCCAGGAGCGACCGGCCAAGCTCGGAACGTCTCGCCGGCAGCGCCGGAACGTTCCCGGCGTGGATCGCCGCGAAGGGACTGCTCACGAAACGACCCACCCCGGCCGCGCGGCAGGTACGAACCCGCTCGCGTCACCCACCACCGGCGTCTCTCCAAAAATCTCCGCAATCGCAGCGTCCGTCAGGTCGACGGGCTTGCCGTCGAACACGACCTGTCCCTGCCGGAAACCAATGACACGGTCGGCATAGGAACGGGCATATTCGACGTGGTGGAGCGTGGTGATGACCGTTACCCCGGCGCTCGAAGCGACGCGCCGGAGCGTCTCCATCACCATGGCGCCGTTGGCCACGTCGAGGCTCGCGACCGGCTCATCGCCCAGGATGATCCATGGCTCCTGGGCCAGGATCTTCGCGATCGCGACGCGCTGCTGCTCCCCGCCCGAGAGCGTATCCGTCCGCTGCCACGCGCGCTCGCACAGCCCCACGTGTTCGAGGCAGCGGGCCGCGATATGCCGCTCCTCGGGAGGAAAGACGCGCAGGAGAGCCACCCACCGCGCCGGACCCGACAAGTGCGGGAGGCGCCCGACCATGACGTTGTCGATGACCCGCAGCCGCTTGACCAGGTTGAATTGCTGGTAGATCATCCCCACCCGCGCTCGGTGCGCGCGTATCGCGCGCCCTGAGAGACTTGCGATCTCCTCGTCTCCGAACCAGATCGACCCGTCCGTCACGGGCAGCGCGCGGGTGAGACACCGTAAAAATGTCGTCTTGCCGGCGCCCGACCGGCCGATCACCGCCACGAACTCCCCCGGGTCTATCGTGAGGGACACGCGGTTGAGGGCGCGCCGGCCCGCGAAGAGCTTGCTGACGCGGTCGAGTGTCACCACCGGAGAGGTCGGCTCAGTCATCTCTGGCCTCACGCTAGGCCTCTGCCGTTGCGGCACGATGGCGCCAGCATCACGATTTCGCGACGTGTCGGCCCCGTCCAGCCGGCCGGCAGGCCGCCAGCGGAGTGCCCGTTCCATGCCCCGCACCGTACTCGTCGCCCATTGCGTCTTTGTGGCGGACTCCGGAAGTCTCCGTGACGGGCCAAACGGGCTCAGGCCGGCACCGCGTCGGCGATCGGACGCGCCCCGCCGGCCGCAATGGCGAGCAGAGCCTCGGCCACGGCCCGGTCATTGGTGACGCGCGGCACCTTGTGCTGGTCGCCGAGCTTGCCCCGCTCGCGCATCCACCGGTAGAAGGTGCCCGGCGGCAAGGCCGTCACTAGCGGCCCGACCATGCCGACGCCGCCGGTCCGCTTGGTGCGGTAGTCGGAGTTGAGCGCTGCGAGCGTCTCGTCGAGAACGCGAACGAAGTCCTCCGGCTCCCGCGGCGGGATCCGGAACTCCACCAGCCACTCGTGTCCGCCCCGCGGCTCCCCCGCCGAGGGATAGCGCGGCGCCAGCGTGAACTCGACCACTTCCGATTCCGTGCGCCGGCAGGCGCCCGTCAGGGCGCGCTCGACCTGCTCCACGATCACGTTCTCACCGAACGCGTTGACGTAGTGCCGGGTGCGCCCGGTGATCACGAGTCGGAGGGGGTCGCGGGCGACGAAGCGGACGGTGTCCCCGAGCAGATAGGACCAGAGGCCGCCGGGGGTCGACATGACCAGGGCGTAGGGCCGGTGCAGCTCGACATCGGCGACTGTGTGGCGGCGCGGTCGGGCGCTGCCGAGGTCCTCCACGGGAACGAACTCGTAGAAGATGCTGTAATCGAGCATCAGCGTGAGCCCGCCCGAAGATTCCGTTTGTACACCAACGAATCCCTCCGACGCCGGGTAGACCTCGACGCGCTCAAGCCGCTTCCCCATCCATTCGTCGAAGACGCCCGCGTAGGGGGCGAACGCCACGCCGCCGTGGATGAGCACACGCAGCTCCGGCCAGCACTCGGCAAGATCGCGCACCGGCCGGCCCGATGCCTGCCGCTGCCTGGCGATCCGCTCGAAGAGAATCACCAGCCAGGACGGCATCCCGGAAATGAGGCGGACATCCTGCGCCGCCGCCAGGTCGGCGACCGCCTCGATGCGGCGTTCCCAGTCCGGGATCGCCCCTGTCTCGCGCCCCGGCGAGTAGCACCCGCGGATACCCGGGGGTAGGCGGCGCATGACGAGCCCGGAGAGATCGCCCACCCGGCAGCCGGCGCCGGCTTCCTTCGGCTGGGTGCATCCGCCAAGGAAGAGCATGGGCCCACCCACCAGGTTCCGCGCCCCGACCCTCGTGCAGGCCAGCAGAAACGCGTCCCAGCCTCCCTTGCGGTGGGACGCGAAGGCTTCGCGCGTCACCGGGATCATCTTGTCGCCGGAGGTGGTCCCCGACGTCTTGGCCCAGTCGCGACAGCGTCCGGGCCACGTGACACTGCACGCTCCCCCAACGGCGCGCTCCCACGAGGGCCTGAAGTCTGCGTACTCACGAATGGGGACGCGCTCCTGGTACTGCGCCACGGTGCGGATGGAGCGAAAGCCGTGGGCAAGTCCGAACTCCGTGTCCGACGCTGACCAGAGCAGCGCGCGAAGCGCCAATTCCTGCTCCTCCGCGCCACGCCGCCAGACGGCCTCCAGGGCGCGGCGGCGGCGGCCGGCGTACCAGTCGAGCAGGGGCGCAACGGCGCGCGCGATCACCTCGCCACCCCCGCCACGGCCGCGCTTCGTCGATCCCGCGTCTCCATCAGCCACTCTGCGACGGCCTCGTTGAAGGCATCCGGCTGCTCGAGCATGGGGGCGTGCCCGCAGCAGGGGAGAAACGTCAGGCGCGAGTCCGGGAGCAGCGCCTGGAAGCGCTCGGCCACCCCGGAGGGCGTGATCCGGTCGTCCTTGCCCCAAACCAGGAGTGCCGGCGCGCTGATCCCGGCCAAACGACCCTCGATGTTGTGACGCTTCGCCGCCCTTGCAAAGCGAAGCACGCGGCGCGCGGACGCAGGCGTCGTGACCGTGCGCCGGACCGACTCGACCCACTCGGGCGTTACCAGGCGCGGATCGAAAAAGATCTCCTCCATTCTCTCGCGCACGTATACCTCGCCGGGCCGATGCGGTACTCCGCGAGTGAAGGTCCGCTCGAAGAGCCCCGACGAGCCCGTGAGGACGAGCCCCGAGACGCGGTCACGATGAGACAGGGCCATCTCCAACGCCACGTGTCCGCCGAGCGAATTGCCGCCGACGACGGCCCGCGGGATGTCGAGCGCGTCGAGAAACCTGATAACGTAGCGTCCCACTTCCTCTATGGAAGCCTCGGGCATGTCCTCCTCCAGGATCGGCAGCGAGAGCGCAATCGGGCGGCACACGCCGCCCAAGGCCTCGAGCGTCTCCTCCCAGTGGTCCATGCGGCCCATCAGGCCGTGGAGAAGCACCACGGGCTCTCCTTCACCCCGCTCCAGCCAACGGAACTTCGGGCAGACCTCGCGTGTGTCGCTCATATCGGCACTCCCTTGGTGGTTGTCATCCCGACCACTGCGCTGCCTTCCGCTGGCTCCAAAGCCACAGGAACTTGATGGCGCTGCGGGACTGGATGCTGACGTGTCGCGGCAGCTTGCCGACAGACCAGGACCAGTTGACGCGGGCCTGAGTCCGCCGCGTGATGAGCGCCCGCCGGAGAGCCTGGGCATCACGTCCCTTGAAGTGGGTGACGGCGCTGCCGAGATACCAGACGTCGTGGGCGTCGCTACTCCCGGTGACCGGAAGCATCCACTCGAGGTTGCGCATCGCAGCCACGGCGTCGTAGAACCACGAGAACACGCCGGAGTTGTTGACAACCTCGATGGCGTCGATCGGCAGGTCCGGGACCATCTTCCCGATCGAGTAGTGCCCCCGCGCCGCACCCCGAATGGGATGAAACGGGTGCGCCGCCACCGCGAGGCCACCCTGGGCGTGGATGAGCGCTATCGTCTCCTCGGCAGACAGGCCGGGTGGAATCCGCTCGGAAAGATACAGCCCGAGAAGGTGACCATTGAGGGTGCTAATTTCCTCGCCCATCACGACGTCCACCCCGAGCTCGGGGTGGTCGAGGGCGAAGACCCGCGCGCGCTGCGCGCCGCGGATCTCGTCGTGGTCGGTGACGGCAATCACCTCCACCCGGCCCGACGCCGCCCGCACGATGTCGTCGGGGTGCTGGGCGCCGTCGCTCCAGATCGAGTGGACGTGCAGGTCCGCGCGTCCCGATGGAACGCCCGGCCATCTCCGCCTCTTCTGCGCGAGCAACGTTTCCATCGCCGCCAGCATGCACGCCGCGTGTCACACGTATGCGATTTCGCAGATGAAGATTGCGTGACGCCACGCTGGCGTCGCGTCACACGGGCGTCATGAGACTCAGGGTCGCGCGACCGCTATCATGGTCGGCGTGAGCGGAGCCCGGATGGCCTGGATCTGCACGGAGCTCGTCGCGCTGTGGGTGATGCTGCCGGCGCTGCTGTGGACGGAGACCCTTCCCGTCGTCTACCGCATCGCGGTGCTGGTCGCGGCAGCGGGCTACGCGCTCTGGATCGTGCGCTTCGAGCGGGTGCGATGGGACGAGCTGGGCTTCCGCCGATCCATCGGGCTCTTATCCTCGCTCTGCCAGGGCGGCCCGTGGATCGCCGCCGCCGTGCCGGTCTTAGTACTGATTACAGCCGGCATCCATGGCCGGGTGGCACTGTGGGCCTGGCCTACGCGGGATACGGAAAGCGTTCTGGCCCTCCTGACCTTCTATGCGTGCGTGTCGGTCACGAGCCAGGAGTTCCTCTATTCGTCCTTCTTCTTCTGGCGCTACCGGCCTCTTTTCTCTCCAGGTTTCCTGGTCGGTCTCAACGCCGTCGTTTTCGCCGTGGCTCACATGATCTACGACTCATGGGTTTCGGTGGGGCTGGCTCTGGTGGGTCGTGTGATCCTCGCCACGGTCTACCGGCGGCACGGGAACTTCTGGGGCGTCTGGATCCTTCACCTTCTGCTGGGCGTGACGGCCTTCCTGGTGGGGCTCGGGCGGTACTTCTACCGCTCCTCGGGCTAGACCATCTCAGGCGAGTGCCTGTCGGTATAGATGGCGGGTGGCGTCTGGTGCCGCCCTTCGAGCCGGCCCCAGCGGTACGTGACGTTGTCGGCCTGAACGAATCCGCGCTCGAGGAGGAAGCCGCGTTTGTGAGATTCCCGCCTTCGGGCCACCACGGTCTCGAGCCGCACCCAGCCACGTTCGACGGCCAACCCCTTCGCATACTGGAGCATCCGGTCGCCGATGCCGCGGTCCCGGAGACCCGGCCGCACGACGAACTCCTCAATCGTGCCGATCCAGCCCTGCAGCCTCAGGACGGGCCGCGATGATATCGACAGGAGGGCGACCACCCCGCGACTCCCGTCCTCCCCGAGAAGGACGATGTGCCGGAGATCCTCCAGCATGGGCGCGAGCATGGTCATCAGGACCTCGTGGCGCGCCGCGTAGCCGAGGTCGGTGATGAAGGCGACGATCGTCGGAAGATCGGCCGGGGTCGCGGCGCGGATATTCAGCGTGCTTGGCATGAGCCGAGAGTCTCACCCATCCGCATGTCGGAACGATGACGTTTCCATGACGTCTTGGTGACAGGGCTCCAGGGCCGGCGCCGCGACATCCTCCGACCGCAGCACGGCTCGTGCCATGTCGGCGAGGGGGCGCTGCGTGTCCATCGCAGAGCGGCGGAGCCGTCGGAAGGCGTCATCCTCCGGTAGCCGGTACCGAGCCATCAGCAGGCCCTTCGCACGCTCGATGACCTTCCGGTCCGCCAAGGCCTGGCGAAGCGCTTGGACGTCCCGGAAGCGAGCCAGGGCGAGATCGAGGGTCAGGGCGACCTGAGCTGCCCGCACGGGCTCGAACAAACATGCCATCACGCCGCCCTCGCAGGCCTCGTCGAGGAGGCGACGATTGGAGCTCTGAGCGAGCAGAACGACCGGGAAAGAGGCTTCGTCCCGGAGCCGAAGGAGCACCGAGCCACCATGCCAGGCAGCCTCCGGAGCGACGATGACGATGTCCGGGCGCACCCTCTTGAGGGCGTGAAACACCGCCCCTGGCTCGGCGTGCTCGACAGCGACGATGCCGCCGGCGCAACGGATGGCCGAGCTCAGGGCACCTCGCGCCGGCGGGGTGCCGCCGACAAGGGCGACGCGCCACCGTGGTGCCGTGGTCCGCTGGATCGTTTGGTGGTTTCGCATGCTGTCAGACTTGACCCAAATGCGTCCCCGGTCAAATCACGTATTCGCGACGCGCACGTCACGCGGCGCATGAACCCTATGGCAGGGTCGAAGGCCGGCGAGGTGCACGGGCGTGCCGCCGACTGTCCGACTGTAGGAGGGCAATGGGACAACGGAGCGACGCGACGATGGGGGCGTTGTGCCCACCCATGTCGACGGCTATTTTGCCTGAGACCTCCGGTAAAGGGCGTCGGCACGGCGCAGCCGCTCGGAGAGAAGCCGCAACAGCTGCAGCGCAAAATGCGGGTTCTGACGGACGAAGATGTAGAATTGCGCCTCGTCGATCTCGACCAGCTCGGTCTCTTCGAGGGTGACAACGGTGGCCGCCCGTGTGGCGTGCTCGAGGAGGGCCATCTCACCGAAGATCTCCTCCTCCGTCAGGGTGTCGACCGTAGTACCGTCGACCATGATCGCCACACGTCCCCGCTTGATGGCGAACATGGTGTGCGCTTGGTCCCCCTCGTGGAAGATCGTGGTCCCGCCGGGATACACGCGGGTTTTCGACGCGTTCCGGAACAAGCCGAACTTACGGGGCTCTGGGCTCACGGTCCCGTTCCTGTGAGAAGCGCGATCTGGCACAGCGGGATCGTGGACCCGAAACGCGACATTAGGCGCGATTCTGAACGCATCGACCGCAACCGTCAAGTCGCGGGGTCAGGCTCTCGTAGCCATGCACCTGCGCAAAGTAACCTGGGCCTGGGGTCACGACCAATCCGGAGACGTCAGCGAAGAATTAAAAACCTCTGCGTTTCTTCCGATCCCGTGACGGCAAACTTCATGATTCGAGTGAGAACACTCGATTGGAAGCACAACCCGGCGTATGGGTCCAAGGCCGCCGCTCGATTTCGGTTGTTGCAGGGGCCTGCCATCACTGAAATCGACTTGCCTCACCTTCGTGGCCGAGGCCGCCTGACCGGCGCCTCTGCCAAATCCTGTCCCAGATACCTCCCGTCAGGTTCAACGAAAGATGATTCTTGCACTCATTTCGGGAGGCTGCCTAATCGAACAGCACCCCGGCGGCCACGAGCCGATTCTTGACGGCGATGCGTAGTCTTCGCGGAAACACGAATCGCCCCGCGGACAGAATCTGGCGCCACAGCCTGGAGATCAGCAGCCGCCGCACCAGTCTCTGGTCTGCACAGGGGATGAATTCCCAGACCCTATAGCGATTGGTCAGGAGCTCCATCAGACCCAGGCGCAAGAAATAGGGAATCGTCACCGGCGCGCGCTCGGAATTTCTCGGCGCCGCGTTCTCCTTGGTGAGACGAGTGCGATCGGAGAACCACTTGCGAATTCTTGGCGCCGCGTCCTCGCCGTAGAAAGCGGAAAAGTCCGCCCACACATTGGGTCTCAAGTCCGCTTCGATGTAATAGCGGCCCGAGCGATCGGCAGCAGCGATGCAACCAATGGCGACGAAGCCGTCGGCGCCGAGCGCAGGACCCAACGCGGTCAGCTCGGCAAAGACCTCGGGCTCAACCAGCGGCGAGGGGTAATAGGAGCGCACCACAGAGAGACCGAAAGGTCCGCGTTTCCGATCGATCGTCGAGTAGCTGAAATGTACGAGCTCGCCTTCGAAATAGATCGCCGACAGGTCCAATTCGATTCCTTGAATCTTCTTCTGAAT
>Ga0335084_10007664_pt1 | contig 10733 bp, 9 predicted proteins | sample Lox_Sample_44_FD_206721 | JGI IMG/M metagenome (GOLD analysis project Ga0335084, IMG submission 206721) | Soil microbial communities from Loxahatchee National Wildlife Refuge, Florida, United States - Lox_Sample_4.4 | ecosystem: Environmental > Terrestrial > Soil > Wetlands | place: USA: Florida...
GCGAGGAAGAGCTGGTAGTCGAGTCCTCCCGAGCGACCCAGTACCGCGCCGAATCCGGCGCCGATCACCAACAGCCAGATCAACGGGCGGACCATCGCGGAGACGAGCCGCGTACGCTGCCGGAACATGCGGACCACCTCGCGTTCCAGCACAGCATAGATCGGTCGTATCGGCATCGCGGCTGCGGCTTCCTAGCGCGGCGCGTTGACCCAGAGGAACACGTCGTTCAAGTTTGGGCGCCGAATGCGCAGGGCGGAAACGCGGCTGCCCAAGTCGGTCTGCAGCCGGCTCAGTCCGGCGAGATCCTCTTCGGGATACCGGAACATTGCGACATCGCCGTCCTTGAGCGCAGGGCCGAGCTCGCCTCGCACGGCATCGACAAGCGGGTCCAGGTCGGGGGCCTCGATCTCCACGATGTGGCGGCCGAGCGCGGCGACGAGCTCGCGTGGCGTTCCTCTCTGAACGATTCGGCCGGACTTGATGAAAGCTACTTGGTCGCAGCCGTCGGCCTCTTCCAGGTAATGGGTGGTGAGCAGCACAGTCGTTCCGTGTGCGGACCGAAGGCGCTCGATAAAGCGCCAGATGTTGCGCCGGTTGGGCAGATCGAGGCCGATGGTGGGTTCGTCGAGAAACAGGATGCGCGGGTGGTGGATGACGCCGCGGACGATGTCCAGTGCCCGGCGCATTCCGCCCGAGAGTGCGCCCACCGGCCGCTCCCGCTTGTCATTGAGCCCGAACATCTCGAGCAGCTCGCGCGAGCGCTGCTCGATCACGGCCGGCGGCAGGCCATACAACAACCCTGCAAAGCGCAGGTTCTCTCTCACCGAGAGGGTGCGGTCGAGCGCCGAGTCCTGAAATACCAGACCGATGGAGGCGCGCACCGCCACCGCTTCGCGCGCCACGTCGTGCCCAGCTACGCGAGCTGTGCCCGAGGTTGGGCGCACCAGGGTGGAGAGCATGTGGATCGTGGTGGTCTTGCCGGACCCGTTGGGACCGAGCAGTCCGAAGAACTGGCCTGACGGGATCTCCAGATCCAGGCCTGCTACGGCGACTGTGTCGCCGTAGCGCTTGATCAAGCCTTCCGCAACGACGGCGTGCGTAACGGTCTGCGCTGGGCGGATGTCGTTCATTGCGCCCAATTCTAGCAGGCTCGAAAAAGCCCCCTGTCGCGTCCCGCTCCGGAGCACGCGGATTCGGGCACGGAGTCAGTCGGGTGCCCGCATGCTCGGCGCGTGGCCTTGCCGCAACGCTACTCGACGCCGCTGGTCGCCTCTATGCCCTGCGTCTGCGCGGGCTCGCTCAGCTTGCGCGAGTTGCGGTCGTCGCGGAACACGATGGGACGCACGGTGACGGGCGGGCCGGGGTGTTGCGCCTTCGCGACCACCTCGGTGATCAGATGATGATGCGGGGAGAGATCGCAAATCGGGTCGGCGTTGCGGGCGTCCCCGGTGAGCATGTAGGCCTGACAGCGGCAGCCGCCGAAATCCTTGACCTTCTCGGGGCAGCTCCGGCAGGGCTCGCGCATCCATTCGTCTCCGCGGTAGGCGTTGAACCCGGGGGATTCGTGCCAGATCCAGCGCAGGTCATGGTCGCGCACGTTGGGAAAGGTCAGCCCCGGCAGCATGCGCGCCTCGTGACAGGGCAGCGCCGCGCCGTCCGCAGCGATGTTGAGGAACACGGACCCCCACCCATTCATGCAGGCCTTGGGGCGGTTGGCATAGTAGTCGGGCACAACGAAGTACAGCTTCATCTTCTTGTCCACTTTCGCGCGGAACTGATTGGTGATCTCCTCCGCGCGCTGCAGCTGTTCCTGGCTGGGTAGAAGCTGATCGCGATTCACGTAGGCCCAGGCATAGTATTGCGTGTTGGCGAGTTCCACATGCTCGGCACCGATCGCCTCGGCCAAGTCGAGGATCTGCTGGATGTGGTCGATGTTGAGCCGGTGCAGCACCACGTTCAGCACCATGGGGTATTCATACTGCTTGATGAGCTTGGCGACGCGCGACTTGAGCTCGAACGTCTTGGTGCTGCTCAGGAAGTCGTTCAGCTCGCGGGTCGAGTCCTGGAACGAGAGCTGGATCTGGTCGAGTCCACCCTCTTTGAAGGCGGCGATGCGCTTCTCGGTAAGCCCCACCCCTGAGGTCAGCAGGTTGGTGTAGTAGCCGAGCCGATGTGCCTCGGCGATCATCGTCTCGACGTCGTCGCGCATGAGCGGCTCGCCACCGGAGATACCGAGCTGCACCGCGCCGAGCTCGCGTGCCTCGCGCAGAACACGCAGCCACTCAGCGGTGGAGAGCTCGGGACCGAAGCGCGTGTAATCGACCGGGTTGTAGCAATAGACGCAGTGCAGCGGGCACTTGAACGTGACCTCGGCGTTGAGCCAGAGCGGATTACCGACCTGGGCTCGCCTGAATCCAGCCTCGTCCATAGATATCCTCCAGAAAATCGAGCACGTCCTGGCGCAGGTCCGTGCCGGGAAAGCTCTGCTGCAGATCGGCAACGATGTCTTCCGCGGTACGTTTGCCGTCGATGCGCTTCATGATTTCCGCCGCGCTGCCCGAGAGCTTGATCATGCCTTCCGGGTACAGCAGCACATGGGTGTTTTGAGCCGGCTCCCATTGGAAGCGGAACTGCCGCTCCAGCGCGAGAACCGCGTCTGTCGAGATGCGCCGCTCACTCATCGGGCATGCGGGCGAGCTGCCCGACCTTCTCGCTGCCGATTCCGTAGCTCACCGTCATCGCGTCCAGCATGGACCAGAGCACGTCGAGCTTGAACTGAAGGATATTCAGCCCGTGTTCCTGCTGCTCGCGAGTCGTGAAGTATTCCAGGGTGACCCGCAGCCCGTGCTCCACATCGCGCCGCGCTTCCGAGAGACGCTTCCGGAAATACGCATATCCCTGCTGGTCGATCCATGGGTAGTGCTGCGGCCAGTTGGCCAGGCGCTCTTTGTGGATCTCCGGGGCGAAGAGCTCGGTCAGCGACGAGCACACCGCTTCCTGCCATGGGGCCCGCCGGGCGAAGTTGACGTAGGCGTCGACCGCGAAGCGCACGCCCGGCAGCACCTGCCGCAGGGAGGTCACCTCGGAGCGTGCGAGCCCAACTGCCTCACCCAGGGTGAGCCAAGCCTCGATCCCACCTTCCTCGCCTTGCGTGCCGTCGTGGTCCAGGATGCGTTGGATCCACTGCCGGCGCTGATCGCGATCGGGCATGTTGGACAGCAGCGCCGCGTCTTTGATCGGGATGCTGATCTGGTAGTAGAAGCGGTTGCACACCCAGCCCTGGATCTGCTCCTTGGTGAGCCTGCCGCTGTTCATCGCCACCTGGTACGGGTGATAGATGTGGTAGCGCTTGCCCTTCGCCCGCAGGCGCTGCTCGAACTCGTCGCGGCTCCAGGCTGCGCGATCTGGCTGGGCTGGGTGTTCAGGTGCGCCCATGCTTGGCTCCTACAGGATGAACTCCAGTCCGTCGTACGCGACTTCGATGCCGGCGCGGTTCAGCTCGGCGCGCTCGGGCGAGTCCTCGTCCAGGATCGGGTTCGTATTGTTGATGTGGATGAGGATCTTGCGCGTCGCACGGAGCGGCTGTAGCACGCGGATCATGCCTTCATCGCCCGACTGAGGCAGATGGCCGATCTCTCGCGCTCGCTTCTTGGAGATACCGAGGCGGATCATCTCGTCGTCGGTCCAGAACGTGCCATCTACCATGAGCGCATCCGCCTGCCGGAGAAACGGTTCAAGGTGCGGTTCGATCTCGCCCAGTCCCGGCGCGTAGAAGAGCTTCTTGCCGGTGCGCACGTCGGTGATGGACACGCCTACGTTGTCGCCCTCGTGCGGGTTGTCGCGGTGCGGCGAGTAAGGCGGCGCCTTGCTCTGGAGCGGCACCGCGGTGAAAGTCAGATGGGGTATGCCGTCGATGGCAAAACTGTCACCTGCGCCGGTCGGAAGCCGGTGCCAGTTGACACCGCAATAGTGGCCCAGAACATGGAACAGAGGATGGCCGGTGGTCAGGTCCTCATGGACCATGTCCGTGCACCAGATCTCCAGCGGCTTTCCCTCGCGCAGCATCAACAGACCGGTGGTGTGGTCGATCTGGCCGTCTACGAGCACGATGGCGCGGACGCCTGTGTCGCGGATGGCCCGGGCCGGCTGCAGCGGCGCAAATGCCTTGATCTGCGCCAGGACGTCGGGCGAGGCATTGAACAGCACCCAGTTCACCCCGTCGGGGCTCACGGTGATCGACGACTGGGTGCGCGGCTGTGCGCGGATTGACCCTTTGCGCACGCCGTCGCAGTTGCGGCAGTTGCAGTTCCACTGGGGAAACCCACCTCCCGCGCCGGCACCGAGGACACGCACGCGCATCTAGTACCCCGACTAAGATTCTCAGTCCCAAAACAGCGGAAGCCCCAACCGGGGCTTCCGCATCGCCCGCAAGTTGAAGCTTAGCGGTTGTAGATGTACATCGTCACTTCGAAGCCAAAACGCATTTCGGTGAACTCAGGCTTGCTCCACATAGTCTTCTCCGGAAATGATAGAGTTTGAAAGTCACGGCCGAAACATCCGCCGTTGCGAAACCCTACCGGCCTGCTTCGCGTCTACTGCAGCGACCCTCGGTCGGTAAAGTCCAACCTATTCTGGGCTACACCCGACTCGGCTCCCACGCAAAAATCAGCAAATACAGCTCATGATTTTCATGAGATTGCTCCGCGGACCTCACCTCCGCAAAGGGTGGGCCCTCACCTTGGTTCCATGTCCAGCCTAGCCACCGGGGCGGATTTCCTCGCCGTCGGGGCCGAGCAGCCCTGGCACCGCAATCGCCCCCTCCTGGTCGCTTTTCTCGTTTCGCTGCTCCTTCATGCGGCCGCAATCGCCTTTTTGCCCGGTTTCCGCACCCACCCTCCCGAGGTGAAGGCGTTGACCGTAGAGCTGGCGCGGCCGAAGCCGCCACCGCCTGTGGAGACGCCCAAGCCGCCCGAGAAGGCGCCCAAAGCGGAGCGGCAGTTCCAAAGACGCGAGCTGCAGCCGAAGCCATCGCCGCGGTTGGCACCACGTGCCGAGGTGGCGCGCCCGGAGCCCAGACCCGAGCCGCGTCCTGAACCGAAGCTACAGCCGCGCGTAGAGCCTAAAGTGGAGGTGGCGCAGCCGCCACCGCAACCTGTCGCTCGCCCCGAGCCCCGACCGCAACCCCGGCCCGAGTCTCCTCCACAGTTGCGCCCGCAGCCGCGCCTCGAGCCCACTGTGGAGCCGCGCGTGGAACCGAAGCAGGAGATCGCGCCGCCACCACAGCCGGTTGCCCGGCTCGAGCCGCGGGCGCAGCCGAGGGCCGAGCCCACGCCTCAACTGCACCCCCAAGTGCGCCCTCAGCCCGCGCCCGAACCGCGCATCGAACCCAAGCCCGAGGCCGCGCCGCCGCCACAGGCCGTGGCGCGCGTCGAGCCTCGACCCCAGGTACGGCCGGAGCCGGCCCCTCAGCTCCGTGCGGAGCCGAGGCCCGAAGTGAAAGCCGAGCCGCGGCCGGAGCCACGTCTTGAACCTCGCCCACAGACCGCACCTGAGCCACGCGTCGAGCCAATCGTCTCGCCGCGGCCCGCGCTGGCGCCCGAACCGAGACCGGTTCAGCGGGTCGAGCCGCGGATCGAGGCTCAACCCGTCCCGCGCGCGGAACCGCGCGTGGAGCCCAAGCAGGAACCCGTCATCGTTGCGCGTCCTGAGGTGAGTCCGGGACCCGTCGTAGCGCCGCGCGTGCTGCCGCCTGCAGCCAAACCGCGGGCCTCGCCGCGCCCGGAAGTCAGCGCCGAGTCGCGCCCGGAGCCGACCGTCACTGCGCGGCCGCTCCCACAGCCCGAGGCGCCGCGGACCGACATGGCTCCGGTCGCGCCACATCTCGAGCCGTTGCCGGAGGCGCGGCCACAGCCACGCTCGACGCCGCAACCGGTGCCGCGTTCGGAGCCCGAACCGGTCCGACCCCAGGCGAAGTTGGAACCCAAGCTTGCGCTCCAGGAGGAGTCGCGTGCTCCGGTACCGGAGACCGCTCCGGTGCCTGCGGGGCCGTCGCGGCCCAGACTCTCTGCACCGCCTACGCAGGCGGTCGCAGTGCCGCCGTTGCCGGCTGCTCCCAGGTCCTCACGAGTCGACGAGGACGCCGCGCTCAGGCGTTTCGCGCAGGAGATCTCGCGTATCATCGGCGAATCCGTTTCGGATCGCGATTATCCACGGCTTGCCCGTCAGAGGGGTTGGCAGGGAACGGCCGAGGTCCGGCTGATCATCGGTTCCAACGGCAAGGTCAAGAACATCGTGATCGGGCGCAGCAGCGGGCACGACGTGCTGGACGAGCGTGCCCTGGAGATGGTCAAACATGTGCGCCTCCCGAAGATCCCCTCGCCATTCCGCGAGCGCGAGTTCACCGTCACGATCCCCATCACGTTCGCGCTCAGGAAAACGTGAAGCGCCATGCTCGAGACCCTGTTTGCGCCGATCGAGCCCTATGCAACGGGCTGGCTCGACGTTCCGCAGGGCCACCAGTTGTGGTACGAGCAATGCGGCAACCCGCGCGGCATTCCAGTCGTGTTCCTGCATGGAGGGCCCGGGAGCAGCATCAACCCTAACCACCGGCGCTTCTTCGACCCCGCGGTGTATCGTGTGGTGCTCTACGACCAGCGCGGCTGCGGGCAATCCAAGCCGCGGGGTGAGACGCGCAACAATACGACAGCGCTCTTGGTCGACGACTTGGAGCGCTTGCGGGCGCATCTCGAGATCACCGGCTGGGTCTTATTCGGCGGGAGTTGGGGCAGCACGCTCGCTCTGGCCTACGCGCAAAGCCACCCCGAGGTCGTGAACGGCTGCGTACTGCGGGGTCTATTCCTTGGCTCCGATCGTGAGGTCGAGTGGTTCGTGACCGGACTGCGGAGGTTTCTCCCCGAGGCGTGGGACGCGTTTGTGGACGGCGCACCCGAGCAGTCCGCAGACGGCTTGGTGCGGTACTTCGGTGCCCTGCTGGAGGGGCCGGGCAGCGCGGCCGTCGACGCGGCGGTGCGCTGGAACAACTGGGAATCGGCCGTGCTGGCTGTGGGCGAGACGCCGTCGACGTCGTCGGTCCTGGATCAGGCCGTCACCTTGGACCGGGTGCGCATCCAGCTTCATTATCTGGTGCATCGCTGCTTCCTCGCACCAGACCAGCTGATCGACGGCATCGGCCGCCTGCGCGGTGTGCCGGCGATCCTCGTCCAGGGCCGGCGTGACCTGGCGTGCCCCCCGGTCACGGCTTACCGGGTTGCCAAAGCCTGGCCTGGCGCGCTGCTCCGCGTCGTGGAAGGGGCTGGACATTCTGCAATGCACCCTCTGCTTTCGCAGGCCCTGATCCAGGCTCTGCAGGAGCTGCGGCCGCAGTTGAGGTTCGCATGAACCTGCGGCTGCGCATCACCCTCATCATCACGGTATTGATCGTGGTGTTCTCTTTCATCACCGCTGCCATTGTGTTGGACGACACGCGCCGCCAGATCCGCGAAGAGATGGAAGCGGGCACCAGAGTCACGCTACAGCTCCTCACCACCGTGCTCTATAGCAGCCAGTTCCTGCCGCCCACGGAGGAGCCCCACGGTGTTCTCCTCGCCTTCCTGCGCAGCCTGGGACGCGTGCGTGCGAACGAGATCCGGCTGTACCGGGCGGACGGCAGCCTCCTCTACACCTCGCCCCCGTCCGCCTACAAAGCGGGACGGTCGGCGCCAGACTGGTTTGCCCGTCTGGTGTCACCGCCGTTGCCGCGGGTTGAGCTCTCGGTCAAGGGCGGCCGCATTGAGGTCATACCCGACGCGTCTCGGTCGATCCTCGACGCTTGGGACGATATGAAAGGCCTGGCCTGGATCGCGTGCGGCTCCCTGGTGCTCGTGAACGGCGTGGTGTTCTGGCTTCTAGGGCGGGCCCTGCGGCCAGTCAAACCCATCCTCAACGGCCTGTCGCGGATGGAGCAAGGGCGTCTGGACACGCGCCTGCCTGCATTTTCGTTGCCGGAGTTCGACTCCATCAGCCACACCTTCAACCGCATGGCCGAAGCGCTCGAGGAGAGCCATGCACAGAACACGCGCCTCGCCTTGGTGGCACAGCAGTCCTCCGATGCGATCATGATCCGGGACCTGGAAGGCAAGGTGTCGTTTTGGAACGCGGCGGCAGAACGCCTGTTCGGGTACGCTCCGGAGCAGATCGTGGGGCGCTCGGCCACGGTGCTGACCCCGCCGGGCTTGGAGGCGGAGGTCGAGCAGAACCTGCACACGGTTCGTGGTCGCCAGTTCGTCGAGAACCTCGAGACACAGCGGCTGACTCGGGACGGCAGACGGGTCGAGGTTGCATTGTCGGCAGCCCCGCTGACCGATCCGGCGAGCGGCGAGGTCATCGGCGAGATCTGCAGCATGCGCGACATCACCGAGCACAAGCGCGCGCGTCAGGCCGAGCGCGAGCTGGAGCAGAACCGGCGGCTCACCCAGCTGATCCAGACGCGGCTGGAGGAGGAACGGCGCACCATGGCGCGCGAGCTGCACGACGAGCTGGGGCAGTGCGTGACGGCCATCAAGACCATCGGCGTCGCGATTGCGAATCGGATGCAGCCCAGCGACCCCGAGACCTACGCGCATGCCAACACCATCGTCAATGTCGCGGGCCATATCTACGACGTCGTCCATGGCATCATCCGGCAGCTTCGTCCCAGCGCGCTCGATCACCTGGGTCTGCAAGAGGCGGTGGAGGAGGTCGTCAAGACCTGGAGCGACCGCCACCCCGAGATGGTTTGCCGCCTGAGCGTGGGGAGAGATCTGGGTCAGCTCGGAGAGGCGGTCAATATCACGGTGTACCGCCTGATCCAGGAGTGCCTCACCAACGTCATCCGTCACGCCGAGGCGACGCGCGTTGACATCGAGCTCGAGCGCGAGGGCGATGCGATTGCGGTGACGGTAGCGGACAATGGCAAGGGCCTGGGGGAACGCGACGAGAGCGAGATCGCCCGCTTCGGACTCATGGGGATGCGCGAGCGCGTTCAGGCGCTGGGCGGAGAGTTCAGGTTGGACTCGCGTCCCGGAGACGGGCTCCGGGTATCGGCCTTGATTCCGGTGCCCGCCGCCGACCGACCCCTTGCACCGGTAACCGCGGCAGCGGAGACGGCGGCCAAGTGACGCACGGTCAGATCCGGGTGATGTTGGTGGACGATCATGCCGTGGTGCGCATGGGCTTTCGCCTCTTGCTCGAAGGCGCGCCCGATATTGCGGTCGTCGCCGAGGCGGAGAGCGGGGAGGAGGCGGTCCGCACGTTCGCAGATGTGCGGCCGGACGTGGCCGTGATGGACATCTCGATGCCCGGGATCGGCGGCTTGGAGGCGATCGACCGCATTCTCGCGCGCGAGCCCCAGGCCCGGCTCCTCGTGCTGTCGGCGCACGAAGACGCCATGCATGCCCGGCGCGTCCTCAAAGCCGGCGCGGTGGGCTACCTCACCAAACGCAGCGCTGCCGAAGAACTCATCCAAGCGATCCGTCAGGTCGCGCAAGGCAAGACGTTCCTGGAACCTTCCATCGCGCAGCAGCTTGCAGTGCAGCAACTGAGCGGGGAGAAGAGCCCGGTGGACATGTTGAGCGAGAAGGAATTCAAGGTCTTTCTCGCTCTAGCCAAGGGCAAGTCGGTGGTCGACATCGCCGAGATCATGTCGCTTAGCCCCCGCACTGTGGGTACGCATCTGTACAACATCAAACAGAAACTGGGTGCCGCCAACTCGGCCGAGCTGGCGATCATCGCCATTCGCGCCGGGCTGATCGAGCCCTGAGGCCGGCTCCGACGGCACATTCTCATGAAAATCATGAGGCCGATTTCAGGGATTTTCGCTGGCGCTCGCCTGATCCGCCCTGCAGAATCGGTCTCGGAAGTTGGGGATCACCCCGCATACACCCACCGAACAGAGGAGCAAAACCATGTGGACCAAGCCTGAATTCACCGAAATGCGCTTCGGCTTCGAAGTCACGATGTACATCTACAACCGCTGAGCGCAAGTCATCCGAGTACGAAAAAGCCGCCTCTGGGCGGCTTTTTCTTTGGCACGTCCGTTGCGGCTGCGCAATGGGGCCCTTGGCGCCCTCGATGCGAGCCCCCCGGGGGCTACTCCCCGCTCAAGCCATGCTTCTGCATGCGGTAGCGCAACGTCATACGGGAAACGCCCAGCCGGCGTGCGGACTCGGACACGTTGCCGCCGGTTGCCTCGAGCGCGCGTTCGATCAATCGCCGCTCGGCGTGTTCCAGGGTCAGCCCGGCCATCGGATCGGGTTCGGCCGTCAGCGTACCGAGGCCTGTGCCCAGACCGAGGTCAGCGGCCCGGATCTCCTTCCCCTGCGAGAGCATGACAGCGCGTTCGACCAGGTGTCTGAGCTCGCGCACGTTTCCAGGCCAGCCGTAACTTGCGATTGCACTTCGGGTGTCATCGGCAAATACGGGTAACGGCAACCGATAGCGCCGCGCGGTCTGCTCCGCGAAACAGCGCGCGAGCAGCCACTTGTCCTCGCCGCGCGACCTGAGCGGCGGGATCTCGAGGGTGAGGACGTTCAGGCGGTAGTACAGGTCGGCACGAAAGCCGCCCTGCGCAACCATCTCGGGGAGCTTGCGGTTCGTGGCGGCGACGAAGCAGGCGCTTACCGCGTGCTCTCGCGTCGACCCCAGGCGCCGTACCCGGCGCCGCTCGATCACGTTGAGCAGCTTGGCCTGCAGCTCGA
>Ga0335084_10007665_pt1 | contig 10733 bp, 10 predicted proteins | sample Lox_Sample_44_FD_206721 | JGI IMG/M metagenome (GOLD analysis project Ga0335084, IMG submission 206721) | Soil microbial communities from Loxahatchee National Wildlife Refuge, Florida, United States - Lox_Sample_4.4 | ecosystem: Environmental > Terrestrial > Soil > Wetlands | place: USA...
TGGCAAAGATTCCAACTGATTCTCCGCCGCTTGGAACCGGCAGAGACTCCTCGCATTTCCGGCATTGGGTTTGCCCTCCTCACCCGGAGCTTGCAGCAAGTCCATTGTCCTGGAGCGTGTACCAACCGACAGTGAGAAACAGCACATCGGGAAGTGACTTGGATCACATCCTCACCGTACATTGAGCCTGCGCGGAAACGCAAAACTCGACGGGCACACCTAATGGGATTCTAGCTGGAAGAACGGCAGCCAAAGCTACTCAGTGAATGTGTGCTGCACGGTTGCGGCGAACCCGTCCCAGCCCTACCGAGCGCACGCGGTTGTAGGCGATGTGCAGATCTTCGCTGAGTAGATTGACCACGTGCAGGCAGGCATCGCGGTGCTGATGGAGGAAGCGCAGCATGTCTTTGCGCCGCACGACCGCAACCACGATATTCTCCACCGCTTCGGCAGTCACTTCGTAGTGTCCGCCGGCCAGAGAGGCGCTGAGGCCGAGGGCTTCTCCTGCCGTGGCCGTACGCAAGGTCATGCGCCGGCCGCTCTCCGAGCATACGGAGAGCCGGACCCGGCCTTCGCAGAGGAGAAAGATGCCGCGCGCGACCTGGCCCTCTCGGAAAAGAATGGTACCTCGCGGACAGCTCTGGGCGGACTTGATCCCATCGAAGGCTGCGAGAGCATCAGGCTCCAGATCGCAAAATACGCGATCGGAGCGCTGTACGCAGTCGAGACAGCTTTGGGACATGGCACTTCTCCTTAAGTCTTGATACTCGAGGAGGAGGTAGCGAAACAGTGACTGGAGTCACGCCGGAAGGTGACCCGGAACACAGCTGGGAAGCCGGTTTTGCCCCGCTTAGCCGCTGGTAGCCAAGGAACGAAGCGCCGTTTTGTTGCGGATCACCAGGGTCGAACCCTTGGACTGAAGAATCTGGCGCTTCTTGAGATCGGCAAAAAGCCGGGTGACCGTCTCCCGCGACGTGCCGATCATTTGGGCGATCTCTTCGTGCGTGAGTGCAAGCTTGAGGCGCGGTTCCTGCTTCGCCGATTCGCCGTTCTTGGAGCTCCATTCAAGCAGCAGTTTGGCTAGCTTCTCCCCTGCTGAGTGGGAAAGCCCGAGGGAGCGGACTTCATGACACGCCACATTGTATTTCTCGCTCAGTTGCTCGGCTACTTTGAAACAGGCGTCGCTGTGCTCTTTGAGAAAGCGGAGGAATTCATCGCGCTTCACAAAATTGACTTGGCAGGGATCGATGGTCTCGGCCGTCAACTCATAAGCCTTGCCGGAAACCGTAGCGCTGAGGCCCAGAACTTCACCGGGTTCGGCTATCTTCAGGATGAGCGTCTTGCCGTCACTGGCGCAGATCGAAAGCTTCACACGGCCCTTGCAAAGAACAAAAATGCCCCGCGGAGCCTGGCCTTCCACGAACAAAACGGCTCCCTTGGGATAGGCGGTGGCGTACTTGATGCTCTCGAAAGCCTGCAGCGCGGAGGTCGGCAGGTCGCAGAACAGCCGGTCGGCCCGCATCTTGCAGGTCAAACAGCTTTCGATGATGTCAAGTCCATACGGCGAAAGCATCGTACACCCCCATGTGATTCCGCCCTTTACGCAGACTTATGACGTCAAAGTGATGCCCCGAGACAATGTGACGGATATCACGTATTCAGTGTGCGTCCGACCAGAACGGCTAGCGGTGACTCATGCCACAGCTGGATGTGACATATGTCACAGGGGAGTGTGCTCGCGTGAGCCTCTTCCGGCTACCGGCGAAACTATCCGGGATTTGCTGGCATTGGCGCGCCTTTCGAGGCATACTACTGGCTTACGGCGTCCCCCCTGCGCCGTTTCGCTCCAGGTTCCCAGTGCCCACGGTCCATGACGAGCCCCGGCGTGAACTCTCGGCAGAACGGCGGACCGTGGTCCCCTCCTCATCCTCGTCGTCGAACGCAGAACAACAGCGCAAGCGAATGCTCATCGCACTCGGAGTGCTGCTTCTTACCCTGGTGGCGGTAGTGGTGAAAGATTGGAGCTTCTGGTTTCCAGGGAGTGAAGAGGATGAGTATGCCTCGCCACTGAAGAAGAGCAAACCTGCGGCAAACATTACATCCGCGGCCGCTCCGACGATCGAACGCAAGCCGGTCAAGACAAAGACCTCTGCAGCGGAGCAAATTCCCAATGCGACCACCGAGCGCGCTGCTCTGCCTCCCTTGCAGGTTGAGGTCGTTGCCGGCAACCAGCGCAAAACGGTTCCCGCCCGCAGCAACGCCATTCACCTCGACCTGGGCTCAGACAACGGCCAAGCCTCTTCCGCTTCCGTCCCGGCAAGCGCGATCTCTGCCAGCGATCATGTGCAGTTATCACCACAGACGTTAGAGACGGTCAGCCACCCGGTGGTGCCGGACTATCCCCTGCTGGCTCGCCAGACCAAAGTGCAAGGTGCCGTAATCCTCCAAGCGCTGATCTCGAAAGACGGTGCAATCCAGGAGTTGCAAATCGTCAGTGGTCCCGGCATCCTCGCCACAGCAGCCCGCGAAGCGGTCAAGCAGTGGCGCTTCAAACCCTACTATCAGGAAGGACAGCCCGTCGAAACTCAGGCTCGCATTACCGTAAACTTCACAATCTCGACCAACTGAACTGGAATCGCAGCGTGCCCCCGGTTACAAGATATCGCCTTCCCAAGAGTTCTCAGATTGCATACTTGCTGCTGACCGTGCTCTTGGTGGCATGCACCGCGCCCACTCAACCCCATCCTGAAGGAGGCTCCCCCGTGGCCCTCGCCCTGCATAGCCATGACTTCGAAAACGGCAGTGACATTCCTCGGGCATTTACCTGCGAAGGCGAAGATCGATCTCCGGAGCTTGAATGGAGCGGAATTCCGGAAGGAACGCAGTCGTTTGCCCTGATCGCGGACGACCCCGACGCGCCCGCCGGAACCTGGGTGCACTGGGTCATCTTCAATATTCCTCCCACCACGCAGGAGCTCAAACCCGGCGTCGAGAAGAAGGACCAACTGCCCGATGGAACCCGTCAGGGGCAAAACGATTTCCGCAAGATCGGCTATAACGGACCCTGCCCGCCTCCCGGCAGACCGCATCGCTACTTCTTCAGACTCTATGCTCTGAATTCGAAGCTCACACTGCCTGCTGGAACTTCGAAAAGCGACCTGGAGCGCGCCATGGAGGGGCATGTCGTGGCGCATGCGGAATGGGTGGGGCGATACCGGCGGTAAGACCTGCTTAAAATTAAACAGGCGCCCAGGACTCTTTCGAATCCTGGACGCCCGGGCAGCCCTCCCCCAGAACTGCTCAAGTCGGACTATACGATTCGGTTCCTCTAATGAAAATGGCCTTGGGGTGCCAAGCATGACCCACGAAAGTGCCAGTCGCTTAAATAACTGATTAGATAGGGTTAACGATGCTCCGAGCCTTATCGAGGAAGCGGCTCCAGGCTTGTTCGACGGGTGCGGAGAAGCTCTCGCCAAGGCTGAAGTCCGCTCCCGATAGCGTGAGCATCTGGGCGTTTGGCTCTGCGGCGAAGAGACGGAATGCCAGCGCCAGCAGCGCCGAGGGAGAAAGCTGGTGAGAAAAATCGCCGAGCTGGAATTTTGGGTCGCGGCGAATCGCCTGCAGACGAATCTCCCCAGCTTGGCCTTCGTGCGCGGCATCCAAGAAAAGGACTTCAGAGCAACGTGCGACCGACGCCGCCATCTCCGGAGTAAGTTGGTGGGAGGCCATAACAAATACCGTGGGAGAAGATAGCTCCTGCTTGAGGAGGGCTGCCGCCTTCCAACCGACTCCATCGTCGGAGCGCAGCGGATTGCCGTACCCGACGACCATACGAGCTTTGTCCGACTGGATCAGCGTCTTATCTCGTCAACGATTTCGCCGTCTGGTGCGACTAATTGCACTGCCAGAGCCATTTGCCCCGCGGCGTGGGTCGAGCAACTCAGGCAGGGATCATAAGTGCGAATTACGGCCTCCACGCGGTTGAGCATGCCTTCCTGCAACCGGTCGGCATGAACGTAGTGGCGAGCCACTTGCAGGATGCTGCGGTTCATGGCGAGCGCGTTGTGCCCAGTGGCGATGATCAGGTTGACCCAGCGGATCAAGCCGGCATCGTCGATTTTGTAGTGGTGGATCAGCGTCCCACGTGGAGCCTCGGCGACACCCACGCCTTCCGAACTGTTCGCCCGCGCAATGGCGCGCACGTGACGATCGAGAATTTCCGGGTCGTCGAGCAGTTGCTGCATGCGCTCGACGCAATACATGATCTCGATCAAACGCGCGTAGTGGTAGTGGAACGAACTGAGGACGGCGGTGCGTTGAATCTCGTGAAACTCCGCCATTTCCTGGTCGGCGCGCTGCGTCCCGAAACGGTCGGCGATATTCAACCGGGCAAGCGGCCCAACGCGGTAGATGCCGTCTGGATAGCCCTTGGGCTTGTAGTACGTAGATTTCAGATAGCTCCACGGCTCGACCTTTTCGCCCAGATACTCCTGATAATTCGCCCCATCGAGGCCTGCCGCCACCACGTCACCCGAAGCATTAACAATACGAACCTTGCCATCGTAGAAGGTAAGGCCGCCGTCGTCCTTTACGATTCCCAGGAATAAAGTAGGGAAGTTGCCGAACGAACTGATCTCTTCGCGAAACTTTTCTGTTTTGCTCTTGAACCATTCCAGCGTCAGTTGGGCGATCTTGATCATCTCCGGCAGGTCCACAAGGATCGCGTCGCGATTCTGGACGGTCAGCGGTTCGCTCACGCCGCCTGGAACCATCCACGCAGGATGAATGCGCTTTCCGCCCAACCGTTCGATGATCTGTTGCCCAAACTGCCGCAGGCGGATGCCGTTGCGCGCAATCTCGGGGGCTTCCTCAAGCACGCCGAAAATGTTGCGCTTCGCCGGATCGCCATCCATGCCAAGAATGAAATCAGGGGAGGAAAGATGAAAGAAGCTCAAGGCGTGCGACTGCAGCACCTGGGCGAGGCCGAAGATGCGGCGCAGTTTTTCGGCGGTCTTGGGGATGCGAACCGCAAGCAGTGCATCGCAAGCTTTCGCGGACGCGATCAGGTGGCTGACCGGACAGATGCCGCAGATGCGCGCCATGATCGACGGCATCTCGGAAAACGGACGCCCCTCGCAGAACTTCTCGAACCCGCGGAACTGCGTGACATGGAAACGCGCGTCTTCGACGCGGCCCGTGTCATCCAGGTGCAGCGTGATCTTTGCGTGACCTTCAATCCGGGTTACCGGATCGATCATGATTGTCTTGCCTGACATATGACCTCAGCGGCTGAAGCCGCCAGTTGAAGTAGATCCTATTCGGAGCGCTTAAGCACTGCGCCACCCAAAACCGCCGTCACGCTCCAAACCGCGTTTTCACGCTCAAGTTCGGGTTGCGTCCTTCAAGCAACTCGGAAACTGCATAAAAGATCGTGTCGGCCGATGGCGGACAACCCGGAATGAACACGTCCACCGGCACCACCTCATGCACCGGACGGACCCGTTCCAGCAGGGGCGGCACAACCTGGTTCGGTGTCCCTGGATCGCAAGTCACATTCTCGCGGTACGCGCGCTTGAAAATCTCCGCTAGCGGAAACATGTTCCGCATGGAAGGAACGTTGGCAGTGACTGCGCAGTCTCCCAGCGAAACTAGCGTCCTGGTGCGCTGGCGAATCATCTGAATCTTGTGCAGGTCTTCCTCGGATGCGACCGCACCCTCCACCAGGGTGATGTCCACGCCCTCAGGGAACTCTTTGAAGTCGACCAGCGGCCCCCACACCAGGTCCGCCTTCTCCGCGACTGCGATCAGCCGCTCATCGAGATCGAGAAACGACATGTGACAGCCCGAACAGCCATCGAGCCAAACAGTCGCCAGACGCAACTTACTCACCAGCTCTCTCCTCTCATTTGCGTGAGATAGGGCAGGAACTGGCGCCGCTTCAGCATCTCGGCCACCGACTTCCCTTTCTCGAACAGCGCGCCCGTCGGGCAAACGTGCACACATTTGCCGCAGCCCGTGCAGGTCTGCGAAGTACCCCAAGGCTCGGCCAAATCCGTAATCACCTGCGCCTCGATGCCGCGCCCCTGAACATCCCAGGTGTGGGCGCCTTCGATCTCATCGCACACCCGCACGCACCGCGTACACAAGATACAGCGATTGTGGTCGACCGAGAAGCGCTCATGCGTGGCATCCACATCCAGTTGAGGATAGCGATACGGGAAGTGAACGTGTGTGATCTCCAGTTTCTGGGAGAGCGTTTGCATCTCGCAGTGCCCGTTCGATACGCAGACCGAGCAGATGTGATTGCGTTCGGTAAACAGCAACTCCAGAATCGACCGGCGATACTTTTGCAGCCGCTCGGAATTGGTTGTGACTTCCATGCCCTCTTCGACCCGCGTGACACAAGCGGGCAGGAGTTTCGTTGTTCCCTTTACTTCCACCAGGCAGAGCCGGCATGCGCCAACGGTCGACAAGCCTTTCAGGTCGCAGAGTGTAGGAATGAAGATTCCGTTTTGACGGGCCACGTCGAGAATGGTCTCTTCCTGGCGCGCGCTGAAGTCCCGATCGTCGATCTTGAGCGTCTTGATGGCAGCGACATTTTTCATTGCTTGCCGTCCTTAGGCCCGTTCTTGCAGACCCCTGCCGGGCAGCGGTGTTCTTCGACATGTGCCCGGTATTCTTCAGCGAAGTAGCGGAGGGTGCTCATCACCGGATTGGGCGCCGACTGCCCTAGCCCGCACAAACTCGTATTTTTGAGCAGATCGGCAAGTTCTTCGAGTTGCGACAGGTCGTGCGCACTGGCCAGATGCTTAGTCACCTTATCGAGGATGGCGTGCATGTGATAGGTACCCGCACGGCACGGAATGCACTTGCCGCAGGACTCGCTCATGCAAAAATCCATAAAAAACCGTGCCACGTCCACCATGCAGGACGAGTCGTCCATTACGATCATGCCGCCCGATCCCATGATCGAACCGGCCTTGGCGAGATTCTCGTAGTCCACCGGCATATCGAGAAACTGCGCGGGCAAGCAGCCGCCCGAAGGACCGCCGGTTTGGACGGCTTTGAACTCGCGGCCTTCCGAAATGCCTCCGCCGATTTCGAACACGATCTGGCGTAGCGAAGTGCCCATCGGAACCTCGACCAAACCCGTGTTCTTGATGCTGCCGGCAAGCGCGAACACCTTTGTGCCTTTGCTCTTTTCGGTGCCAATTGCCGCATACCAGGCGCCGCCGTTGCGGATGATGGGCGCGACATTGGCGAAGGTTTCAACGTTGTTGATCAGCGTCGGCTCGCCGAATAGGCCTTCCTGCGCGGGATACGGCGGACGCGGACGCGGAATGCCGCGTCGGCCTTCGACTGAGGCGATGAGGGCTGTCTCTTCGCCGCAGACGAACGCTCCCGCACCCAGACGCAAATCGATGTGAAAGGTCAGCCGGCTGCCGCTGATATTGCTGCCCAGCAGTCCCAGGCGCTCCGCCTGCTTGATGGCGGTCCGCAACCGCTTGATGGCCAGCGGATACTCGGCGCGGACGTAGATGTAGCCTTCGCTCGCGCCGATAGCGTGCGCCGCGATCAGCATGCCCTCAAGCACACGATGCGGATCGCTTTCGAGCACGCTGCGATCCATGAAGGCGCCGGGGTCGCCCTCGTCGGCGTTGCAGATCACGTATTTTCTTTCGCCCACTGCCTTGGAAACGGTGCTCCACTTTAGGCCCGTGGGATATCCGGCGCCGCCGCGGCCTCGCAATCCGCTACGCGTGATCTCTTCAATCACCTGCATGGGCGTCATCTCGCCCAGCACTTTCATCAGCGCAGAGTAACCGCCGGCGGCGATGTAGTCCTCAATGCGTTCCGGGTCGATGTTCCCGGAGTTCTCCAGCACAATCTTTTGCTGCTTCTGGAAGAAAGGCACGTCGGTCGGGCAATTCAGGCGGTCTACGGACGGACCTTCGAGGCTATCCAGAATCGCCGGCGCGTCACCTTCTGCAACATGCTGATAGAGCGCCCGATCGCCCACGGCGACCAGCGGACCCTCGGCGCACAAGCCCATGCAGCCGACGCCCTTCACCTGGCATTCGGCTTCACCGTGGCGCCGCGAAACTTCCTTCTCCAGGGCCGACTTCACGCCCTCGCTCTGACAGGAGACGCATCCCGCGGCAACACACACTTTCACCGTGTGCTTGAACTGCGCCTGCCGCTCGCGCTCCGCTTCTACGATTTGTTCCAGTTCTTCAGGAGACATGCGACTTCCATTGCATCACGCGCCGGCGCAATGCCTGTGGAGTGACTTTGCCTGCAACTTCGCGGTCGTAAACCACTGCCGGCGCCAACCCGCACGATCCCAGACAGCGCGCGCCGAGCACCGAGACTTTCCCATCGGGCGTCGTTTGGCCGGGCTTGACGCCGAGTTCCTGCTTCAGTTCATCGAGCAGTAGCGGCGCGCCCTTGATGTAGCACGCCGTCCCGATGCAAACCACGCAGGTATGCTCGCCGGGCGGTTTCAGCGTGAAGAAGTGATAAAACGTCGCGACGCCATAAGCGCGGCTCAACGGCACGCGCAGCGACGCGGCGACGTAGCGAAGCGCGTCCAGATCGAGATAGCCGAAGATTTCCTGCACCGTGTGGAGAGCTTCGATGAGGCCGCGGGGCTGATTGCCCATGCGGCGCATGGTCGCCTCGACCATACGCCAGCGCTTGTCGGCGCTGGGCGCGACCGGCCGGGCGAGATCAGTAGCAGTTGGCAAGCCTGCTCTCTTTCTGACGGCTCGCAAACCGCTCGCCGTACTGTTTCAGTGTAGGTGGCGAGTAGAATTTGCGATGTGATGGCGGTCACGTAGGAGTGGTGCCGATTCTCACAATGGGAATGGATGTCGCATTTTCTTCATAATGCAACGCTTTATTCGGTGCGGCCATATAGCCTATATTCGGACGTAGCGCCCTCATCAGGCCTGCCTCATGTTCCGTCGCAATATCGCCGTTTTATGTGCTGCATTCAAAATCCCGCAAAAGAAAGGCTCTCATGGACTCTCCAGGTCGAGGTTCTGCGATCCGAGTTTTCAGCATTTTCTTTGCTTCCCTTTTTCTAACCGCCTGGTGTTTCGGGCAAACGCCCGCCGGACAAACGCCTGGGCAAACTCCAGCCGCCCCAACATCTGGCAACGCCCTCGGCAGCCCCGAGATCGACAAGAAAGTCGATGCCCTGCTCGGCCAGATGACGCTCGAGGAAAAGGTTGGCCAACTCGCCCAGTATTCGATCGGCCAAGCGACTGGACCAGGGACCGGATTGACCAGTTTGAACGACATGGTCGCGAAGGGTGAAGTCGGTGGACTCTTCAACCTCGTCTCCGCACGCGACATTAATACTTACCAGCGCATCGCCGTTGAGAAGTCGCGGCTGCATATCCCGGTCATCTTCGGCCTCGACGTAATCCACGGATTCCGCACCGAGTTTCCTGTCCCCATCGCGCTCGCCTCAACCTGGGACCCCGACCTCGTAACAAAGGCCGCGCGCGTTGCCGCAAGTGAGGCCTCGGCCACAGGCATTCGCTGGACCTTCTCTCCCATGGTCGACATCAGCCGCGACGCCCGCTGGGGTCGCATGACCGAGAGCGGCGGCGAAGATCCGTTCCTCGGAGCGGCCATGGCGCGCGCTTATGTCCGCGGATACCAGGGTAATCGCCTCAACGCAGCCGACAGCATCGCCGCCTGCCTGAAGCACTACGTCGGCTACGGCGCCGCCGAGGGCGGACGCGACTACAATACAACCGAAATCTCCGAGCACACTCTGCGCTCCGTCTACCTGCCGCCGTTTCATGCGGGAGTCGAGGCGGGCGCGGCGACCGTGATGAGCGCATTCAATTCGCTGAATGGCGTGCCTGCATCGGCGAATCACTTCACGCTCACGGACATTCTGAAAAAGGAATGGGGATTCCGCGGCTTCGTCGACAGCGACTGGACCTCGATCGCCGAGACCGTGAATCACGGCACCGCAATCGACGGCCGTGCTGCCGCTCGTAATTCCCTGCTCGCCGGCGTCGACATGGATATGGTCGCCAATCTCTACCACCAGCACTTGGCGGATTTGGTCCGTTCAGGCCAAGTTCCACAATCGGCCATCGACGAAGCCGCGCGCCGCGTGTTGCGCGTAAAGTTCGCCCTCGGCTTGTTCGAGCAGCCTTACGCGGATGAAAAAACCGAAGCTGCGGCCATGCTGAAGCCTGAGAGCGTGGAAATTGCCCGCAAAGCCGCCGAAGAATCTTTCGTGCTCCTGAAAAATGACGCGGTTGGAGGCGTGCCGCTATTGCCCCTCGGCGGAGACGAGAAGATAGCCCTGATCGGCCCGCTCGCCGACGACGCGGCAAACATGCTGGGCAGTTGGAGTGCTCAAGGCAAAGCTGCGGATGTTGTCACCCTGCGTGCAGCCTTGGTGAGCAAAATCGAGGCTAAGCGTGTTTTGTTCGCCAAAGGCAGCGAGATCGTTGGCGGCTCGGACGCACAACAATCAGAAGCCGTCGCTGCCGCCAAGCAGGCCGACATCGCTGTGCTGGCACTCGGCGAAGATGGTCCCAGCATGACTGGCGAAGCAGGCTCCCGAGCCCATCTCGGTCTGCCCGGACGTCAGCAGGCGCTTCTGGAAGCTGTAGTCGCCACTGGTAAGCCGACTGTCCTGATTTTGTTCAGCGGACGGCCTCTGACACTGCCGTGGGCTTTCGATCATGTGCTGACGGTGT
>Ga0335084_10007666_pt1 | contig 10730 bp, 8 predicted proteins | sample Lox_Sample_44_FD_206721 | JGI IMG/M metagenome (GOLD analysis project Ga0335084, IMG submission 206721) | Soil microbial communities from Loxahatchee National Wildlife Refuge, Florida, United States - Lox_Sample_4.4 | ecosystem: Environmental > Terrestrial > Soil > Wetlands | place: USA: Florida...
GGCGGGTGTGCCGGTGATCGCGTCCGGCGGTGTAGGTACGCTCCCTCATCTGCGCTCTCTTGCGGCGCTCGAGAGCGACGGCGTCGCCGGCGTGATCGTCGGCCGGGCGCTCTATACCGGCGCGGTGCGGCTCGAGGACGCCATCGCCGCCACGCGGGGCGCCTGATGCTCGCCCGGCGCATCATCCCGTGCCTCGACGTGAAGGCCGGACGCGTCGTGAAGGGCGTCAAGTTCGTCGACCTGGTCGACGCCGGCGATCCGGTCGAGATCGCGGCCCGCTACGACGCGGAAGGCGCCGACGAGCTCACGTTCCTCGACATCACCGCGTCGCACGAGGAGCGGCCGATCATCCTCGACGTGGTCGCGCGCACCGCGGAGCGCGCGTTCATGCCGGTCACCGTCGGCGGCGGCGTGCGCACGGTCGACGACGTCCGCGCGCTGCTGCGCGCCGGGGCGGACAAGGTCTCGATCAACACCGCGGCGGTGGCGCGCCCGGCGTTCGTCGGCGAGGCGGCGGAGGCGTTCGGCGCGCAGTGCGTGGTGGTCGCGATCGACGCCCGTCGCCGCCTCGCGAGCGACCCGTCACGCGGGTGGGAGGTCTTCACCCACGGCGGCCGCACGCCGACCGGCCTCGACGCCGTCGAGTGGGCGGTGCGGATGGTGCAGGCGGGCGCCGGCGAGATCCTGCTCACCAGCATGGACCGTGACGGCACGCGCGAGGGCTACGACCTGGAGCTGACCCGGACGATCGTCGATGCCGTCGACGTGCCGGTCGTCGCGTCCGGCGGCGTCGGCACGCTCGAGCACCTCTACGACGGGCTCGTGCGCGGCGGGGCGAGCGCGGCGCTGGCGGCGTCGATCTTCCACTACGGCGAGCACACCGTGCACGAGGCCAAGGCGTATCTGGCGGCGCGCGGCGTGCCGGTGCGGCCCTGACGTGGTCGACTGGCTGTCCGACACCCTGGGGCTCTACGCGCGCGTCCTCGCCAAGGCGGCGACGCTCACGCGGCGCAACTGGTGGCTCGCGTTCGTGCCGATCGGGTACGTCATCGCCTTCAGCTTCGTGGCGATGCTGCTGGCGCCGCTCGGGATCGTCGGCGGGTTCATCGCCTACTTCATCTGGGTGGCGCTGCTCGGGTCGTGGCTGGCGCTGGCGGAGCAGGTGATCCGCTACGGTCGCGTGCGCACCGCCGACCTCGGGAGCAGCCTCGGGACGTACCTGTCGGACCTGCTCACGATGTTCTTCATGCTGTGGCTGCTCCAGTACGCGCGGCAGATGGCCCCCTCCGAGCTGGTGCGGATCCTGATCGGGCTCGGGACGTTCGTGTTCTTCAACGCGGTGCCGGAGCTGATCTACCTGGGGCGCCGCTCCGGCGCGGAGCTGCTGGCCGAGAGCTACCGGTTCATCGGCGAGAACTGGATCGAGTGGTTCCCGCCCAACGTGCTGCTCGCCCTCCTGGTGGCGGGCTCGTTCGAGCTGCCCGCCGGCCCCTTCGGCGTCATCCGCGCGTTCGTGCTGGGCCTGATGCTGTCGTACGCGACGCTCGCGCGCGGGCTCCTGTTCCTCGAGCTGACGACGTCGAGCCGCCGCGCGCGCGAGTTCAAGCGCCGCGCCGCCGGCGGCTGACGCGTCTCACCCGCACCGCGGCCCGGAGCAGGGCGGGTCGCACACGAGCGTCGTCCCGGGCGCCGTGTGATCGAAGTTGAGGCAATGACAGCGGGCGGCATCCTCGGCCTCGCACGTCGGGCCCTGGGCACCGCAGTTGGTGCACACGTACGAGGTGCCATTGGACGCGCAGACGCTGCCGTCGGCCGCGCAGAGGACGCCCGGCGCGAGGCAGAACAGGCCGCCCAGCAGTAGATTGCGTGACGGGAGGGTGATGAAGTTTGCATCCGCCGTGCTGCAATCGTACGCCTGACCGTACGCGGTGCACGTGAGCGCGTAGCTCCCGACACAGTTCCCGAATTGATCCCGTTTGCCGCACCGGTCGTACACCGCGGTGATCGTCTGCGTCGGCGACGTGTAGGTGAGGGTGCGCAGCCCCGTGTTCTCCGGCGCCGTGTCGCGACACGGGACGGGGCAGCACTGCGGGATCGTGGTCGTCGGGGTCGAGGTGCAGGAGACGGGCTCCGTCGTCGGCCCGCATTCCCCGGTCACGACGCTCTCCTCGCCTTCCGGTCCGAGGGTCTTCCCGTCGCCCCCGTGGCCCGGGAAGGGAATGGGCGGGGGACTCGTTGGACCACAGCTCCCCGGCGGGTCGCCGTCGCCGCCGACGCCGGGCACGCCCTGGATGACCACGGCCTTCCCCCCCTTCCCCCCCGTGCCGTCCAGGGACGGACCACCGTCCCCACCCCGGCACTCGCCCGGGCCGGCCGCGCCGCCGTTGCCGCCGGGCTGAGTGGGGTCGCAGGCGTAGCCGTTCCCTCCGGCACCGGTTGCCGTACCAGCCAGGCCCCCATCCCCGGCACGGCCGCCCGGTGCGACTGCTCCACCCCCGTTGCCCCCGCGTGCGTCGACGGAGCCGCCCGTCTGTCCGTCGCGCTGCGCCGGCCCCTGACCGTCACGACCCTTGGCTCCCCCGGCGACCGCGAACCCGCCCCAACCTCCGTCGCCGTCGCCGAAGTCTCGCTTGCCGTGGTCGTCGACTTCCAATCCGGTGAGGACGTGCGGCTCGAGCGCGCTGCCACCGTCCCCTCCGGTCACCGATACCGAGGGGGGCACCAGACCGGGCTCGTGGAGCACGCGCTCACCCCTGAAGCCGGCGTAGCCGGCCCATCCGCCGCGCATGCCGTCGCCGCCCCGACCACCGCTCAGCTCGATCCGTGTCAGGCGGTAGAGCTTGGTCCCGTCAACCGGTGCCCAGGACACCTCTCCACCATGTCCGGCGTGGCCGCTGCCGCGCGCAAAGAGCGGGGTGTTCGGCACGATCGGGGGGTTTGGCGAGACGATCCGGAGAAGGCCGCCGTTCCCGCCTGGTCCCCCGATCACGGTGAGCGAGGGCCATGGGGTTTCGAAGTCGTTCGTGAGGAAGATGATCTGTCCATCGCCGCCGTTGCCGGTCTTGAAGGGGAGCGGATCTCCCGCCAGCCGGGGCGCGATGGTCACGGTCCCCTGCGGCGCTTCGAGGACGAGGTCGGCCCCGTTCCCGCCGCCCAGGCCACGAAGCGGGGTGGGTGCGTCGTGTCGCGCCACGTTGAGCAGTGCGGGCGCGTCGGCGCCGCGACCGCCGGCGATGGCGAAGTGGTTGCTGCGGATGGTCAGGTTCCCCGTCTGCGCCGTGATGACCAGCGGGTCCGCGTCCGGCGCGCGGGCCTCCGTGACCCTCGGCCGCAGCTCGCCCTCGACGATCGGGGTGCGCGACTGTGACGCGGCCGCGGCCGGCGGGTCCTCGGGGCAGACGATGCTGCCACCCAGCACGACGTCACCCTGCTCGGCGACGATCGTCAGGCAGCCGGGGCGCTCGGCGGTTGCGGCCTCGACGACGATCGCACCCGCCAATTCGACCCCCTCGGCGGCGACGATGCGCGTGCCACCCATCACCCGCCGCTCCTCGCCGGCCGCGACGTGCAGGCGGGTGAGGTGCAGCTCGGCCGGCGCGCACCCGGCGGCGTGTGTCTCCTGCGAGAGCCGTCCGGCGGCAGCCCGGAGGCTCGCTACCGATCCGGTCATCACCGGGGAGACGACGGTGCCGCCGTGCTTCACACGCGTCGTGCGCACCGCTCGCCGCGCGCTGCCGAGCAGCTTCGCCACGTCGCGCCGGTACGCGCGTCCCGCCGCGCGACCGAGAACGAGCCGGGCTTCCTTGACGGCGCGCGCGAGCTCCCTCCGCAGGCTCTGGACCGCGTGCTGCGCGGCCACCCGGGCGGCTGCCCGCTCGCCTGCGACGCCGCGGGCGGCCGCGAACGCGAGCAGGTCACCCGCGTCCCACAGGCTGGCGAGCGCGATCGTCCGAAACTCGCACGGCGTCCGCGGGACCGGCGCCGTCGCTCGTGCCGGGGAGACGGCGACTGCGGCGAGCAGCAGTGCGGGCACCACCCGAGGCCACCGGGCGACACGCATCGGACCGAAAGTATACCAGGGGGTGCAAGGGCTCCCTCCCCTGTTTCGGGGACCAGGGGAGGGCCGCCGGCGGCATCAGCCGTGCTGCGCTTCGAGGAAGCGCTCGGCGTCGATCGCGGCCATGCAGCCCGTGCCGGCGGCCGTGACCGCCTGCCGGTAGTGGGGATCCTGCGCGTCGCCGCACGCGAAGACGCCCGGCACGTTGGTCTCGGTGGTGCGCGGCTTGGTGATGATGTAGCCGCGCTCGTCCATCTCGATCTGGCCCCGGAAGAGCTTGGTGGTGGGCTCGTGGCCGATCGCGATGAAGACGCCGTCGACCGTGAGCGTGCGGCGCGCCTTGGTGACCGTGTCCTCGACGACGACGCCGGTGACGCCGCCCTTGTCCGCATCGCCGATGATCTCGACCGGGATCGCGTTCCACACGAACTCGATCTTCGGATTCCGCTTGGCGCGGTCCTGCATGATCTTGGAGGCGCGGAGCTGATCGCGCCGGTGCAGCACCTGGACGCGGGTCGCGAACTTGGTGAGGAAGTTGGCCTCCTCCATCGCCGTGTCGCCGCCGCCGACCACCGCGAGCTGCTTGTCCTTGAAGAAGAAGCCGTCGCAGGTCGCGCACGCGGAGACGCCGTAGCCCATGAGCCGCTTCTCGGAGGGGAGCCCGAGCAGCTTGGCGCTGGCGCCGGTCGCGATGATCAGGGTCTCGGCCTGATGCTGCTCGTCACCGAGCTGGATCGTGAACGGACGCTTCGACAGGTCGACCTTGGTGACGTCGCCGTAGAGGAAGTTGGTGCCGAAGCGCGCGGCCTGCTCCTTGAACATCTCCATCATCTCGGGACCCATCACGCCCTTGGGGAACCCGGGGTAGTTCTCGACCTCGGTCGTGATCGTGAGCTGCCCGCCGGGCTGCGAGCCCTCGACCACCGTCGGTTGGAGGTTGGCGCGCGCGGCGTAGACGGCTGCCGTGAGTCCGGCGGGACCGGAGCCGAGGATGAGGACGCGATGGGAGGCCATGTCCGTGCGAGTATACGACGCGCGGAGACGCGTCCAGCCTTCCGACCCGAGACTTCGTCTCGGGTCGGTCTCCTGCGAAGGGGCCGAATCGGAACCGCTCCATCAGCGGGCACATCTGCGCCGCGACCTGCGCGCTCCAGCACATGTTGAGGAAGCACCGCCCGGACGTGGTGGCGCAGGTCTCGAGGCAGGACCGCCCGGCCCGCAGCATCGCGTCGAGGTCGCGCATCTTCGTCACGCCGTCGAGCGACGCCTGGTAGTGCTTCGGCGCGGCGACGCCGAGCGCGATGACCAGTGCCAGCGCCGCCGCGATTCCCGGACCCCGAGCGCGGGCGATCAGCGCGGCGGTCGCGAGCGCCCCCACGACCAGCGTGCCGAGCGCGAACAGCGCGGCCGTGGGCGCGTAGCGCGCGATCAGCGCGATGTGGAGCCCGGTCTGGAGACGTCCGAACGCCGTGAACGCCGCGCTCGCGAGCGTGTAGGCTGCGAGCAGGAGCCAGGGGAGCAGCGCTCGCCGCTGCGTCGGCGACGACACCCAGAGCCAGGCGCCGCCGACCGTGAGCAGAACCATGCCCGCCGCGCCCCAGCGTGCCGACTCCGAGACGTCGCCTGCGCCGACGGGGGCCCCGAGGTAGGCGAGCGCGAACAGGAAGTAGTGCGGCACCTTCTCCAGCGCAAACGGCTGGGCGGGGTCCCGCAAGCGCGGGTGCCAGCCATGGAAGTAGATCGCGACCAGAACGCCCGCGATCGCGAATCCCACTGTCCCCTGCCCGATGCGCCGCCGGGTCGGCACCGTCGCGGGGAAGAGCAGGATCGCGACCGGCACGAGGAAGAGCAGCGTCACGCCCGTGCCGAACGAGAGCGCGGCCGCCACCGCCAGGGCCTCCATCGTCGCGACGCCGGCCCAGCTGCCCTCGAATCCCGCGAGCGTGCAGGCCACGCCCACCGCCGCGAGCGTCGCGAGGTAGGTCGGCATGAGCGAGCCCCACGTCCAGTTGTAGCCCTGTATCAGCGAGAACGTGAGCTGCGAGGCGAGCAGCACGAGCCACGGGACCAGCGACGGCGCGTGCGGTCGCACCGTCCGCACCAACGTCGCGACGAGGAGCGCGGCCGCAGCGAGCGCGAGCAGGAAGTCGGCGGCGACCTCGTAACGCACGTCCCAGCGCGTCGCCCAGGCGAGCACCGCGACGACCAGCTTGGCGAGCGGAGTCCGGTGCTCGTTCACCTGCGCCCAGAGCAGCGTCGGATCGAGGCGTCCCTGAACCGCCTCCGCGACGAACGGGATCATCCCCCACTGATCCTTGTACGGAACGTTGGGCGCGTAGCGCGCGGCGGTCTTCGCCACCAGCACGGGCGGCACGAGCGCCAGGAGCAACGCAACGGCGGCGATCAGCGAGCGCCAGGAGCGCGGGCCCGGTGCGTCGACACCGGAGCGGGTGAACGGGCGCAGTCGGCGGTCGGCGAAGGACAGGTGGACGGGGACTACACCGGGCGTCGGGCCGGGGACAAGGTCCGCGCCGTCCCGGATTCTCTCTCGATCGGCCGTCGGCTACACTCGACCAGAGGCGACATGACCGAGCCCATGCGCACACGCGCGCTGCCCGCCTGGGTTCCGCTCCTGGTGCTCGCCAGCGCCGGGGCCTACCTCACGCTCCGATGGGACGACATCCCCGAGCGGTGGATCGTGCACTGGGGGATCAGCGGCGCGCCCGACGGCTGGGCGACGCGCACGGGACTGCAGGTCTACGGGCTGCTCGTGGGCGGCGTCGTCCTGTGGGGCGTGTTCGAGGTCGTGGTGCTGGTGGTGCGCTCGGCCGGCCGGGACCGCGCCGGCTTCGAGCCCCTGGTGCGCATGAACGTGCACCTCCTGCGGGTCGTCTCGCTCGCGGTCGCGCTCCTGCTCGCCATCCTCGCGGTGACGCTGCCACTCGGACCGCACCTCGGACCGGGCGCGATCGTGCTCCTGGCGTTCGTCCTGGTGGGCGGCGCGATCGGCTTCGGCACCGTGGGTGCCACCCGTGCCATGGCGCAGGCCAGGGCCGGCGATCCGCAGCGCCTGAAAGGCTATCGCGGCCTCTTCTACTACGACCGCGACGATCGCCGGCTCTGGGTGCCGAAGGTGCTCGGCATCGGCTGGACGATCAACTTCGCCCATCCGCTCGCGTGGCCCGTCATGGTGCTGCTGCTGGGCGCGCCGCTCGGGATGGCCGTGACGGCCGTGCTGCTCGCCCGGTGACGGCGCGCGGCGCGGGCCTGGGTGTCGTGCTGCTCGCGGCCCTGGCGGCGTGTGCGACGTCGCCGAACGACGAGGCGCTGATCGGGACGCCGCCGGGGGCCGCGCCGCGGCCGCCGGCGCTGGTCGCACGGATGGCGGCCGCGCTCAGAGCGCGCGGTCCCGGCTACCAGGCGCGCACCGAGCACCGCACGCCCGACGGCCGGCCGCGCTACACGAACCGCCTGATCCTCGAAGCCAGCCCGTACCTCCTCCAGCACGCGCACAACCCCGTCGACTGGTACGCCTGGGGCGACGAGGCCTTCGAGCGAGCCCGCCGGGAAGGCAAGCCGGTGCTGCTGTCGGTCGGCTACGCGACCTGCCACTGGTGCCACGTGATGGAGCGCGAGTCGTTCGAGGACGACCAGATCGCGCAGCTGCTCAACGAACGCTACGTCGCGATCAAGGTCGACCGCGAGGAGCGGCCCGACGTCGACGGCGTCTACATGGCGGCGGTCGAGGCGCTCACCGGCAGCGGCGGCTGGCCGATGACGGTCTGGCTGACGCCCGACCGCGAGCCGTTCTACGGCGGCACGTACTTCCCGCCCCGCGGCGGCGGGCGGACCGGCCGCCCGGGCTTCGCCGCCGTCCTGGCGCAGCTGGCCGACCTCTATCACGACGATCCCGCGCGCGTGGCGGGGCAGACGGCGGAGCTGGTCCAGCACGTGCGGCGCGCGGTGCAGCCCCCGGCCGGCGGTGCCACGGTCGCGTCGGCGCCGCTCGACGCCGGCGCGCGTCAGCTCCTCGCCGACCACGATCCGGACTGGGGCGGCTTCGGCGGCGCGCCCAAGTTCCCGCGCAGCGTCGCCCTCGAGCTCCTGCTGCGGCACTGGCGCCGGACCGGCGAGGAACCGGCGCTGGCCGCGGTCGAGACCACGCTCGATCGCATGGCCCGCGGCGGCATCTGCGACCAGGTCGGCGGCGGGTTCCATCGCTACGCCACCGACACCCGCTGGCTCGTGCCGCACTTCGAGAAGATGCTGTACGACAACGCGCTGCTCGCGGTCGCGTACCTCGAGGGGTGGCAGGCGAGCGGCCGCGAGGACTTCGCGCGCGTCGTGCGGGAGACGCTCGACTACCTGCTGCGCGACCTGGCGGCTCCCGACGGCGGGTTCTACGGCGCCACCGACGCCGACAGCGGTGGCGGCGAGGGGCGCTTCTTCCTCTGGCGGGCCGACGAGATCGACACGGTCCTCGGGCCCGAGCGCGGGCGCGTCGTGCGGACCGCGTTCGACGTGACGCCGGCCGGGAATTTCGAGGGGCAGAGCATCCTGTGGCTGCCACGCCCGCGCGCGGCGGTCGCGGCCGAGCTGGCGCTCACGCCGGAGCAGCTCGACGTCGAGATCGCCGCCGCGCGCCCGCTGCTGCTCGCGGCCCGCGCCCGCCGCGAGCCGCCGCTCCGCGACGAGAAGATCGTCGCAGGATGGAACGGGCTCGCGATGTCGGCGCTGGCGCGCGCCGGTCTGGCGCTCGGCGAGGCGCGCTACGTCGCGGCGGCGGTGCGGACGGCACGGTTCGTCACGCAGCGGATGGTCGACGGCGGCCGGCTGCACCGGACCTTCAGCGACGGGGCGGCGCGGCACACCGGCGTGCTGGAGGACTATGCGTTCGTCACCGCGGGGCTGCTCGACGTCTTCGAGGCCACCCAGGACGTGGAGTGGCTCCGTCGCGCGATCGCGCTCCAGCAGGTCGTGTCGGCGCGCTTCGCCGACCCGGACGCCGGCGGCTGGTTCGCCACGGCCGACGACGCCGAGGCGCTGCTCGCGCGCGAGAAGCCCGATTACGAAGGGGCGCTGCCGACCGGCGCGAGTGTCACGATCCAGAACCTGCTGCGTCTGGAAGAGCTCACCGGGGACGAGCGCCATCGCGCCGAGGCCGAGCGCGGGCTCGGGAGCTTCGCGGGTCTGCTGGCGCGGAATCCGTCGGCGGCGCCGCGGCTCCTGAGCGCGCTCGACTGGTTCACCGGCGCGCCGAAGGAGATCGTGCTCGTGGCTCCCGCCGGCGCCGATCCGGGTGACGCGCTGGCGCCGCTGCTCGCGCGTCTCGGCAGCACGTTCGTGCCGAGCCACGTGCTGGTGTTCGGCACCGAGGGGCCGGGCCTCGCCCGTCTCGCCGCGATGGTGCCGCTGGCGGAGGACAGGCAGGCCCGCGGCGGACGGGCGACGGCGTACGTCTGCCGCGCCCGGGTGTGCGATCTGCCGACCAGCGATCCGGACGTGTTCGCGCGACAGCTCACGGCGCCGGCTCTTGCCCGTGAGCCCCGGAACGCCGTACAAGCGCCCCCGCCGTCGCCATGAACGTGCTCGTCGTCGGAGGAGCGGGCTACATCGGGAGCCATTGCGTGCGCCAGCTGGTGGCGGCGGGGCACCATCCCGTCGTCCTCGACAACCTGGTCTACGGGCATCGCGGCGCCGTCGCCGCGGGGACCGCTTTCCACGACTGCGACCTGGCCGACGAAGCCGCGCTCGGCCGCATCCTCGGCGCCGAGCGGATCGACGTGGTGATGCACTTCGCGGCCTTCGCCTACGTCGGGGAGTCGGTCACCGATCCGCTCAAGTACTATTTCAACAACGTCGTCGGCACGCTACACCTGCTCCGGGCGATGCTGAAGGCGGGGGTGACGAAATTCGTGTTCTCCTCGACGTGCGCGACCTACGGCGTCCCGGAGCGGATGCCGATCGTCGAGACCACGCCGCAGGCGCCGATCAACCCGTACGGCCAGACCAAGCTCGACGTCGAGAACGCGCTCCGGGCGCTCGCCCGGGCGCACGGCCTGAGCTTCGCGGCCTTCCGCTACTTCAATGCGGCCGGCGCCGCCGCGGACGGGACGATCGGCGAGGATCACGCGCCCGAGACCCACCTGATCCCGCTCGCGATCGCGGCCGCCGCCGGGCGCGGGCCGGCGCTCCAGGTCTTCGGCACCGACTACCCGACCCCGGACGGCACCTGTCTCCGCGACTACGTCCACGTCGACGATCTGAGCCGCGCCCACATCGCGGTCTTCGAGAAGCTCGCGACGCCGGGCGCGGCCCTGGTCTACAACCTCGGCACCGGCACGCCGACGTCGGTGCGCGAGGTGATCCGCGCCGTCGAGACCGTGACCGGAAGGACCGTGCCGCGCGTCGAGTCGGCACGCCGCGCGGGCGACCCCCCCGCGCTCTACGCCGACTCGACCAGGGCCAAGCGCGAGCTGGGCTGGGTGGTGCAGTACCCCGACGTCACATCGATCGTGGAGACCGCATGGCGCTGGCACCAGCACCACCCGAACGGGTTCGCCAGCTAGCGCCGGCTCGCGCGATCACCGACCAGCGGGGGCGGGGGGGGGGGGGGGGGGGGGGGGGGGCGGCGCGGCCGGAGACCCCGCCCGCCCGGGGGGGGGACAAAAAC
>Ga0335084_10007667_pt1 | contig 10728 bp, 10 predicted proteins | sample Lox_Sample_44_FD_206721 | JGI IMG/M metagenome (GOLD analysis project Ga0335084, IMG submission 206721) | Soil microbial communities from Loxahatchee National Wildlife Refuge, Florida, United States - Lox_Sample_4.4 | ecosystem: Environmental > Terrestrial > Soil > Wetlands | place: USA...
TGGGAGCTGGAGTTCGGCGATGACGCCGAGGGCGCCAGCCGCATCGCCACCGAGAAGCTCAAGCACGACCCCGACTATCAGGAACGCCGCGGCATCGCGGCCGGCCCGGCCAAGAAACTCACCCCGGAGTTGCGGACCCGCATCCAGCAGCTGGCCAAGCGGATCTGCCGCACGCTCGAGCTCGACGGCTACGCCCGCATCGATTTCCGCCTCGCCGCCGACGACACGCCCTACTTCCTCGAAGCCAACCCCAATCCCGAGATCGCCAAGATCGAAGAGTTCGCCGACGCCGCCCGTCACGACGGCCTCAAATATCCCGATCTGTTGCAGCGCATCGTGACGCTGGGGATCAGCCGGGCGCGCTCGATCGGCTATTAGCGCCGCGGCGTTGGTCCCCTTTGCGGAATGGGGTGAAGGAGCCGATGCCCGGTCTGTGCGTCACTGCGCACGCATTGCGCGATAGGGCGCAGGGCAGCAATGTGCCCAGACGAGACATCTCACCGAAGCGTCAGCACGAGATGGTCGCTCGCCGTGAGCCTTCAGCGCGCGTCCGCACCGGGACGCCGCGGTCACAGATGGTAGGAGCCCGACAGCAGCTAGTCTCTTGAAATCACTCGCCGTCCAGTCGGTTATTCCCGGGCGGCGGCCTCACGCTTTGCGGCGCCACCGTCGATATGAAAGGCGTGACGTGGCCGCAATTGAGGCACTCAACTTCTGTCGCGGTCTGCGACTCCGGTAACATCCGAAATGCGGTGCCGCCGCACTTGGGACATTTCGCCTGCATGGTCCTCTCTCCTTTCGCCACAGCGTCGCCGCCGCGCGAAAGACGACAACGCTTCATCTGTCCAAACGGGGTCTGCCACCGACCGCCGGTAGAAGTCCGCGACCAAATCCACGGACAGTGCGAGCTGGCCGCAGACGGGACATTCTACGGAAAGTCCGAGGCGACGCCGAAGGAAGCTGTGCTCGGTGCCGCCGCCCTTGCAGACGACGATATGCCCGTCGGGCGAGCGATCATCGAGATACATTGGGGGACTTACGGGCGCCAGCTTCCTGAGTTCCGACATGTGTCAGCCTCCCAGTTTGTAACCCCGCACGATGACGATCTTAGCGGCGCTGCCGGGAGCCTGCCAATTGCGAACCCGGTACGACTTCGTACCGAAGTTACGCGATATGGCTCCCTGGGGAACCGGGCGGCAGCGACGCCTTCAGCCGCTGGCTTTCAGGCTCCCCACAATCGATCCGGCATTTGGGAAGCGGCGTGCGCATATTGCGAGAGGCATCCGTAGGCACTCTCTGAGTTTGAGGTCACCCGCCGCCGTTGAGCGCCCGTAGCGTCATCGCGCACAATTTGTCTGGATCGCGCTCCCCTGTTTTCGCCTGCTCGACGACTGCCTTGGCAAGGAACTCCGTAGCACCATCATGTGTCTTGGCCAGCCGGAGTGCATCACAGGCCTTGTCGAAAGCGGCCATCATTGCATTGACGGTTTCAGGATCGAAGCCGATTGCGAATCGTTGTGGCATGGACAGTACCCTCCACCATTGTCCGTTTTGCCATTCGACCTATTGCCCTACCTTCCTGAAGATCTGTCCTAATGTATCGTTTCGACCTGACACGGTTCAGACTGTAGGCGGCCTATCTCCCGACTGGTCCTCAACCATATCATCAGCCCTTCGCGATCGCCTTGTGCCAGCGATGCCACCCCTTGCATCGTGGCCCGAATAGCGGCGTCGTCACCGTAACGATGAATCATCAGCCACGCTAAGCGTTCGCGCAGCGCCTGCCGCGCGGGGTCATGGTCGCTTGTTCTCATGGTGATCGTGCCGACCGACGACCCGTGTCAGCTCCGTCAGCGAGCGCCTGTGGAACTCCGGGACCAGACCCACGGAGAGAGCAACCTGGCCGCAGATCGGACATACCGCGGACAGCCCGAGATGGCGACGAAGAAAGCTGTGCTCGGTGCCGCCTCCCGTGCAAACGACGATGTGCCATCGCGCGAACGATCGTCGAGATACATGGGTGGAGTTGCGCTCGCTGATGTCCTGAGTTCCGACATGTCTGTCAGACTCCCAGTTCGCAATCCCGCACGATCACGATATTAGCGGCGCTGCCAGGGGCCCTTCAATTGCGAAACGGGTACGATTTCGTACCGACGTGACGCAATATGGCTCAGCCGAACAGACGGTCGAACTCGGCTTCCGCCACCCCGTAGGCTCCGTTGGAGATCTTCCGCAGACCCGTGCGATCGACGATAGTCACTATGCGACGCCGCGTCGTGATGACGCCCTCCTTTTCGAGGAGGTCGAGCGCCACTGTGACGCCGGGACGTCGCACGCCCAGCATCGTCGAAAGGAACTCGTGCGTCAGCGGCACCTGGTCGCCATCCAAGCGGTCCTGCGCCATCAGCAGCCAGCGCGCCAGACGCTCCTCGATCTTGCTGCGTCCGTTTGCAAGAGCCGTTTGCGCCGTCTGGACCACGTACGCGTAACCGTAGCGCAGGAGATAGCGATGCAAGGCGGGGCTTTCCTCCAACTGCCGGCGCAGTTTCGAAGACGATATGCACTGTCCGCCGCCTCCAACCTGCATGAACGTATCGTGCGGAGACCGGTCCGTGTTCATGAGGATCGCCATGCCGGTCATCCCTTCGCGGCCAATGAGGCCGACTTCAACGCTCCGTCCGGTCCCATTTGCGACCACCGAGGCGATGCCGTGTTCTATGAAGTAGGCGGCGCCGATCTGCTTGTTGCGACTTTCCAACGGCTTCCGGACGGGCAGTTCGACGGTCGCCAAGTGCGGCGCGAGCAATGCAAGATGCTCCTCCGCCATCCGCGACAGCAGACGATTGGGACTCTTCTCGGCGGCCATGGCCTGCTCCCATCATGACGTGATTGACTGCTGGCACTGCGGGGCGGTGCCATCGTCACCACAGTTGGGAGTGTTGAGGCTGAGCTGTTCGCTCCGCGGCATTGATGCCGCCGCTTCGCTCTAGGCGCGAGGCGCTCGGTCCATTTTTCCGAGGCTTCCTACTGAACTCGTAGCTTGGTCACATTTCATCGGCGAAGTCTTGTCGATTCGCCCTCGTGCGGCGATAATTGCGAGATTTCCTCAACAAATGTACGATTTCGGACATTGGGGCGGAACAAAGGCGCTGACGACGGGGTTGGATGAGACGGTACGCGCGGGCATAGCCGGCAACTTTCGTGCTCCATCCCGGCCGTCTTTTGTGGGAGCACTGCGCTAATGGCCTCAGATGGTTCGATAATCACCATCCTCGTCGTGGAGGACGAACCTCTGCCGCGTATGGACCTCGCCGAGCAGTTGATAGCTGCCGGCTATGAGGTCTGCGAAGCGAGCAGTGGAGAAGAGGCGCTTGCGCACCTGCAGAATGGACAGCGGATAGACGTCCTTATCACCGATATTCAGCTCGGCGGACGTGTCACGGGTTGGGATCTGGCCGAGAAATTCCGGGCTGCGCACGCGCGGATCCCCGTCGTCTACACGTCGGGGAAGCCGCCCGACCATGATCGCAAGGTGTCCGGGAGCGTTTTCTTCAGCAAGCCCGTTAGAGCGATCGATGTCGTGCGGACGTGCCGGAGTTTCGGCGGCGCGGTTCCGGACAGGTAAACCCGGCCCCGCCTGCGACCGGTAGCGACTGGACTCCCCTCCCGTCCGATGTGCGATAATTTTCCTCCGGATGGGGGAAGAGGATGGTCCGCTATTTCGATCGGCTTCAACGGGTGCTGCCGCGCCCCGGAAGCCCGGCCGCCATAGCCGCTGGCGTTGCCGTCTTCGGGTCGGCGGCGCTCCTCAAGATGGCGCTGGACGCGGCCGCCGGCGACAACATGCCCCCATTCATCACCTTCTATCCGGCGCTGGTGCTCATCAGCCTGATCAGCGGAATGTGGGCTAGCCTCATCGGCGTCGCTGCGGCGCTGGTTCTCAGCTGGTATTTCTGGTTCCCCCCGTATGGCAGCTTTGACATCGCCGGCCCGGTCTCCCTCTCCTCCCTCATCACCTTCGCCATCTCCGGTGCCTTGGTGTCCGCCATCGTCGGGGTCACGCGCGAGCTGCTCGACGAACACGCGGCCCACGAGGTCGAAAGGAGACGCATCACGCGCGAGACCGTGCATCGCATCAAGAATCTGATCTCCGTCGTCCAGGCGATCTCCACGAAGGTCTCACGGCAAACGAGCAGCTTCTCCGAGTACAACGCAAAGTTCGCGAGCCGATTGGCCGCCTTGGCCTCAGCACAGGACGTCCTGGTCAAGACGGAATGGGAGGACGCGCGCATCCGCGAGATCATAGAGTCAGCGTTGGCGCCGTTCCGCCCGAACCCCGCCCTCGTCGTCCGCGCCGGGCCAGACATCGTGCTGCCGGCGCGCTACGTGAGCGGGGTCAGCCTTGCGCTCTACGAGCTTGCCACGAACGCCATGAAGTATGGAGCGCTTCTGGCCCGCCCAGGCTCGGTGAGCCTGACGTGGCAAGCCACCGGGAACCTCGGCAGCTTGGTTTGGAAGGAAGTCCACACCGACGCGACGCGGCCGGCACGCGAGAACGCCGGCTTTGGCACCCTGCTCATCCAGAACGCGTTCAACCGGGACGCCGGGACACGGGTTCACTACGAGGTGACGGACGCTGGCGTGACGGCGGAGTTCGAATGGCCGCTGGAGGCTGCAAATCCGCGGTGAGGTCATGTCCGGTGCGGGTCACAGCTGCCGACGGCGCATGTCCACGGCAGGTCGGCTGTATCTGCCGTAACACACGCGTCGTGGCGGCTTTGGATTCCGGCAGACATTTTCCTGAACGTGCCGGCCAAGAAGCTCGCGCCGGAGCTACGTGCCCGCGTCCAACAACGAGCCAAGCGAATCTCGATACCGCGGATGCCCATCTCCCCTCTCGCCGGCCCGAGATCGGGGCAGACCTGCTGCAATCCGATCTCTGTGGAGTCGAGGCCCTGTCAACTCGAACTCCTTGACTGCGATCGCGTAAGTTCCTATGATGTTCCTGTTGGTGGATGCGGTCATCCGCCGGCTCGATATTTGACATCGTGTATAGGAACTGCTGATGCCTCGCCTCAGTCGGGTCGATGACGCGGCAACCTGTTGTCGTGCCTATGAACGTGCCGATTACGCAAAATACGATAGCTCTAAATTGCGAGTTTTCCGTGTTCGACCCTCCCTCGGTGTAGGGCTTATATGGCCGCACTACCCTGCGAACCGGCGTGCGGAAGCAGGGCGTCCAAGCGGGGCGCCCCTTGCGATCCGGCGGTTTCCCGCTGGGCATGGGGTTCATCGATCGGTTTCTCGGAACCAGTAGGACAGCAGCGCGGTCGCGCTCCTCTGCGCCTCCGCGCCTCGGCGGTGGGGCTTTCCTTCCAGCGGCGCCGCCGCCCCGCTGGACATGGGGTCCATCGCTCGTTTTTGGCATCCGCGCTGGACGGGCCGGCGCTTCTGGCTTATCCCGATGCCGGCTGCTGGTCCTACCCGCCCCGAGCGTGCAGGATTAGCAAGCTGCCTCGCCCGAACAGAGGAGTCCCCCCATGCCCCGCATGACGCCGTCCGAAGCCTTCGTCGAAACCCTGGTCGCCCATGGCGTGAAGCATGTCTTCGGCATCGTGGGCTCGGCCTATATGGATGCGCTCGACCTGTTCCCGCCCGCCGGCATCCGCTTCATCTCCGTGGCCCACGAGCAGGGCGCCGGACACATGGCCGACGGCTACAGCCGCGTCAGCAACCGCCAGGGCGTCTGCATCGCCCAGAACGGGCCGGGCATCACCAACTTCGTTACCGCCGTTGCCGCCGCCTACTGGGCGCATTCGCCTGTCGTGGTGATCACGCCGGAGACCGGCAGCGCCACGCAGGGCATGGGCGGCTTCCAGGAGACGGATCAGATGCCGATCTTCTCGAAGATCACGAAGTTCCAGGCCCATGTGAACCGGCCCGACCGGCTGGCCGAGTTCACCTCGCGCTGCTTCGACCTGGCGCTCAGCGAGCGCGGTCCGACCCAGCTCAATATCCCCCGCGACTACTTCTACGGCGACGTCGACGTGACCCTGCCCAAGCCGATCAAGGTCGAGCGCGCCGCCGGCGGAGCGAAGAGCCTGGAGGAAGCGGCCAAGCTGCTGGCCGAGGCCAAGTTCCCGGTCATCGTCGCGGGCGGCGGCGTGATCATGAGCGACGGGCAGGCCGAGGCCAAGGCGCTGGCCGAGTATCTCTCCGCGCCCGTCGTCACCAGCTATCTGCACAACGACGCCTTCCCGGCTTCGCATCCGCTGATGTGCGGCCCGCTCGGCTACCAGGGCTCGAAGGCGGCGATGAAGCTGATCGCCCAGGCCGACGTGGTGCTGGCGCTCGGCACGCGGCTCGGGCCGTTCGGCACCCTGCCCCAGCACGGCATCGAATACTGGCCGAAGAACGCCAGGATCATCCAGGTCGACAGCGATCATCGCATGCTCGGCCTGGTGAAACCGATCACCGTCGGCGTCTGCGGGGACGCCAAGCCGGCCGCCGCCGACATGCTCCATCGCCTGCAGACGGGCAACGTGAAGATCACCGCCCACGGCAACAAGGACGCCCGCCTTGCCGAGCTGAAAAAGCAGAAAGACGCGTGGGAAGCGGAGCTCAATACATGGGGCCAGGCCGACGGCTCGCCGGTCGCGCCGCGGCGAGCGCTGCGCGAGCTGGAGAAGGCGATGCCGAAGAACGCCATGGTCACGACCGACATCGGCAACATCTGCTCGGTCTCGAACAGCTATCTGCGCTTCGAGCAGCCGCGCAGCTTCTTCGCCGCCATGAGCTTCGGCAATTGCGGCTACGCCTTCCCCACGGCGATCGGCGCCAAGGTCGGCGCGCCCGACCGCCCCGCCATCGCCTACGTCGGCGACGGCGCCTGGGGCATGAGCCTGCAGGAGACCCTCACCTGCGTGCGCGAGGACATCCCGGTCGTGGCGGTCGTCTTCAACAACGGCCAATGGGGGGCGGAGAAGAAGAACCAGATCGACTTCTATGCCGACCGCTTCGTCGGCACCAACCTGAAGAACCCCAGCTTCGCCGGCATCGCCAAGGCCATGGGCGCCGAGGGCATCACGGTCGGCCATCCCGGCGAGGTCGGCGACGCTCTTAGGACGGCGGTCGCATCCAACAAGCCGACCGTCCTCGAGCTGATGGTTACCCAGGAGCTCGGCGATCCCTTCCGGCGCGACGCCCTCAAGAAGCCTGTGCGCGCCCTCGACAAGTACAAGGCCTACACCGTAGCGTAGCCGGCAGGCCGCCTCCCTCCTCCACCGAGGAGGGCCGGCGGAGGGGGTCCTGCCGCGCCGATGTCCGATCGCCTTCTCGTCCTCAATGCCGGCTCCTCGAGCCTGAAGTTCGGCGTCTACGAGGTGCCGGCCGAGGATGCCGACGTCGCCCTCCTGTGCCGCGGCCAGATCGCGGCCATCGGCACCAAGCCCCGCTTCACCGCCGCCGACGCTGCCGGCAAGCCGCTCGACGGCACCAGCGATCCGCTGCCGGCGATCCCGACCCACGGCGCCGCCCTCACCTTCCTGCTGGGCTGGCTGCGCGAGAGCGGCCAGGGCGCGGCCCTCGCCGGCGCCGGCCACCGCATCGTCCACGGCGGCACCACCTTCACCGCCCATTGCCTGCTGACGCCGGAGATCATCAGCGCGCTGGCGGCGCTCGAGCCGCTGGCGCCGCACCACCAGCCGCACAACCTCGCGGCCATCCGGGCGCTCCGCAACCAGCTGCCCGACCTGCCGCAGGTCGCCTGCTTCGACACCGCCTTCCACGCCATGCAGCCGGCCGAGGCGCGCCGGCTCGCGCTGCCGCGCGAATATGCCGAGCAGGGTATCCTGCGCTACGGCTTCCACGGCCTGTCCTATGAGTATGTCGCCCAGCGCCTGCGCGACCTCAGCGACGGCCGTCTGCCCGAGCGCCTGGTCATCGCCCATCTCGGCAACGGCGCCAGCATGTGCGCAATCAGCGCCGGCCGTAGCATCGCCACGACTATGGGCTTCTCGACCCTCGACGGGCTCATCATGGGCACGCGCGTCGGCAGCCTTGATCCCGGCGTCATCCTGCATCTGTTGCGCAGCGAAGGCATGAAGTTCCGGCAGCTCGAGGATCTGCTCTACAACAAGTCGGGTCTCCTCGGCCTCTCCGGCATCTCGGCCGACATGAAGACCTTGCTGGCGAGCAACGAGCCGCAGGCCCGCGATGCCGTCGAGCAGTACTGCTACGCCATCGTCCGCCATCTGGGCTCGCTGGCGGCGGCGCTCGGCGGGCTCGATGCCCTCGTTTTCACCGGCGGCATCGGCGAGAACGCGGCGGCGGTGCGCGCCCAGGTCTGCGAGGGCACGGCGTGGCTCGGCCTGGTCTACGACCCCCAGGCGAACGCCGCCGGCGGTCCCATCATCTCGCAGGTGAAGAGCGCGGTGCGCGCCTGGGTCATCCCCACCGACGAGGAGCGGATCATCGCTCGCCACGCCCGCCACCTGCTCGGGCTCTGACCTCAACGAACCGTGTAGGCGACGTCCTTCGGCCGGCAGTCGGCGCCGTTCACCGGGAAGATGTCGTGCGGACAGGCCGACAGCACGACGACGCAGTCCATCTCGGCCTCGAACTCGACCTGGTCGCCGGGCTTGCTGTCGGGCGGCGCCACGGCCAGTGCACCGTTGGCCTTCAGCGGCACGTTCATGAAGAGGTTGAGTGGCGCGGGCGCCAGTGCCTGCTCGGTACCGATGCCGCGCAGGGCGGCCGTGAAGTTCTCGGCGCAGCTGGCGTGGTGCCCCTTGATCCCGAGCTGGTGGTAGCGCGTGAGGTCGCAGCAGGGGATGAGCGTATCGTGGATGCCGGGCGAGGTGTCCGCGATCAGGCGAAGGATCGGGTTGCGCAGGTTGGTGACGAGCAGGTCGCCAGGCCGCGGAATCAGGCGGTACCACTGGTTGCGGCAATGCGGCATCGACATGTGCTCGGCATGATCGCCAGTATTGAGCGCCCAGCAATCGACCACTTGCGTGCCGTGTGTGTTCACGATCGCGAGTCGCTGGCCGGCGCGGAGGCGGATGGCAGTGCCCCTGCCGGCTTTGAGTATGACCTGCTCTGTCATCGGTGGCTCCTCCCTCGACCCGGGATACTGTCAGCCCGCGCCCGAATGCGCTAGATAGGGGCCGTCGCCATGCCGAGGGTCCTGCCATGACAAAAGCGCGCCCGCCGATCAACTACCGCGACTATCTGCAGCTCGGCACCCTCCTGAACTGCCAGCAGTGCGAGAGCGCGAAGCGCGGCCAGCCGGCCCATGACGAGATGCTCTTCATCATCGTCCACCAGACCTACGAGCTCTGGTTCAAGCAGATCCTCTACGAGCTCGACCAGGTGCAGGGCATCTTCGCCGGCGACGTCGTCGACGACCGCGCCATCGGCAATGTCGTCCACGGCCTCATCCGCATCACCGAGATCCTGCGCCTGGCGGTGCAGCAGCTGACCGTGCTCGAGACCATGACGCCGCTCGACTTCCTCGACTTCCGCGACCTGCTGTTCCCGGCCTCGGGCTCGCAAAGCCTGCAGTTCCGGCTGATCGAGACGCGGCTGGGGCTGAAGCCGAAGGACCGCCTAACCTTCGACAGCCGGCCGTTCGACGCCAGCCTGCCGCCGGAGGACCGCGAGCTGCTGGGCGAGACCGCCGAGCTGGCGTCGGTCAGCGACCAGCTGGAGCGCTGGCTGGAGCGTACGCCCTTCATCGACATGGGCGACTACAGCTTCCGCGACGCCTATCGCCGCACGGTGCAGACCATACTGGAGGCCGACAGCGCCATGGTGCGGGCGCGCACCACGCTGAGTGAGCAGGAGAAGCAGGCCGAGCTCACGTCGCTGACGGACGCGCGGGCGCGCTTCGATGCGCTGTTCGACGAGGGCGCCCACCGCAAGCTGCAGGAGCAGGGCGCATGGCGGCTCTCGATGCGGGCGCTGCAGGCGGCGCTGTTCATCAATCTCTACCGCGACGAGCCGGCGCTGCAGCTGCCCTTCCGCCTGCTGAGCCTCCTGATGGACATCGACGAGCTGCTGACCACCTGGCGCTACCGGCACTCGCTGATGGTGCAACGGATGATCGGGCTCAAGGTCGGCACCGGCGGCTCCTCCGGCCACGATTATCTCCGGCGCACCGCCGAGCAGCACCGCATGTTCGGCGACCTCTTCGCCCTCTCGACGTTCTTCATCCCGCGCTCGCGCCTCCCGGCGCTGCCGGCCGACGTGCGGGCGGCCATGGGCTATCGTTATGCGAAGGACGAGCGGGCGTGAGCTACAAACCGCACTTCCAGCGCTTTCTCGCCGCCGATCCGGGGCGGCTGCATTTCGCTGCCCACAGCCACCACTTCTGGCCCGACGTGACTTTCGCGGCGCAGGAGCAATGCTGGCTCGACGCCGCCCGTCTCGCCGACCGCAAGTGGGAGACGGTCTTCGGCGAGATCGTGCCGGCGGCGCAGCGCCATGTGGCACGCATCCTCAACCTGCCGGATCCCGCGACGATCGCTTTCGGGCCCAACACCCATGGCTTCATCATGCGGCTGCTCTCGCTGTTCCCGCCGGGGAAGCCGATCCGTGTGCTGACCACCGACGGCGAGTTCCACAGCTTCCGGCGGCAGATCCGCCGGCTCGAGGAGGAGGGGCTGGCCGAGGTGACCCGCATCGCGGTCGAGCCGATCGCTACCGTCGCTGAACGGTTGCAGGCCG
>Ga0335084_10007669_pt1 | contig 10728 bp, 8 predicted proteins | sample Lox_Sample_44_FD_206721 | JGI IMG/M metagenome (GOLD analysis project Ga0335084, IMG submission 206721) | Soil microbial communities from Loxahatchee National Wildlife Refuge, Florida, United States - Lox_Sample_4.4 | ecosystem: Environmental > Terrestrial > Soil > Wetlands | place: USA: Florida...
GCGACGACGTGCATCTGCTCGATCAGGCGCCCGTTCACGACGACGTTGCCGCGCCCTTCCGCCGCGGCCTTCTCGAACGCGCCGATCACTTCTTTCGCCTGTGCGACCTCGGTCGCCTTCGGCGTATAGGCCTCGTTGCAATAGACGAGCTGGTCGGGATGGACGAGCGTCTTGCCGTCGAGCCCCATGTCGCGGCCGAGCCGGCACGAGTACTCGAACGTGCGCATGTCCTTGAGGTTCGACTGGATGCCGTCGACCACCGATCGCCCGTGCGCGCGCGCGGCGAGGATGACGAGCGACAGGCTGGTGAGGAGCGGCAGCCGTTCGGGATGCGGGCGGGCATGGAGATGGTTGGTGAGGTCGGCCGTCCCCATCACTAGGCAGGCGATGCGGTCGGACGCGCCGGCGATCTCCTCGGAGCGGAGGACGCCGAACGGCGTCTCGATCATCATCATCACCGGCATCCTGTCGCCGCCCGCGCGATCGAGCGCCGCGATGCAGTCGACCGCCTCCTGCCGGCTCTCGATCCGCGGGAACAGGACCGCGTGCGACCCGCCGCGCGCGATCGCCCGCAGGTCGGCGTCGATCCACGGCGAGCCGAGCCGGTTGACGCGCACGATCACCTCGCGCTGGCCGTAGTCGTAGGCCGCGAGCGCCTTGACCACGTGCGCACGCGCCGCTTCCTTCGCCTCGGGGACGATCGTCTCCTCGAGGTCCATGACCACGCAGTCGGTGGGGAGCGCGGCCGCCTTTTCCAGGAACCGGAGGCTGTTCGCCGGCGAGTACAGCATCGACCGGCGGGGGCGGAAGTACTTCATCCGCCGATCAGGTGCTTCACACCGTCGCGCTCTTCGTGCAGCTCCTTCAGCGTGCCTTCGAGCCGCGCGCGGCTGAAGTCGCTCAAGGGCAGCCCCGGCACGATCTGGTATTCGCCACCCTTGCAGGTGACCGGGTAGCCGAAAATGACGCCCTCGGCGATGCCGTAGCTGCCGTCCGACGGGATCCCCATCGAGACCCAGTCGCCCTCACGCGAGCCGAGCAGCCAGTCGCGGACGTGGTCGATCGCGGCGTTGGCCGCGCTCGCCGCCGAGGACGCGCCGCGCGCCTCGATGATCGCCGCGCCGCGCTTCTGCACCGTCGGGATGAAGGTCGACTCGAGCCAGGCCTGGTCGTTGATCAGCGGCCATACCTTCTGGCCGTCGGCTTCGGCGTGGAAGACATCCGGGTATTGTGTCGCCGAGTGGTTGCCCCAGACCGCCATCTTGCGGACCGCGGCGACCGGTTTGCCGATCTTCGCGGCGACCTGCGAGAGGGCGCGGTTGTGGTCGAGGCGCATCATGCCGGTGAACTGCCGGGGCTTGAGGCTCGGCGCGCTCTTCATCGCGATCAGCGCGTTGGTGTTCGCGGGATTTCCGACGACGAGCACCTTGACGTTCCGGCTCGCCACCGCGTCGAGCGCCCGGCCCTGCACCGTGAAGATCTGCGCGTTCGCCTCGAGCAAGTCCTTCCGCTCCATGCCTTTCGAGCGCGGGCGCGCGCCGACGAGCAGCGCGACGTCGATGTCGCGGAAGGCGACCTTCGCATCGTCGGAGGTGACGATGCCGGCGAGCAGCGGGAACGCGCAGTCCTCGAGTTCCATCACCACGCCTTTCAGTGCCGGGAGCGCCGGGGTGATCTCGAGGAGCTGCAGGATGACCGGTTGGTCCTTGCCGAGCATGTCGCCGGCAGCGATGCGGAACAGCAGGCTGTAGCCGATCTGACCGGCGGCGCCGGTGACTGCGACTCGAACGGGTTGCTTCGCCATCGTCGGGCTCCTGAGGGGGTATCGGGTCGCGCCCGCACGCAACGGACGGCGCGGGGCGCCGGCCGATGGTACCCAATCGCGCCCGTGCTGCGGCGCAACGACGGCCGAGTGTAGGCTGTGCGAGAGCGGGAAGTCAACGCTCCCATCTTCCGCCGCCATCGGGTGTGTTTGTCGCCAAATCAAGGGGTTGAGGCCGGGGGAGGACCAGCGCGATCCGAGGAACTCCAAAGGATGTCCGGCCGCGGCCCGCGCGCTCGCGCGCGGAGTTCAGCGGCGCGGCCTGATCGACGGCGGCGAGATCGGGAGCGCAACGGCGGGGGGCGCGATTCGCAACGCGAAGTCGCGCGTGATTGCGCGGCGAGCGCTCACGCCGCTTGCAGGTCGCGGTTGCCTCCATCGCGTCTCGGGCGGGGTGAGGACGCGCGCATCGTCGCGCGTCACGCGAATGCGAGCCCGCGACGCGCTCACCGCACTGCGCGTGCGAGCGCTTCATTGTGCACCCCAACAAACTGCGCACCCGCTGCTATAATTTCCGGCTGCTGATTCACAGCAGGCGTGGGACGCGGGGGAGAGTCGAAGGTACGCGATATGCCCGATGCTTCGCTGAACAAGAAACGACCGCTCTGGTACGACCTCAATCTCCTCAACCTGCCCCTGCCGGGGCTGGTGTCGATCCTTCATCGCATCAGCGGCGCCGCGCTCTTCTTCCTGCTCCTCTGGCTCCTGTATCTCCTGGACGGGAGCCTCGCGTCGGCCGAGCGCTTCGAGGCGGTCCGCCAGACGGTCTCGCACCCGCTCGCGAGACTCGTCCTGCTCGGCCTGCTCTGGGCGTTCCTGCATCACCTGTGTGCCGGGATCCGGTATCTCTTTCTCGACATCCATAAAGGCGTGGAGCTCGCCCCCGCCCGCGCAACCAGCGTCGTGGTCCTCGTCGTGAGCCTGGTGCTGACCGCGGCGCTCGGGTGGAGGCTCCTGTGGTGAAGCGGGTCGTCGTAGGGGCCCACTACGGCCTGCGCGGCTGGCTCGTGCAGCGCGTGTCGGCGATCGTCATGGCGCTGTACACGCTCGCGTTCGCCGTCGCATTCGCCGCCGCGAAGCCGGTCGACTACGGCCAGTGGAAGGCCCTGTTCAGCCAGGGGTGGATGCGATTCGCGACGCTCGCCTTCTTCGTGAGCCTGCTGCTGCACGCGTGGGTCGGGATGCGCGACATCCTCATGGACTACATCAAGCCCACCGGCTGGCGGCTCGCGCTGGAGATCGTGGTCGTGCTCGTGCTCGTCGGCGCCGCCGGCTGGTCGGTCGAGATCCTCTGGAGAACGTAGGCGTGGCGCTCGCGGTACGGCAGTTCGACGCAGTGGTCGTGGGGGCGGGCGGCGCGGGTCTGCGCGGTGCGCTCCAGCTCGCCGAAGCCGGGTTCAGGGTCGCGGTGCTGTCGAAGGTGTTCCCGACGCGCTCGCACACCGTCGCCGCGCAGGGCGGCGTCGGCGCGGCGCTCGGCAACATGGGCCCGGACTCGTGGCAGTGGCACATGTACGACACGATCAAGGGCTCCGACTGGCTCGGCGACCAGGACGCGATCGAGTTCATGTGCCGGGAGGCGCCGCAGCTCGTCGTAGAGCTCGAGCACTTCGGCATGCCGTTCGACCGCAACGACAACGGGACGATCTACCAGCGCCCGTTCGGCGGTCACATGATGAACATGGGGGCCGGTCCCGCTGTCCAACGTTCGTGCTGTGCGGCCGACCGCACCGGGCACGCGATGCTGCATACGCTCTACCAGCGGAACGTCCGCGCCAACACCCAGTTCTTTGTCGAGTGGATGGCCCTCGATCTCCTCCGCGCACCGGACGGCCACGTGCTCGGCATCACCGCGCTCGAGATGGAGACCGGCGAGGTCGCACTGTTGCAGGCGCGCGCGACGCTTTTTGCGACCGGCGGCGCCGGCCGGATCTTCGCCGCGTCGACGAACGCGTTCATCAATACCGGCGACGGCCTGGGCATGGCGGCAAGGGCGGGGATTCCGCTCGAGGACATGGAGTTCTTCCAGTTCCATCCGACCGGCGTCGCCGGCGCCGGCGTGCTGATCACCGAGGGGGTGCGCGGCGAGGGCGGCTATCTCCTCAACAAGAACGGCGAGCGGTTCATGGAGCGCTATGCCCCGACCGCGAAGGATCTCGCAAGCCGCGACGTCGTGTCGCGGGCGATGGCGACCGAGATCAAGGAAGGGCGCGGGGCAGGCCCGAACGCCGACTACCTGCTGCTCAAGCTCGACCACCTCGGACCGGAGGTGATCGACAAGCGCCTGCCGGGGATCCGCGAGATCGCGAAGAAGTTCGGCAACGTCGACCCGGTGAAGGAGCCGATCCCGGTCGTGCCCACGGCGCACTACCAGATGGGCGGCATCCCGACGAACTACCACGGCGAGGTGGTCGTGCCGGGCAGGGAGGGCCCCAGCACCGCCGTCCCGGGCTTCTACGCGGCCGGCGAGTGCGGCTGCGCCTCGGTGCACGGAGCGAACCGGCTCGGGACCAACTCGCTCACCGATCTGCTCGTGTTCGGCAAGTCGTCGGGGGATGCGATGGTCCGGTTCCTGCGGGGAAACCCGGGCCACAGGAACCTGCCTGCGGACGCGGCGGAGCGCACGCTCGCGCGCCTGGCGCGGCTCGACGGCCAGAAGAACGGCGAGAGCGTCTACGAGGTCGGGAACGAGCTGCGGCGTGTGATGCAGGCGCACTGCGGCGTCTTCCGCTTCCCCGACATGCTGATCGAAGGCGTGAAGAAGATCAAAGCGATCGCCGAGCGCGGGGGCCGCACCGGCATCGCGGACAAGAGCAAGACCTTCAACACCGCGCGGGTGGAAGCTCTCGAGCTCGACAACCTGATCGAGGTCGCGCGCGCGACGATGGTGTCGGCCGAGGCGCGGAAGGAATCGCGCGGCGCGCACGACCGGGCCGACTACCACGATCGCCCCGGCTATCCGAACGGCCGCGACGACAAGGACTGGCTGAAGCACACGCTCTGGTACAAGGACGGCGACCGGCTCGCTTACAAGCCGGTCAACCTGAAGCCGCTGACGATCGAGACGATCCCGCCGAAGGCGCGGGCCTACTGACGACCATCACCCGACGCGAGACGAGCCGAGCATGCGCCTGAGGATCTTCCGCTACGACCCCGACAACGACGCCCGGCCGTACATGAAGGACTACGACATCGCGCTCGAGCCGTCCGACCGGATGCTGCTCGACGCCCTGGTCAAGGTCAAGGCGCAGGACGACACCTTCTCCTTCCGGCGCTCCTGCCGCGAGGGGGTCTGCGGCTCGGATGCGATGAACATCAACGGCAAGAACGGCCTCGCCTGCATCACGAAGCTCGCCGAACTGAGGGAGCCGGTGGAGCTGAAGCCGCTGCCGGGGCTGCCGGTGATCCGCGATCTCTTCGTGGACATGACGCAGTTCTTCAAGCAATACCACTCGATCAAGCCCTACCTGATCAACAATGACCCGCCGCCCGAGAAGGAGCGGCTGCAGTCACCCGAGGACCGGGAAGAGCTGAACGGACTGTACGAGTGCATCCTGTGCGCGTGCTGCTCGACCTCGTGCCCGTCGTTCTGGTGGAACCCCGACAAGTTCGTCGGGCCGGCCGGGCTGCTCCAGGCTTACCGGTTCATCGCCGACACCCGCGACCAGGCGACCGCCGCGCGCCTCGACGACCTCGAGGATCCCTACCGGCTCTTCCGCTGCCACTCGATCATGAACTGCGTCGATGTCTGTCCCAAGGGGCTCAACCCGACGAAGGCGATCGGCAAGATCAAGGAAGCGATGGTCCGGCGCACGGTCTGACCCCGTGCCGATCACCGACACCGAGCTCAACCGACTGCGCTGGCGCTGCCGGCGGGGGCTGCTCGAGAACGATCTCGTGCTCGAGCGGTTCCTCGAACGGCACGGCGCGGGACTCGACCGGGAGCGCCTCGCGGCGCTCGGCGAGCTGCTCGAGTTGCCCGACCCGGACTTGTGGGCGCTGGTGAGCGGACAGCAGGAGTGTGACGAGCCGCGGCTCACCGCGATTGTGGCGATGCTGCGGGAGACCTAGAAAGCGGTAACAGCAGGAGCGAACGATGGATGCGAACGGCAAGGCAATGCTCAACTACGGCGACGGCAAGGTCGCCGAGTTTCCGCGTTTCTCGGGGACGATCGGCCCGGACGTCGTGGACATCCGGGCGCTGTTCAGCAAGACCGGGATGTTCACCTACGATCCCGGGTTCCTCTCGACCGCGAGCTGCCGTTCGAGCATCACGTACATCGACGGCGACCAGGGCGTCCTGCTCTATCGCGGCTACCCGATCGAGCAGCTCGCCGTGCAGTGCGACTTCCTCGAAGTCTGCTACCTGCTGCTCAACGGCGAGCTGCCGACGCGCGCGCAGAAGCAGAAGTTCGACCGCACGGTCACCGTCCACACGATGGTGCACGAGCAGCTGAGCCGCTTCTACTCCGGATTCCGCCGCGACTCGCATCCGATGGCGGTGCTGGTCGGGGTCATCGGCGCGCTGTCGGCCTTCTATCACGACTCGCTCGACATCAACGACCCGGCGCAGCGCGAGATCGCGGCGTTCCGGCTGATCGCCAAGATGCCGACGATCGTCGCGATGGCGTACAAGTACTCGGTCGGGCAGCCGTTCATGTATCCGCGCAACGACCTGTCCTACACCGGCAACTTCATGCGCATGATGTTCGGCGTGCCCGCAGAGGAGTACCAGGTGAACCCGGTGCTGGTGCGGGCGCTCGACCGCATCTTCATCCTGCACGCCGATCATGAGCAGAACGCGTCGACCTCGACGGTGCGCCTCGCCGGGTCCTCGGGCGCGAACCCGTTCGCCTGCATCGCCTCGGGCATCGCGTGCCTGTGGGGACCGGCGCACGGCGGCGCGAACGAGGCGGCGCTCAACATGCTCGAGGAGATCCACGACGTCTCCCACGTCAACGAGTTCATCAAGAAGGTGAAGGACAAGAACTCCGGCGCCCGGCTGATGGGATTCGGGCACCGGGTGTACAAGAACTACGATCCGCGCGCGAAGCTGATGCGCGAGACCTGCCACGAGGTGCTCGAGGAGCTCGGGCTGCACGACGACCGCCTGTTCAAGCTCGCGCTGCAGCTGGAGAAGATCGCGCTCGAGGACGAGTACTTCGTCGAGCGCAAGCTCTATCCGAACGTGGACTTCTACTCCGGCATCGTGCAGCGCGCGCTCGGCATCCCGACCAGCATGTTCACCTGCATCTTCTCGCTCGCGCGCACGGTGGGCTGGATCGCGCAGTGGACCGAGATGATCGCCGATCCCGATCAGAAGATCGGCCGGCCGCGCCAGCTCTACACCGGCGCGGCGCGGCGCGACGTGGTGCCGATCGACAAGCGATAGCGAGAGAACCGATGCCAGAGGCAGCGGTTGCGCTGACTTTGGCGAGCACGAGGGGTGTGGCCCCTCGTAGCGTGAGGACTAGGCGAGGGCCGCTGCCGTGATGAAGGAGTTCCTGTCCAGCTCGTATCTCTTCGGCGGCAATGCGCCGTTTGTGGAGGATCTCTACGAGTCGTACCTCAACAACCCGCAGTCGGTGCCCGAGCAATGGCGGGAGTACTTCGACCGGCTCCAGGTCCTGCCGGGGGTCGGCGGCGACGGCGGCCGCGACGTCGCACACGCGCCGGTGGTCGAATCGTTCGCGCAGCGGGCGAAGCAGGGCACGCTGCGCGCGCCGGTGGCGCCGAGCGAGCCGATCGCCGAGCGCAAGCAGGTCTATGTCCAGATGCTCATCAACGCCTACCGGTTCATGGGGAACCGGTGGGCCGAGCTCGACCCGCTCAAGCGCCTGCCGCGGCCGCCGATCCCCGAGCTCGAGCCGGCGTACTACGACCTGGCCGAGGCGGACCTGGAGACCGTGTTCAACACCGGCACCCTGGTCGGGCCGGAGCGCGCGTCCCTGCGCGAGATCCTGCAGATCCTGCGCGAGACCTACTGCGGGACGATCGGCACCGAGTACATGTACATCTCAGACCCGGCGCAGAAGCGCTGGATCCAACAGCGGCTCGAGGCGGTGCGCGGGCGCCCGCAGTTCTCGCCCGAGGTGCGGCGGCGGATCCTCGAGCGCCTCACTGCGGCCGAGACGCTCGAGAAATACCTGCACACGCGCTACGTCGGCCAGAAGCGCTTCTCGCTCGAGGGCGGCGAGACGCTCATTCCCTGCATGGACGAGATGGTCCAGCGCGCCGGCAGTTTCGGCGTCGAGGAGGTCGTCATCGGCATGGCGCACCGGGGCCGTCTGAACGTCCTGGTGAACACGCTCGGCAAGTCGCCAAAGGATCTGTTTGCTGAGTTCGAAGGAACTGCTGCGGGCGACAGCACCTCGCTCGGCGACGTGAAGTACCACAACGGATTCTCCTCCGACGTGTCGACGCCGGGCGGCCCGGTGCACCTGTCGCTCGCGTTCAACCCCTCGCATCTCGAGATCGTGAATCCGGTGGTCGAGGGTTCGGTGCGCGCACGCCAGCACCGTCGAAAGGACACGAAGGGCGAGAAGGTGATCTCGATCCTGCTCCACGGCGACGCCGCATTCGCCGGTCAGGGCGTGGTGATGGAGACGCTGAACCTGTCGCAGACGCGCGGCTACTCGACCGGCGGCACGGTGCACATCGTCGTGAACAACCAGATCGGGTTCACGACCTCGGACACGCGCGACGTGCGTTCGACGACCTATTGCACCGACGTAGCGAAGATGATCGAGGCGCCGATCTTCCACGTGAACGCCGACGACCCCGAGGCGGCGCTGTTCGTCACCCAGCTCGCGATGGACTACCGGAAGGAGTTCAGGCGCGACGTCGTCATCGATCTCGTGTGCTTCCGGCGCCTCGGCCACAACGAGCAAGACGAGCCGTTCGTCACGCAGCCGCTGATGTACAAGAAGATCGGCCAGCACCCGGGCACGCGCAAGCTCTACGCCGACAAGCTGGTCGCTCAGGGCGTCGTGCCGGGGGACGAGCCCGAGCGGCTGGTGAAGGACTACCGGCAGGCGCTCGACGAAGGGCGCCAGACCTCGAGCCCGGTGCTGTCGAGCTTCCAGCGCAAGTACGCGATCGACTGGACGCCGTTCCTCGGCGCGAAATGGACCGACGCCGCGGACACCTCGGTGCCGATGAAGGAGCTCGAGCGCCTGGCAGTCCGGCTGACGACCGTGCCCGAGGGGTTCAAGCTGCACCCGGTGGTCGAGCGCGTGCTGCAGGCGAGGCGCGACATGGGCGAGGGAAAGCAGATGCTCGACTGGGGGATGGCCGAGAACCTCGCCTACGCGACGCTGCTCGTCTCGGGCTACGGCGTGCGGCTTTCGGGGCAGGACTCCGGCCGCGGGACGTTCGCGCATCGCCATTCGGTGCTTCACGACCAGAACCGCGAGCGCTGGGACGCGGGCAGCTACGTGCCGTTGCAGAACCTCCAGGAGGAGCAGGCGGACTTCGTGGTCATCGATTCGCTGCTCTCCGAGGAAGCGGTGCTCGGTTTCGAGTACGGCTACTCGTGCGCCGAGCCGAACGAGCTCACGATCTGGGAGGCGCAGTTCGGCGACTTCGCGAACGGCGCGCAGGTGGTCATCGACCAGTTCATCACCTCCGGCGAAGCGAAGTGGGGACGCATGTCGGGGCTGACGCTGTTCCTGCCGCACGGCTACGAAGGCCAGGGGCCGGAGCATTCGTCGGCGCGTCTGGAGCGCTACCTGCAGCTCTGCGCCGAGCACAACGTCCAGGTCTGCGTCCCGAGCACGCCGGCACAGATCTTCCATCTGCTGCGGCGGCAGATGGTGCGGCCGTTCCGCAAACCGTTGATCGTGATGACGCCGAAGTCGCTGCTGCGCAAGCGCGAGGCGGTGTCCAGCCTGAAGGAGCTCTCGAAGGGCAGCTTCCAGACGGTGCTCGGCGAGATCGACGCGCTCGAGCCCAAGCAGGTGACGCGCGTCGTCGCGTGCTCGGGCAAGGTGTATTACGACCTCCTCGTCGCGCGCCGCGAGCGTCGGCTCGACAGCGTCGCGCTCATACGCGTCGAGCAACTCTATCCGTTCCCGCACAAGCAGTTCGCGGCCGAGATGAAGCGTTACCCGAACGCGCTCGAAGTGGTCTGGTGCCAGGAGGAGCCGCAGAACCAGGGCACCTGGTACCAGACGCAGCACTACTTCGAGGAGAACATGCGTCCGGATCAGCGGCTCTTCTACGCCGGACGGCCATCGGCCGCGGCGCCGGCGGGCGGGTCTCTCAGCCGGCACAACCAGCGGCAGAAGGCGCTGGTGGAGCAGGCGTTCGGAAAGTTCAAGTAAGGCTATTGCGGCTTCGCCCGCCACGCCGCAATAACTGCGCGATTTGAAGCGGCGCAGACGGCGCGCGGCTTCAAATCGCGCGGCGCAAGTGCAGTGACGTCGCCGGAGCAGATCTCCGGCGAGGCCTCCGGTGCGATACGCACTCGAGTTTTTGCAGTACGCCGCGGCGATGCTTAGCGGAGCCCGGCGAAAAACCGAACGGAGCGAACGATGCTGGTCGAAGTGAAGGTGCCGCAGCTGTCCGAATCGGTTGCCGAGGCGACGCTGCTGTCGTGGCACAAGAAGGAAGGCGAGGCCGTCAAGCGCGACGAGAACCTCGTCGACATCGAGACCGACAAGGTCGTGCTCGAGCTGCCCGCCCCCGCGGACGGCGTCCTCGCGAAGGTCGTGAAGAGCGACGGCAGCACGGTCGTCGCGGGGGAGGTCATCGCCACCCTCGACACCGAGGGGAAGGGGGCGGTCGCGCCGGTGCCTGCACCGGCTTCCGCGGTGCGCCCCGCGCCGGCAGCGGTGCCGCCGACCCCGCCGCCCGACATGCTCCGCCAAGACGCGCGGCTGATGCCCTCGGCGCGGAAGCTCGTG
>Ga0335084_10007672_pt1 | contig 10727 bp, 8 predicted proteins | sample Lox_Sample_44_FD_206721 | JGI IMG/M metagenome (GOLD analysis project Ga0335084, IMG submission 206721) | Soil microbial communities from Loxahatchee National Wildlife Refuge, Florida, United States - Lox_Sample_4.4 | ecosystem: Environmental > Terrestrial > Soil > Wetlands | place: USA: Florida...
ATACCAGACCAGAAACGAGACGCAGGAGATCTTCATCCCGGTCGCCGAGCGCCTCGGCAACGAGGTGATCGAGTTCAAGGACGTCTCCAAGGGCTACGGCGAGCGGCTGCTGATCGACAAGCTGTCGTTCAAGGTGCCGCCGGGCGCGATCGTCGGCATCATCGGGCCCAACGGCGCCGGCAAGTCGACGCTGTTCAAGATGATTCTCGGGAAGGAGAAGGCCGACAAGGGTAACGTCACGATTGGCAAGACGGTGAAGATCGCCTTCGCGGACCAGTCGCGGGATGAGCTGTCGGCCGAGAAAACCGTGTTCGAGGACATCTCCGGCGGGAACGACACGATCCAGGTCGGCAAATTCCAGATGCCGTCGCGCTCCTACCTCGCGCGCTTCAACTTCCGCGGCGCCGACCAGCAGAAGCAGGTCGGCCAGCTCTCCGGCGGCGAGCGCGGCCGGCTGCACCTCGCCAAGATGCTGATGTCGGGCGCCAACGTGCTGCTCCTCGACGAGCCGTCGAACGACCTCGACGTCGAGACGCTGCGCGCGCTCGAAGAGGCGCTGCTCGAGTTCGCCGGCTCGGTGCTGGTGATTTCCCACGACCGCTGGTTCCTCGACCGCATCGCGACCCACATCCTCGCGGCCGAGGGCGACTCGCAGTGGTTCTTCTACAACGGCAATTACCAGGAATACGAAGCCGACAAGAAGAAGCGTCTGGGTGAGGAGGGCGCCCAGCCGCACCGCCTGCGCTTCAAGCCCTTGACCCGCGTCTAGTGCAGGATTCGGTCCCCGCTACGACATGGTCTGCGGCGGGCTCGCGGCGCACTGATCGTCGAGGATACTGGCCGGATAATCCCGGCATGAGCGTGCAACCCGAACGGCTGGGGCGCGATGCCTCCGGGGCGCCGTACAGCGAGCGCTACCGCGACGTCTATGCCAGTCGCGACGGGGCGCTCGGACAGGCGATGCACGTATTCCTCGGCGGCAATCGGCTGCCGCAACGCTGGCGCGGGCGCCGCCAGTTCGTGATTCTCGAGACGGGCTTCGGGCTCGGCGTGAACTTCCTCGCGACCTGGAAGGCGTGGCGCGACGATTCCCAACGGCCCGATCGGCTCCACTTCGTGTCGGTCGAAAGACATCCGTTGCCCTGCGAGGATCTGCTCGCGGGCGCTCCCGCACCATTGCTCGGGCTGGCGACGCTGCTGGCGCACGCGTGGCCGCGCGCCACTCCCGGATTGCACCGGATCGAGTTCGAATCCGGCGGCGTCACGCTGACGCTGGCCTTCGGCGATGCCCGCAATCTGGTGCCGGACCTGGAGTTGGGGACCGACGCCATTTACCTCGACGGCTTCGCACCGGCGCGCAATCCGGAGATGTGGGAGCCCGGACTGCTCAAGGCGGCCGCGCGCAGTGCGCGGCCGGGAGCCACGGTAGCGACCTACACGAGTGCACCCGCAGTGCGTGACGCGCTCGCGGCAGCCGGCTTCGAGCTGCAATTGCAGTCGGGCTTCGGTCAAAAGCGCCGCATGGTCGCAGGGACGTACGCGCCGCGATGGCGCGTACGACGCCACGAGCCGCCGTCGGCGTACGCGGGCCGGCGCGATGCGATCGTCGTCGGAGCCGGGCTCGCGGGCAGCGCCTGTGCCGAGGCACTGGCGCGGCGCGGCTGGTCGGTCCGCGTGCTCGATAGCGACGGGCAAGTCGCGAGTGGCGCCTCGGCGCTGCCGTGGGGACTGCTGCATCCGCAATTCGCGCTCGACGACTCCCCGCTGGTGCGGCTGACCCGCGCCGGGACGGAAGCTGCCCGCGCCGCACTCGATCGTGTTGCGCCGGGTGGAGACTGCAACGGACAGCGCGTCGCGCGCGAGTCGGGTGTCCTGCAGCTCGCGGGGGACTTTGACGCCGAGCGCTGGCGGCATGCGCTCGACCGGGTTGGCTTGCCGCCGGACTTCGTGCAATGGTGTTCCGCAGATGCCGCGGCCGAACGGATCGGGATGCGGCCGCGCGGCCCGGGACTGTGGTGGCCGGAGGGGATGATGGTCGCGCCCGCGCGCTGGTGCCGTGCCATGCTGGAACGGCATGCGATCGTGCCGCGAAGCGGCGGTGCGAGTCGACTGGTCGCCGCGGACGCGGCCTGGCACGTCCTCGATGCACGCGGCAGTTCTCTGGACCGCGCGCCGGTCGTCGTGGTCGCGGCCGCGCTGGCGTCGCCACCGCTGCTCGAGACCTTGCATGCACGGGTCCGGTCCGTGCGCGGCCGGATCGCTTTTCTGCAGGCGGATGCATGGTCCGCGCTGTGCGCGCCGGTCAGCGGGGAGGGCTACCTGATTCGCGATCCCGACGGCGGCGTTTCGATCGGCGCGACCTACGAAGACCCCAGCGGTCCGGAGGGCGGTTTCCTGAACGAGCAGCACGCCCTCACGAGCAATCTCGCTCGCGTCTCACGCCTTCTGGCCGCACCGCCGCGTGCACTGGCGCGCGGAAGCTTCGATGGCGTGCGCTGCGTCGCGCACGACCGCATGCCGCACGCCGGCGCCGTCGCTGACGAAAGAGCGATCTCAACCGCGGCGGCGGATCTGCGTGGCCCGCATCTCGCGGATCTGCCACGCCGAGCCGGCCTCTATGCCAGCTTTGCGCTCGGCTCGCGTGGCCTGACCCTCGCGGCGTTGCTGGCTGAGCTGGTCGCGGCGCGCATCGAGGGTGAACCACTGCCGGTCGAGCGCAGTCTGGCCGCGACGGTCGACCCGGCGCGATTCGCGCTGCAGGCGCTGCGGCGTGGCAGCCGTGATTCAGCGGCAATGCGCATCGCCTGACCCCGCGACGTTGCGCGGATGCGCGCTTGCATATGCGGCCGCTCGACCGCACATAGTGAGTTCAATCATTCCTGGAGTGCAGCGTGTCCGCGCGACCCGTGATTCGTTCCACCCGCGGCATACAGACCAGCGACGGCGCTGGCGTGCGCCTGCGCCGCCTGATGGGCGGTGGCGGGGCGATTCCGTCGATCGACCCATTCCTGATGCTCGACTACTTCGATACCGCGAATGCCGGCGACTACATTGCAGGATTCCCCGCGCATCCGCATCGGGGCTTCGAGACCGTCACCTACATGCTGAACGGACGCGTCCGGCATCGCGACAACCATGGCGGTGAAGGTGTGATCGAACCCGGCGGCGTGCAGTGGATGACCGCAGGACGCGGCGTTGTTCACTCCGAGATGCCGGAGCAGACCGAAGGGCTGATGCGCGGCTTCCAGCTGTGGGTCAACCTGCCGGCGCGACTGAAGATGACCGCTCCGGCGTATCAGGAACACAGCGCGGATCGGATGCCGGTCGAAGAGCGAGCCGGTGGCGTACGCGTGAAGGTGATTGCAGGCACGACCTCGTCGGGTACGCGCGGGCCGGTGACGGCGGAGGCGACCGATGCGCGCTACTTCGACGTCGAACTGACGACCGGGAGCGAGTTCACGGAAGCGCTCCCGGTGGGGCACGCCGCCTTCGTGGTCGTCCATCAGGGCCGCGTGGACATCGACGGCCAGATCGTCGAAGCGGTCGGGCTTGCCGAACTCGGCGACGGCGACAGCGTGGTCCTGCGCGCGGCGGAGGGTCCAGCGCGCGCGCTGCTGATCGCCGGCAAACCCCTGCACGAACCCGTGGCGTGGCACGGCCCGTTCGTGATGAACACGTACGAAGAACTGGTGCAGGCCGTCGAGGACTACCAGGCCGGACGTTTCTGAGGCAGGTTCGAGGCTGCGCCGCAGCTGCGGCGCAGCTTAGTCACTCCTCTTCTTCGTGCTTGCGCTTGGCGGCGAAATCCGTCGCCAGCTTCTGCTGCAGCTGCGGCGGGGCCTGTTCGTAGTGCGACAGGTTCATCGTCCATGCGCCACGACCCTGCGTGATCGCCTTGAGCCGCGCCGAATAGCCCTCGAGTTCGCCGAGTGGCGCCTGGCCTTCTACGACCAGCACACCCGGGCTCATCGCGCGCGTTCCGGTGATCTGGCCGCGCCGTGATGAGAGATCTCCGGTCACGTCGCCCATGTTGCCCTCAGGGGCCTCGACCTCGACGTTGACGATCGGCTCGAGCACGATCGGCCGCGCCTTGCCGAGCGCATCGAGGAAGGCCTTGCGGCCCGCTGCGACGAACGCGACCTCCTTCGAGTCGACCGGGTGGTGCTTGCCGTCGTACACCGTGACGCGGACGTCCTGCATCGGGAATCCAGCAACCGGTCCGGAGGCCAGCACCGATTCGACGCCCTTCTGCACGGCAGGGATGAAGTTGTACGGGATCACGCCGCCCTTGACCTGATCGACGAACTCGAAGCCCGCCCCGCGCTGCAGCGGCTCGACCCGCAGGTACACCTCGCCGAACTGCCCGGCGCCGCCGGTCTGCTTCTTGTGGCGTGCGTGACCCTCGGCGTTAGCGCCGATCGTTTCGCGGTAGGGGATACGCGGTGGCCGCGTGTCGACTTCCACCTTGTACTGCTGCGCCATGCGCTCGAGCGCCGAGCGGATGTGCAGTTCGCCCAGCCCGCGCAGCACCGTTTCGTTCAGCACCGCATCGTGCTCGACGACCAGCGTCGGGTCCTCGGCCCTCATCCGGTGCAGCACTTCCGATATCCGCTGTTCGTCGCCGCGTCGTTTCGGGGCGATCGCGACGCCGCTCATCGGGGTCGGGAATTCGAGCGGCCGCATGTGGATGTGGTCCTCGTCGTGCGAATCGTGCAGCACGCAGTCGAAGTCGATCTCATCGACCTTGGCGACCGCAGCAATGTCGCCGGGCACCGCCCCGGAAACTTCGACGGTCTTGCTCCCCTGCAGCATGAACAGGTGCCCGACCTTGAAGGCCTTGCGGCCGCTGCCGATGAAAAGCTGCGTGTCCTTGGTCACCGTGCCCTGGTGCACGCGGAAGATGCCCAGCTTGCCGACGTACGGATCAACCACGACCTTGAAGACGTGCGCCAGCACGTGCTTCTTCGGGTCGGGCTCGGAGCGGAATTCTTCGACGGGCTGGCCGTCGACGAACTCGCCCTTGTAGAACAGCGGTGGGTTGCCCTCGCCGGGGTTCGGCAGCAGGCGTTCGAACACCTTGATCAACTCTTCGATTCCTGCGCCGTTCTTCGCCGACACGAAGCAGACCGGGATCAGATGACCCTCGCGCAGCGCCTTTTCGAACGGGGCGTGCAGCTGTTCCGCCTCGATCGCCTCGCCCTGTTCGAGGTATTTGGCCATCAGCTCTTCATCGACTTCGATGACCTGGTCGATCAGGGCCTGGTGCGCTTCCGCGACGCTCGAAAAATCGGCCTCGCCATCGGGACTGAAGAAGCAGTCGACGACACGCGTGCCCTTGCCGGCCGGAAGGTTGATCGGCAGAACCTCCTTGCCGAACGCGGCACGCAGATCCGCCAGCACCTGCGGCACATTGACGTTCTCGGCGTCGATCTTGTTGACGATGAGCAAGCGGCACAGCTTGCGGCGACCCGCCCAGTCCATCATGCGCGAGGTGATCATCTCGATGCCACTCTGCGCATTGACGACGATCGCGGCGGTTTCGACCGCATCGAGCGCGCCGATCGATTGACCGATGAAGTCGGGAAAACCCGGGGTGTCGAGCAGGTGGATCCGGGTCTGCGGCAGGTCGAGGTGCAGCAAGGAGGTGCGCAGCGAATGCAGGAACGTCTTCTCGAGCCCGTCGAAATCACTGACCGTGGTGCCCTTTTCCACGCTGCCGGCAGCAGGAATGGCGCCGGCCTTTGCGAGCAGGGCTTCAGCGAGCGTGGTTTTACCTGCACTTCCGTGGCCCAGCAGGGCCACGGTCCGCAGGTTCTCCGTTGTGTAAGCCATCTTCTCCTCGGCGTTGTCGTTCTGATGCGAACGCTGACGTTACCCCGCGTCGCGCGCGCTGTCAGCCGATGGGTGTGGCGGCACAATGGGGGCTTGACGTCCGACAAGCGACCGCGCAGCGCAGATTCGCGTCGCCGGTCTCCGGGCCGGCAGCGTGTTGGGCTCGCGTCTGGTCTGCGCCGCTCAGCCGCGTTTCATCTTCATCCGCTGCTCGGCGAGGCGTCCGCGCGCCTTCCATTCCGCCAGCTGGCGCCGGCGATCGAGGAATGTCATCGAGTCGCGCCGTAGTTCGCGCTTCAGCTTGTGGAAGTTGGCTAGCCGATCCGGGTCGATGCCGCTGCGCACCACGCACCCCGGCTCGCCGCCGTGGCTGCAGTCGCGAAAGCGACAGTGCGAGGCCAGTGCCGCAATATCGGCGAAGCCGGCGGCGAGTCCCTCCTCGCCTGCATGCATCTCCAGGCCGCGCAGGCCGGGCGTGTCGATCACGCACGCGCCGCCCGGCAGCGGCACCAGCGTGCGCGTCGTCGTAGTGTGCCGGCCGCGGCTGTCCGAGGGCCGAACTGCGCCGATGGTCTGCAGCGGGCCGCCTGCCAGCGTGTTGGTCAGGGTCGACTTGCCGACCCCCGAGGATCCCAGCAGCACCAGCGTCGTGCCAGGGCGCAGCACGTCCTGCAAGGCCGCGGCCGCGTTCTGGGACCGGGCGTCGACCACGCGTACGGGTACGGCCGCCGAGACCCGCCGCTGCAGTCCGGCGACGAGGGCGGTCGCGGTATCCGCGAGGTCCGGTTTGGTCAGCACGACGACCGGATGCACGCCGGCGGCCTGAACCATTACGAGATAGCGTTCGAGGCGGCGCGGGTTGAAGTCGCCATCGAGGCCCATCACCAGCAGGGCGACGTCCACGTTGCTCACCAGCGCCTGGCGCATGCCATCAGAGGCGCGGCGCACGATCTCTGTGAGCGGCGGCATCCGGGCCGTGATCTGTGCTGCATCTTCGGCACCCGTCGCGAGCACCCAGTCGCCGACAGTCAGGGATTCGCCGCGCGGCGCGAGATCGCGCCCTAGCCGTGGGGCGAGCGTGGCGCGCAGTTCGGTGGTGCCATCGCTGAGGGTTGCGCTCTCGCGCTGGATCGCGGTGACGCGCATCGGCTGGCCGCGCGCGGCCAGCCCGTCGAGCGCACGCGCCACAGTTTCATTGCAGCCGATCGACCGGAGTCGATCGAGAACGTCTGGAGTCATGGTTCTTCCGATTCGAGCGGCGCAGGCGCCGCGGTGCAGACCACGCGTGCAGAAGCACGCGCGACCGGATCGAAACAGGGGGGCCGCGAAGCGGCCGAATCGGAAGAAGTCCGAGTCAGCGCCGAGACGGCCGACTAGCGAACAAGATCAGAGTTGGACATGCGCGCCTCCATGGTGCTGGCGCTCGGCGAGCGGGGCGTGCAGTTTCGCGCCGGATGTGTGCCGGCGTCAATGCACCGTTGTGAAAATGCCGTTTAGGGTGTCGTCGGCGGGACAGCGTCGGCGCTGGAATCCTGCGCCGTGTCTGTCGGTGTGGTCGCGCGATCAGCGCGGTCGGCCTTTTTCTGGCGCTTTTCTTCCTGCTTCTTCTTCTTCGCCAGTTCGCGCTGACGCTTTTCGAACGAGTAGTTGGGTTTTGCCAAGGGGGCGCTCCTCAGAACGATGTCGCAGTGTCGCGCAGATAAAAAAAGACCGCCACAGAGCGTGGCGGTCTTCTTACCGGAACCAACGTCCTAGAGCGGACGGATCTGGGTGGCCTGAGGGCCCTTAGCGCCCTGGGCTACCGTGAACTCGACGCGCTGGCCTTCCTGCAGCGTCTTGAACCCAGCCGTCTGGATTTCCGAGAAGTGGGCGAAGAGGTCCTTGCCGCCGCCCTCGGGCGTGATGAAGCCGAAGCCCTTGGATTCGTTGAACCACTTGACCGTACCTTGTGCCATTTAAAACGTCCTTGAGGAATGAAGATAACGCTGGCAGGAACACCCTGCTGCGTGCAAACGATCAAGTACGTAATCTGGGGACAAGGCAAAGCCGGATACCACATCGACCCGCACAGGAAACCTGAGGACTAACGACACTCAAACGAAAGCAGGCAAAGCGTACGCGGACGCGGGGCGGATGTCCAGCGTCCCAGGCGGGGCCCGGACTTCGCTCCGGCTGCCACGGCGGCCTGAGATACTGCGCAGCCATGCAAGCCATCCTGGCCGTCACGGTTCCGTTCTTTGCGCTGGTGCTGTGCGGCTACCTGGCGGGGCGCTCGGGAATCCTCCCCGAGAACGCAATCCCCGGACTCAACCTGTTCGTCCTGTACTTCGCGCTGCCCTGCATGCTCTTCAGGTTCGGCGCGTCGCTTCCGGTCGCGCAGATCCTCAATCCAGTCGTGATCGGGATCACGCTGATCACCGCAGCCGTGCTGGTCTTCGCCACCGTAGTGCTGACGCGCTCGGATACGGTAACGATGACCGACGCCGCGCTCGGGGCGCTTACGGTGGTCTGGCCTAACACGGGCTTCATGGGGGTGCCGCTGCTGGCTGCGCTGTTGGGTCCCGCCGCGGCCGGCCCGGTGATCACGACGCTGCTGGTCGACCTGTTCTTCACGAGCTCGCTGTGCATCGCGCTGGCGCAGGCGGGCCAGCAGGGCACGGACGCGCCGCGATTCGACCTGCTGCGTTTATTGAAGGGCACGCTTGCCAATCCGCTGCCGAGCGCGATCGCCCTCGGCCTCGCAGCCTCCGCGCTCGACCTTCGCCTGACCGGGCCCGCCGACACGATCGTCCGCATGCTCGGCGACGCGGCGACCCCGGTGGCGCTCTTCACCATTGGTACTGTGCTGTGGCGTGCCGGATTGCACGTGCATAACCGAACCCCGCTGCGCCAATTCTTGCCGCTTGCGCTGGCCAAGCTCGTGATTCATCCAGTAATCGTGCTGGCGCTGGGCGTCGGGGCCATCCGGGTCGGGCTGCCATTGGCACCGTCGACACTCACGATACTGGTGCTCGCTGCCGCTCTGCCTTCCGCGAGTTCGGTCTCGCTGCTGGCGGAGCGCTACGGGGCCGACAACGGACGCATCACGCGCGTAATCATCAGCTCCACGGTGCTTGCATTCGTGACTTTTTCACTCCTGGCCTGGGCGTTCGACGTCCAGCCGCACTGAGCGGGGTTTGACCGCGACGGACCGGAAGGCGCCGGCGTCGCGCTAGCGTTCGGCGTTGCATCCGTTGCAGACTCCATGGCCCGATCGTCCCGAACCACTCCGCCGCTGGCCGCGGGGCCTGTCGTGCGCACAGCCCTGGTGCTGCAGGGTGGCGCGGCGCTCGGCGCCTACGAGGCCGGTGTGCTGAAGGCGCTGCTTGAGCCTCCGGCCCGCCGTCTCGACATCGTGACCGGCGTTTCGATCGGGGCGATCATGGCCGCGCTCGTAGTGGGCGCGCGCAACGATCCATGGCCAGCCATCGAGGCGCTGTGGCAACGGATGGAGATGCCGACCAATCCATTCCTTCCGGGCATGTTCGCCAACACGCTGCCGACGCCCGGACCCGGCAACCTGTATCGCATCAACCCGATGTACTACGCGGCGCCGCCGCTGGCGACGTACATGTACGAATCGGCGCCGCTGCTGCAGGCGCTGGAGGAATGGGTTGACTTTGTCCGGCTCCGGCGCGCGCACACCGAACTCATCGTGACCGCAGTCGACGTGCGGACCGGCCGGCTGGAGGAATTCTCGAACCGCACGGGGCTCACCGCGCGGCACATCGTCGCGAGCGCGAGTCTGCCGCCGGTATTTCCGCCGACGCAGATCGAGGGCCGGGCCTACTGGGACGGCGGTCTGATCGCCAATACGCCACTGCGACCGGCGCTCAATGCCATCGAAGTGCTCAACGAGACGGAGCCGGGGGCACGCTGGGAAGTCATCGTCGTCGATCTGTTCGCGCCCAGCGCAAAGCCGCCGCAGGACATGACGGACGTACTGCAGCGCGCATTCGAATTGAGCTTCTTCGGCAAATTCCAGCACGACCTGAAGCTCTTCGAGATGTACAACGCGCAGATCGAACTGATGCGTGCGGTCGACGCGGCCCTGCCGCCGCGCAGTCCGCTGCGTCGGCACCCGGCTTTCGTGCGCATGAGTCACCATCGCCGGGTCGATCAGCTGACAGTCATCCGGGCATCGAAACCCGAAGCGATGGGCGGGCCGGCCGACTTCTCGCCGGACGCCATCGAACGGCGCATCGCGCAGGGCTATGAAGACGCGCACCGAACGCTGTCTGGCGCAAGTGCGCTTCCACCGGCGCGGCGCCGCAGGCCACGGTGAGCCGTTCAGTACTTCGGCGGAACGAGCCGGCGACAATGGCGAGGTCCTGTTCACCTGCAACGCGATGATTCGAATCACCGAACTGCGACTGCCGCTCGAACACACCGAGGCGGAGCTGCGCGCCGCGGTGGTCGCGCGCCTGCAGGTGCGCGATGCACAACTCGAGTCGTTCACGGTGTTCCGCCGCGCGGTCGATGCGCGCCGCAGGTCCGCACCGGTCTTTGCTTATACGATCGACTGCGGGCTCAGCAATGAGGCGCAGGTGCTGGCGCGCGATCCGCGACTCAAGCCGGCGCCCGATACCGCGTACCGCCTGATCGCGCGCGCGCCGGCCGATGTCCGCGTAGACGAAGCGGTGCGGCCGCTGGTGGTCGGCTTCGGTCCCTGCGGCATCTTTGCGGCACTGGTGCTAGCGCAGATGGGGCTGCGTCCGATCGTGCTCGAACGCGGCCGCCGCGTGCGCGAGCGCACGCGCGACACCTGGGGGCTGTGGCGCAAGGGCGTGCTCGACCCGGACTCCAACGTGCAGTTCGGTGAAGGCGGGGCCGGGACGTTTTCGGACGGCAAGCTG
>Ga0335084_10007674_pt1 | contig 10726 bp, 8 predicted proteins | sample Lox_Sample_44_FD_206721 | JGI IMG/M metagenome (GOLD analysis project Ga0335084, IMG submission 206721) | Soil microbial communities from Loxahatchee National Wildlife Refuge, Florida, United States - Lox_Sample_4.4 | ecosystem: Environmental > Terrestrial > Soil > Wetlands | place: USA: Florida...
AGCTGGGCCGAGGTGCACTGAAGCCTTTCGATCGCGTGGCAGGCCGGCGAAGGGCCGGTTTTGACCGACCCTCCGGCGGGTGCTAAGAAAGAGGTTTGGGAGGTCGATAGAGTTGCCGCTCTACGAGTACGAGTGCGCGAAAGACGGAACCTTCGAGCTCGTGAGGAAGTTCTCCGACCCGCCTCTCGCGGCTTGCCCCACCTGCGGCGGGCCCATCGAGAAGCTCGTCTCCGCTCCCGCGATCCAGTTCAAGGGGACGGGCTGGTACATCACCGACTACGCGCGCAAGTCCACGGGCGGCGAGGCAGCCGGGAACAAGGACGCCGGCAAGAAGGACAGCGGCAAGAAGGACGGCGGCAGCACGGACAAGGGCTCATCCGACGCCTCCAAGTCCGCCTCCGGCACCTCCTCCACCGAGAGCAAGTCGACCCCCTCCACAAGCGGCCGCGAGAAGAAGTAACCGCAAGTCGCCGGCGCTGGCGAGTGCGCAGCGGCCTGCGTCAACAGTCCAGCAAGGGCTCAGTCGCGCCGTACGGGCCCTAGCGTCTCGTCGAGAAAGCGGTTGATCACGGGTACCGCGATCTCCACCGGCGGCACGTGCCCGCCGTCGTACAGCTCGAGCCGTTTGGGCTCGCTGAGCAGCTTGAAGAGCGGCTCGGCCTCGGTCTTGAACGCGAAGTCCTCGTCCCAGCGCCCGTTCAGCATCAGCTTGGGCGGCTTGATGTGGGGGGCGAAGAAGACCGGGTTCGCTTGGGCGATGTAGCCCTGCTGCTCGGGGTAGAGGCCCGCCGCCATCAGCACCACTGCACGGTAGCGCGGCTCGACGGCGGAGAACACGATGACCTGTCGAGCGATGCTGGCGTTCATCAAGGCCAGCCGGGAAGGATCGATCTCGCGTCGCGTCTCGAGGTAGTCGAGGCCCCGGCGCAGGTCGGTGGCATCCCGGATCTCGTGGTCGCGGTAGGCGACCGTGTCACGTTCGAGCCGCTTGTCTCCGCCCGCGTGCTCGCGGCCCACGTAGCCTCGCAGCGCGACGATGAAGATAGCCCGTCCCGCCTTGATGTGGCCGGCTGCGCGGCCGCTTTCGACGAACCAGTTTGGCGCCTGTCCCTCGTAGGCGGGAGAGGGAGGAATGAACTGGATCACCTGGAACGGCGGCTGCGCGCTCTTTGGCAGGTACAGGTAGGCGTAGGTGCGCTCCCCGCCAGCACCTTCGAAGGTCACCTTCTCGAGCTTCCAGTCGGGTGTATCGCGGGTCTCCTCGACGCGCGCCTCGAGCGGGGTCTTGTCGTAGCGGTAGTGGCTGAGCCAGGCCCGGAAGTCGGCGTCGCTCGAGCGGGGATAGACGGGAGCAAGGTCGCGGGTTTGGATCTTCTGCCCGCCCTGATCCCCTTCGACGCCCGGAGCCGTCAGCGCGCAGCGGAAGCCGACGCGCTCGGAGCTGTGAAGGCCGGGAAGCGTGCCGAACTCGCCGAAGATGTACGAAGGGTCGGCCCAGCATCCGCCGCTGCTCAGGAAGCCGTCCGGCGCCTCGTTCAGGAGCCACTCGGTCACGTTGCCGGCCATGTTGAAGCAGCCGTACGGGCTCATGCCGAACTCGAGGGCATCGACGGGGACCGTCCCGCTTCCCTCGAAGTTGGCGCGGCCCTTCAGGTCATTGCCGTGCGCAATCCCCCAGGGCATCACCCGCTCGCTGCCCAGGACCCAGGCCCCGTCGCGCGCCGCTTTCTCCCACTGGTAGACCGTGGGGAGCCTCTTGCCGAGGTGGGCCGCGTAGGCGGCGGCCTCGTACCAGGTCACCCCCGTCACGGGATGGTCCAACGTGCCTTCGGGCGGGCTCCCGCCCGACCAGCCGCGCGGGCCCGGAAGACCCGTGCGGTCCACGAGCTTCCTCAGCGCCTCGTCCCAGCCGAGCGTGCGGACGCCATCCACGAAGGGGTGCCGCCAGTAGTCGCGGTTGCGGTAGCCGCCCGTGGAAACGAAGCGCTGGTAATCCCGGTTGCTCACCTCGTAGCGGTCGATGAAGTAGTCGCCGAGCAGGGCGGCGGCCTGGGTGGGCTGGCCGTAGCCGACGAGCTTGTAGCGCCCTCCCGGGATCGGCGTCATCCGGGGCGGGACGCTCCCCGTCTCGAGCAGCCGGACCTCGACCTGGATCGCCGGCGACAGTTCGAGCCGGAACTCGCTGCGCGCGATCGCGCTCGAGATGCTGCGCTCGAAGGGCTCGTGGCCCGCAAGCTCGAGCCGCAGCACGTAGTCGCCGCGCGCCAGCGGATGGTGGCTGATCGGAGTCCGACCGAGCAGCTGCGCAGGCGAGGCCCCGCTCGCGGAGAAGCGTCTCACGGACACGGACGCGCCGGGCGGCTCGCTTGAGACCGAAAGGTCGTCGCTTACGACGGTCAGCAACCGCTCGAGCTCCCGGTCGTCGGGGCGATAAGACCGGATCCGGGATGCGAGGTCATAGGCGGCCGCATAGTCCTCTGCTTTCGCCAGCTCGGCGACACGTGCCACTGAGGCTGCCGCCCACGCCGTCTTCGCGTGGTGCGCGTAGATCACGCCTGCCGTGGCCACCACCGCGAGGCTCGCGACCGCGAGCGCGCCGTGCCGGACTCGGTGGCGGGAGGCCGCCGGCGGGCGCGGGAGCGGTGCGTCGTCCGATCGCGCGTCCTTCAGCCCCAGCTCCGCCTTCGCCGCCTTGAGGTCGAGGTGCAGGTCCCGAACGTCCTGGTAACGCTCCTCGCGGTCCTTGCGTAACGCCTTCGCGACGATCCGCTCGAGGTCCCTTGGCACGGCGGCGGGGTCGAGGCCCAGCGATCCCGGGTCCCGGGTGAGGATGGCGGAGAGTGTCTCGGCCGCGCTCGGGGCTGCAAACGGCTGGCGGCCGCTCAGCATCTCGTAGAGCACGACGCCGAAGCTGAAGATGTCGCTGCGACCGTCCAGGGTCTCGCCCCGGGCCTGCTCGGGTGACATGTACGGCACGGTCCCCGCCACCACGCCCGGGCTCGTAAGGGCGGTGGCCGTGGGATCGCCAGTCTCGTTTCCAGCGGGCCCGGCGACCGGCTTTGCCAGACCGAAGTCCAGCACCTTCGCCTGCCCGCGCGCCGTCAGCATGATGTTGTGGGGCTTGATGTCACGGTGGATGATGCCGCGCCGGTGCGCCTCGGCCAGGGCGTCGGTCACCTGGACGGCGAGGCCGAGGGCCTCGCCCACCTCGATCCGGCCGCGCTTCATGCGGGTCGCGAGCGTCTCGCCCTCGATGTACTGCATGACGATGAACGGCCGCCCGGCATCGCTGCCGATCTCGTGGATCGCACAGATGTTCGGATGATCGAGCGCGGCTGCGGAGCGCGCCTCGCGGATCAGTCGGCGGACGGCGTGCTCGTCGTCGACCTCCGGAGGCAGCAGCTTGATCGCCACGCTCCGGCGCAGGACCTCGTCCTCCGCGAGGAACACCTCGCCCATCCCGCCCGCTCCGAGGCGCGAGAGGATTCGGTAGTGCGAAATCGAGCCGCTTGGCACTCTCCGGCTCATTCTACGCGGCCCACACGACAGCGCGCGGTGGCAGCGTCTCTGCGCGGATCGAAAGCGCGGGATCCGCCGCTCAAGGCGTGCCCGACATGCGGCGGGCCCGTCGAGAGGCTCCTGTCTGCCCCAGCGATCCAGCTCAAGGCACCGGCTGGTGCGTCACGGACTACGCTCGCAAGGGCGACGGACGCCAAGAGCACGAGCTCCAAGGGCGGCGACAAGAAGTAGCCAGGCGCGGGTCGCGCTCAGCACCGCGCGCGCTTGACTCGCGAAGCCCATAGTAGGGCCTGACGCTCGCGCTCGAGCTCGGGCACGGCGTGCCAGGGCAGCTGTCGTCCCCACGAGCGCACGGGGTGGGACAAGATCTGGCTGAGCCGCGTCTCGTGGACGAGCCGCCCACCCTCGACCAACACGCGGGAGATCTCGCCGAGCGCTTGGGCCCGCCGGGCGATGTGGTAGCAGGTGCCGAAGTCCACCACGACCTCGAACGAAGCGTCGGGAAACGGCAGCGCGCGGACGTCGCCGAGGGCGAGCTCGACGTCGATCGCACAGGCGGCGACCTTGAGGCGGGCCTGCGCCAGCAGCTCGGCGTCCACGTCGAGGCCCGCGAGCCGCGTCGGCGCCAGCCTCCGGGCGAGCGGCGCGAGCGCCACGCCCCGCCCGCACCCGATCTCGAGCACCCGCTCGCCCGTCCTGAGGCCGAGCGCGGCGATCATCACGGGAATCTCGGCCCGCTCCTGCCAGGCATTGCGCCGCTCGACGTTCGGAAACGGCCGATAGTCCGGCTCAGCGGCTGGCGCCTGCCGTCTCCACCCGACGACCTCTCCGAGCAGCCTCGCTCCCGTCGCCGTCTCCTGCATGGCGTTTCCCCCCCTCCCTTATGAAGGGGACAAGGCCGCGCCGTTTCGGCCGGCGCTCGACGGGGCGCGATTCGGAGGCGCCCGGTGAAACGCGACGGGGCCTGGCGCTTCATAGAAGACCAGAGACGCAGCCAGGATCCGAAAGGGGACGGCAGCCATGCCTCGACGGAGGACGACTCTCTGCGCGCTGGCGCTCGCTACCGTGGCGGTCGCCCGCGAGCTCCCCGCCCAGGAGGCCACGCGGCTGTTCGTGGCCCCCACGGCCCGTAGCCTGCGGCCGGGGGCGGGCCTGGCCGGCACGACCGAGGTCCTGCTGCCCTTCTGCGAGGTCGGCCTCGCCGATCGGCTGAGCGTCCTGGGCATGGGGATCGTGGTTGAGGGCGGCGGACTCGTGGTGATGCCGAAGATCCAGCTCTACGACGGCCACCGGGTGCAGGCGGCGGTCGGCGTCGCCCAGACCTTCGCGCCGGGGGCAGCCGGAGGCGTCGGCTTCGGCGTCGCGACGCTCGGCAGCGCCGACTTCGGCGTGACGCTCGGCTACGGGTACGGCTATGGGGCACTCGCCGATTCCGTGGGGCCTCGGAGCCTGGTCTTCGTCGGGATCGACAAGGCGCTCGGGAGCCACGTGAGGCTGATCGGCGAGGGCTACTTCGGAGGTCAGGGGCTCGGGATGCCGGACCATACGCTGATGGCGGGCCTTCGCGTCAGCGGCCACCGCTTGTGGGCCGACCTCGGAGTGGTGGCTCCCTACTACGAGACAGGGCGCGGCTCGCTCGCGCCTCTCCTCACGTTCGGGTTCTCGTTCTAGCTCGCCGGGGTCTGCGAGGTGTGCGTCTCGTCGGCGGAGGGAGTGGAGCCGGTCTTTTCGCCTCGAGCGTTCTCCCACCACGCCCGCGCCCGCGCCGGAGTCCACGACTCGGCCGTTTCGCACTCCGCGAGACGGGCGGCCAGCCACTCGGCGGACTGCGGCCGGCTATCGGGCTCTTTCGCCAGGCACGCGAGCACGAGCGCCTCGAGGGAGGCCGGGATCTCGCGGGCGCAGCGCTCGGACGGCGGGAGCGGGGGGGTCTTGATATGGTGCATCAGCACCTCGACCGGCGTCCGGCCCACGAACACGCGCTCGCCCGTCAGCAGCCAGTACGCGACGCAGCCGAGCCCGTAGAGGTCGACGCGCGCGTCGAGCGGCACGCCGCCGAGCGCCGCTTCCGGCGCCATGTACGCCGGCGTGCCGGTGATCGTGCCCTCGGAGGTCAGGCGGTCGTCGTCGCCCATCGCCCACGCGGTCTTCACCAGGCCGAAGTCGAGCACCTTGACGAAGTCCCACTTCAGGCCCCAGTGGCAGGTCAGGATGTTCGAGGGCTTCACGTCGCGATGGATCAGGCCCGTCGCGTGCGCCTCGGCGAGCGAGTCGCAGGCCTGGATCAGGATGTGGATCGCGCGCTCGGGCGGCACCGGCCCGTAGCGGCGCACGAGCGTCTCGAGGTCGAGCCCGTCGAGCAGCTCCATCACGTAGTAGAAGGCGCCCTCCGGCGTCACGCCGAAGTCGTGGAGCGACACGGTGTGCGAGGAGTGGAGCGCCGAGGTGGCTTCGGCCTCGCGCTGGAAGCGGGCCACGAGCTCGGCCGCCTCGGTCGGCGACTTGACGCCGAGCAGCTCGGGCCGGATCAGCTTCACGGCGACCGGCCGCGCCAGCATGCGGTGGCGCGCGCGCCAGATCTCGCCCATGCCGCCGTGGTCGAGCTTCTCCTCCAGGTGGTAGCAGCCGAGCTCCTGCAGGCTGCGGATCACGATCGTCGCGAACATGGCCGCCGCGACCGCAATGTAGGGTGCTCCAGAGTTGATCAGCAGCACGTGGGCGGGTGCCGCCGGGTTGCCGAGCGCTCGGCCCAGGAAGTATGCGAGCGGCCAGCTCGAGGCCGAGACCAGCCCGGCCACGAGCGCCCAGCGGGGCGCGGCCGGCACGAACACAGGGAAGATCACGATCCACACGCAGAGCCAGGAGATCGAGTGCATCGTCAGCTCGCGGCGCATCGGCTCCAGGTGGTCGCCCAGCGAGATCGCGAGCGCGATGAAGACCTGGTAGGCGAAGCTCACGCGCAGGAGCCGCGTCGGCCCGAGCCGGCCCGAGTGCGTGAGCCACGCGGTGGCGGCGGAGGCGGCGATCATCGCGGCCGCGATCACGTTCTGGTACGGCGAGAAGCTGTGCCAGCCCGCGGCCTCGATCAGGTTGTTGACCACGATCGCGAGCGAGAACGCGAGCGCCATCCCGACCGACGCCAGCCGCAGCCGCTGGGCTGCCTGGCGCAGCAGCTCGGCCGGCATCGCCCAAGAGGGCGCCACGAGCCCGCTCCCCACTGGGCTCAGCGTCCGCGGGATCGCGGCGGAGCGGACGCGTCCGGCGGCGGGCTCGCGCAGCGGATCGGTCGGGACCTGGTCCTGTGACGGCGAAAGCGCCAGCGCCAGCAGGCAGCTCGAGCAGAGATCCTCGACCGCGGCGGCGCCCGCTAGCACGGTCCCGCATTGCGGACACTGGCGGGGGACCACAGCCGCCGTCACGAGCTTCGCCTCCTCACTTGTCGCCCCGCAGCGTCTCGACCATCCAGCGGATCTCGGCGTCGACCTCCGCGGGGTCGGCCAGCGTGCCGGCCACCTCCCCGCGCAGCACCTCGGCGAAGCGCCGGCGCAGCCGGTGGACAGCCACGCGTACGGTGGACTCGCTGAGCCTGAGCTCGGGCGCGAGCGAGGCGTAGTCGGCTGGGACTCCCTCGCCGGTGAGGAAGGGCTTGAGCCGCTCGAAGCGCGCGAGTGTGCCGGAGGCCGCCTGCTCGGCACGCAGCCGCTCGAGGCAGCGCGCGAGCACCGCCGCGGTCCACTGACGCTCGAAGATCGCCTCGGGTGTCACGCGGTCGACCGGCTCGAGCCGCAGCCGCTCCTCGGCGCTCGCCGCGTCGAGCGAGAGGTGGCGCGCGCCGCCGCCGCGCTTCAACGCCTGCTCGCGGTCCCACTCGTTCGCCAGGAAATGCGTCACCGACGCGAGCAGGAACGTCCGGAAGCGGCCGGCCTCGGGGCGGAAGGCGCTCACGTAGCCCTTCTCGAAGAAGCGCGCGAAATACGACTGCGTCAGGTCCTCGGCGTCGGCCGGCGTGCGCCCGCGGCGGCGGATGAAGGCGTAGACCGGCGGCCAATAGCTCGCGCACAGGCTCGCGAGCGCTTCGCGCGCGGGTGTCGCCGCGCCGGCCCTGGCTTGCAGGAGCAGGCTCCAGTTCGTGGTCTCGAACCGCATGCGTGCCCCCGCACACCGCGCCCTGTCCCATCGCCGGAGCGGACTAGGCCCGGATGTTAGGTCAAAAGCGGCGCGCTGGCACGGTCAGATAAGACGGCGCAGCGGGCGCGGAGCGGAGCCGAATTCACTTCGGCGGAGCGGAGGGGCGCGCGGGTGTGCGACGCAGCACCGTTAGCGGCCAGGAGCGCGGAGCGAAGCCGGGTTCACCCCGGCGGAGCGCAGGGGGGGTATGGGGGGTGCGACGCAGCACCCCCCATCAGAGAGAAAGACTCTTCAGATACTCCCGGAACGGCCCGCCCAGGTCCTCGCGCTTGAGCGCGAACTCGACCGTCGCCTTCAGGAAGCCGAGCTTGTTGCCGGCGTCGTGCCTCACGCCCGAGAAACGGTAGCCGTAGAGCGGGCGGCGCTCGGCGAGCCGGCGCAGGCCGTCCGTGAGCTGGATCTCGCCGCCCTTGCCGCGCTCGGTCCTTTCGATCTCCTCGAAGATATCGGGCGTCAGCAGGTAGCGGCCGATGATCGCGAGGTCGCTCGGGGCCTCCTCCGCCTTCGGCTTCTCCACCATGTCCTTCACGCGGTAGAGCCGTCCGCTGTCGCCCTCGGGCACGCCGTCGATCACGCCGTAGGCCGAGATCTCGGAGCGCGGCACCTGCTGCACCGCCACCACCGGCCCGCCGTAGCTCTCGAACACGTTCATCATCTGCTTCATGCAGGGCACGGGCGCGTCGATGATGTCGTCGCCGAGCATCACCGCGAACGGCTCGTCGCCCACCAGGTCGCGCGCCTGCAGCACCGCGTGCCCGAGCCCGAGCTGCTCGCCCTGGCGCACGTAGGAGACGTTGATCATGCTGGAGATCGCGCGCACCTGCTCGAGCTGGCCGGTCTGCCCGCGCGCCTCGAGGTGCCGCTCGAGGTCGTAGGAGACGTCGAAGTGGTCCTCGATCGCGTTCTTGCCCTTGCCGGTGACGATGATGATCGAGGTCAGGCCGGAGGCGACCGCCTCTTCGATCACGTACTGGATGATCGGCTTGTCGACGAGGGGCAGCATCTCCTTCGGCTGCGCCTTTGTCGCGGGCAGGAAGCGGGTGCCGAGCCCGGCGGCCGGGAACACCGCCTTGCGGATCTTGCGCGGCGGAGGCATCGCCTCGGATCCTACCACGCGCGTCCGGAGCGCCCGGAAGCGCCGTGCTATCCTGCGCGGTCATGCTGGACCTCAAGTTCGTGGTCGAGAACCGCGATGCGGTGCTCGCGGCGCTCGCGGCGCGCGGCCAGGACCTCGCGGCGATTCAGGCCTTCCCGGGCCTCGAGGGCGTCGACCCGTGGGCGCTCGACGCGGAGCGCCGCGCGCTGATCCAGGAGACGGAGGAGCTGCGCCACCGCCAGCGCACGACGGGCGAGGAGATCGCGCGGCGCGGCAAGGCGAAGGAAGACGCGTCGGCTCTCAAGGCGGAGATGAAGGGCGTCGCCGACCGCATCAAGCAGGGCGAGGCGCGGCTCGAAGACGTGAAGTCCTGCCTCGAGCGCTTCCTGCTGGTGGTGCCGAACCTGCCGGACGCGAGCGTGCCCGTGGGCAAGGACGCGGCCGACAACCAGGAGGTGCGGCGCGTCGGCGAGCCGCGCGCCTTCGACTTCACGCCCAAAGGCCACGCCGAGCTCGGGACCGAGCTCGGGATCCTCGACTTCGAGCGCGCCGCGAAGCTCTCCGGGGCGCGCTTCGCCGTCTACTGGGGCGACGGCGCCCGGCTCGAGCGCGCGCTCATCCAGCTCATGCTCGACCTGCAGGGCTCGCGCGGCTACACCGAGGTGATCCCGCCCTACCTCGTGACCGCGGAGACGCTCACCGGCACCGGCCAGCTGCCCAAGTTCGAGGGCGATCTCTTCAAGACCTCGGCCGGCGACCGCGACCTCTACCTGATCCCGACGGCCGAGGTCCCGCTCACCAACCTCCACAAGGAGGAGATCCTCGAGGCCGCCGAGCTGCCGAAGAACTACGTCGCCTTCACCCCGTGCTTCCGTTCCGAGGCTGGCTCCTACGGCAAGGACGTGCGCGGGCTCATCCGCCAGCACCAGTTCCACAAGGTCGAGCTCGTGAAGCTCACGACCCAGGAGTCGTCGATGGCCGAGCTCGAGCACATGGTCGGGGACGCCGAGCAGGTGCTGAAGCGGCTCGGGCTGCCGTACCGCGTGGTCGTGCTCTCGACCGGCGACATGGGCTTCTCGGCGGCGAAGACCTACGACATCGAGGTCTGGCTGCCGGGGCAGCAGGCCTACCGCGAGATCTCGTCCTGCTCGAACTGCACCGACTTCCAGGCGCGCCGCGCCGGCCTGCGCTACCGGCCGGAGCCGGGCGCCAAGCCGCGCTTCCTGCACACGCTCAACGGCAGCGGGCTCGCGGTCGGCCGCACGCTCGTGGCGGTGCTCGAGAACTACCAGCAGCGGGACGGCTCGGTCGAAGTGCCCGAGGCGCTGCGCCCGTACATGGGCGGCCTCGAGCGGATCACGAAGCGGGCTTAGCGCGCGGCGGCCGGCCGCAGCAGCCGCTCGAAGCCGGCCTGCGTGAGCGCCGGCAGCGTCTGAACGATCCCTTTCTCGCGCGCGAGCGCCTCGAGCGCGTCGAGCTCGGTCGGCAGGAAGGCCGTGAAGTTCTCGAAGCCGGTCTCGGTGACGACCACGGTGTCCTCGTAGCGGAAGTAGAGGTTCTCCTCCGGCACCCAGAGCTGCGGGTCGATCGAGAACACCTGCCCCGGCTTGAGCAGGCCGCGGTAGCTGCCGACGTCGTGGACCGCCATCCCGACCGTGTGCGAGAAGACGCCGCCGCCCGTCTCGACGAGCTTCCGGGCCGCGGCCTCGTAGACGGCTTTCGAAAAATGCGTGCGCGCGAAGACCGCGTCCATCGCCTGCTTTGCTTCGGCTCGGACCTGGTCGGCCGAGACCCCCGGGCGGATCCGCGACATCACGGCGTTCCTGTATTCGAGCACGAACTGCAGGATCTCGCGCTGTGCCGGCCGGTAGTGCCCGTCGACCGGCCACATCCGCCCGATGTCGCTCACGTAGTAGTGGTAGT
>Ga0335084_10007676_pt1 | contig 10722 bp, 5 predicted proteins | sample Lox_Sample_44_FD_206721 | JGI IMG/M metagenome (GOLD analysis project Ga0335084, IMG submission 206721) | Soil microbial communities from Loxahatchee National Wildlife Refuge, Florida, United States - Lox_Sample_4.4 | ecosystem: Environmental > Terrestrial > Soil > Wetlands | place: USA: Florida...
CCGGTCCTCCTTGGCCATGCTCTCCAGCGTGCCGCGCTTCTTCGCCAGCTCGGCGACGACTTCACCGGCGATCACGGCGGAGCGGGAGGTGAGGAGCGCGCGCACCTTCTCCTTGTCCTCGTCGGTCTTGCCGACCTCGAGCGTCTCGACTTGGCCCGTGACCGTGCGGTCCTGTCCGGCGATGTCCTGCAGGGCGGGGATGGCGGCCGGGAGGATGCCCGCCGTGACCTGAACGTACAGCGTGTCCTTGAACCTGTCGAGGATCTCCTGGCGCCAGGCGAGGAGATTGGTCTGGTCGACTCCGGTGTTCGTCGCGAACTGCTGCCAATCGGCCACCGCGGGGATGCCGTAGTTGTAGACGCCCTGTTGTTCCAGGCCGGCCCGGCCGTCGTTCAGCTTGTCGTCCATGTCGGCGCGCATCGCGGCGATCGCGTCCCGCAATCCGTCGCGCCCGTTCGATGTCTCCTCGTCGAACGGGTCGGTGACGTACTCCATGTTCGCGACCGGCTTCGCGTTCTGCGGGAGCAGGGCGTGCTGGTCCCACGAGCCGCCGAAGACGCCGAGGAAGCTGCTCATGAAGGCGCCGCCGTAGCCGCGATTGCCCCGGGTCGTCTTGTTGATGGCGGCCAAGGCCATGTTCACGCGGTCGCGCACCCGGCTGACCGTCACCGCAATCTCGTCCTTGTCCGTGTCGATGTGAAACCCCGCATTGGGCGCCTGGAACTGCTGCTTGTATCCGACGCCGGTGCCGAGGAAGCTTCGGACACGGCCCTCGGCGGTGCGGTATTGGCTGGCGTCGTGACGGCTGATCGGCACGGTCAGCTCGGCTTCCACGCCCATGCGGCGCTGCGCGACCTCCCCGAGGGAGGACACCGCCCGTTCCGGTTGCCGTGGTGCGCGCGCCGCTCGCGCCACGCCGCCTCCGGCGAGCTTGTCGCCCATCGCATCGGCTTCGCGTTCCAGGCCGCTGTCGTCGTTGATGGCCACGCCGTTCGCGCGCATCGTCGGTTTCACGCGCCCCTGCCTTTGCTGGACCACGTGCCAGGCTTCGTGCGGCAGGTGGCGCTCCTGCCCGGGCGCAAGGTGAATGTCGTTGCCTTGCGTGTAGGCGTGCGCGTGGAGCTCGGCCGGCGCGGCGGAATTGGCGTGGACTCGCACGTCGGACAGGTTCAGCCCCGAGAGCGACTCGATTCCGGCCTTGAGGTTGTCGGGCATGCCCGTGCGATTCGGCGTCGCCGCCGCCTGCACTACGGCGCTCGCGTCGAAGCGACCTTGCAGCACGTCCTCTTCCTCGCTCGCCTGGCGCTGCACGGGCGTCGCTTTTCTCGGCGCCTCTTCCTCTTCGAGCTTGACCACGCGCTGGACTGGTGTGTCCGCCGATATGCCGCCATCGACGAAGTCGATTCCGCAGGCCGGCGGCGCGAGTGCCACCGCGTTGCCGCCATCCGGCGCGAGCGCAGGCGCCTGGTTCGGGTGGAGCGTCGTCTTGCCGGTCGCGGCGCGGGCCTTCATCGCGCTACGCCCCTTTGCCTTCCTTGGCGTGCTCGCGGCGGATGCCGCGCTGGAGCATCTCGGGCGTGACCACGCCGTCGCCGTTCTCGAGCGCCTGCAGCGAGGCGTAGCGCACGACGTTCATGATCGATCCGCCGCACAGCTCGTATTGCGCCGCGATCTTGTCCAGGTCCACCGAGTCCTCGAGCCGGGCCTTGGGCGAGAAACCTTGCCGCCACAGCTGCAGCCGCTCCTCGTGACGCGGCATCGGGAAGTAGATGATCGACTCGAAGCGCCGCGCGAAAGCCTGGTCGATGTTCTCCTTCTGGTTGGAGGCGAGGATCGCGATGCCGTCGAAGATCTCGATGCGCTGGAGCAGGTAGGACACCTCCTGATTGGCGTAGCGGTCGTGCGCATCCCGGGTCTCGCTGCGCTTGCCGAACAGCGCGTCGGCCTCGTCGAAGAAAAGGATCCATCCCTTGTGCTGGGCCTGGTCGAAGACGTGCGCGAGGTTCTTCTCGGTCTCGCCGATGTACTTCGAGACGACCAGCGACAGGTCCACCTTGTACACCTCGCGACCGGTCGATTTGGCGAGCAGGCAGGCGGTCATGGTCTTGCCGGTGCCGGGTGGTCCGTAGAACAGGGCGCGGTAGCCGGGCCGAAGCTTGCTCCGCATGCCCCAGTCGCGCATCAGCGTGTCGCCGTGGCGCAGCCAGATCTCGATCTCGCGCACTTGCGCCATCGTGCCGGGGTGCAGCACCAGGGCGCTCCAGTCGAGCTGGGTCTCGATGTGGCGCGCCGGGAATTCGGGACTCAAGTCCGGCCGCCTCGCGTGCCCGGTCGTGACCAGGCCCAGGCATTCGTCGGAAATCCGCAGCGGAGCTTTCATCAGCGGCTCGTCGCGGTTCTGCGGCACCAGCCGGAGAATGTCGTGCTTTACGAAATAGTGATCGCGGTCGAACATTGCCTGGAGCGCGAAGCGCGCTTCGAGATCGCCGGCCGCGAGCAGGAAGGCGAGCGTGTCTCCCGTCGGGAGGAAATCGCCGTTGGCGTCGCGTATGCCGCCGAACTCGGTGAACTTGCGGTCGAAGGTCTTGTTCTTCGTGTGGAAGATGTCGAGCAGCTGGGGTCGGACGTGCGGCACCAGAGCGAGAACGACCGCCAAACGCTCGGCGAACGAGAACCCGTAGTGCCGGATGAAGCTCGCGTACGCCGATTGCGGCTCCTCGAACTCGGGCGGCGCGATCTCGAGGACGCTCGCGTGCTGCGCCTGCTGGCCGAAATAGAGCTTGAACCGGCTGTCGACCACGCGCGCGAACCAGGCGAGCTCGCGCTCCAGGTCGCGCGCGTTCAGCTCGATCGGGGAGGGGAGCCTTGACGGGGCGTTCACGGCGCTCCCTCTACCACTCGACGTGCATCATCGCTTCCATCCACGGAAGCCTCACGAGGTGCATGCCCCAGGGAAAGCGCTCGAGCACGATGTCGTAGGTCTCGCGCTCCACGCGCAGCAGCCAGTGGTCGTCGCGCGCGCGGAGCTGCCCCTTGCGCAGCAGAAAGCTGCCGCGAAAGCCGTCGATGGACATGTCGCGCAGGACCGTCGCGTGCCGGATCACCGCCGCAAGCAGGTCCGTGCATTCCTCGATCTCCCGTGCCGTGATCTCATCGCCGAAGTCGAAGACCTCCTCGGCCGCCAGCCCGCACAACACCTTGTTCAAGGGCAAGAGGTGCTCCGGCGGCGACGCGTCGCCCGCTGCGACGTATTGCAGCAGTCCGGCCGCGCGCTGCGCAGCCGCCGCGTCGCGGAAGCGTTTTGCTCCGATCAGGCCGAGGCGTTCGAAGAAAGTCTCCAGGAACGGCCACAGGATCACCAAACCGGCGTTCTCGACATAGAGCTCGTCCGTGTCGCTGAAGCGCAGATCCGCGGGCGTTCTTTGCTCGGCCGCGGCAGCGGCAGGCGAGACGGCCGCTTCGCGCAGCAAGGATGCGAGCGCTTCGAGCCCGGCTCGGTCCGGCGTTCCGGCGTCCGTATCGCCGTTCGCTTCGCGCAACAGGTCCGCGACCCGGGCCCGCTCGGGCGCGGGCAGCCGCTCGATCAGCGCGCGCAGGCGTGCGCGGAAGCCGGCGTCGGAAGGCGACAGGGCTCGGAGCTCGCGCAGCAACCCTGCGATCTCCGCGCGCAGCGGCGGGCTTGCCGGAGGCGAAGCGGCAGTGTCGCCGTCGAGCTCGCGCCAAAGGTCGTCGGCGAGCTCGCGCAGCCACGGCCGCGGCGATGCTCCGCCGCGGTCGAGGGCGCCGCGAAAATCGGCGATCAGCGCGCGGTACTCGAGTCCCAGGCGGCGCGCCACGCGCGCGAGGAGCGCTCCGAAGAATCGCAGCCGGCCGGCGCCGGCGCTCGGCTCACCGCCCGCGACGCGCTCGGCCTGGGCCGCGCGCAGGACCTCTTCCCACCAAATATTTCTGGTGACGCGCGCCGGCGGCAGCGCCGCCAACCCGGCCGCGCTCCACTGCGGGCAGGCGAGGGACAAGGAGGGCAGCATCGTCTCGGCGAGGTCCAGCAGCGCGGCGTCGGAATAGGCGCGTGCGATCCTGAGCCGAGCGCGCTCCGGATCCGGAGCGTCCCGCAGCGCGCGCTGCACGGCGCCGGAAGCGCGCGCTATCAGGCCCCGCAGATTGGCCTCGAGCAGATCGGGCTGCGGCCTGCCCGCCCACCACGGCACGGCTCCCGTCGAAATGAAATAGGCGAACAACTCCAGCTCGGGATCGGTCTGCGGCGCGTCGTCGATCGCCGTCGCCAGCTCGTCGCCGAACACCTGCTCGAACTTCGACCCCATCTCGGCCTCGAGCGTCTCCAGCGGCAGCTCGCCGAGATCGATCTCCAGCGTGTCGACCCTGTGCAGACGGTCGGGCGCGCTCAGCTCCGAGCAGATTCTTTCGATCACGGGAAGCAGATGCCTGTAGTAGACGCTGCGCAGCTCCGATTGCAGCTGCTGCGCCGTGCCCGGAGGGCACCCGTGAACCTCCAGGATCTGGCGCAGTATCTTGTGCTGCTGCGGCATCACGGCTTGCCCGCGGCGTCGGGTGCTTGAGCGCCGCCGGCGTCCGGTGATTGCGCACCAGCGCCCGGTTGTTGCGCCGCGGGTGTTTCGGTCTTGGGCTCGGGCGCCAGCTTCACCGTCGCCTGCATCTTGAGGACGGCCGAGACTTGCGGGTTGTCGGCGCGCTCGGCGACGACGCTGAATGTCGCGTCCGCCAAGATCGGATCGGTCGCCAGGACGATGTCCGCCCCGGTTCCAGCGAGCGCCGGGCCGACGCGCGTCGCGCCGGACGCCAGCTGATAGACGACACCTCGCTCGCTCGAGCGGACCACGACGTGCGCAACGGCGTTCTTGCCGACGAAGTCCGGGTCCGGCGCGACGACCAAGGCCGTGTCCGGCCTCACGAGCACGGCCAGCTGCATCACGCGCTCTACCCGCGCTCCCTTGTCGGCGGGACGCGCCGCCACGACTTCGAATACCGTGTCCGCGGTCAACGGCTCGGTGATCACCGTCAGCTCGGTGTTGTCGCCGGGGATCTCGGGACGAACGGGCGCGCCCTTGAGCAGCACCGAGTACACGTCTTTTGGATCGCTCGCCGGAATGCGGATCGTCGCCGGGGCGCCGCGATCGATCACGCCCGGGTCCGCCCTTATCGCGGGCACCGCGGCGATGGGCGCGTCCTGCGCCATCCCGGTTTCGACGGCGCTCTGCGCTTTCAGAGCACGGATGGCGAGGCTGCCGCCGGTCGCGAACGGAGCGATCGCGAGCACCGGAGCTCGCGGTGCGGCCTGAGCGCGATCGGCAACGGCGACGCCGTCGGGATCGGCGGCGATCGCAAAGTCGATTTCGACGCCGAGCTGGTCCACGCCCTTGTTCTGCTTCGCGTCGTCGTCGTCGCGCTTGTGGAAATACGCGGGCAGCGGGAATTCCCCGCCGTCGGGCGCCGGCCGGAAGTAGTAGAACACGCCGGGTTGGCCGCCGGACACGAGCATGCGGTCCCCGGTCTGCGCGCCGGCGAGCGGCAGGCGCAGGGTGAGGTTGCGCGCCGGATCGGGGCGAGCGAGCGCGACCACGGCCTGATCGAGGCGGATCGACGAGGCGATCGTGGTCGAGCCGCCCGGATCGGCCTGATGCTGCTTCACCGCCTGCACGATCACCATCGAATCGTCGGTCAAGGCCTTCACGGGGAAGACGACATCGCCGCCGTTGCCCGGCACCGCGTCGCCGAGCGTCTGGTAGCCGAGCGCCGCGTAATCCTCGGGCGTGCGCCACGCCTCGGCCTCTTGCGGTTGCGGCGGCTTGCGCACCTGCGCGTCGGGCTTTCCAGGCACGGGTACGGCGACGACGTCGCCGTCGGCCGGCGCGCCGTGGACGAATTCGGCGTCGCGTATCCTCCTCAAGTAGGCGCGGTAGGCCACGCTCGCCTGCGTCTTGGCGATCCTGATCGTCGTGTCCTTCCCGTAATCGACGATCACGGGAGGATCGACCGACACCGCGAGCGCCGGGTTGGCGAGCACTTTCAGGTGGAGCTTCCCGTCCAGTGGCGTGGTCTGCGAGTTCCTGTTCTCCGAGGCCTGGAAGCTCTTGGTCGCGCGCACCTGGATCACGGCGTCTTCGTACATCGGACCGGTCGAGAGCACCACCGCGCCCAAGTCGCCCGTGCTCGACTCCTTCGCGTCGCGCCCGTCCAGGATGAGCGAGTACTGGACCCCCTCCTGGCTGTTGTTCACCCGCACGTCCACGCCCGCGCCGTAGGCGACGACGCGCGCGTCGGAGGGCTGGGGATCGGGCTTGTTGGAATCGAGCACCGGCGCCTGGAGGATCTCGATGACGAGCTGCGTGTCGATGCCGACTTTCACCGGCGCGCCCTCGTCGAGAAAGCGCGGATCCTGTGCGCCCGCGCCACGGGGATTTTTCGCGGCACGGATGCGATAGGTGATGTCCTCCGAGACCACCGGCGTCTCGATCACCAGGGTGTCGTCCGCGCCCTCGGCCGCGAACTTGTCGCCCAGCGGATTGCCCTTCGGGTCGCATAGCTGATAGACGACGCCGGCCTGGGCGTTCTCGATCGGGATCTTCGCGGTGCCGCCGAAGGCGACCTTGAGCTGATCGGCGACCACGTTCAGGTCCGTCAGCGGATAGGTATCGCCGATTCCGAGGAAATCGATGATCCGATCGCGAGCGCTGCGTACGGGGACGTCGCGCGGCGTGTCCATGGTCAAAGCCCCAGCTCGACGCGCCGGTGGTTGCGCCATTGGTGCAGCCAGCGCGCGTAGGCGGGCTGGAACGCCTGCATGCCGGGTCTATCCTTCCAGAGCACGTGAGCGATGAGATGCGAGGGAGTCTCCTCGTGGACGGTGCGCTCGATGAACTGCCTGAAGACCGGGTTCTGGTAGCGCGCGGGCCAGCTCGGAAACACCAGGCTGATCTGCAGCGAGTAGGGATCGCGCGATTGCGCCGCACGCAGCATGGGTCCGGTCTGCTCGGCATCCCCCGCCATCGGGCGCAGGAGCACGTGCTCGACCAGATAGAATCGCTCCTCTCCATCGCCGATCCCGAGCTTGCGCTTCAGCGTCAGTTCCAGCCCCGATACGTTGTCGCGATTCCAGGCGGGATGGATCTCGTCCGGGTAGGCATCCTCCAGCAGCAGGCGGTTGAGCCTGATCAGATCGGCGCCGGCCGGGTCCTGGCCGCGCAAGCGCTCGGTCTCCCCGGACAGGCCGACGCCGGCGAAGCGGTCGGCGGCGTAGATCGAGGCGCCTGAGCGCAGAACGCGGTTGAGCGCATCGAGCAGCGTCGCCTGCTTTTGCTCGCGGCTCGCGAGCGCGTTCGTCAGGACCAACTGCTCCTCGGGCTGGAGCTGCGCCCAGAGGTACGCGGACAAGGCATCCGGGGCGGCGCCGTCGAGCTTCTCGACCAGCGCGGCCGAATCCCTGAAGTCGCCGGGCAGGAATTCCGGCGATCCCTCCGCGGTCGCCTCGAGGTAGTCGAAGGCCGTGCCGCGGTCGCGCCCGATGCGCGGATAGTCGCGCAGGAAGGCGCGCTTTTGCCGCGCCAGCAGCTCCTCGCCGGTCTCGCCGGCGCCCGGCTGGAGCAGACCGTAGTCGCGCAGCTGCTCGCCGAAGCGTGCGAGCAGGTGATCGAGGAAGCGGTTGCGGCGGCGCGCGCCCGAGGTGTCGTCCGATCCGGATGGATCCTCGGTCATGCGCTGCAAGAGCGCCCGGTGGTCCTCCGGAGCGGAGACGCGAACTTCCTCCAGTCCGAGCGTGCCGTCGTCCGGCACGGGCTCGGAAAAATACGAGTCGGAGGTATCTTCCGAGAACGAGAACAGCTTGCCCATGTTCGCGAGCTGCGCGAATTCGTTCGCGAGCAGCTGGTCGTAGAACATCAGGTAGGCCTTCAGCTGCTTCGCCTGCGCCCTGCGCTCGGGTGCCGCCGAGCGGGGCAGCCCCGCGGTTCCGATACCGTATACAAGCGGGAACTGCTGCTGCACCGGGTAGTAGCTTGCGACGTTCCGGTCGTGCCCGGCCTGCGGGCGCAGGTCGCGCTCGTGCGCGGCCGCGCGCGCCGGGCTCGCCGCGCGCCTGGCGCGATCGTTGAACAGCGCCTGCGCTTCGCCCTGGATTCCCGGATCGACCCGCAGGCCGCGCCGTTCCAGGCGGATGTCGGACTTCTCCAGGTCGAACTGGGGCGAGCGGTCAGCCTCGATGTCGAGCACCCACTTCTTGTTCGGTTGTCCGTCGGCTTCGAGGAAGCGCAGGCTCTTCACCGCGGCTATGCCGGGAACCGCCATGAGCGCGTGGATCAAGTCGGAGATACGCAGCGAGGTGCGCCGCTCCATCCCCGCGAGGTCCTCGGAATCGAGGAAGCCGTGGTCGAGCAGCGGCCCTTCGAAGATCTGATCCACCCGGCGTCCGCGCTCGAGCATTTCCTCCAGCGTGCGAAACGGAACGGAGGGCGAAAGGTAGCCGGCGATCGTCGCGTACACGTCGGCGAGGAGCGCGGTGGCGTCCGCAACCGGATCGATCTCGAGCGCGACGCCGAGGCGCACCTTCTGATAGTCGAGGACGCGGATCTCCTCGAAGTCCTGTCCGAGCGCCCGCGCCCGGTGCAGGCGGCGCGCGGCCTCGCGCTCTATCGCGGTGCCGTCGACGTCGGCCAGGTCGGATTTCTCGATGTGCACTCGGAGCAGGCCGCGCACGCGGATCTCGGAGACGTTCGGGCTGGGCGTCGCCGCGGCGTCCTGGGCCGAGAAGTGGCTCACTTCCAGCTGGGCCGCGTCGTAGCTCGCCGAGGGCTCGTCGACCATCTCGATCCAGGCGTTCTTCACCCCGCGCACGTCGATCACCAGCTTGCGCAGATCGGCGAGCGTGACCGGGCTGGTGGGAAGGATCTGTCCCGGCGTCCAGAGGCTCGCGTAGGGATTCTCGCCGTTGCGGGCGAGCAGGTCCGGCAGATCGTACTGCGCGCGGTAGGCGAGATCGGTGAGCGCGTAGCAGACCTGCTCGAGGATGGTGATCCCGGGGTCGTGCGCGTTGTGGTCGGTCCAGGTCCGGCCGGCGAAGCGCTGCAGCAGGGCGATGCCCTGCGCGCGCAACGAGGAGAAGTCGATCGCAGCGGCTTCGGCCGCGGCCGCCTGGAGCCTGCCTGAGTCGTCCATTTGCGTCGGCGCCCGCGCGTCAGTTCGTCTTGAGCGCCTGGATCTCGGCGCGCAGCTCGCCGATCTCTTCCTGCTGTCGCTTCACCGCTTCGATCAGAGGCGCGACCAGCGCGGCGTAGTTGATGCCTTTCATTCCGTCCGGCCCGGTCACGACGGCTTCGGGAAAGACCTCTTCCACCTCCTGCGCGATGAGGCCGATGGCGCGCTCGTCCGCGCGCTCGGCATCGCGCCACTTGAAGCGAACGCCGCGCAGCTTGAGCACGGCCTGCGGCGCCTCCCGCAGAGCGGTCACTTCGGTCTTCAGGCGCAGATCCGACTGCTGATATTGGCCCTGGTTCGTCCAGAACTTCGCGGCGGCGATCCCGCCTCCATACGCGGTGTTCTGCGGGTTGCTCATCCTCAGCCACTCGTCGTCGGCCCAGAAGTCCTTGCCGCCGTTGAAACGAAATTTGTTCCCGACGATGAGCGTGGTCACCGTCACGGTATCGCGGCCCACGGTCATGACCGGGTTGACGACGTTCGGCGTGTTCAGCGTGTGGCCGATGACCACGCCGTTCCAGCCGCCGATGTGGACACGGTCGTCGGCCTGGTTCCAGCGGATGACGTCCTGCTGGTCGCCGGTGTTTTCTCCGCGCAGAAAGATCGAGTGGCCGAACATGTGCATGTTGCCGCCGAGCTCGAGCTTGTTCCTCGGGCCCGCGACGCCGATGCCGACGTTGCCCTTGAAGTAGGCGTTGCCGGTGCCGCCCTCGACGAACGCGTCGCCTTGGTTTACGCCGAGGTACACTTTTTGGCCCGGCGCGACGCCGAGGGTGAGTGGCTTCGCTCCGTCGTCGCTCGAATATATGCCGGGCATGCCCCAGGCGGCGCCGACCCGCAGCCGGCCCGCGTTCTCGGAGTTGACTTGCAGATAATTTCCCGTGAACAGCGCCGGGCCTTGCACGTTCAGCTTGTAGCCGCCCGGATCCACGGTTCCGATACCGACGTTGCCGCTCGTCTGGTCGATGAACAGCTTGCTGTTGCCGTCGGCGTCGCCGACGCTCCAGCCGGGCTTCGCGGTTCCCGGGTTGTTGGGATCGACGCGCGGGTTCAGGCACAGCGACCAAGCCGGCTTCGGATCGGCGAAGTTCTTGTAGAAGTTCATCACCTTCTTCTGGCTGGTGTCGTTGCCGTCGGCCTGCAGGCTCAGCGGCTCGCCGGCGAGCTTGGCGATGCCGTCCTCCTTCTGGTTGATCACGCCGTCGATCAGGTCGGCGAAGTTGCTGGCCGTGGGCACGGCGTTCTTCACGAAATAGGATTTCAGCGAAGTACGGTCCGACTTCTTGATGTCCATGGCGCGGCTCCCGGTTGGATTGTTGGTCTGGTTGGTGGATCAGGCGACGATGAAATCGAGCTCGATCCTCATGTAGTCGATGCCGGTGAACTCCTCGACGCGATAGTCGGCCTCGGAGATCACGTCGAATTCGTGCTCGCGCGCAGCGACCAGGACGTCGTCGCGGCGCTTGGCGACGGCGCGGTAGTCCGGAGTCTCGGCTA
>Ga0335084_10007677_pt1 | contig 10720 bp, 11 predicted proteins | sample Lox_Sample_44_FD_206721 | JGI IMG/M metagenome (GOLD analysis project Ga0335084, IMG submission 206721) | Soil microbial communities from Loxahatchee National Wildlife Refuge, Florida, United States - Lox_Sample_4.4 | ecosystem: Environmental > Terrestrial > Soil > Wetlands | place: USA...
GCGCGAAGGCCCAGCTTTCGCGCAAGGAATCGGCTGACATGCTGGCGGGTTGCCGCGATCTCGCGCGCACCCGGATGGCGAGCGCCCTCTCGGGCATGCTCGACCGGATCGAGGACGACCTCTTCGATCTGGCCGAGAAAGCCGCGGATCGCGAAAGCCAGAACATGTACCTCGACGCGCGCGCGCAGGCCCGCGAGAAGCGTGCGGTGATCGAGGCCACCTTCGCGCGCCACTTCGTCGAGTTCTTCAACCGCAAGGTGCGCGGCGAGCCCGCGGCCAAGGCTCCCGTGCACGAGCCCGGCGAGCTTTCGCTGGTGGGCGACGAGGACCTGGAGGAATCCATCGCGGTGCGCGAGATGTCGCGCAAGCTCCAGGAGTCGTGCGAAGGCGAGCTCATGGCGCTCTCCCAGCGCATGGGCTTCCTCCTCGAGAAGCCCGAGCTCGAGGGCGACGCCAACCCGATGAGCCCCGCCACGGTGTGCGCGGCGCTCAAGGACGCATGCGACCAGATCGAGGCGAGCTTCAAGGTGCGCATGACGCTGCTGCGGCAGTTCGAGCAATACGCGCAGCACGAGCTCGAGGGCGTGTACCACGAGCTCAACTCGCACCTGGTCGAGCGGCGCATCCTTCCCGAGATCCGCCCGGGCATTCGCCGCGTGAATCCGCTGCAACCCCAGCCCAAGGGGGCGAAAGCGCCGTCGCCGGCGCCGAAAGCCAATGCCTCGCCGGCTCCCGCGCCGCGCAGCGACGGCGACATCCTCGGCGCGCTCGCCGAGCTGCTGGGCGGAACGAATTCGTCGTCCGGCGCGCCGCCGGCGGGCATGCCGTCGGGAGCGGCTGCCGCGGGCGGCGCGCCGGGGGCGGGGGCCTCGTGGCCCACCGCGACCCCGACGGTGCCCTCGTCGTTCGTCTCCGAGCTCACGCGCATGTCGCGCGAGGCGCTCGCCGAATCGGTGGTGCCGGAAGCGGCGCTGATGAACGTCGTGCGGCGCATCAAGTCGGCGCCGCACAGCGCGTCGCTGGGCACCGTGGACGCGATGACGATCGACATCGTCGCGATGCTCTTCGACTACATCTTCGACGATCGCCAGATCCCCGCGAGCGTGAAGGCGCTGCTGGGCCGGCTGCAGATCCCGCTGCTCAAGGTGGCCCTGCTCGACCGCAGCTTCTTCTCGTCGAAGGCGCACCCCGCGCGCCGGCTCCTCGACCTGCTCGCCGAATCGGCGATCGGCCTCGAGGAGACGGGCGATCGCACGGCCGCGGCGCTCAGGATGATCGAGGAGGTCGTCGAGGAGGTGCTCGACAAGTTCGAGACCGACGTGGGCCTCTTCGAGAAGCTCGCCGGCCGCGTCGAGGCGTTCATGGAGGCGCAGAGGCGCGCCGAGCGCGACATCGTCGAGCGCTCGGCGAAGCTGATCGAGGAACGCGAACGCGAGGAGATCGCGCGCGCGCTCGCCTCCCAGGAAGTCGAGCGGCGCCTCGAGGCGCGCGCCTGGGCGCCGGCGCCCGTGCGCGAGATGCTCGGCGAGACGTGGGTCGTGGCGCTCGCGCGCGTGCATCGCGGCGAGGGCGAGGGCTCGGCCGCGTGGAACATGCTGCTGCGAACGATGGACGAGCTGCTCTGGAGCGTCGAGCCGAAAGTCTCGGCCGACGACCGCAAGCGCCTCATCACGATGCTGCCCGGCATGCTGAAGAGCCTGCACGAAGGCATGGAGCGCGGCGAGCTCGTTCAGGCTCGCCGCACCGAGTTCCTCGGCGCGCTCGTCGATTGCCATGCGCAGGCCGTGAAGGCCGGGTTGCGCGGGCTGGCGGCGCTGCCCGAGGCGAAGCCCCGGCCGGCGGCCGCGGGCGAATCGACGTCGATCGAGCGCGCGGTGATCCCCGCGGGCGACATCCAGGTCCAGGAAATCCGGCTGCGCACGCCGCGCGGATCGGCCGTGCGAAACGTCTTCACGCGCACCGGCATCTGGACCAACCTCAAGCGCGGCACCTGGGTGGAGTTCCTGCACGAGGACGGCAAGCCCGCCTCGCGCGCGCGGCTCACCTGGATCAGCCCGAACAAGGGCGTGTACCTCTTCACCAACCCGTACGCGGCCAACGCGGCGGTGTCGATCTCGCCGGATGCGCTCGCCGAGCAGATGCGGGTGGGCGAGGCGCGCGTGATCGACGATGCGCCGCTCGTGGAGCGCGCGGTCGACTCGATGATGTCGGACCTGCGCGAAGCTCAGGGATAGAAGAGCAGCAGCTCGTAGCCCGTCGCCTTGATGCGCGGGGTCTCCAGGCGCAGCTGCACGTTGAGCTCGGCGCCGGCGGCGATGGTCTCGCCGCCGGTGAGCGGGCGCCCCAGGTAATCCGCCGGCGGCAGCACGCGGCGGATCGCCGGCTGCCCGCCGATGTCGGTCAACGTGACCTCGATGTACGGATACTCCTGCGCGGCGGGCGCGAGGTTGCGGATGCGCGCGTTCAGCGAGATCTCGCCGGGCTTGCCCGGCACCTCGAGCAGCTCCGAGTCCTCCAGCTTGAGCAGCGATTCCTCGTGCGCCCAGGGCACGTTGCAGCCCGCCATGTCGCACGCCGATTCGAGATAGGGACGCAGCACCGGGTAGCGCTGCGCGATCGTGCCGCGGAACGCGTAGGTGAGCTCGGCCGCGAGCACGAGAGCGAGCAGCACGGTGCCGAACGCCCAGGCGCGAGCCGGCGGATCCGGTTGCGGGAGCGCAGGCAGGGAAATCGCCGCCACGGGCGGCGCGCCTCGCGGCGCCGGGGGGCCGGCTGGCGGGGGCGTCGAGGCAACGGGTGCGGGGGGCTCGACGTACTCCGGCTGCGCGGGCGCCTCAGGCTCCGGTTCCGGCTGCGGCTCGGGCGCGCGCTGCGGCTCAGGCGCGGGCTGCGGCGCGTCGAGCGACTCGAGGTCCGGCAGCTCGTTCTCGGGCGGCGTGCCGCTCTTCGCCTGCGCCGCGCGCTCGGCCTCGGCGAGCAGGCGCGCGCCCGTGTCGTCGTCGGGGAAGCGCTCGAGCCTCACGAAGCCGTTGAACACCTGGCGGCAGCGGCCGCAGCGCACCTGCCCCTGCTTCGCGTTGAGCTGCTGGGGCGTCACGCGGAAGCGCGCCCCGCAGTGGTTGCACGACGTGATCAGCATGGGCGCTTGCGCCCCGTAAGCAGCACCCAGCCCTCCGCGCGCGAGTCGATTTCGAGATCGGCCCACGGCGCGTAGGCCGCTGCGACCTCGCGCGCCTGGTCCTCCAGGATGCCCGACAGCGCGATCCAGCCTCCGGGCTGCGTATGGGATGCGAGGACGGGGGCGAGCATGCGAAGCGGGTTGGCGAGGATGTTGGCGATGGTGATGCGCGCCTCGCCGGCGACCGCCTGGCGGGCGTCGGCGACGGCGAGTGCCACGCCGTTACGCCCGGAATTGTAGCGCGCCGCCTCCAGCGCGAGCGGGTCGACGTCCACGCCCGTCGCGCTCGAGGCGCCGAGCTTGAGCGCCGCGATGCCGAGGATGCCCGAGCCGCATCCATAGTCCAGCACGCGATCGCCCGGCCGCACCTGGCGCTCGAGCCACGCGAGGCAAAGACGCGTGGTGGCGTGGCTCCCGGTGCCGAACGCGCCGCCGGGATCGAGCACGATGTTCACCGCATGCGGGTCGGGTTGCGCGTGCCAGCTCGGGACGATCCACAGGCGTTCGCCCGCGCGGATCGGCTCGAAGAGCTGCTGCGTCCGGGCCACCCAGTCGGCCTCCTCGACGGCGGCGACCGAGGGGGCCGCGCGGTCGTCCAGGCCGCACTCGCGCATCGCGGCCTGCGCAAGCGCCTGCGCGTCGATGCCTTGCGGGAAGAGCGCTGCGATGCGGCAGCGCGGCCACGGCCCGGGCTGCGCGCCCGGCTCGCCGTACACGGCGCTTTCGGCGGGCGTGCCCGCGTCGGCGTCGGTGATCTCCGTGGAGACGGCGCCCGCCTCCTCAAGCGCCTCGCACAGCGCCTCGGCAAGCGCGCCGTCCACGGCCAGCTCGACGCGTTGCCAGCCCACGCGCCGCCCGCTAGATCGACTTGAGCGCCGCGATCTTCTCCTCGAGATAATGGATGCTCACGCCGCCGCGCACGAAGGCGGCGTCGTTCATGAGCTCCTGGTGCAACGGGATGTTGGTCTGGATCCCCTCGATCACCATCTCGGAGAGCGCCACCCGCATGCGCGCGATGGCCTGCTCGCGCGTGTCGCCGTAGGCGATCAGCTTGCCCACCAGCGAGTCGTAGTAGGGCGGCACGTAGTAGTTCGCGTACACGTGCGAGTCGTAGCGGATGCCGGGCCCGCCGGCCACGTGGTACTGCGTGATGCGTCCCGGCGAGGGCACGAAGGTGTACGGGTCCTCCGCATTGATGCGGCACTCGATGGCGTGCCCCTTCTTCACCACGTCCCTCTGCCGCAGCTTGAGCTTCATGCCCGCCGCCACGCGGATCTGCTCCTGCACGATGTCCACCCCCGTGATGAGCTCGGTCACCGGGTGCTCGACCTGCACGCGGGTGTTCATCTCGATGAAGTAGAACTCGTCGTTCTCGAACAGGAACTCGAAGGTGCCGGCGCCGCGGTAGCCGAGCTTGCGGCACGCCTCCGCGCAGCGCTCGCCGATGCGCTCGATCAGCCGCGGCTTCACGTGGGGCGCGGGACCCTCCTCGATGATCTTCTGGTGGCGCCGCTGCATCGAGCAGTCGCGCTCGCCCAGGTAGATGGCCTGCTTGTGCTCGTCGGCGAGCACCTGGATCTCTATGTGGCGCGGGTTCTCGAGGAATTTCTCCAGGTACACGGTCGGGTTGTTGAACGCGTTCTGCGCCTCGGTGCGCGTCATCGTGACCGCGTTCACGAGCGCGGCCTCCGTGTGCACGACGCGCATGCCGCGCCCGCCCCCGCCGCCGGCCGCCTTGACGATCACCGGGTAGCCCACCGCGGCCGCGAGGCGGCGGATCTCCTTCGGGTCGTCGGGCAGCGCTCCATCCGAGCCGGGCACGCAGGGGATGCCCGCCTTCTTCATGGCGGCCTTGGCGGCGATCTTGTCGCCCATCGTGCGGATCGACTCCGCCCGCGGCCCGATGAAGACGAAGCCCGAGTTCTCGACGCGCTCGGCGAAATCGGCGTTCTCGGACAGGAAGCCGTAGCCGGGATGGATCGCCTGCGCGTCCGTGACCTCGGCCGCGCTGATGATCGCGGGGATGTTGAGGTAGCTGTCGCGCGAGGGCGCGGGGCCGATGCACACCGACTCGTCGGCGAGCATCACGTACTTGGCGTCGGCGTCGGCCTCGGAATGCACCGCGACGGTCTTGATGCCCATCTCGCGGCAGGCACGCTGGATGCGAAGCGCTATCTCGCCGCGATTCGCGATCAGGATCTTCTCGAACATGCGTCGCGGGCTATTCGATCAGGAACAGCGGCTGGCCGTATTCGACCGGCTGGCCGTTTTCCACGAGGATGGCCTTGATCGTTCCCGCCGCGTCGGACTCGATCTCGTTCAGGAGCTTCATCGCCTCGATGATGCACAGGGTCTGGCCCTTGGTGACGGCCTGGCCGATCTCGACGAAGGGCGGCGCCCCGGGCGAGGGCGCCCGGTAGAACGTCCCCACCATCGGGGACTTGAGCTGGTGCCCCTTGGGCTCGGGGGCGGCCTCCGGCGGGGCAAGTGCGCCCCCCGCGCCCGGCCCCGCGGCCGGCGCATAGGCCATGGGCTGCATCTGGGGGGCCATGAGCATCGGCGTCCCGCCGGGGCCCTGCCGGCTGATGCGCACCTTCTCCTCGCCCTCGGTGATCTCGATTTCCCCGATCCCCGACTCCTGGACGAGGTCGATCAGCTTCTTCAGCTTGCGAAGGTCCATGGCTACGCCTTCGCCTTGAGCGCGCGGGCGGCTGCCTGCAAGGCGACCTCGTAGCCCAGCGGACCCAGCCCGGCGATCACGGCCACGGCGAGGTCCGAGAAGTACGACTGCCTCCGGAAGGGCTCGCGGGCGTGGACGTTGGACAGATGCACCTCGGTGAAGGGCACGCGGACCGCCGCGAGCGCATCCCGGAGGGCGACGCTGGTATGGGTGAATGCTGCAGGATTGATGACGATGTGCGCGATTCCGTCGGTTTTGGCGGCTTGGATGCGGTCGATGAGGGCGCTTTCGGAGTTGCTCTGGAAGAACGAGACTTCCACTCCTTCACGCTTCGCGACCTGCTCCAGCTGCTGGTTTATGGCCTCGAGGGTCTGGGTTCCGTAGAGCGACGTCTCCCTGTCCCCGAGCAGGTTTAAGTTCGGGCCGTGCACCACCAGGATTTTGGGCATGACCCCGGAGTTTGCCGGAACTCGAAGCAAGATGTCCAGATTTGGGCGAAGTTCGCGTAAGACTTTGAACAGGACCAATCCTGGCGCCCTGGATCCGGCATGGAAAACGCTTGGAGCTGCGAAACAAGCGCTTACTGCGAGGCGACAGACCTCTACTTGGCAGGACTTATCGGCTGTTGGCCGACATTCGACGAAATTTTCTCGAGCACTTCCGAGAGGGACGCCTCAGTGTAAGGGCCTACTTTCGTAGCGACCACCTCGCCGGAAGGGGCCACGACGACGGTGTAAGGAAGCACTCCGGCCGCATTTCCAAGGCGCCGGGCGAACTCCGAGACTTCGTCGCCGCCCACCCAGAGCGGGTAGCTTACGGCGACCTCCCGGGAATAGCGCTCCACCTTCCCGGGCTCCTCGGCGGACAGGCCCACCAGCTGCACCTTGTCGCCCCAGCGCGACTGGACGCGTCCCAGGGCCGGGATTTCCTCGCGGCAAGGCGCGCACCACGTCGCCCAGAAGTTGACCACCAGCGTCCTGCCCTGGAACTGCCCCAGCGAACGGGGGTGGCCCTGGAGGTCCGTGAAGCTCGCCGCGAGGAATGCCCCGGGGGTGATGTCGGGCCGGGCATCCGGGCGGGAGGCGAGCCACGCGCCGGTGCCGGCGAGCGCTGCGGCCAGGCCCACGGCGGCGAACACCCAGCCGTTGCGGCTCATGGGGCGTCCGGCCGCCCGCTAGACTCCTGCTCCACCCAGGCGAGGTATCCGGGCAGTCCCGGCTCGATCGGCCACGCGATGATCTCGGGTAGTGTGTAGGGGTGGGCCTTGCGGATCGCCGCCTCGAGCTCGGGGTATCGTTCGCGGGTCGATTTCATGAGGACGGGATGCTCGGTGGCCTGCTCGATCTTTCCCTCCCAGCGATAGAAGGACGTCGCGGCGGGAAGAACGTTGGCGCACGCGGCGAGTCGTAGCCGGACCACCTCGCGCGCGAGATTGAAAGCGGACCCGGAGTCGGGTAGGTTTGTCAGCACCGCGATGACGGTGGTCACGTGCGGCTCCCGCCGCCGGCGGCTGGCTTCGAAACGATGGAGATGGGCAAGCGATGCGGTTGTTACTGCTGGTAATTCTACTGGGTTTTCCCCTGCTCGAAGCCGTGGTGCTGGTGCGGCTTGCCCAGACGATGGGCTGGTGGGTGCTCGCATGGGTGGTGCTCGCCGCTTGCGCCGGGGTTGCCCTCATCAAGGAAGCCCGCTTCGCGCTGGTCGCCCGGCTCGCCGCGGGCCTCGCGCAGGGCCAGTTCAACATCAACGCGCTCACCGACAGCGCCCGGGTGGTGATCGCCGGGCTGCTGCTCATCTTCCCGGGCGTGGTCTCCGACCTCATCGCCATCACCCTGCTGCTCATGCCCAGCCGCGGCATGGCTTCCGAGCCGTCGTCGCGCCGCGAGAGCGGTGGAACCCTCATCGAGGGCGAATTCCGCCGATCGCGCTGACAATTGCCTGACTCGCAGAAAGCACACCAGGTTCGCCTCGAGCCGAGCGGCCGCACGTTCAGCGTCGACGAGGGCGAGACGATCCTCGCCGCGGCGTTGCGCCAGGGCATCGGCCTGCCGTACGGCTGCCGCAACGGCGCGTGCGGCGCCTGCAAGGGCGTGCTTCGCTCGGGAGAGCTGCGTTACGGCGATTACCAGGAGCGCGCCCTGCACGATGCCGAGAAGGCTGCCGGCAAGGCGCTCACCTGCTGCACGCACCCGCTGACGGACGTCGTCCTCGAGGTGCGCGAGCTCAGCGGCGCCAAGGACCTCGCGATCCGCACGATGCCCGCGCGGGTCGAGCGCGTGGAGAAACCGGCCGACGACGTCGCGGTGCTTTTCCTGAAGCTCCCCACCGGCGAGCGCCTGCAGTTCCTCGCCGGCCAGTACATCGACATCCTGCTGAAGAACGGCAAGCGGCGCAGCTTCTCCATGGCCAACGCGCCGCACAACGACCAGCTGATCGAGCTGCACATCCGCAAGAGCCCCGGGGGTGCCTTCTCGAGCTACGTGTTCGAGGAGATGAAGGAGCGCGCGATCCTGCGCTTCGAGGGCCCGCTGGGCACGTTCTACCTGCGCGGCGACGAGGACAAGCCGCTCATCTTCGTGGCGGGCGGGACCGGCTTCGCGCCCATCAAGGCGATCATCGAGCACGCCTTCCACCACGACGACGACCGTCCCATGGTGCTGTACTGGGGCGTGCGCGCGCTGAAGGACCTCTACATGCCGCAGTTGCCGGCGCAATGGCAGCGCGAGCATCCGAACTTCACGTTCATCCCGGTGCTTTCGGATCCGCTGCCCGAGGATCGTTGGCAGGGCCGCACGGGGTTCGTGCACCAGGCGGTGCTCGACGATTTCCCCGACCTCTCGGGCTACCAGGTGTATGCGTGCGGCGCGCCGGCGATGACCGACATCGCCAAGCAGACGTTCGTCGAGCAGCGCGGCCTGCCCGAGGACGAGTTCTACTGCGACGCGTTCACGCCGTCGGTGGACCCGCGCAAGTAGGCTAGCCCGGCGCCGGGGCCTTCCGGCGCGCCTCCAGCTCGCGCAGCACCTTGCGCTGCACCTTGCCCGTGGTGGTCATGGGCAGCTCGGCCACGAACTCGATCTCGCGCGGCTGCTGGTACGGGGCGAGGTGCTTCTTCACGTGCTCGCGGATCGAGTCCTTGAGCGCCTCGCTCGCGGCGTGGCCCGGGGCGAGCAGCACGAACGCCTTCACCACGGAGCCGCGCGTCTCGTCGGGCGAGGGCACCACCGCGCAGTTGGCGACCGCCGCGTGCTTCACCAGGCAGTTCTCGATCTCGGTGGGCCCCACGCGGTAGCCCGAGACCTTGAAGATGTCGTCGGCCCGCCCGTGGTACCAGAGGTTGCCGTCGGCATCGGCGCTCGCCTGGTCGCCGGTGCGGCACCAATCGCCCGTGTACTTCGCGGCGGTGGCCTCGGGCTGGCGCCAGTAGCCGAGGAAGAACACCGGGTCGGGCGTGCCGTCGATCCACGTGCGATTCACCGCGACGTCGCCCACCTCGCCCGTGGGCAACGCGTTGCCCTCGTCGTCGATCACGGCGATGCGATGCCCGGGATAGGGGCGGCCCATGGAGCCGGGCTTCACGGGCCACAGGGCGTGCGAGTTGCCCACGATGTAGTTCATCTCCGTCTGCCCGAAGATCTCGTTCACCGTCGTGCCCAGCGCCTCGCGGGCCCACTGGAACACCGCGGGGCTCAACGCCTCGCCGCCGCTCATCAGCGTTCGCAGGCTCACGTCGAAACGCGAGCGCGGGTCCGGGAAGGCCTTCATCATGAGCTTGAGCGCGGTGGGGAAGAGGAAGGCGTTGCGCACCCCGTACTTCTCCATCAGGAGCAGGGCGCGCTCCGGCTCGAAGCGGCCGAGGAACCCGAGGATCACCTGGCCGTGGTACATCGTGGGCATCAGCGCATCCCACAACCCGCCGGTCCACGCCCAGTCCGCGGGCGACCAGAAGAGGTCGCCCTGCTGCGGAAAGCCGTCGTGCGAATGCTCGAACCCGGGGAGGTTGCCGATCAGCGCGCAATGCGGGAGCAGCGCGCCCTTCGGCGGCCCCGTCGTGCCGCTGGTGTAGATGATCGCCGCGGGGTCGTCGTGTCGCGTGGCCACGGGCTCGTAGGACGAAGATGCGCGTTCGAGCACCGAATTCCAGTCGAGCACGCCGTCGCCCGCGGCGCCGGCAACCCCGATCACCTGCCCGAGCTCGGGCAGCCGCTCGCGGATCGGCCGCAGCGCCTCGAGCGTCGTGGGGTCCACGACCGCCACGCGCGCCCCGCTGTGGGAGAGCCGGTACTCGAGCGCATCGGGACCGAACAGGAACGAAAGCGGGACCGCGATGGCGCCCATCTGGAAGCATGCGAGGTAGGTGACGATCGTCTGCGGGCGTTGCGGGAGGATGAGCGCCACGCGGTCGCCGCGCGCCACGCCGAAGGCGGCGAGCGCATTCGAGAGGCGGTTGGCGGCCCTCTGGAGGTCCCAGTAGCTCCACGCCTCGCGCTCGCCCGATTCGCCTTCCCAGTAGAGGGCGAGGCGGTGGCGGTCGGCGGCCCAGCGCCGGCACGCCCACGTCGCGATGTTGAAATCCGCCGGGACGTTCCAGCGGAACGAGGAGTAGATCTCGCGGTAGCGGTCGGCCACGGGCGCGCTAGCGCACCAGCGCCGCCTCGACTTCCGCGAACGACGAGGCGACCTCGAAGGTCTGCACTTCCATGCCCAGCTGGCGCGCGACCTGGGAAGCGGAGAAGAGGCCGCGGATGCGCCGGCCGTTCTCCTCGGCGACCATGAGGTGCTTGCGCCCCACGCTCTTCAACGTCGCCACCACGTGCCCGACCCGCATCTGCGCCACCTCGACCAGCGGCAGTGCCTCGAGC